>Ga0308159_1005538_pt1 | contig 10622 bp, 8 predicted proteins | sample PhyCR1_FD_201040 | JGI IMG/M metagenome (GOLD analysis project Ga0308159, IMG submission 201040) | Phyllosphere microbial communities from UC Gill Tract Community Farm, Albany, California, United States - DLSLC.R1 | ecosystem: Host-associated > Plants > Phyllosphere > Unclassified | place: USA...
AAGATGATCTGTTACGCCGTGGCATCGGGATGACGTCCCAGCGCACCCGCGAGCGTCTGATTCAGCGCCTTTACGAAGAAGGGCTGTCCAACGCTCAGGTGCTGGACGTGATTCGCAAGACGCCCCGGCATTTGTTTGTCGATGAAGCCTTGGCTCATCGGGCCTACGAAGACACTGCATTGCCGATCGGCCATAACCAGACCATTTCCCAGCCTTATATGGTGGCGCGCATGAGCGAGCTGCTGCTGGCTGCCGGCCCGCTGGATAAGGTTCTGGAGATCGGCACGGGCTCGGGCTACCAGACAGCGGTTTTGGCGCAGCTTGTCGAGCGGGTGTTTTCCGTCGAGCGCATCAAGGTTCTGCAGGACCGCGCCAAGGAGCGTCTGGTCGAATTGAACCTGCGCAATGTGGTGTTTCGTTGGGGCGATGGCTGGGAAGGCTGGCCAGCGCTGGCGCCGTATAACGGTATCATCGTCACGGCGGTGGCCACTGATGTACCGCAGGCCTTGCTCGATCAGCTTGCGCCGGGTGGCCGACTGGTCATACCGGTAGGGTCTGGTGAGGTCCAGCAGTTGATGCTGATCGTACGTGAGGAAAACGGTTTCTCTCGGCATGTATTGGGCGCTGTGCGTTTCGTACCTTTGCTTAATGGTCCTCTGGCCTGATCCGTTTTGCGTGACAAATGAATTCTGATCGATGCGGCCGGTCTATCACCTGTCGCAGCGCTGGGCTTATACGCTGCAAAAGATTTCAGGTCGTATTTCAAACAGTTAAGCAGTAGATGCCAGCCGATATTCCGGCACAATAGGCACCTTTAATTCAGTCACCAGTAAAGGGAGTGGCGGGTGAGTCGTACAGTCATTCGGCAGCGACGTTTTTCCAAAGGTTTTCAGCGGCTGTTGATTGGCGCGGCACTCAGTGTCCTCTTGGTCGGTTGCTCAAGTTCGCCTTCCGGCGGCGTGCGCGTCGTGGATCGCAATAGCAATGCCGCACCTCAGCGCCCGACCGTGACCACCGGGCAGTATGTTGTTCGCCGCGGTGACACTCTGTTTTCCATTGCCTTCCGTTACGGCTGGGACTACAAGGCGCTGGCCGCCCGCAACCAGATTCCCGAACCTTATACAATTCGTCCGGGTCAGACGATTCGCTTCGACGGGCGTTCAAATTCAACATCGTCTGGCGTCGCGGCAGCACCGGGTACCGTTCGTCCGGGTGTGGCATCCACCACAACTTCAACTCAAACGAGTGCTTCTGGCTCGGTCAAAACCACAGTCATTTCCAAGCCGGTGGCCGCAGTGCCATCGGTGTCCGCACCTCCGGAAGGCCCGGCCGGCCCGGCTCCCAAGGGTTGGACGTGGCCTTCGAACGGCGTATTGATTGGAAAATTCTCTTCAAACGGTAGTTTGAATAAAGGAATTGATATCGCTGGAGATTTGGGACAGCCTGTTTTGGCTGCATCTGATGGTTCGGTTGTCTACGCCGGGAGTGGCTTGCGGGGCTACGGCGAATTGGTAATCATCAAACACAGCGATACCTACGTAAGCGCTTACGGCCACAACCGTAGGCTGTTGGTTCGGGAGGGGCAACAGGTCAAGGCTGGGCAGACGATTGCCGAGATGGGGTCAACAGGAACTGACCGGGTGAAACTGCATTTTGAGATTCGCCGCCAAGGTAAACCTGTAGATCCTCTGCAATTCCTGCCGCGTCGTTGACTGTTGCCAGCCTGTTCCTTGACGTAGAGGGACAGGCTCAAGCGTTGCCATGGAACTGGCGTCGCTGGAGCTTGAGGTCGAACTCACCAAAGGACTATAACAATGGCTCTCAGTAAAGAAGCGCCCGAGTTTGACATCGACGACGAGGTTCTCCTTATGGAGGCCGACATCGATCTGGACTCGGAAGAAAAGCAGAAACCTGCGGCCTCTGCCACTCGCGCCAAGGCCAAAAGCTCAACAGCACTCAAACAGCACAAGTACATTGATTACACGCGGGCACTCGATGCCACGCAGCTGTATCTCAATGAAATCGGTTTTTCCCCATTATTGTCCCCGGAAGAAGAAGTCCATTTTGCGAGGCTTTCGCAGAAAGGCGATCCGGCCGGACGCAAGCGCATGATTGAAAGCAATCTGCGGCTGGTGGTTAAAATTGCCAGGCGTTATGTCAATCGTGGGCTGTCTTTGCTCGACCTTATCGAAGAGGGCAACCTGGGGCTGATCCGCGCTGTCGAGAAATTCGATCCGGAACGCGGTTTCCGTTTCTCTACTTACGCAACATGGTGGATTCGTCAGACCATCGAGCGTGCCATCATGAATCAGACCCGAACCATTCGGCTGCCGATTCATGTGGTCAAAGAACTCAATGTCTACCTGCGTGCAGCACGCGAGTTGACGCAAAAGCTCGATCACGAACCCTCTCCCGAAGAAATCGCCAATCTGCTTGAGAAGCCAGTAGGCGAGGTCAAGCGCATGCTTGGGCTCAATGAGCGGGTTTCTTCGGTGGACGTATCCCTGGGGCCTGACTCCGACAAGACGTTGCTCGATACCCTGACCGACGAGCGTCCTACCGATCCGTGCGAACTGCTGCAGGACGATGATCTGTCTCAGAGCATCGACCAATGGCTTTCAGAGCTGACCGACAAGCAGCGGGAAGTCGTCATTCGACGTTTCGGCTTGCGCGGCCATGAGAGCAGCACGCTGGAGGATGTGGGGCTGGAAATTGGCCTTACCCGCGAGCGTGTCCGGCAGATCCAGGTCGAAGGGCTCAAGCGCTTGCGCGAGATCCTCGAGAAGAATGGCCTGTCCAGCGAGTCACTGTTTCAGTAAGCGTCTGAAAAGACGTTGGAGCTGTAAACAAGGCGTTTGGTCCTGTTCATAAAGCACCTTCATAAGAGCACCCCGGTCCGGGGTGTTTTTATGCGTGGCCCGAATTTTCCATCTCGACGATAAATAGCTACAGCAGACCTTGCGCTGTTGGCTGCAGTTGCGTCAGCGCTGTTCTGTTATTTTGATATTTTGGCTGTAGGCCTTTTCTTACCCGTTTTGTAAGCTCCGGCGAAAAAGCAGGTGGAATAATGTCTCTCGGTGACGGTAAAAATTCTTAACCTGATGATTTAAAAGAATTATTCATAAGGCCTGGTTTTAAGTCGGAATCTTTTGAAAGGTTTTGGGTGGTTGTTCTGCCCGTGAAAATCACTACTATCTGAACTGTGCCGAGGGAATGGCACAGGCCATCAAGGAAGAAGGTCAAGGACATCGCAGGATGCGATTCATCAGGATGATGAGAAAGGAATAGAGGGATTGAGTAAGAAGGGGGGCGGTTCATACCGCCCCTTTTTTACGTCTGCAGGAAAGTGCAACGGCGCGGGCTTCAGATGTAAAAAAAGGCCCGCAAAGGGCCTTTTTGAGCAAACGGGTTGCTTAGCGTTCAAGGTCTGCGATTTTGCCTGGCTTGCCATCCCACTCTGCCGCATCTGCCATCGCGTCTTTTTTCTCGGTGATGTTCGGCCAGACGTCCGCCAGCTCGGCATTGATCTCGATGAAATTTTCCATCCCGGCAGGGATCTCATCTTCCGAGAAAATGGCTTGGGCAGGGCATTCAGGCTCGCAGAGCGCACAATCGATGCACTCGTCCGGGTGAATCACCAGGAAGTTCGGGCCTTCGTAGAAGCAGTCCACCGGACAGACTTCTACGCAGTCGGTGTACTTGCACTTGATGCAGTTGTCGGTGACGACGAAGGTCATTTCTAATTCTCTCCTCAGGCGGCGGCAACAGCAGAGCCCTTTCAGTCAGGGTTGCCGGGTTCGGGAAGTCTCCCGCGCCGTGTGAAAACACATGCATTAGGTAAAACGGTACTGAAGCAGAGCGACTACACAGCACGGCGTTCGACCCTGGGTTCGCTCAGTTTTCACGCGGCTCGGATTTATCTGTTCAGCCAGGCTAATAGCCGCCAGCATCTCAAACCGCGCGGGATTCTAACAGCTTGTAACCAAACTCGTTAGATCCGAGTTTGCAGTGCATATAACAACTCGAGCGCCTGACGCGGTGTGACGTCGTCAAGTTTGGCTTTGGACAGCTCTTCAAGCACTGGATGCGGCAGGCTGGCGAACATATCACTTTGCATCGGCGCTGCTGGCTTGCCCGCCTTGGAGCGTGGCTGCTCATGGGGCAGGCTGGTGGTTTCCAGACGCTGCAAATGCTCCTTGGCGCGGCCAATCACCTTGGCTGGAACCCCCGCCAGCTGGGCCACGGCCAGGCCGTAGCTCTGGCTGGCCGGCCCAGGCAGAACCCGGTGCAGGAACACGATCCGCTCGTTATGTTCGGTCGCGTTGAGATGCACATTGGCCACCAGCGGCTCGCTCTCCGGCAATACGGTCAGCTCGAAGTAGTGGGTCGCGAACAGGGTGTAGGCGCGCAGCTGGGCGAGACATTCTGCCGCAGCCCAGGCCAGGGACAAGCCGTCGAACGTGCTGGTGCCGCGTCCTACTTCGTCCATCAGCACCAGACTGCGATCGGTTGCGTTGTGCAGGATATTCGCGGTTTCGCTCATTTCCACCATGAAGGTCGAACGGCCACCGGCCAGATCGTCGCTGGAGCCAATACGGGTGAAGATGCGATCCACCAGCGACAGTTCGCAGCTGGCGGCAGGCACGAAGCTGCCGATGTGGGCCAGCAGCACGATCAAGGCGGTCTGACGCATGTAAGTGGATTTACCGCCCATGTTTGGCCCGGTGATTACCAGCATGCGGGTTTTGTCATCCAGGTCCAGATCGTTGGCCACGAAGGGCGACGACAGCACCTGCTCCACCACAGGGTGGCGACCTTGATCGATGCGCATGCACGGCTCGTCGACGAACTGCGGGCAGTTCAAATCCAGATTCAGTGCCCGCTCTGCGAGGTTGCTCAGTACATCCAGTTCGGCGAGCGCCGAAGCGGTGTCTTGCAGCGGCGCAAGATGACCGATGAGATCTTCCAGCAGGGCTTCGTAAAGCATCTTCTCCCGAGCCAGCGCGCGACTCTTGGCCGACAGCGCCTTGTCCTCGAACTCCTTCAGCTCAGGGGTGATGAAGCGCTCGGCACCCTTGAGAGTCTGGCGGCGAATGTAGTCGGCGGGCGCCGATTCAGCCTGTTTGCTCGGCAGCTCGATGAAATAGCCGTGAATCCGGTTGTAGCCCACCTTGAGGTGAGCCAGGCCCGTCCGGGCTTTTTCCCGGGCTTCCAGATCGATAAGGAACTGGCCGGCGTTTTCGCTCAGGGACTGCAACTCGTCCAGCTCGGCGTCGTAACCGGTTTTCAACACGCCGCCATCGCGGATCACCGCAGGCGGGTTATCAATGACAGCGCGTTGCAGCAGCTCGGCCAGCTCCGGATAAACCCCGGCGGTCTGGGCAAGTTGTTGTAGATGCGGCGCTTCCAGTTCGGTCATCGCCACTTGCAGCTCGGGCAGTGCGCTCAAAGCGTCGCGCAGTCTGGCTAGATCGCGAGGCCGTGCGTTACGCAAGCCGATGCGCGCCAGGATGCGCTCGATGTCACCAATTTCTTTGAGCTGCGGTTGCAGGCTTTCGAAGCGATAACGCTCCAGCAGGCATGTAATCGAGGACTGTCGGGCTTTGAGAACGGCCAGGTCTCGCAACGGACGGTTCAGCCAGCGGGTCAGCAGGCGGGTGCCCATGGCGGTCTGGCAGCGATCAACCACCGATTGCAGGGTGTTGTCGCGGCCACCGGCCAGGTTGGTGTCCAGTTCCAGATTGCGTCGGGTTGCAGCGTCGAGAATCACCGTGTCATCAAGGCGCTCGTGACGCAGGCTACGCAAATGCGGCAGTGCGGTGCGCTGGGTTTCCTTGGCGTAGCCCAGCAGGCAACCGGCAGCGCCAATGGCCAGCGTCAGGTTCTCGCAGCCGAAGCCTTTCAGGTCTTGGGTGGAGAATTGCTGGCAGAGGCTCTTCAGGGCCGAGTCACGCTCGAAATCCCAAGGAGCACGGCGACGTGAACCACGACGTTTTTCCGCTGGCAGGCCTTGTGGCCAGTCATCCGGGATCAGCAACTCAACCGGGTTGATGCGTTCCAGCTCGGCCAGCAGATTTTCCCAGCCTTTGATCTCCAGCACGCTGAAATTGCCACTGGTGATGTCCATAACCGCCAGGCCGAACAGGCGTTCGTCGCCCAGCACGGCGGCGATCAGATTGTCCCGGCGCTCGTCGAGCAAGGCTTCGTCGCTGACGGTACCCGGAGTGATGATCCGCACCACCTGACGATCGACCGGGCCTTTGCTGGTTGCGGGGTCGCCGACCTGTTCGCAAATCACCACCGACTCGCCCAGCTTGACCAGCTTGGCCAGATAACCTTCGGCTGCGTGGTAAGGAATGCCGCACATGGGGATGCTCTGACCGGCGGATTGCCCACGCGCTGTCAGGGTGATATCCAGCAGCTTGGCGGCTTTCTTGGCATCTTCGTAGAAGATTTCGTAGAAGTCGCCCATGCGATAGAACATCAGCTGGTCAGGGTGCTGGTTCTTCAATCGCCAGTACTGCTGCATCATTGGAGTGTGTGCGGATAGATCGGAAATTGCTTTATTCATCAGATAGTTAGGCAAATTCTTGAGAAGTGGGAGGCAAAGTCGCAGGCAGGCCTGGAAACCCTTTGCAGGTGTCAGGCTGGGTGGTGCGAGCATCTTGCGATGGGCGCAAGATTACCACGCGCGACTCTGGCACGCAGGCCCGCTGCGATCTGGCTTAATCGTCACCGAGGGTTTCTGATCGGCCACAGAGCGGCAAACGCTGTATAGACTTTGCCCTGTCGCCGCTCAATACCGGGCGGCGCGTATAAAAAAGGAATTTTATATGGCTGGTAAACGTGCGAGGGATTCCGAAAGCGGGCGTTTCATTCCCCTCGAAGAGGCGCGGCGTCGACCGAAGGAGACAACGGTCGAAACCATCAAGAAACCCCATTGCCCTAAAAAGAAACACTGACTTCGAGCCGGGGTGATCATGAATCTGAGCACCCCGGCCTTGCACCCGCAAAACGCTCGTGTACGGTGATGGTTTATCGCTCGCTGGAGAACGCATTTTGGATGAGATCAGCCGGCTTGCTGCCGAACTGGGCAAGCATCTGCAGGCAGTAAATGCCCAAGTCACGACTGCCGAGTCCTGCACCGGAGGCGGTATTGCCGAGGCGATCACCCGGATACCGGGCAGTTCCGCCTGGTTCGAGGCCGGTTACGTGACGTACTCCAATCGACAGAAGACCCTCCAACTGCAAGTTCCGGCGGATTTGTTTGCCCGCGTGGGGGCAGTGAGCGACGAAGTGGTGCGAGCGATGGTTCGCGGTGCCCAAGTTCACAGTGCCGCTCGATTCGCGGTGGCGGTCAGCGGAGTGGCGGGGCCTGATGGCGGTTCGGTGGAAAAGCCGGTGGGCACTGTCTGGGTCTGCGTGGGGGCGGGCGAGCATCACCTTTCACGTCGACATCAGTTTGCTGGCGACCGTGACGAGGTGCGCCGACAAACGGTAAAAGCCGCGCTAGAGGGGCTCATAGAGCTTGTCTGTGCAGAAATACCAACTCGGGGGTAGGCGCGCGCGCAACCCTGTGGAATAATACTGTCTACTTATACAGGTGTTGTGGCCATCAGGCCCCTAATTGAATTTGATTACGTGAGGACTTCAATGGACGACAACAAGAAGAAAGCCTTGGCTGCGGCCTTGGGTCAGATCGAGCGTCAATTCGGTAAAGGTGCCGTAATGCGCATGGGTGACCATGACCGCCAGGCGATTCCTTCTATCTCTACCGGTTCGCTGGGTCTGGACATCGCGCTGGGTATTGGCGGTCTGCCTAAAGGCCGGATCGTTGAAATCTACGGTCCGGAATCTTCCGGTAAAACGACGCTGACGCTTTCGGTTATCGCTCAGGCCCAGAAAATGGGTGCAACCTGTGCGTTCGTCGACGCTGAACACGCTCTGGATCCAGAATACGCAGGCAAGCTGGGCGTCAATGTAGACGACCTGCTGGTTTCGCAGCCGGATACCGGTGAGCAGGCGCTGGAAATCACCGACATGCTGGTGCGCTCCAACGCCATCGACGTGATCGTGGTCGACTCCGTTGCCGCTCTGGTACCGAAGGCTGAAATCGAAGGTGAAATGGGCGACATGCACGTCGGCCTGCAGGCTCGTCTGATGTCTCAGGCGCTGCGTAAAATCACCGGTAACATCAAGAACGCCAACTGCCTGGTTATCTTCATCAACCAGATCCGTATGAAAATCGGCGTGATGTTCGGCAGCCCGGAAACCACTACCGGTGGTAACGCGCTGAAGTTCTACGCATCGGTTCGTCTGGACATTCGCCGCACCGGCGCAGTGAAAGAAGGCGACGAAGTTGTAGGTAGCGAAACCCGCGTCAAGGTTGTGAAGAACAAGGTGGCTCCGCCGTTCCGTCAGGCCGAGTTCCAGATTCTTTACGGCAAGGGTATCTACCTCAATGGCGAGATCATCGATCTGGCCGTGCTGCACGGCTTCGTTGAGAAATCCGGCGCCTGGTACAGCTACCAAGGCAGCAAGATCGGTCAGGGCAAGGCCAACTCGGCCAAGTTCCTGGCAGATAACCCTGAAGTCGGTGCGACCCTCGAGAAAATGATTCGCGAGAAGCTGCTGACCCCAGGTGTTGATACCAAGTCCGAAGCCTCCCGTGCACCAGCGCCTGCTGCTGACATGGCCGATGCTGACGCTGATATCTGATAGATCATGTCAGCGGTACTGGATACACCTGTCGCCGTAAGGCGAACCGCAATGGACCTGCTCGCACGTCGCGAGCACGGTCGTGTCGAGCTGACGCGCAAACTGCGTCAGCGCGGCGCAACTCCTGAGCTGATCGAACCTGCGCTCGACCGTCTGGTCGAGGAAGGGTTGCTCTCTGAAGCTCGCTACCTTGAAAGTTTTGTCTCTTACCGAGCACGGTCGGGCTATGGCCCTGCGCGGATTCGTGAGGAGCTGAATCAGCGAGGACTACAGCGAGCGGAAGTTGAGCAAGCGATTCGGGAGTGTGGTTTCAACTGGCAGGAAAAAATGCACGAAACCTGGCAGCGCAAGTTTGACGGGCAATTGCCAGTGGATGCTCGTGAGCGCGCAAAGCAAGGGCGCTTTCTGAGCTATCGCGGTTATCCGATGGACATGATCGGCCGCTTGCTAAGCGGCCGTGGCGAGGACGACTGACTATCAGGTCGCCTTTGAAGGTTCAGTAGCCGACGCTTCAGCAACCGAGACAGACGTTTCTGCTGAAGTCTGAACCTGGTTTTCCGGCAAATTGATGTAATCCACCAACTCCCGCAACCTCCCCTGATCACGCCCGCTGAAGCTGAATGACAAACGCGTCAGATGGCTGAACTCGGCTTCGTGTTCCTCCCCCTGATAGGTGTGCTGCTGAAAGTCTTCAGTCAGACACAGGTCAGCGAATGCTTGCTGCATATGCGCAAGGGCTCGCTCGGTAAGGGGCCGGTGCATGCGCATGATGAATTTGTTCTTCAGCCAGCGAGTTGAATGGAAGTTGCTGTAGAACTGATGAATCTCTTCAACCGCTGCTTCTGCGCTATGCACAAGACGTAGCAGCTTCATGTCGTTGGGCAAAATGTAGCGATTGTCTTCCAGCTGATGCTTGATGAAGTCCAGCGCACCTTGCCAGAAACTCCCGCCTGGTACATCCAGCAGCACGATGGGGACCAGTGGGCTCTTGCCGGTCTGAATCAGGGTCAGTACTTCCAGTGCTTCATCCAGTGTGCCGAAACCGCCAGGGCAGAGGACGAGTGCATCGGCTTCCTTGACGAAGAACAGCTTGCGCGTAAAGAAGAAGTGGAAGGGCAGCAGGTTGCCAGTGCCTTCAACAGTCGGGTTGGCGTGTTGCTCGAAGGGCAGGGTGATATTGAAGCCCAGGCTGTGCTCCAGTCCTGCGCCTTCATGGGCTGCGGCCATGATCCCGCCGCCTGCGCCGGTGATGACCATCAGATCAGCTTGAGCCAGTAAGCCGCCCAGTTCTTTGGCCAGCGCATACAGCGGGTGCTCTACAGGCGTGCGCGCTGAACCAAACACCGTGACCTTGCGCCGACCGCGGAACTGTTCAAGGACACGAAAGGCGTTGTCCAGTTCGCGCAGCGCTTGCAGGGTGATTTTAGCGTTCCAGCGATTGCGATCATCCTGAGCCATGCGCAGCACGGTCAGCATCATGTCGCGATAGAGCGCAAGATTGGGGCTATTGGGGGCTACCAGATTGATCTGTTCTTCGATCTTGCTGGTGAGGTCAATCCCGTTGCTCTGGAAGTGTCTGGATAAAAGATCGTTGGGGACATAAGGCATTAAGGGCTTCTCCATGCGCGACCGCTTCAGCCCACAGTGTCGTCTGAGGCGTGACGCTTTTCCGATGCGTTAATGTGCCTAGCCTACTTCGAACTGGCAACGGTTGTGTAATGCATCGTGCGCTATGACATGGGGAGCGCAAATCCTGTAAGAGCTCACGAGCAGCGCGAGGCAGCGATGGCGCCCTGTCTGATACACCGCTATCGCTGGCCTCGTAACCTCGGTGAGCTCCTACAGGTCCGGTGTTTATCCAGAAAGGTATTCGCGGTTAAGTCTTACTTCTTCTTCACCGAACA
>Ga0308159_1005540_pt1 | contig 10621 bp, 9 predicted proteins | sample PhyCR1_FD_201040 | JGI IMG/M metagenome (GOLD analysis project Ga0308159, IMG submission 201040) | Phyllosphere microbial communities from UC Gill Tract Community Farm, Albany, California, United States - DLSLC.R1 | ecosystem: Host-associated > Plants > Phyllosphere > Unclassified | place: USA...
CGGCGCGCAGCTGCGCATCTTCCCATGGCGTCCATGCCGGTGCTGCCGCTTCGCTGAGGCCAAGGATCGCGGCACGGGCATAGACTGCGCCGCATGAGCGGCCGAACCGCGCCGCAATAGTGGCTGCGGGCTCCTGCCCATAAGTCTGGATCAGTTCGTGGTCTTCAAGCTCGTTCCAGGGCCGTGTCGAATGACGGCGCAGGCCAAGGATGCAGACCTTGTCCCTGACACCATGGAGGCCGCGTCCCAGGGCCTCGGCGATTTCCGGCATCGGGGTGTCATCGTTGAACAGCTGGCGCAGGGTGCGAACCTCCTGCGGGGTCCAGCTGTCTGATCGGTACTGCATCTCCCCCAGCGGCGCAGATGCCTTCGGTAACGGGTCCGCGAGTGAAACAAGCTCGACGATGATGGGTGCGATGTCGTCGCTCATGACAGACCCACCACATGCACATCGCTGAGACGGGCGCGCAGCCGCGTATGCAGCCGTGCCATGCGATCATCGGCCCGGGGCATCGTATCGACGGCCGAGAGCGCGGAGAGGACGTCCAGCGCCTGATCCACGGCCTCGCGCGAGATGCCGAGGTGCTTGGCCAGTTCGTTGGCCGTCGTGGCGTTGGGAGAAATGCCTTTCAGCGCCAGGCAGATTGCCGTGGCGGTGGGTGCGATGGGATCGAGCAGGAAGGCATCGAGGGCGCGACTGCCGCGAGACTTCAGGCTGTCGTCGCGCTGGCTCGGTGCTTCGCGAAGATGCTCGAGGTCGAGGAGCTTCTGGGCCTCGGAATGGTCGAGGTCGGCCGCGCCATGCAGCTGAGGGGTAGCGCCGAGATGTTCGGTGATGGTCTGGTCGATCTTGGCCATGATCGGGGTGCGGGTGAGCGCGGGGCCGAAGGCGTAGAACTCGCCGGCGCGCAAGGTACGCAGCTTTTCGGCTTCGCTGCGGCTGAATCCCAGAATGTCGGCGGCGCGGATGATGTCGCGGTCGAAGACATTGATGCCGATGAGGAAGTTCTGAAGCTCGGAGACGACGGAGCTGGATAGCTTGGCAAGGCGCTGGGTCGCGATGATGGGCGCGATCCCGCGCTTGCGGCCTCGGGCGCACAAGTCGGTGAGCGTGGCGACGCCGAGACGGCGGGTTTCCGCATCGCGGGCGGAACCGGCTTGATGGGGGGCAAGCAGGTGCCCTTCGTCGATCGCGACGAGAACCGTGTGCTTCCAGTCCTCGCGCGGCGCACCGACAAGGCCGGCGAAGAAGGCCGATGCCTTGATGATCCGCTGTTCGGGATCGAGGTCGGTGAGATCCAGATGAAGGGCGATACGATGGTGACGCGCGCGGGTTGCGGCGGCGGTCAGTCCATCGGCCGCGATTTCAGCGGCCTTGAGCGTCGTCGCGCCGATGTGCGCGGCGAGATTGCCGAACTCGCCTTCGGGATCGACGATCATGGTCTGAACATAGTCGAAAGCCTCTTCGACGATGCGGCGCATGGTCTGGCTCTTGCCGGCACCGGACCCGCCCTGGACAAGCATGCGTCCCGCAAGGACGCGGTCGAGATCCAGTTCGAGGGCGCCATAGACGGTTTGGCCGATGGGAACCGCGCAGCGCGGCGGCGCTGGCGGTCCCGGCAGTTTCACGACGTTGGACATGGGGCGGCTCCTTTCGGGTTGCTCGCCTGTCCCTTCCCCCTCTCCTCAATTCGGCACTGGCCCCCGAGGAGGCTTCGGCCTCGGACTCAGGGCATCACATGAAAGGGGCACTGAGATATGCTTGCGCCCATTTTGGTCGTTCGAGAACCGATTAAGCGTCGCCGATATCTGCCTGTCCGCTATCCCTAGCTCCCTGATCGGCATGCTGTAGCGCGTAGAATAGTCCGATACCCGAATGCCCTACGCCTGCTATAGCTTGGCGCATGACAGACGTACCGACCGAAGGCCCCGCTTTCGAGGCAATGATGAGCGGGATCGATGCGGAGCTGAAAGCTAAGGGCGTGGACATTCCGAGCCGCCCAATCTCCGCCGTTGGCGAGGTGAGCATCCGTTATGGGAACATCCCTATCCCACTTGGGGAGGGGGCCGTTAGGGGACCGCCAGAGATCGAGCGCTACCGGCCGCTCGCGAGAGCGATACGGAATTGGTATTATGAAACATATGGAGACCGGATCAAGATTGACATGGCGGTGGGCAAGATCGTCCTACTGCTCGAGGGCGACCTGTACGCTCTGCGGATCCCTCAGTTCGTCGGCAGCGTAAATTTCATTGCGGAGCGAGAGTGGATCCAGAAGGCACCAATTGGCCGCGGTTCCGCAACCACCAACGTCGTGCAGCTTGTAGACGGCATGACACCAGGGTTGGCTCAAAGACTATCTGACGAGGCGCTGCTTGAAATTGGGTCCTCGTTCGAGATCGGCCTGCGTGCATTCTATACCCTTATGAGCACACAGAATGAACTGATGGCCATTGCGCGCAACGATATAAAGATGGCGGTATCGAACCTGATGGAGCGACACGATCACTTCGGCGCTTCGAAATGGGCGTCGCTTCAGTCAGCCGAAAAGGTTCTGAAGGCCGCAATCGCGCTCAAAGGCGGTCGCTTCAAGTACGTGCATGATCTGGGGCAGCTGTGCCATCAGCTTACCGAACTTGGTATGGTTTTCGACCATGCTCGGCTCGTCGACGACATTCAATGCACGCCGAAGATCAGGTACGGAGAGGAGGCGTGCTCACGCGAACAGGCACTTGTGGCGCATCAAGCTTCTTTGGTCTTGGTCAACCGGCTGCGGGATGCGGGCGCAGGCTTCGAACTGGGGCTGGGTGGATAATGAATCCCGAGCGTGCCGTATGCGCCCATCTAGGCCGCTCAATCAGAAAAGTCTCGCGCCTTACGAGCGGTAAGTCCGGTTGTGGCCGGGGGCTGGGACAATGCTGTCATTTTAGACGCCCCCCCAAAGCGGCAATTTTTTGGCAAGAGCTGACGTTCGCACAGCAGACCATCCAAGGTTCGCTTCCAGAGCTTCGGTCACCCGCTGATGGCGGGGTGAGCTGTCGAAAAATGCGGACCTATCGCTTCCCTTTAGCTCAAAAGCCCGCGAAGCTCTTGGAATCGGAGTGAACGACAACAGGGATCCAAATGCCATTTTGGGACGGCCGAGCTGCCAATGCTGCGGATATCAGACTCTATGTTCCTGGCACGGGCTGGCGGGCGGCGGTCAGCATGGAGGGCGATCCCGACGACGCGCTGATCCCAGGATCGGCCAACGCGGTCGGCAGCGTGCTGCTGAACATCCTCAACGCCACCAATCTGGTAGTCCTCACCGGCACGGGCTCGTCCTTCGGCGTCAGCAATCCGCAAGGACGACCGACACCGGCGGGGATGTGGGATGTCTGGGTCGCTGTGCGCGCTGCGGCAGGCGACGCTGTTTTCGATACGATCGTTGCCAGCTTCGGCGCCGAGCGCGTGAGCGAGAATATCGAGAAGCTACTCACCTTATGCAAACTCTATCTCGAACTTCATGACGGCGAGACGAGCGAGCCCGTGCTATCCATGCAGGCTTTTGTTGAAACCGCCGAGCAGGCAATCCTGGCGCGCGTCGATTTCATCGATCGAGAGAGCGGCCTCGACGCTCATGACGCTCTGATCCGCAAAATCGGACGCCGTGGGGTACGCAAACCCCGCGCCAAACTCTTCACAACTAATTATGACCTCTGCTTTGAAGAGGTGGCGCGCCGATCACGCTTCACGTTGATCGACGGTTTTTCGCACAATCTCGACCAAACCTACGATCGCACCCATTTCGATCTCGATATCGTGCGTCGGGAGGGACACCGCGAGAACCCCGACTATGTTGCTAATGTCCTGCAATTCTACAAGCTGCATGGCTCGATCGACTGGCGCCGTGTCGAAGGCGACATCCTGCGCACCCGCGCGCAGGTCGGCAAGCCGGTCCTGATCTATCCGCGTTCGAGCAAATATCAGGAGAGTTTCGACACGCCCTATCTCGACATGCTCTCGGCCTTCCAGGCGGCCTTGCGCGAACCAGATACCGCGCTCCTGATTTCCGGGTTCGGGTTCAATGACGATCATATCAGCAGTCCGATCATGTCCGCGATCGAATCCAACATGTCGCTGCGGCTCGCGATCTGCGACATCGCTTTCATCCCCGACGAGCAACTGGTGCTCGGGGCCCACGATCTGCCGGGCAAGGCCGAGCTTCCCAACCGCTTTCTTACCCGGTTTCGGCGCCTAGCCGACAGTGGCGATGCCCGTGTGCACCTGATGAACGGCCGGTTCCAGGATCTCGCCGCCGCGATGCCAGACCTGATCGGCGAAACGGACCGCGAGCGGCATGTTCAGCGCATGCGCGCTATCCAGCAAGGCGCGGCGGGTCCGGCATGAACCCGATCAATCCGATCGAGACCGATCGCTACGTCGGTACGGTGACCCAAGTCACGGCGTCCCATGTCCATATGAACCTGCCCAACGCCGTGCCGGGGCGCGAGAGCCGAGGAACGTCGTTGGGAGCGGTCGGCGACTTCGTTTTCATCGATTGCGAGCGATCTTTCATACTTGGTCGCATCGTCGAGACCCGCCTGCCCGACGGCGAGCGGCTGACCGTCGAGCCCAAGGTAGGTGATGGCGGTACGGTCAACCCGATCGGGCGGGTACAGCTGCTCGCCGCCGTCGAACAGCGTTCCAATCGGCTGAAGCGAGGCCTTGTCCAGTTCCCGCAGATCGGTGACGCAGTCTATCTCGCCCAGCCCCAGCTTCTCGCGACCCTGATCCGCAATGCGGTTGCAGGATCAGACGATCTGACCCTAAGCATCGGCCGGATCGACGCCGCCGATGGGGTTGATGTCTGCCTGCCCCCCGATCGCCTCTTTGGGCGTCATTGCGGGGTGTTTGGCGCGACCGGGGGAGGCAAGAGCTGGACGGTCGCTACGCTGGTCGAGCAGGTGAAGGCCGCCGGCGGCAAGGCGGTCGTTCTCGATCCGACCGGCGAGTTTTCCGACCTCGCCTGTGTCGACACGGTATTCACCTTTGCGGCACCGACTGCGGGTCAGGAGTTAGCGTATTTCCCCTATCGGCACATGACAGAGGACGATCTGTTTTCGCTGTTCCGGCCATCGGGACAGAGCCAAGGACCCAAGCTGCGCGAAGCGATCCGCAGTCTTAAGCTGGTAAGCGCGATGGGGGCAGCCATCCCGCCAGGCGTCACTGTCGCGGGCGGAACGATCATCAAGCGCACGAAGCCGCGCGCGCCATTTCTCACAGCCGTGCGCGATCACGCGGTCACGCTGCATGCGCCAGGATGCGCCTTCGACATTCATCGCCTCGCCGAGCAGATCCGGGCCGAGTGCATCTATCTGACGGGTGAGCCCGGGCATTTCGGCAATGCCGACCAAGGCAGTGTCGCCTTCTGCGAAAGCCTGACTGCGCGGATCAACACGCTCCTCGCGTCGCAGGAGCTGCAATGCGTCTTCGGACAAGACGGGGTATCGTTGGTCGATGAGCTTCGTGCTTTCTTCGAGGACGACGCGCGAGATGTCGCCGTGGTGTCCTTCAAGGAAGTGCGTTTCGAGCATAATACACGCGAGATCCTTCTCAACGTGATCGGACGTTTCCTGCTCAGCGAGGCGCGCGCTAATCGTTTCCGGACCGACCCTCTGGTGGTGTTCCTCGATGAGGCCCATCAGTTTCTCGGCCGGACCGTCGGGGACGATTATGCGTCGATCAAACTCGACTCCTTCGGCATCATCGCCAAGGAAGGTCGAAAATACGGGCTGACGTGCGTCCTTGCAACCCAGCGCCCGCGCGACGTGCCGCCGGACGTGCTCAGCCAACTTGGCACCCTTATCGTCCACCGCCTAACCAATGATCAGGACCGCGAGACGGTCGAGCGCGCCTGTGGCGATCTCGACCGCGGTGCCGCTCAGTTCGTGCCCATGCTTGCACCGGGCGAGGCTGTGGTCATCGGCCCTGAACTGCCCGCACCGGTCCCGATCTTCGTACGCCGCCCCACAACCCCACCCGACAGCAAAGGGCCGGCGTTCCAAAAGTCTTGGCAGGATCGCCTTGCGAAGCGGCAGGCGCCTCTAGAACCGCCCCTGGCTCCCGCGCAGGGCGAGCCCGAACCGTAACCAAGAACTGATTTCGTCCGGGGGATTGCAGCCCGCTTGGTCCATTCGTCGTCGACCATTTCGGATATCAATATCGTCAGCTATCGCCGAGACCCGGCTCAGAACCGGACAGTCGCCTACCGGCCCAAGGCAGTCTGCCGCGAGTGCACGCAAAACAGGTGTTGCCGACGCCAGCGGTCGCTAGCGCATCTCCGTGCGCGTTCTATGTAACGCCCCCGGGCTGGGCAGCGAACTCAGAGGCCGCATAGGCACGCCAGAGATGGCCTTCGGCCTCGATCTGGTGTTCGAAGGTGCGGATCGAATTTCCGACGGTGACGATCAGGCCCTTCTCTTCATCCAGTTCGATGTGGCCGGGTTCGTAGAGGCGCCCAGGCCGAATGCAGGGATCATTGTCGCCCATCTCGCAGCCGGCGGCTGCCAGGTCGGGCACAGTGATGCCGGTGCAGCGCCAGAGGTCGAAGCGCTCGCCTTCAGCGCTGGCGGTCATGTAGCGCTCCCTGGCGATCGTCCATGCCGCGTTGACGTGATCGAGGTCATCGCCAATGTCGGTGATCGACCCTCGCGCGATCAGCTGATCGCCGCGATAGGTGAGCCACACGGCCAGCATGACCATGTTGGCATCGAGGTGATCGTGGGAGGCACGGCAACCCGGCGTGATCGTCTGGTTGGTGAGACGCATAGTCTGCCATTCGGCAGGCGTCAGTTGGTGGGCCAGAGCCTTGGCGAAAGCGCAGGCAAGCGTTTCGCGGTTCGCGTGCTCCATGGCGTCGGCGTAATCCTCGCCGGTGTAGATCGCCTCAAGCTCGTCTTCGGCATTGCGGCGATAGAGGCCGAAGCGCGGTTCGCCTGCGATCTCGCGGAGCGCAGGCTCGGGATAGTCGATCCACATTTCCACCGGCTCGCCCATCGGCCCGGTGCAGACTTCGAAGCTGGGCTTGGTGTCGTTGCGCCAGCTCTTGTCGGTCCAGTCCCCCGGAATTGGGGGCATGCACGCGATCGGATAGTCGGGGAATTGCAGAGCCCACCGGGTTTCGACTTCCTGTGTGGTGTAGCCGAAGGCGAGCGACACAAAGCCACCCTCGGCCTTCAGCGCCTTGACGGATGCGATCAACTCGCGGTCGCCGTCGGCACTCGAAAGCAGTTCGGCGCGAACATGCGGCCAGGTATGTTCGGCCACGCTGATGTTGAGGAAGCCGTTCCATTCACGGTCATCGGTGTAGCCGGGGAAGATCGTGCCTTCGCCGAACGACCACGAGACTTCGCGGCGCCCGCCTGCGTCGCGCGCTTTTGCGCGGGGCGAGGACTTTGGCTCGGCCTTGTCGAGCATCAGCACGAGAATGGAGGGGCGATCCGCTTCATCCAGAGGGCGGGAATCGAGGATATGGCGGCCACCCCCCTATGCCGAAGGCGTTGAAGGTGGGCGAATGTCCGCCATTGGCATTGGCGCACTTCGTCCCGGCATCATGGTACTGAATATCTACGAATCCTGCCGGGCTTCGTTCTCGATCGGGCAAGAAGCAGAAGGTCACACGGCGGCCGTCGCTCGTTCGGGCAGTGATGGTGTATTCGCCATCGGGAACGTCGATGGGCTTGTGCGGCACGTCGTTGAAGCCCGCAAAGCCGAGCGCGACGGCCTCGGCCTGGGACATGACGGGATGGTCCGTGGAAGCGGTCATGGCAGTCTCCTATTGCTATCGGTCAAGCGGCGCGGCGCTGGGCGATGAGGTCGGCAAAGCGGTCCCGCACGGCGCGGGCAGTCGGAAAGCGGTTGGCAAGCTGGTGGCGCGCGAGGATCGGCGCGCGGGCCTCGGTAATGGCCGCGGCCTCGGGCAATGTCGGCAGGCGCGGCGGCCACCCCCTGACGTATCGCAGACCCTTGGGCATCGCGCCCTCGGCCTCGCGGCGCCGCTGCGCGTCGATCTTGGCGGCCGCGATGCGGATCTGCAGGTCGGGCGGCAAGAGATCAGGTGCGGTGTCCGCAAGCCAGCGTGCCGGTTGAAACGAGAACGTGGACGTCGCCTCGAGGTCGCACAGGTGGATCAGTGCATCGCGGTTGGCGGGAGCGCTGGCCGATGCGCGGGCGTCGGCGATCGACTGCAGCACGCAGAAATGGCAAGAAAGCCGCGAACTGGAGTAGCAGGTATAGGCTTCGTGAAGCGGGATGCCGAGATGGCGGTGTGCGGCGAAGACTTCGGCCGTCGTCCATTCGACGATGGGATGCCAGAGGATCATGCGCGTGCCATGGGCATTACCGACACCGGCGTAGCGCGTGTCATCCTTCCATTCCGGGGCTTTGGACCGCGCGGTGCTTTCATCACGGCGGATGCCAAGGACGTTGATGATGGTCTCGCCGCGCAGTGTGCGCGCCAGGTGCGGGCCGATGACATGGGCCTTGGCCTCGGAGGTGCAGAAGCGCAGCGAAGCCGAGGACCATGGACCGATCAGGTTGTAGGTTTCGAGGGCCTCGTAGCGGCGCTTGCCGTTCTCGAAGCGCTGAGCCCAGCGGTCGAACAGGTCGCCGGCATTACGGCGAACGACACATAGTGGTAGATCCGCGAGCGCTGCGAGCCGTTCGACCATGGCGGGCGTGCTCTCCCATTCGGCGCGGCCGAGGTCGGCATGGATGACCAGGCGACGGTTTCGGGGATGGCCGAGTTGATCGAGCACGATCGAGACGGCGAACATCGCGGCGGAGGAATCCTTGCCGCCCGAGACGTTAAAGACGATCCAGGCACCGGCCTCGATCGCGGCGCGGATCTCGGCAGGCAGGACGAGCGAAGGCAGTCCTGCCGGCGCGGTGCCGGCAGGCTGCAGATGCTGATGCAGCATGGGATCAGTGGAACGTCAGATGGGTGGTGATCGCCGCTTCCTCGACGACGGGAAGCCTGCTGGCGAGGTCACGCGCGATCGCTTCGCGGTAGGCGATTGCCATCCACATTTCGCGGGGATGGCCTTTGTATTCCTTGCCGACCAACTCGATCTTGTCGCCGTACTGTTCGATGCGCTGCCCGTTGTAGCAGACCAGGATCTCCCATTGGGTGACGCTGAAGCGCTTCTGTTCGATGGTGACAAGGGCGGGGTCGAAGACCGGCTTGGGTGTCTCGGAAGGACCGGCGCCCGTTCCGAGCACGCGGCCGATTATGCCGGTGGTGCTGTGAAAATCGATCCCGGCGTCAGTGATGATGGCGCAGCCGCCACCAAATTCGTCAGGCCGCAAGGCATCGCAGGTGTGTGCCCATGAGAATGCGCAAGGGAGTGCGGATTTGCAGGCGGTGAAGATCAGGTTTGCCACCTGATCGACGCCGAACTGGTTGCCGCTGAAGCTGACTTTGCAGTGTCCCTCGGCATCGACTTCGCTGATGACGATGCTGCAGTCGAACGACGGGAAGTCGGGATCGTCAAAGAGGTCGAGGAAACTCCCAAAATCGTCCCCGTCCTTGGGCGGGAAGAGAGCGGCGAAGCGTGGGCCGAGCTTTTTGTACTCGATGTCTCGAGGGCTATCGCCAGCGTAAAACTCGAGAATGACACTGGCATCCTGCGCCAGCCTGACCATTTCGGCATCCTCGGCGGTCATCTCGAGGATGAAGGAACTTGAGAGGTAATTGTTTGCCATGATGGATCTCCTGCGCGGTCAGGCAGCATCGCCGGCGAGACGCGCGCGGGCGGTCTCGGCGAGCTTGGGGAATGCGGCCGAAAGGTTGGTGTGAATCGTCTCGAATGCGGGGATCGCGAAACGACCGTTGGCGCCGGGGCGCGTGGTCAGCAGCGTGCCGATCGCCACCTCGTCGAGTTCGGGCCGGGGAATGGAGGCGACGTTGCCGTCATATTCGACAGGACAGGCAATCGCAGCCTCGATCCAGGAGCCGAGCCCGTCTTCTACGGCCTCGGCGTAGGCGGCGACGGCAGGATCGTCTTCATCGTCGATGTGCAGGACGAGGGTACGATAGGTGCCGAAATCATGTCGATTAGGCTTGCCGGTGAGGCGGCATCCCTGCGGAGGTAAGCCGTGGATGGCGATGATGCCGATCCGATAGGCGTCGATCTCGAAGCGATTGACGCGCTCGAAGTCGGGAGTCTGGCCAAGTTGGGCGCAGTCGGCGTTCGCGGGCGCTGCGCCAATGTCGATGGTGTAGGACAAGGGAACCTCCGTCGATCCTCCATGGATCGCCCGTCCCCTTCCCCCTCATCTCAAGGGTCATCAGGCTCGATGGTGAAGTTCCAGCCATGCACATGAAGCATCTCGTTCGCCCCGCGGTCGAAGGCCAGGAAAGTGTCATCGAGGTCGGCTTCAGGTTCGATCAGCAATTCGAGGGTATGGTGGGTACTGTCCGCGATAACGGCGCGCGTGTAACCGGCCTCGCGGGCTTCGGCCTCGGTGTGGATCGGCGGAGGCGATGCCTGGATGAAGGGCTTCGCAGCCTCCTGGGCAGGCCCATCGAATGTGCCGAGGGTCTTCAGGCGATCAGTCTCCAGCGTCGCGCCAAGATCCTTG
>Ga0308159_1005543_pt1 | contig 10613 bp, 9 predicted proteins | sample PhyCR1_FD_201040 | JGI IMG/M metagenome (GOLD analysis project Ga0308159, IMG submission 201040) | Phyllosphere microbial communities from UC Gill Tract Community Farm, Albany, California, United States - DLSLC.R1 | ecosystem: Host-associated > Plants > Phyllosphere > Unclassified | place: USA...
CGGCCTGCCCACACCCAGGAGAAGTCGGGTGCCGACTTCGGGTTGTAGGAGAAGCCGTCGAGCAGCGCCTGCGAGGCGCGGCGCTTGGGCACGTCCTTCTTGTCGATCGCCCGGTCCTTCAGCAGGATCAGCATCACCGAGGTCGAGACGATCATGATCCCGGCACCGAGGGTGAACATCAGGAACTGCTGATCGATGAGCATCGGCCCGACGATCGTTCCCGCGACGCCCATGACGACGAGGATGAGGCTCTGGAAGCCGAGGACGCGGCCGCGGACGGCGGGAGCGACCTGGTCGGGAATGAGAGCGGAGTACGACGCCGAGTACACGGCGCTTCCGGCTGCCATGACGACCGCGCCGGCGACCAGCGTCGCGACGCCGGTCGCCAGGCCCTGTACGACCAGGCCGAGCACGATGATCACGACACCGATGATGAGTCCGGGCTTGCGCCTCCCGAGGCGGCTCGTCGTGCGGTCGCTCAGTGCGCCGAAGATCGGCGTGAGCACCAGGAGCACGAGCGCGAGCAGCCCGACGGCGAGCCCGAGCGAGCCGGCCTTGCCGGCCGGGTCGTACTTCCCGATGAAGATGGGCAGGCCCACCAACGGCGGCAGCAGCGTCGCGAAGCTGCCGATGTTCCCGACGAGCACGGCCGCGACGCCGCGGCGGCTGGTGCGCTGCGGCTCGCTCTCCAGCTCGTCCTCCACAGTCCAGATGCCCTGCGTGGCGCGCCCGCCCTCTTCCACCGCGTTGATGAACGCGGGATCGCCCGCTCGCGCGATCTTGCCCATTTCCCTGGGGTCCGACATCCGTGATCCTCCTCGACCATCGCCGTGCTTCCGGCGCGAAATTCCAACTCAACTGAGAGTTTGACTGCGGAGACGCTAACACGAAAAGCGCAGTGAGGTAAGATTTTCATCGAACCCGATTCAAGACGGTTCGAGGAGGCGGAGATGACGGCTACGACGAGCACTCGCGGGCCCTATGCCAAGACGGCGAAGCTGCGCTCTCGCGCCATCGCCATCGGGATCGAGCTCTTCGGCTCGGCGGGCTACAACGGAGCGACACTCACCGAGGTCGCCGACCGGCTGGGCATGAGCCTGACCGGCCTGCAGCACCACTTCCCCGATAAGGACAGCCTCCTCACCGCCGTGCTCGAGGAGCGCGACCGGCGCGACGCCGTGCGGATCGAGAACCGCTCCACCCTCGACGGGCTCGAGAACCTCATCCTCATGCTCAGCGAGAGCGAGGCGTCCCCCGGTCTCATCGAGCTGCAGTGCGTGCTCGCCGCCGAAGCCACGTCGGCCGAGCACCCGGCACACGGGTACTTCCAGCAGCGGTACGCGACCCTCCGCGACGAGGCCGCTCGCGCCTTCGCCGAGCTCGCCGAGCAGGGTCAGCTCTCACCGGCGACGACACCAGCGAGCCTGGCGAAGATGGTCATCGCTCTCGTCGACGGGCTCCAGCTCCAGTGGCTGCTCGACCGCGGAGCCGTCGACGTCGAGGCCGAGGTGCGCACCTTCCTCCACGCGTTCATCCCCGCCATCCACTGACCTCACCACTCCCGCGGTCCGACGATGCCCCGCACTCCCCCGATCGGATCCGCCGTGAGCACCACGACCGCGCACTCCCCACGTCGCAGGCGCCCTCGCCGACTCGAGACGATCGTCCTGGTCGTCATCGGCCTTCTCGTCCTCCCTCTCGCGATCGTCGTCCTCGGATCATTCGTCCCGTCGATCCCCTATCTCGGGCTCGGGGACCTCGCCTCGGGCTACGCCGGCTGGTTCACCCTCGCCCTGCTCGTCCTGGCGGCCGGCGCCGTGTGGCTCGCCGCCCGTCGCCGCAACGCAGCGCAAGTTGTCGTCGCGGCGGTCACCGTGCTCACCCTCCTGGGCAGCGCGGCGATGACCGCTCGCCTCCTCTCGACCGGCGCGGAGAACGGCGTCACCATCAACCCGCTCGCCGGCCCGCCCAGCACGACCTCGCCCGACGAGACCGTGCAGTACTCCACCCACGACGGCTCCCCGCTGACCGCCTCCCTCTGGCGTCCCGCTGCCGGATCGGGCGACGCCCCCGTCGCCTTCTTCGTCCACGGCGGCGGCTGAGTCAGCGGAACCTCGACCGACGACAACGGCGGCCTGCGGAAGCGGATGGCCGCCGAGGGCTGGCTCGTCGTGAGCATCGAATACACCCTCGCCGACAAGACCCACCCCACCTGGGACGTCGCCACCGATCAGGTCGCCTGCGCGCTGGCCTGGACCGCCCAGAACGCTGCCGCTTACGGCGGCGACTCGTCCCGCCTCGCCGTCCTCGGGGACTCCGCAGGCGGGAACCTCGCCGTCACGACCAGCTACCAAGCCGCGGCCGGAGCGCTCACCAGCCCCTGCGGGGGGCTCCCCGCCGTCTCCGCCGTCGCAGTCGTCTACCCCGCCGTCGCTCCAGCCACCGTCTTCGCCAACACCACCCCCGTGACCGGGAAGATCGGCCGTTCCTTCGCGACGGACTTCACCGGCGGCAGCCCCGAGGAGTACCCGGAACGCTACGAGGCCGTCACCTTCAGCACCTGGATCTCCCCCGCCGCTCCCCCGACCTTCATCGTGCAGGGCGAGAACGACCACCTCGTGACAGCTCCGCCCGTCGAGGAATTCGTCGAGCAGGCGGACGCGGCCGGAGCCGACGTATCGCTCGTCATCGTCCCCTACGCCGACCACGTCTTCGACACCTCACCGATCGGCAGCCAGATCTACGTCGAGACGACTCTTCGGTGGCTTGCCGGACAGGGCCTCACCGGCCGAGCATGATCGAGAGAGGCGATCTGCCACGTCCTGCGATCCGCTCGATATGACCGGGCGACGATCGCCACTTTTGCTAGTCGTTCGTCGTGCGCAGCCCTAGGCATCGGGCGGGAACATCCCTGCCGGAGGCGGGGCGTAGGGCAGCATGTCGCCTGGCCGGTTCTCGTCCGTGGACGTCGCGAACGGGCCGCTGGGTGAGAGCAGGACTCGCATATGCGGGTCGAGGTGGTTGATCCAATAGGCGCTGAGAGAGCCCGCGCTGGTGCGGATCTCTTCCCACATCCTCCACAGGGCTTCGATGCGGGTCAGTGCCTCGACGCTGCTCCACCATTCGGCCGCCCACCGGTCGCCGGCCGCCTGGCCCTTGGCCGTCACCCGGCGCCGGTAGGAGGGCAGGAGGAACTTGCGGACCCACTCGTCGGCGGATCCGAAGTACGTCGCCGGCACCTCCTCCTCGTCCACGTCCTCCACCTCGACGGAGTGCAGGCCGACTGGCCGGACCGGCGCCGAGAAAGCATCCGTGTCGACGTCGAACAGGTCCTCGTCGCTCATCGCTCACCCCGGAGAGTCGCGTCCTGCGCCGCGTCGACGTCGGTCGTCGGCTGAGCCTCGAGCGGAGGCATGACCGTCACGACGGGCGAGACGGGTGCGGTGTTGGCGGGTCCGCTGCTGGCATCGTGAGCGGCGATGGAGGCGTTGATCGCGGCGACATGCTCCTTCGGCCCGTTGTACCAGGGCACGGTGTCGACCAGGGCGGCGCGGGCGCCGGAGGAGAGCATGATCGCACGCCCGCGGCCCATGCTGGTGAGATCCGCGACTTCGAGGATCTTCTCTCGCCGCAGCGCCGAGGTGGTGGACCGGACGCCCTTGTTGTAGCTGGCGGAGGTGGTCTCCTTGTCGTAGGTGCCGATCAGCTCGGAGAGGGTGCGCAGGAACTCGTCCTCCGCGACTCCGCCCGCGTACAGCTTCACGTTCGCGGCGGACCACAGCTTGAGCATGCCCTCCTTCCCGAACACGCCGACGCCCTGGGACCAGGACTGGAACACGGCCATGATCGGGATCCCGCGCGAGCCGTAGTGCGAGTACAGGTCGGGGAGGTCCTTCCACCGGCAGACGTTCGCGGCCTCATCGAGGACGGCAACGAGCGGCGTCGCGAGGCGCCCGCCGCGGGAGCGCGCGGCATGCTCCTCTGCGGCCTCGATCGTCGCGGCGGTCAGAGCGGTGACGAGGGGGCCGGCGGTACCGGCGCCCTCCTTCGACAGCGAGTACAGCGTCTCCGTCGACGTGACGAACGTCTCCGGGACGAACTGCGGTCGGGTGTCGTTCGGGCGGGCGTTCACCCAGTCGGCGGTCGCGGCGCTCTTCAAGCACACGGCCATGCCCTGTGCGGTCGAGTAGATCCCGTCGCGGGCCTTGTCGGCGGTGTTCATGATGCCGCGGACCGCTCGCGCGTTGGTCGGGTAGCCGTTGTCGTGCAGGAGCTCGACGGGGGTCTCGTCCTCGACGGAGGTCAGCCAGAGCAGCACGTCGCTGATCGGCCGGTTCCCGGCCGCGGCCGCGAGCAGCAGGTCGGACAGCAGCTCTTGGCCCTTGCCGTCGAAGTAGGCGTCGGTCTTCGCGTTCAGCGTCCGGGTGCCGGAGGCGAAGTGCGTCGCGAGCTTCGCGGCCTTGGTGTCGTCTGTGACGTAAGAGAGGGGGTTCCACCACCAGGTCGCGTCCTCGAACGCGACGCGCTGAGGGTCGAAGACCCACACGTGGCCCTTGGTGGCGCGCACGTCGCGGGTCGCGTCGAGCACGTCGCGCTTGTTCGACGTCGTGACCACGGCGCCGGGGGCGGCCATGATCGCGGGGATGACGAGGGAGGTCGACTTGCCCACTCGGGGGCCGGCGATCAGCAGCATCATGTCCTCGAACGAGGCGTAGAGCATCTGCTTCCCCAGGTGCAGCCGGCCCACCGGGACGCCGGGATTCTCAGCGACGCCGAGCCGGGCGGACTTCTTGAGCGCCTGCTTGCGCATCATCGGCGCCAGGTCGCGCGGGGTAGCCATGTACCGGGCGACGTGGTCGACGCTCGAGCGGTTCTTCCGCCCGAGCGAGCGCATCCACACGAGCCAGAGGCCGACGAGGACGATGACCGCGACAGCGGCCGCGGCGATCATCGTCGCGGACGTCGACCACACCACACGGCCGCGGAACAGGCCCGAGATGATTTCGAACGGATCCGAGGGCAGGCCCTCGTTCACTCCGTCGAGCTGCGACCCGACCGCGACGGCCACCCAGACGATGCCGATAGCAGCGATCGCGGTCAGGGCGGCGCCGAGCATCAGGGCGTCGTTGTTAGCCTTGCCGGGCTCGCGGCGGCGGTTGTTGGCGGTGGCGCTCATGCGGACTCCTCCGTGTAGATCGGGCCTGTCCACCGCGGCGTGCGGTCGTCGGCGGATGCTTGCTTTGAGGTCCCCCAGGAGAGGACCGCGAGGCCCCGCTCAGCGAACGAGCAGGGCAGGTCGGTCGTGTGGAACCGGTGATCGCCCGGGGCCGCCCGTTGGCAGGCCCAGAGGTAGCCCTCGAACGCGAGCGTCGACGGGCAGCTCACGCGATCACTCGATCCCACTGGTCCCAGGCGACGAAGCTCGCCAGGAGCGCGACGCCGGCCCAGCAGATGGTGAGCAGGAACCGGTCGCGGTCCGCGGTCCGCTGACGGGCGCGGATCACGCTGACGATCGAGGCGCCGCCGGCGCCGGCCGCGACGCAGCTCGCGCCGAGCGCGACGAGGACGCTCACGGCAGGATCTCGACGTTCACGGGATCGGTGGGCAGCGGCTCCGCCGCACGGCCGGCGCGGGAGGTCGCGTGCCAGAGCTTGTTGGTGTCGTTGACCTCCTTCTCCGCCGCGGTCAGCTCGACGCGCACCGGGATCCCGGGACGTCCGCCGACCTTGATCAGGAAACGGCCGCGGCCGGGCGGCTCGGACTCGTGCCCGGACACGGGGTCCCAGGCGGGCGGGTCCTGCCAGGAGGTGAGCATCCCCTGCTCCGCGATCGACATCGGCACCGCCGACGTCAGCAGCGGCATCTCCGCGCCAGGGAGGCCACCGCAGATGACCATGCCGGAGCGCTCCACGAAGCCCTTCGCCTTCATCTGGTCCTCCTGGGAGGCCAGCGCGAGGAGGTCCGACATCGTGTGGCTGATCATCGCCAGGCCGACACCGCGCGCGCGGTTCAGGCGGGTGAGCGCGTCGACACGATCGACCATGCCCTTGCCCGCGCGCAGCGCCCGCCACAGCTCGTCCAGGATCACGAAGTAGTGCCGCCGCGGTTCGAGCTCCGCGTCCGCGAGGGCGGCCGCGACGTTGACGGTCCCGAATCCGGCGGACCAGCAGGCGAGGAGGATCGCGGCCTGGAGGTCGCCTTCGGAGTCATCGATCGAGGACACGTCGTAGACGACGGGCCGGTCCCGGCGCATCGGCGTGGTGGTCTGCTGCGAGAACACCTCGCCCAGGCGTCCACCGGTGGTGAGGCCGATGAGGGCGACTTCGAGGTTCTCGGTGACGTCCTTGTACTTCTCGATGTCGCCGCGGTCCAACGCGACCTGACGAATCTCGTCCGGCGCCTCCTGGATCACGCGCAGCAGGTCCGCGAGGACCGGGACGCCCTGGTGGTGCTCGTCCAGGTACTTCAGCGCCCGGTCGATGATCGTCTCTTCACGGTCGCTCGGCGGCTGCGAGCGGAGGATCGTCAGGAGCGCTGCGACCATCGTGTGCCGGCGGCCGTGGGCGTCCGCGAGGACCTGGTGCGCGAGGCGCTGCACCTTCGCGGCGTGCTTGCGCAGCCGGCCGACCTCCGCGATCATCGCCGCGGTGTCGTCGGAGACGCCGAGCGCGTCGACCTGGTGCGCGAGCTCGTCGGCCCGCTCGAGCAAGCGGTCGGCCTCATCGCGCAGGCGCTGCGCCGCCTCCGACGCCTCGCCGGGATCGAGGATGTTCAGGTAGCCGCGGCCACGGCCGAGAGGAATGACCTGCCCGTCGAGGGCTTCGATCAGATCCACGTAGTCCGGCTTGAGGTCGCCCAGCACGAGCGGGATCGTGCCGTACCCGGCGAGGCCGGCGGCCATGCGACGGGTCAGCGAGGACTTCCCCAGGCCGGGCTTGCCGAGCACGAACATCGACGGGTTGCTGATGAGGTTCGCGCGCTGGAACCAGCTGATCGGGTCGCAGCAGACGGACGCGCCGGTGGACAGGTTCTTCCCCAGCGGCACCCCGATCATCGGCGTACCCGTCCCGACCGAGAACGGGTACAGCCCGCACACCTGCACGGTCGTGCCACGGAACTCATCGGCGGCCGTGACGTTGACGGCTTCACCACCGCCGCGACCGAGCCACCCGCGAATCGTCGGGCGCAGAGGACGGCGCAGCGCGGTCCCCTGGGCCTTCTTCTTCCCGCCGTTCGAGATCTCGACCTTCTTCCCCTCCCGGCGCCTGGTGCGCGGGCGGGTGCGCTCACGAGCCAGCGTCGGCCGCTGCGCGACCGCCATCACCGGACCCTCGCTCTGCGCTCGCGCAGCTCGCCGCGAGGACGCCGCGGTGGTCGTTGTGGGCTGCGCGGAGGACGAGACGGCGCCGGTGGGCAGGCCGTCGAAGGGCGACTCCTCCCTCGTCGTTTCTCCGTGCGTGGCGGTGACTGCACCGTCCGGCTGGTCGTCCTCTCCGGGCTCGAGGTCGTTGTCGCTGTTCGAGGAGAACAGGCGGGTGATCAGGCTCACAGGGACTCCCTCACTTCGGTGGGCAGGCGCAGGTGACGCGGGAGCACGAGGCCCAGCGGCAGACCCGCAGCGAAAACGGTGTCCTGCGACCCGAACGCAGGCCGCACGCGAAGACGCGCTGCGGCGGTCAGCGAGTCGATCGCCGCGCGCGCGTCCGCCTCGTGCACAGCGTCAGTAGTCGTCGCGGTGACGATCAAGCCGAAGTTGAGCAGGCCAGCACCGGAGGCCTCCTCCGCCGCGGTCGCCTGGGCGGAGCGGGTGGAGAGGGTCGACCGGGCGGTGGGCTTGGTCGACGCGGAGCTGTTGAACTGCGCCGCGTTCAGGTCCGCCTCCACGATCGCCGCGGCGCGGGCCGGGTCGATGGGGCGGTAGAGCAGGGTGACGCGCTTGCGGGCGACGTCGCGGTGCGGAGCCAGCAGGCGCGCGAGGATCCCGGACTGCACGACGCCGCGCGGCGGGGAGGTCATCGTCCACGACGTCGACACGGCGCCGTCGTGCCGGTACGACTCCCACCGGGACTCCGCGGCCGCGGGGCCGACGTCCGTCCAGGACAGCTCGGGCACGTCCCCGGAGGCGCGGGCCTCATCGATCAGGACGGCGGCGGCGGGGTCGTAGGCGATCCGGATCACCTCGCACAGCTCCTGAGCACCGAGCGGCCGTGCAGCGCCGGCCCCTGTCGCGGCGAGGCTCGTCGTCAGGCCAGGCAGGCGGGCGGCGAGGTCGGCGGCGACCTCCTTCGAGTTGCGGCGCTTCCCGCCGATGCGAGACAGGGAGGAGAAGGTGATCGCGACGTAGGCGCGGATCGTGGCCGACCCGACCGGGTAGCTGCTGACGACCTCCGAGAGCATCGCTCGAGCGAACTCCGGCGCATCCGGGTCCATCGACCCCTCGACCTCCGAGCGCAGGCGCGTACCGGTGTCGGGGGCCGTCTCGACGGTGACGGAGGCGGCCTCGATGCCGGGCTCGTCTCCGAGGTTCGAGAGCCAGATGCCGTACTCCGCGACCTGGTTGTTGACCTGCTCCTGATCCACCAGAGCGGCGCCGTCCGGCTCCGTGGCGATCACGACGGTGTAGTGCTTGGTCGAGGGGACGTGCACGAGAGCGAACCTGCGCCCGTGCGAGTCCTCGTGCTCGGAGAGCTGCGACGCCGCAGCCAGGCCGGGAAGCTGGAACGTGCCCCACTTCGCCCGACCCACGGGACCGGAACGGTAGACGTTCGCTCCCTTGGCCTTCGTCCGCATCCAGTTCACGCGATTCACCGTCCTTCCGAGGGCGCTCTGCCCGTGCTTGTCCTTCACCGAAACCGTCAGCAAGATCCCGCCGAAGATCGCTGCGACGATCAGCGCGGCCCCAAGTCCCGAGAACATCGACGCGATGATCGAGGAGAGGATGCCGAGAAACAGCACCCCGGTGGCGAGCTGCCCGAGGCCGCCAAGTCCCGCAGTCTGCGGGCGGCGCCAATTGCCGTAGGTCCGCGGCGCCTCAGCGCTGCGGGTGGGAGTCGTGGTGGTCATCAGTTCCCGCTCCCGTTGCCGCCGGTGGCGTCCTCTGTCGCGGCCTGGACCGCTCCCGTTGCTTGCTTCGCTCCCTCAGCAGCCTTGCTCGCCGCCATGACGCCGATCCCGATAGGACCGCCAGCCGCTACCGCGGCAGCTCCGCCGCCTGCTGCAGCGCCACCTGCCGATGTCGCTGCGCCACCGGCCGATCCGCCGACTGCAGCTCCCCCGCCGGCGGCGGAACTCGCGCCGCCAGGAGCGGAAGCCGAAGCGGGCGATCCCGTGCTGCCCGCGGAGGCGTTGCTGCCGGTCGGCGCCGAACCGAATCCGCCGCTACCGCCTGGAGCTCCCCCACCTCCCCCGCTGTCGCTACCGGCGCGGGAGCGGATCGCACCGGTAGCGATGTCGCCAGCGCCGCTCACCGCGGCGGCGCTCAGGAGCAGACCTGCCCCTCCCCCGCTGCCGCCGACCGAGGAAACGGCGGGAACGAGGAAGCGCATCAGCGCGGGCAGAGCCACGAGCGCGATGAGCATGAGCGCGAGGCCGGTGACGATCTGGAAGAGCCCTGTCCCGTCCGACTTGAACAGGTCGGTACCGGTCATCCGGAACGAGATCGCGTAGACGATCGCTGCAGCGGGCTTGTAGAGAATGAACGCGAGGGTCCAGGCCATCGTCTTCTTGAACCACTGCTGCCCGAGCTCGGTGTTCGTCGCAGCCGCGGCGATCGGGAAGATCCCCGCGAGGACGACGAGCATCGCGCCGCGGAAGATCATCAGCGCGACCTGGATGTAGGTCATCAGGACCGCGAGGATCCCGAGGAGGAACAGGCCAATGAGGCCGATGCCCGAGGTGGCGGTCAGCGAGACCATCGCGAAGACGTTCGTGCCGAAGCAGTTGCTCTCGCCGTTGGTGACGTCACAGTCGGTGGAACGGTTGAGGATCCAGACGGAGAACTCATCACCCGCCTGAGTGGCAAGGCGGATCACGACGAGCCCGGCTCCGGCCACAGCGATCAGAGTCAGCACGGACCGGGCGAGGGTGCGCAACTCGGCCGCGCGCTGAGTCCAGATCATGCGGCCTGCGGCGACGAGGATCGAGAGGATCGCGAGACCGCCGGCGTACCACTCGAGCTGCCCCTGTACCCAGCCGACGACGCTCGAGGACTCGTTCAAATGCATTGCCAGCGGCAGGAATCCGGTCACGAGAGCGGAGGCGGAGGAGAGGATGATCACGGCCAGGAAGATGACGCCGATGCGTCCGAGGTGCGCTTCGCCGTCTCCGTAGCGGCGTCGAGCGGACATCATGACGCCGGCGACGATCAGAGACATGACAGCGAGACCGGCGGTGACCCACGTCACGTAGCCGAGGATTGTCTCGAACGCCTCCGGTACAGGCGGTGTTCCGCCGCCGTTAACGCCGCCTCCCCGGTCGACCACGGTCACCGGGGAGGGAACATTCACCCACAGGGTGCCGAGCGACACGATCGCTTTGCCGTAGCCCTCCAGGATGTTGTTCACGAACTGCTGCAGTGCGTCGTTGGTGGCGGCGGAGACTACGTCGCCAACACC
>Ga0308159_1005544_pt1 | contig 10610 bp, 7 predicted proteins | sample PhyCR1_FD_201040 | JGI IMG/M metagenome (GOLD analysis project Ga0308159, IMG submission 201040) | Phyllosphere microbial communities from UC Gill Tract Community Farm, Albany, California, United States - DLSLC.R1 | ecosystem: Host-associated > Plants > Phyllosphere > Unclassified | place: USA...
CCGCCTTGCTGCAAACTTCGCAGCCTACGGTAAGCCGCGAGCTGGCACGCTGCGAAAAACTATTTAATCTTCAACTGTTTGAGCGGGTGCGCGGCCGACTGCATCCGACCGCGCAAGGACTGCGGCTGTTTGAAGAGGTGCAGCGTTCCTATTATGGTCTCGACAGAATTATCAACGCCGCTGCCGGTATTCGCCAGTTCGAGCAGGCGCAGCTGTCGATAGTCTGCCTGCCCGTCTTCAGCCAGTCGCTGTTGCCTGCCGTATGTCAGCCTTTTTTACAGCATTATCCCGAGGCCAGTTTCAACATTGTGCCGCAGGAATCACCGCTGCTGGAGGAGTGGCTTTCGGCGCAGCGCCATGATTTGGGCATCACGGAAAACCAGCACACGCCCGCCGGAACCGACAGGGAAACCCTGCTGACGCTGAACGAGGTCTGTGTGCTGCCGGTGGCCCATCCTTTGGCAAAAAAAGCGGTGATCACGCCCGAAGATTTTAGCGGGCTAAACTTTATCAGCCTCTCGGCCACGGACAACTATCGGCAATTACTGGATGCCCTGTTTGTCGAACGCGGCATTCAGCGGCGCATGGTCATGGAAACACACAGCGCCGCGTCGGTATGCAGCATGGTGGCGCAGGGCATTGGCGTGTCGATTGTCAATCCGTTGACGGCGCTGGATTACGCGGCGGCTTCACAGGAAATTACGGGTCGCGTCGTGGTGCGCGCATTTAGCGAAAATATTCCGTTCACCGTCAGTCTGATTCGGCCACAGCATCGCCCGGCTTCCGCGCTGGTCGATACCTTTGTGGCGCATTTTCGGGAAGAAGCCGAAAAATTTCCGGCGCGGTTGGGCAGGATCCTGAATCTATGACCTTTTTTCTCATCAATAGGCTGCAAGGTGAAGCGCGGGCCTCCAGCCTGATAAGTAAACCCTAAAGTTTGCTTACAAGTCGAGCATTGCCCTCTCGCACGCTACACCTCATTCTGAGATGATAAAGAATCACCACTTATTGATACTTGATATGGCTATTTATGACTAAAAAACCTGGGAAAACAGCCCGCTGGCGCGCTGTCTGGCAGTTGATTAAGCCTTATTGGCAGTCTGAAGAGAAGTGGAAGGCCTGGGGCATGCTGGCTGCCATTGTAATACTGTCGTTGGGATCGGTGTATCTTAGCGTGCAGTTTAACCAATGGAACCGCGTGTTTTACGATGCCTTGCAAAACAAGAACTTCCCGGTATTTAAACAGCAGCTATTTAAATTTTCATGGCTGGCGCTGATATTTATCGTGGTGTCTATCTACAAGGTGTATCTGACGCAGGGCCTGCAAATGAACTGGCGGCGCTGGATGACCAACGAATATATGGATAAATGGCTGCATAACCACGCCTATTATTACACCGAACATCAACATCAGATTGATAACCCCGATCAGCGTATTGCCGCCGATCTGGACGCGCTGACCTCCGGAACCCTTAATCTGACACTCGGACTGCTCTCCAGTCTGGTGACGTTATTCTCGTTCGTCACCATTCTGTGGTCAGTCAGCGGACCGTTGAGCTTTATGCTTGGCTCCCATCAAATCACCATTCCCGGCTATATGCTGTGGTTTGCCCTGCTTTATGCGCTGATTGGCTCCGTTATCATCGGCTTAATCGGTCGCCCATTGGTCAAGCTGAGCTTTAATCAGGAATGGTTTGAGGCAAACTTCCGTTTCGGGTTGATCCGAATTCGTGAAAACAGTGACGCGATTGCGCTTTATCACGGCGAAAGAAGCGAGAAAAAACAGCTGACCGATAACTTCGAGGCGATTCGTTCCAACTGGTGGTCGTTCATGCGCGTAACGCGTCGACTGAATTTTGCCAGTTCGTTCTATGGTCAGTTTGCGATTATCTTCCCGATTCTGGTGGCTTCTCCGCGTTACTTCTCGGGTGCTATCCAGATGGGTCTGCTGATGCAGATTTCGTCGGCCTTTGGTCAGGTTCAGGATTCTCTCTCCTGGTTTATCAACGCATTCAACGAGTTGGCAAGCTGGAAAGCCTGCGTTAACCGTCTGGCCGGATTCAACGCCGCCATTAATCAGGTTAACGCGCAGCCGCGTAATATTGCGCTGGGCAATGCGACCGGCAGCGATTTGCAGCTTAATAATCTGACGCTGAACCTGCCCAACGGCAATCCGCTGTTCTCTTCCGTAACGGCTTCCCTTGCCACCGGCGCCCGCGTGCTGGTGGCCGGGCCTTCCGGCTGCGGTAAATCGACGCTGCTACGCGCCATTGCGGGCGTGTGGCCTTACGGATCGGGCGAAATCAATACCGCCGCGAACAAGAAACAGTTGTTCCTGCCGCAGCGCAGTTACATACCGATTGGCTCGCTGCGCGAGGCGCTTACCTATCCGGAAGACGCGACGCTCGAGTATACCGACGAGCGTCTGTGCGAGGTGCTTGAATGGTGTAATCTGGGTTATCTGCAACCGGTGCTGGATCAGTATGCCAACTGGAGCCAGCGCCTGTCGCCGGGTGAGCAGCAGCGTTTGGCGTTTGCTCGCGCGATGCTTATCAAGCCGGAAATTCTTTATCTCGATGAGGCCACCAGCGCACTGGACGATGATACGGAGCAACGGATGTACACGCTGCTGCTGGAGAAACTGCCGCAGACCACGGTGCTCAGCGTCGCGCACCGCAACAGCGTGGCGAAATATCATCAGGAATGCTGGCGCTTCAAGCTACAGGATGACGGCCAGTCTCACATGATTGCCGCGCCTTTGCAGCAGGAAATCCTCGCGCGATAACCTCGCCCTCCCCTCGCCCTTCCTCGAATTCGGGGAAGGGCCGACGATCCGATCGGTTTTTAAACAATTTGTGAGCGTCGGCCCACAAAACTCGGTACTCTGTTTGTTCAAATTGTATAGCTCACCATACAATTACAGCAAGATTCAGGAGGGCTGATGAATATTGATAAAAACTCGCTCATACCTTTTTATTTACAAATAGAACAGCAGCTTACCGAAAAAATCAGCTCGCACGAAATCAAGCCGGGCGACCCTATTCCGACCGAAGCCGCGCTTTGTGAAATCTATGGCGTTTCAAGAATGACGGCGCGCAAGGCGGTGGATTACTTAGTCCGCCAAGGCCGCGTGGCGCGATTTCGTGGGCGCGGCACCTTTGTTATCGACACGAGTCTCGAACAAAAGACGGTATTGCCACTGGATCGGCATTTTACCGCAAGCGACATCGCACGGGAGCTCAATCAGACGCTGGAAAATCGAGTCGTCGAGTTTCGCCGCGAAAAGGCCGATGCCGAAACTGCGGCCTTGCTGAAACTGCCTGTCGGCACGCCCGTCTATTTTATGATTCGTCTGCGTCTGCTCGACAATAAACCCTTTGTGTATGAAAAAAGCTGGATGCTGAGCGAGCCTTTTCCGGATCTGACCCGTGAACATTTAAACCATTCCAAATATGCCTATCTCGAGGCACAGGGTTATACGCCTTCGGGCAGCAGCAAACAGATTTCGGCCGAATTACCTGCCAATACGGTGCGTCAGGCGCTGGATCTCTCACGCGACGAACCTATTCTGCATGCGCGTTCGGTTGCCTACTTTACCGACGGCAGCCCTTTTGAAGTTGCCGATATCTATTACAACCAGCGCTATTACCGTTTCAGCCTGGAAGCGCGCTGCTAACCGACTGCACCCGAGACATACGGATTCACCGTGGCGGGAAAAACGACGTTGACGGTATCGGTTTGAACTCCAATAATTTTTCGCCATTTTGAGCACGTCGCAGATTAATTTTTTGCATGACATCCTGCAGCACTTCGGCCCTGTTACGGGTACGCCCCCCGCAGCAGCATGAATCAGAGTCGGTTTGCGTCTGTTTATCGGCATGGATAACGGCGCGTGCCAAGCGGGTTGCGGCTAAATGAGGTCGGATAAAACTACGCTGCACGTCGTCGATATTTTGATACAGCGCATCATAACGCTGGCGAGTATTTTCAAGCAGTGTGCCAATCGGTTTATTAAAAGCACTCTCGACGGGAGGAAATAAAGGTGTAATAAAACCGGTTTGATTAATCGGCATGATAAGTCCTGCTGATTTAATTAATTGAAACGACCCCGAGAGGTCGTTAACTGTTTCAACGCTTTTATTCTAAATGTTTATTATTGATTACTCAGCACGGGAGCGACATTGTCTGGATTCCAGATGTTGTAAATGCCCTGCGGTTGCCGAAATACAAAGCTTTTTTCGAGTTCATCGGGGGTAAGTTCTTTTTTAACCCAGGTCACCTTGTCGTTTTCCAATGTCTTTTTCTCGTATTGCGCCAATATGCCGCCCGGCGAAGTTACCGGCTTGAGTGATTCATAGAACCCGACATTTTCCTTGACGCTTTTCTGCCTGCCAATCGGCCCGCACTTCTCGAAGGCATCCCGCAGATGCTTGAAACGCTCCGTGCCGAACTGCTCTTCTGTTTTAATTTTGCCGGACTGCGTAGCATCGACACTCAGCTTGGCCAGCGGCAGCGCAAAGACGATTTTCTCGTTATGTGACTTGAGAAATTTTTTAACCGACCCGCCTTCCGAACGCAGATTGGCCAGTTCTTCACGTACGTTCGAAGAGATAGCCTTACTGGAGTTTTTTAACTGGGTTATTAATCTGGCGCAGTTTTCACTCACCGTCGCCTTCTGAATAAATTCCATCCCTACGCGATGGAAACCTATATTTCTGGGGGCTATTTGCATAACGATATCCTCATGGTTTATGGATTCGTTGAGTCTACTCTCTGGATATTATCCCCAAAAGAAATAAACCACTCACAGGGAAATAATGAGCGGTTTATATAAAAATAATTAAGAGGACGATTAAGTCGCCAGCTCGACTTTGACATCATTGGCAATTTTTTCAACCTGCGGGCCGTAAATGACGTGCACATCCGTTTCCGTCACGCGCTTGACGCCCATCGCGCCTGTCGTCATCAGCGTCTTGTCGACCACCTGATTCATGTCTTTGACTTTTACCCGCAGTCGGGTGAAGCAGCAATCGACGCTCGCGATATTCTGTTCACCGCCCAGCCCCTTGATGATGTTGGCCGTTTTATCGCTCGCGCCCGTGCTGGCTGCCGCCGTTGAAGTCGATGTGCGGGCAGGGGCACTACCGCGCAGCTCTTCGCTTTCCATCTCCTCTTCTCGTCCCGGCGTTTTAACCTGCATACGCAGAATGACCCAGCGGAAAGTGAAATAGTAGAGAGGCGCATAAATCACGCCCAGGATCAGCGGATACCACCAATGGGTTTTGCTGCCGCCAAGAATACCGAAGATAACCCAGTCAATAGCCCCGCCCTGCACGTTGCCTATCATGACGCCCAGCATCTGCATCAACACGAATGACAGGCCCATCAGAATGGCATGCAATATGTAAAGTACCGGAGAGACAAAGATAAAGCAGAACTCGAGCGGTTCTGTAATGCCGGTAGTAAAGGAGGCGAGCGCACCGGCCATCATCAGCGCTTTGACGCGATCCTTGTGTTCCGGCCTGGCGCAGTGGTACATCGCCAGTGCCGCTGCCGGCAGGCCAAACATCATGACCGGGATCTTGCCCTGCGCCAGAAAGCGGGTGGCCTCGCGTGTGACATCATCACTCACCGCGCCCGGATTGGTCAGTGCGGCATTGAAAATGTTCAATGCGCCGACCACGCTTTGATGGTCGACGGTGGTCACGCCGCCGAGCGGAGTAAAGCGCACGGTTTCATTGATGATATGGTGCAGACCGGTCGGGATCAGCAAACGCTCGGAGGTGGCATAGATAAAGGTGCCAATCTCGCCCGTGCGACCAATCAGTTCGCCGACCCACTGAATACCCAGCGCGATGGTGGGCCAGATCAAGGACACCAGCACCCCGACGACAGGCAGCACGACGACGGTAATAATCGGCACAAAACGGCGTCCGCCAAAAAACGCGACGGCGGTCGGCAGCACGATGGTATAGAAACGATTGTGCAGCAACATGGTGATAAGCCCGACCAGAACCCCGCCAAGCACACTCATGTTATAGGTAAAAATACCCAGCGTGCGGGTGAATTCGGAGGCAAAGATCAGGGCTTCGGTAGAGGGCATACCCTGCGCGGTAAGGTGTTCGACCGTCGTGGTTGCGGGCGTGATATTTTGCGCGAGAAGGCTGTAATTGATGCCTACATGCAGGCCGACAAAACCGATCACTGCGGAAAAGGCCGCGGTCGCCTTCTCTGCATTGGCCAGTCCCATCGCCGTCGCTACGGCAAAGAACAGCGGCAGGTTGGCAAACAGCGCACTCGACACCTGACGAATAAAACCGATAACCAGTTGCAGCGCTTTCATCTGGGTAAAGCTGTCGCCCATCACGTTGGGATTTTGCAACGCGGAGGCCAGCCCGAGAAATATCCCGGCGGCGGCAATGACGGAAATGGGTGTCATCAATGCCTTACCTAAATCGTGGATCTTGCTTCCCAGTTTAATCATGCCTTTCCCCTCGATGCCGATGCTCAAAAATCGCTCATCATTGAGTTAAGTCATAGATTGTATAGCTGTATAGACAAAGGGATCAGGAGTATGAATGCGATCACAGTTTGTTAACAAATTGAAAGCAGGTTACAATGAAAATGTTAGCATCGCCTTTGATTAAAAAAACGGCAACTCCATCGTAGAGACGAAAAAAAGCCCACATCGGACAGTGGGCATGAGGGTTGCGATATACTGCTTTTTTACAAAGCCGTTGCAACAATGCAAATGTGAGAACTGCTCGCTCTCGATTGCTACCCTAACGGCAATTGGCTTATTGCGGCAGCGATTTCTGGTAAGGTCACTGTTAATAAGTATGTCTTACTTTGATCCAGATCATACTTTTATGATTCTTTGAAATTTACGGCTTGCAGAATATCCTTCCAGAAGTTGACGTTATAATAGTTAACTGTGTTACTACTACCCCCGCTATTATTCATATCGCTCCAAAAAACCTTAGCTGTGCATAAAAAACCTTCAGATGTTTGATTTTTATAGTCATTACTGAGTGAAACATTTAGACATATCTCACAACCAAATACTTACAGAGTGAATTCATCGCCTCTCGTATAGTGGGGGACTTATTGAGAATGATTGTTCTCAACCCCCTCAAGAGAGTAAATTCTATGCGCCTGAAGGTTCTTTCTGTCAGTACTGTGGTACTGCTTTCCGCTTGCGATGGTTCCGCTGGAACGGCCTCGCAACCTGCTGCCCAAGCTCCAGCCGTTGAATATGTCACCTTGCAAGCCAAACCGGTAACCTTGACGACCAGCCTGCCGGGTCGTACTTCTGCCGTTAGAACCGCGGAAGTTCGTCCTCAGGTCAGTGGCGTTATCCTGAAGCGTACCTTCGTGGAAGGTAGCGAAGTCAAAGCCGGTCAACAGCTCTACCAGATAGACCCGGCGACCTATCAGGCCGCATACAACAAAGCGCTCTCTACCTATAAAAGCGCAGCAGCCACGTCAAACCGTTACAAAGGTCTGGTGTCATCGCAAGCCGTCAGCCGTCAGGTTTATGACGATGCCGTAGCGGCAACCGGCGAAGCGGCAGCAGACCTCGAAACGGCCCGCGTCAACCTGCAATATACCAAGGTTTATGCGCCAATCTCCGGCCACATTGGTCGTTCTTCCGTGACGGAAGGGGCATTGGTTACCAGCGGTCAGACCACCGACCTCGCCACTATCGACCAGCTTGACCCTATCTATGTCGATGTCAGCGAATCCTCGCTCGACCTGCTGCGTCTGCGCCGTGCGCTTGCCGAAGGCAAACTGGCTTCTGCCGGTAACAATGCCGCGCAGGTTCAGCTGACTCTGGAAGACGGTAGCAACTATAGCCTGCCGGGCAAACTGGAATTCTCCGAAGTCACCGTAAATGAAGGCACAGGCTCCGTGACACTGCGTGCATCCTTCCCTAACCCGAAAGATGAGCTGCTGCCGGGCATGTTCGTTCACGCCACGCTGAGTCAGGCGGTTGAGCAGAACGGTATTCTGGCACCGCAGGAAGCCATCATGCATGACAACAAGGGCAAACCTTATGTCTACGTGGTGAAGGCGGACAACACCGTCGAGCAGCGCGAAATCACCACCGGTCAGATGATGTCGGGCAACTGGCTGGTCACCTCCGGTCTGAACAACGGTGACCGCGTTATTACCAGCGGTCTGCAACGTGTACACCCAGGCACCAAAGTCAACGGCAGTGAACAGAAAGCCGCCGAACCCAAAGTGGACGCAAATCTGTCAATGACTGACCCATCCGCGCAATAGAGGAACACAGATGTCGACTTTCTTTATTAACCGCCCGATATTCGCCTGGGTGGTCGCAATTGTCATTATGATAGCCGGTGCGCTATCGATAATGAAATTGCCGGTAAACCAATATCCAAACATCGCCCCACCTGCGATTTCCGTGACCGTCACCTATCCGGGTGCCTCGGCCGAGACTGCGCAGAACACCGTGGTTCAGGTTATCGAACAGCAGTTGAACGGTCTTGACGGCCTGCGCTACCTCGAATCGCAAAGTAACAGCGACGGCAGCGCCACCATCATCGTGACCTTCAATCAGGGCACCGATCCGGATATCGCGCAGGTTCAGGTACAGAACAAGGTTTCTCTGGCCGAATCCCAGCTGCCTACCGAGGTGGTGAATCAGGGTATCCGCGTCGCCAAATATCAGCAGAACTTCATGCTGGTAGTCGGTCTGGCGTCAACCAACGGCAAGATGAGCAACTCTGACCTGGGTAACCTGCTGGTCACCAAGCTCGAAGACCCTATCGTGCGTACCAAGGGCGTGGGTGACTTCCAGGTATTCGGTTCTGAATACGCGATGCGTATCTGGCTGGATCCGTCCAAGCTGTACAAATACTCGCTTATCCCGAGCGACGTCACGACGGCCATCGAAGCACAGAACGTGCAGGTTTCTTCCGGTTCACTCGGCGGTCTGCCAACGGTTAAAGATTCCAAGCTCAATGCAACCATCATTGGTAAAACGCGTTTCACCAGCGTGAAACAGTTCCAGGATGTGCTGCTGAAAGTGAACAGCGACGGTTCTCAGGTGCGCCTGAAAGACGTGGCCAACATCGATCTGGGTCCGGAAAGCTACTCGATTTCGACGACCTACAACGGCAGCCCGTCCACGGGTATCGCCCTGCGTCTGGCAACCGGTGCCAACGTGCTGGATACCGCCAACGCGGTAAAAGCGACCATCGAAAAACTGAAATCTTCTCTGCCGGAAGGCGTGGAAGTGGTCTATCCATACCAGACTTCACCGGTTGTAAGCGCGTCGATTCATGAAGTGGTGAAAACCCTGATTGAAGCTATCGTGCTGGTGTTCTTCGTCATGCTGCTGTTCCTGCAAAACCTGCGCGCAACGCTTGTGACCACGCTGGTTGTGCCGGTCGTGCTGCTGGGGACCTTCGGCCTGCTGAATGCCTTTGGATTCTCGATAAACACCCTGACGATGTTCGGGATGGTGCTCGCCATCGGCCTGCTGGTGGATGACGCCATCGTGGTGGTCGAGAACGTCGAACGTGTCATGCATGAAGAAAAGCTGCCGCCGAAAGAAGCCACTATCAAGTCGATGGGGCAGATTCAGGGCGCGCTGTTTGGTATCGCACTGGTGCTGTCTGCCGTATTGATTCCAATGGCCTTCTTCGCCGGTTCAACCGGGATTATCTACCGCCAGTTCTCGATAACCATCGTTTCCGCGATGGCGCTGTCGGTGCTGATGGCATTGATCTTCACCCCTGCCCTGTGTGCGACCATCATCAAGCACAGCGACGACGACAAGAAAACCACCGGCTTTGCGGGTTGGTTCAACCGTAACTTCGACAAGGGCGCAGCGAAATACACCTCAAGCGTGGCGGGCGTTATCAGCCGTCGCCGTCTGTTCATGGTGGTTTATCTGCTGATTGTGGTCGCCATGGGTTACATGTTTACCCGTGTTCCGACGACCTTCCTGCCTGACGAAGACCAGGGCATCCTGTTTGTGCAGGCGACATTGCCGGCCAACGCCTCGGCGGAACGTACGCAGGAAGTGCTGGATCAGGTTCGCGAATACTTCCTGAAAAACGAAAAAGCCAACGTCAATTCCGTGTTTACCGCCAACGGCTTCAGCTTTGCGGGTCGTGGTCAGAACGTCGGTATCGGCTTCGTTTCCCTGAAAGACTGGGAAGCGCGTCCGGGCGAGGATAACGGCGTACAGGCCATTGCGGGCCGTGCGATGGGTCACTTTGCAGGCATTAAAGGCGCGCAGGTGTTTGCCTTCGTTCCTCCGGCGGTTCTTGAGCTGGGTAACGCCACCGGTTTCGACTTCTATCTGCAGGATACCAACGCGCAGGGCCACGCAGCCTTGATGGCGGCACGTAACCAGTTCCTCGGCATGGCATCGCAGGACAAACGCCTGATGGCGGTACGTCCGAACGGCATGGAAGATGAACCGCAGTATCAGCTTGAAATCGATGACGAACGTGCGCAGGCCCTGGGTCTGAGCCTGAGCGACATCAACAACACGCTGTCCGCCGTCTGGGGCTCGTCGTACATCAACCAGTTCATGTACAACGACCGCGTGAAAAAAGTCTATATTCAAGGTC
>Ga0308159_1005547_pt1 | contig 10595 bp, 10 predicted proteins | sample PhyCR1_FD_201040 | JGI IMG/M metagenome (GOLD analysis project Ga0308159, IMG submission 201040) | Phyllosphere microbial communities from UC Gill Tract Community Farm, Albany, California, United States - DLSLC.R1 | ecosystem: Host-associated > Plants > Phyllosphere > Unclassified | place: USA...
CGTCGCACCGCATCCCGATGACGAGGTGCTCGCCGTGGGTGGCCTGCTGGCGCAGCTCGCACCCCTTTCGCGCGACATGCTGATCGTGGCGGTCACGGACGGCACGGCCAGCCACCCTGGGTCCACCGAATGGCCTGAACAGCGCTTGGCCGCCGAGCGCCCGCTCGAAAGCCGGCGCGCCTGGGACAGCTTGGGGCTGCACGTGGACGGAACGGCCCATGCCTTGCGCCTGGGACTGCCCGATGGCGGCTTGCAGGCGTCCAGTACGGCCCTGGCGCGCATGCTGGCCGCACTCTTGCTCCCCACCGACGTGCTTTTCACCACATGGCGCCATGACGGCCACCCTGACCATGAAGCCACCGGCAAGGCGTGCGCCGCGGCGGCGGCTTGTTGCGGCGCGCGACTGATCGAGGTGCCCGTGTGGGCCTGGCATTGGGCCGAACCGGGCGACGCACGCCTGCCTTGGCACCGCGCCTCGCGGCTCGCGCTGGACGCCACGGCGCGCGAGCAAAAGCGCAAGGCCGTCCAGGCCTTCACGAGCCAGCTTGGCGCGGACGCGTCGACGGGTGCCGGCCCGATCCTGCGCAGCACGACGGTCGAGCGCGCCTATCGGCCCTTTGAGATCTTCTTCTCGTGACCTGCCCATGAACGCCCTCGCCTCTTCCGGCAACGACGCCGACCGCCTCGCCTATTTCGAGACCTTGTACGGCGACAGCGCGGACCCCTACGGGCTGCGCACGCGCTGGTACGAAGAACGCAAGCGGCAGGTGTTGCTCGCCGCGCTGCCGCACCGCCGCTATGCCAGTGTCTACGAGCCGGGCTGTGGCGCTGGCGAGCTCACGGCGGCGCTCGCGGCGCGGTGCGACCGGTTGCTGGCCAGCGACTTCAGCCCGCAGGCACTCGCCTCGGCAAGGGCGCGCACGAAGTCGCTCACGAACGTGCGCGTCGTCTCCCACGTTTTGCCGGACGACTTTCCGCGCGACGAGGGCCCCTTCGACCTGATCGTGGTCAGCGAGATCGGCTACTTCCTCGGGCAGGCCGCCATGCAGTCCTTGGCGCAGGCCTGCGTCGCTTCTCTGGGCCCGGACGGCGTGCTGGTCGCCTGCGACTGGCGTCCCGAATTCGACGCGCGCACCTTGGCGACCGACGCGGTGCACGCCACCTTCGCGAGCACCGGCCTGGCGCGCACCGTGTGCCATGCCGAAGACGATTTCCTGCTCGAGGTCTGGTGCCGCGACGCGCGCTCGGTAGCGCAGCGAGAGGGCATCCGGTGATCGGCATCGTCGTGCCTGCGCACGATGAGGAGACGCACATCGCTGCGAGCGTGGCCGCCATCCGCATGGCCGCGTGCCATCCCGCCCTGAACGGCGAAGCGGTGGAGGTGCTGATCGTGCTCGACAGCTGCAGCGACGCCACCGGGCCGATCGCACGGTCGCTCGGCGCGCGCACGCTGGCGGTGTCGGCACGCAACGTCGGCCAGGCGCGCGCCGCGGGCGCTCAGCTGCTCCTCGACGAAGGGGCCCGCTGGCTGGCCTTCACCGATGCAGACACCCGCGTCTCGCCGGACTGGGTGGTGCGACAACTCGAACTCGGCGCCGACGCCGTCTGCGGCTCGATCGGCGTGGACGACTGGAGCCTGCACGGCGAACTCGCGGAGCCCCTTCGCGCCCACTTCGCGTGCACGTACACGGACGCCGACGACCATCGACACATCCACGGCGCGAACCTCGGTGTGTCTGCAGACGCGTACATCCGCGCCGGCGGTTTTCCGGCGCTTGCTTGCAGCGAAGACGTCGCGTTGGTCGAAGCGCTCCAGGCCAGCGGCGCACGCATTGCATGGAGCGCCGCGCCGCGCGTGTCGACGAGCGCGCGCGTCGACGCCCGGGCACGCGGCGGCTTCGGTGACACGCTGCTGGCCGTGATCGCCGCCGGCCTGGGCGCCAGCGCGGTGCCGCAGCTCGCCGAATAGCGGGCCGCTGACACAGCCCCATTGAAAAAGCCCGCCGAAGCGGGCTTCCCAATGTGCCCCCGCAGCGACACAGGGCCGCGTGCGGGTCGACGCGTCAGGCGGCGACGCCGTCTGCCACCGACTGGTATTCCTCGATCTTGTCGAAGTTCAGGTACTGATAGATCTGATCGCTCGACGCGTCCAGCACGCCGACGCTCGCCATGTACTCTTCCTTGGTCGGAATACGGCCCAGGCGCGAGCAGATGGCGGCCAGCTCCGCGCTGCCGAGGTACACGTTGGTGTTCTTGCCCAGGCGGTTCGGGAAGTTGCGGGTGCTGGTCGACATGACCGTCGCGCCTTCGCGCACCTGCGCCTGGTTGCCCATGCACAGCGAGCAACCCGGCATCTCGGTGCGCGCACCGGCATTCCCGAACACGCCGTAGTGACCTTCTTCGGTGAGCTGCTGCGCGTCCATCTTGGTCGGCGGTGCGATCCACAGCTTGACCGGGATGTCGCGCTTGCCTTCGAGCAGCTTCGACGCCGCGCGGAAGTGGCCGATGTTCGTCATGCACGAGCCGATGAACACCTCGTCGATCTTCGCGCCCGCGACATCGGACAGCGTCTTCACGTCGTCCGGGTCGTTCGGGCAGGCGCAGATCGGTTCGTGGATGTCGGCCAGGTCGATCTCGATGACGGCCGCGTACTCGGCATCGTCGTCGCCCTTGAGCAACTGCGGGTCCTTGAGCCACGCCTCTTGTGCGGCGATGCGGCGGGCGAGCGTGCGACCGTCGGCGTAGCCTTCGGCAATCATCCAGCGCATCAGCGTGATGTTGCTGTTGATGTACTCGATGATCGGCTCCTTGTTCAGGTGCACCGTGCAACCGGCCGCCGAGCGCTCGGCCGAGGCGTCGCTCAATTCGAACGCCTGTTCCACCTTGAGGTCGGGCAAGCCTTCGATTTCCAGGATGCGGCCCGAGAAGATGTTCTTCTTGCCTTGCTTGGCCACCGTCAGCAGGCCGGCCTTGATGGCGTACAGCGGGATCGCGTTGACCAGGTCGCGCAGCGTGACGCCGGGCTGCATCTTCCCTTTGAAGCGCACCAGCACGGATTCGGGCATGTCCAGCGGCATGACGCCGGTGGCGGCCGCGAAGGCCACCAGGCCGGAACCGGCCGGGAAGCTGATGCCGATCGGGAAGCGCGTGTGGCTGTCGCCGCCGGTGCCCACAGTGTCGGGCGTCAGCAGGCGGTTGAGCCAGCTGTGGATCACGCCGTCGCCCGGTCGCAGCGAAACGCCACCACGCGTCGCCATGAAGTCCGGCAGCTCGTGGTGCATCTTCACGTCGACCTTCTTCGGGTACGCGGCCGTGTGGCAGAACGACTGCATGACGAGGTCGGCCGAGAAGCCCAGGCAAGCCAGGTCCTTCAGCTCGTCGCGCGTCATCGGACCGGTGGTGTCTTGCGAGCCCACCGACGTCATCTTGGGTTCGCAGTAGGTGCCCGGGCGCACGCCCTGGCCTTCGGGCAGGCCGCAGGCGCGGCCGACCATCTTCTGCGCGAGCGAGAAGCCCTTCTTGGTGTCGACCGGGCTGACCGGCAGGCGGAACAGCGTCGACACCGGCAGGCCCAGCGCCTCGCGCGCCTTGGCCGTCAGGCCGCGGCCGATGATCAGCGGAATGCGGCCACCGGCGCGCACTTCGTCGAACAGCACATCGCTCTTGACCTGGAACTCGGCGATGACCTTGCCGTCCTTCAACGCTTTGCCTTCGTAGGGACGCAGTTCGACCACGTCGCCCATCTCCATCTGGCTCACGTCGAGCTCGATCGGCAGTGCGCCCGAGTCTTCCATCGTGTTGTAGAAGATCGGCGCGATCTTGCCGCCGAGGCAGACGCCGCCGAAGCGCTTGTTCGGCACATACGGGATGTCTTCGCCGGTGAACCACAGCACGGAGTTGGTGGCGCTCTTGCGCGAGGAGCCGGTGCCGACCACGTCGCCGGCGTAGGCCACCAGGTGACCGCGCGCGCGCAGGTCTTCGATGAATTTCACCGGGCCGCGCTTGCCGTCTTCTTCCGGCACGATGCCGGGGCGCGCGTTCTTGTGCATCGCCAGCGCGTGCATCGGAATGTCGGGGCGCGTCGTCGCATCGGGTGCGGGCGACAGGTCGTCGGTGTTGATCTCGCCGGCCACCTTGAAGATGCTGACGGTGATGCTTTGCGGCACTTCGGGGCGGCTGGTGAACCACTCGGCATCGGCCCAGCTTTGCAGCACGGCGATGGCGTTGGCGTTGCCCGCATCGGCCTTTTCCTTGACGTCGTGGAACTGGTCGAACATCAACAAGGTTTTCTTCAAGCCCTCGGCCGCGACGGCGCCGACCTCGGCGTCGTCGAGCAGGTCGATCATCGGGCTGATGTTGTAGCCGCCGAGCATGGTGCCGAGCAACTCCGTGGCACGGGCGCGCGACAGCAGAAGGCTTTTCTCGGTGCCGTGTGCCACCGCAGCCAGGTAACTGGCCTTGACCTTGGCCGCGTCGTCGACGCCGGCGGGCACGCGGTAGGTGATGAGGTTCAGCAGGAAATCGCCGTCCTTCGACGTGGCGTTCTTCATCAGCTCGATCACTTCGCTGGTCTGCTTGGCAGTGAGAGGCAACGGCGGGATACCGAGCGCGGCGCGTTCGGCGACATGGTCAACGTAGGCTTGCAACATCTTTTTTTCTCCGGGAACTGGGACGACGGGCACTGCGGCGGCAGCCCTTGCCTTCAGCAAGAGCCGCGCCCTTCAAGGCCGTCTTTCTTACTTCTTCGCGACGCCGCTCGTGGGCGCGTCGGCACCTTCGAACAGGCTCTTGGGCGGGTTCTTCTTCATTTCTTCGGCGAATGCGACTTGGGCTGGTGCCATGCATTCGTCGGCCAGGCGCAGGCCTTCCTTCTGGTTCATCAGCATCGACTTGTTGGCGATCTGCAGCCACATCGCGCCGGCACGCGGGTCTTCCAGGCGGATGGCACCGGTGCGGCTTTCGACCGGATGCATGCGATAGCGCACGCCCTTGGTGGACACGGTGAAGAAGCCGGCCTTCTTGTCGTCGGCGGTCACGGTGACATCGGCGCCGAGCTCGCACTGGATCTTGCCGGTGTGTACGCGCTGGGCAACGGCCAGGTCGGCCTCGCTCAACGTGATGTCGGTGCTGGTGTCGATCGGGGTCACTTCTTCCACGGCCTTGGCGGCGCGGCGGGTAACCTGGCGGGTCGGCTTCTTGACAGCCGTCTTGGTGGCAGCGGGCTTGGCGGCTGGCTTGGCTGCCGTCTTGGCCGCCGGCTTGGTGGCGGTGGTTTGGGCCGTGGCGGCCAGCGGGAGCGCCAGCGCGGCGGCGGCGATCAGGGCAAGGGTCTTGGAGATCATCAGGGGTTCCTTGTAGGAGCGGTTGTCTGGGGGGTGTTCGGGAAAGAGAACCAGGCCAGCGCTTCGGCGGGAAGCGCACGGCCTGTGGCATGGGCGCGCTCGAGCACCTGCCAGAAATGGCGGTAGCTCGCGCGGTCGTGGAGCGTGCCGTCGATGCTGACGGGCGCCCAGTCCTGGCGCACCGCCGCATCGACGATGCGCGTGGCCAGTTCGATCTGGCCTTCGTCGGGCGCGAAGGCTTCGAGGATCGGGCGGATCTGGCTGGGGTGAATGCTCCACATGCGGGTGTAGCCGAACTCGGCGGCAGCCCGTTTCGCCGCGGCACGCAGTGCCTCGACGTTGCTGAATTCGGTCACGACACAGTGCGAGGGCACCTTGCCGTGGGCATGGGCGGCCGAGGCGATCTCGAGCTTGGCGCGCACCACGAGAGGATGGCTGAATTGGCCGGCCACGCCCATGCCGTCGGCCGGGATGGCCCCGGCGTGGGCCGAGACGAAGTCCATCAGCCCGAAGCTCAGCGACTGCACGCGCGGATGCGCGGCAATGGCGAAGGCGCGGTGCACCGCCAGGGGCGATTCGATCAGCACGTGCAGCGGCAGTTGCGCGGCGCCGGCAGCGCCGAGCGCCGCGACGGCCTCCTCGACATCGGCAATCGACTCGACCTTGGGCACCATCAGGTGGCTCAGCCGTTGCCCCGCGCGGCCGGCGATGGTGGCCACATCCGCCTCGAAAGCGGGGTGGTCGACCGGGTGCACACGAACGCCGACGCGCATACCGGAAGCGGCTTCGAGCGCCAGCCCGGTCACGAGTTCTGCGTGGTCCGCCTCGCCGCCCACGGGGGCGCCATCTTCGCAGTCGAGCGTGACGTCGAACACGCAGGCGCCGAACTCCTCGGCCATCTCGGCCTGGAGCGCGAGACTCTTCTTCATGCGCGCTTCGACGCCGCTGTAGTGGTCGCACACCGGCAGCACGATGGCACCGGCCTGCGCACCCAACAGCACGTCGCGCGGCGAATTCGACGGCATGCTCATGCCTTGCACGCCACGATGAACATGCGCGGGAAAGCCAAGAGCAAGCGGCCGTCCGCACGCGGCGGATAGGCCTTCGCCACACGCGCTTCGTAGCTCGCGAGATAGCTGGCCTTGAGCGCGCCGTCGAGCGGATCGATAAAGGGCTTGAGGCCGGTGCCGCTGACCCACTCGACGATGGCGGCGGCCGATGCCATGGGGTGTTGATAGATCGTGTGCCACACGTCGACGTGGGCGGCGACGGGTGCCAGCAGGTCGTAATAGCCATCAATGCCGAGAAGCGCGGTGCGCAGCTTGTCGGCATCGCCGATGGGCGCTTGCCACGGGGCCTCGGACGCGACTTCGCGCATCAGCCGGTGCGTGGGCTCGGCCCGGTTGTCGGGCATCTGGATGGCGAGCACGCCACCCGGGGCCAGGGCGGCGAACAGACGCGGGATCAGCTTCTCGTGATCGGGCACCCACTGCAGCGCCGCGTTGGCATAGATCAGATCGGGGGCGACATCGGGCGCCCAGCGGCCGATGTCGCCGAATTGGAACCGGGCCTGCGGCCGCCGCTCACGCGCACTGACCAGCATGGCCTCGGAGTTGTCGATGCCCAGCACGTCCGCCTGCGGGAAGCGGCGTGCCAGCAGCTCGGTGGAATTGCCCGGCCCGCAGCCGAGGTCGACCACGCGGGTCGCCGCCGTCAGCGGGACGCGCGCCAGCAGCCCGGCGGCCGGGCGCGTGCGCTCGTCTTCGTAGCGACGATAGAGCGCGGGGTTCCAGTCGGCCATCGACGTGGGGCGTCGTTACTTGACCAGGTGGGCCACGCCGGCCTGCTCGTCGGTCAGTTCCTTGAGCGTCTTGTCGATGCGCTCCTGGCTGAAAGCGTCGATCTCGAGGCCGTCCACGACCTTGTACTCGCCGTTCTCGCAGGTCACCGGGAAGCCGAACATCACGTCCTTGGGAATGCCGTATTGGCCGTCCGACGGAATGCCCATGGTGACCCACTTGCCATTGGTGCCCAGGGCCCAGTCGCGCATGTGGTCGATGGCGGCGTTGGCAGCCGAAGCAGCCGACGACAGGCCACGTGCTTCGATGATGGCCGCGCCACGCTTGCCGACGGTGGGGAGGAACGTGTTGGCGTTCCATTCCTGGTCGTCGATCATCTTGGCGACCGACTCGCCGCCGATGGTGGCGAAGCGGTAGTCGGCGTACATCGTGGGCGAGTGGTTGCCCCAGACGGTGAGCTTCTCGATGTCGGCCACGGCCTTGCCGGTCTTGGCAGCGATCTGGCTGGCGGCGCGGTTGTGGTCCAGGCGGAGCATGGCGGTGAAGTTCTTGCGCGGCAGGTCGGGGGCGCTCTTCATCGCGATGTAGGCGTTGGTATTGGCGGGATTGCCCACCACGAGCACCTTGACGTTGCGGCTGGCGACGGCGTTGAGCGCAGCGCCCTGGGCGGTGAAGATGGCGCCATTGACGGCCAGCAGTTCGGCACGTTCCATGCCGGGGCCGCGGGGGCGCGAACCGACCAGCAGTGCGTAGTCGGCGTCCTTGAAGGCGGTCATTGGATCGCCGTGAGCTTCCATGCCGGCCAGCAGCGGGAAGGCGCAGTCATCCAGTTCCATCATCACGCCCTTGAGCGCCTTCTGGGCCTTTTCGTCGGGGATCTCGAGCAGTTGCAGGATGACCGGCTGGTCCTTGCCGAGCATTTCGCCAGAGGCGATGCGGAACAACAGGGCGTAACCGATTTGGCCGGCGGCGCCGGTGACGGCGACACGAACAGGCTTTTTGCTCATGGGAAAGACTCCAGAAGGTGGTGAAAACGGTGGTGGCACGCGCGGGCGGCTGCCGGGGCCCCGCGGCGGACTTTGCCCAAGGGGCGGAACCGGCCGGGATTTTAATGCCGATTCGCAATCAGGGGCACGCGCGTCTTATGTCTTATATAAGATACGGCCTCTTTGCGCACTTCACGCACAACGCGCGATGCGCCCCACCATGAACACGCCGACCCTCGCCGAGCCTGCCACGCCATCCTTCAGCCCGCTCTACCAGCAGATCAAAAGCCTGATCCTGCAGAGCCTGCAGGCTGGGGAATGGAAGCCAGGCGAGCCGATCCCGAGCGAAATCGAGCTCGCTGCGCGATTTCGTGTGAGCCAGGGCACGGTCCGCAAGGCGATTGACGAACTCGCCGCCGAAAACCTGGTGGTTCGACGCCAAGGCAAGGGCACGTTCGTTGCGACCCACGCCGAGCAGCATGTGCAGTACCGTTTCCTGAAGCTGGTGCCCGACAGCGGCGACATGGCCGCGGAAGGACCGGCCGAACGCACCATCGTCGATTGCCGTCGGCAGCGCGCTTCGGCGGAGATCGCGCGCGCACTGGCGCTGCGCACCGGCGACGCGGTACTGCAAGTGCGCCGCGTGCTGGCCTACCGCGGTGTGCCGACCATCCTGGAGGACCTCTGGCTGCCGGGTACGCCCTTCAAGGGGCTTACTGCGGAGCGCTTGCGCGCCTCGCGCGGCCCGATGTACGCCATGTTCGAGACCGAATTCGGCGTGCGCATGGTGCGCGCCGAGGAAAAGATCCGCGCCGTCCTGCCGGACGCAGAGCAGGCGGCCCTGCTGCACGTGTTGCCAGGCGCGCCGCTGCTGAGCGTCGAACGCCTGGCGCACACGTACCACGACGCGCCGATGGAATTGCGCCGCGGCCTCTACCGCACGGATACGCACCATTACCGGAACGAACTCGGATGACCAGGCGCCCTGCCTTGCCGCCGGCGGAGGCCTGCACGCACTGCGGCCGCACGCCCGGAAGGCGTGCGCCCGACCGTTCCGGTGCGGCACCTCGGCACCGCGCGGTGTCCGATGGTGCATTGCAATAGAATTTTGCGTTGTTTGCATTTCCGCCAAAGAACAAGCTGCCCCTCGAAAAGCAACGAAAGCCCCCCATGACCGAGCTTGCCAACGCACCCCGTCCGCCGCGACGCCAGTTCCGCAACATCAATGCCTTCACCGATCTGACGACCTACCGCCTGCCGCCCGCGGGCATCGTGTCGATCTTGCACCGGGTGAGCGGCGCGTTGATGTTCCTGCTGCTGCCTTTCATCATCTGGATGTTCGACACCTCGGTGTCGTCGGATATTTCGTTCGCGCGCTTCAAAGCCGCCTTCAACACCGGCATCGGCTTTGCGCCCGGCTGGTTCTTCAAACTGGTCGCGCTCGCCCTGATCTGGGCGTACCTGCACCACTTCATCGCCGGCCTGCGCCATCTGTGGATGGACGTGAGCCATGCGGCGGTGAACAAGCATTTCGGCCAGAACTCGGCGCTCGCCACGCTCGCGATCAGCATCCTGTTGACGCTGGTCCTCGGCGCGAAGCTGTTCGGCCTGTACTGAAAAGGAGTCAGAAATGTCTGTGAATTACGGCTCCAAGCGCATCGTCGTCGGCGCGCATTACGGTCTGCGCGACTGGCTCAGCCAACGCGTCACCGGCGTGGTGATGGCGATCTTCACCATCATCCTGCTCGCGCAGCTGATCTTCTCGCGCGGTCCGATCGGCTACGACCTCTGGGCGGGGATCTTTTCGGCGCAATGGATGAAAGTTCTCACCTTCGTGGTGATCGCTTCGGTCCTGTACCACGTATGGGTAGGTATGCGCGACATCTGGATGGACTACATCCAGCCCGTCGGCGTTCGCCTCGCCCTGCAAATTTTCACGATCGTCTGGCTTGTCGGTTGCGCGGGTTGGGCCATTCAAGTGCTCTGGAGACTCTGACCCATGACTGCCTATACCAAAGACCAAATCACCAAGCGCAAGTTCGACGTCGTCATCGTCGGCGCCGGCGGCTCCGGCATGCGTGCCTCGCTGCAACTGGCGCGCGCCGGCCTCAATGTGGCCGTGCTCTCCAAGGTGTTCCCGACCCGCTCGCACACGGTCGCCGCACAGGGCGGCGTCGGCGCCTCCCTCGGCAACATGAGCGAGGACAACTGGCACTACCACTTCTACGACACGATCAAGGGTTCCGACTGGCTCGGCGACCAGGACGCGATCGAGTTCATGTGCCGCGAAGCACCGAAGGTCGTGTACGAGCTCGAGCACTTCGGCATGCCTTTCGACCGCAACCCTGACGGCACGATCTACCAGCGCCCGTTCGGCGGTCACACGGCCAACTACGGCGAGAAGCCGGTGCAGCGCGCCTGCGCCGCGGCCGACCGCACCGGCCATGCGATGCTGCACACGCTCTACC
>Ga0308159_1005550_pt1 | contig 10592 bp, 7 predicted proteins | sample PhyCR1_FD_201040 | JGI IMG/M metagenome (GOLD analysis project Ga0308159, IMG submission 201040) | Phyllosphere microbial communities from UC Gill Tract Community Farm, Albany, California, United States - DLSLC.R1 | ecosystem: Host-associated > Plants > Phyllosphere > Unclassified | place: USA...
CGGGCGAAAAGGCTGTCCACGTGCGCCCACATGGGCGTGTCGATCACGCCGGGCGCGATGCCGTTGACGCGGATGCCGTGCGGCGCCATGGCGAGCGCCGCGCTCTGCGTATAGCTGATGACGGCCGCCTTGGTGGCGCAGTAGTGCGACACCAGCGCCTCGCCGCGCCGGCCGGCCTGCGAGGCCATGTTGATGACCGACGCGCCCTGCGTGCCGGCTTCCACCATGTGGCGCAGCACGGCCTGCATCACGAAGAACATGCCCTTGACGTTGACGGCGAACAGCTTGTCGAACGAGGCCTCGTCGCTGTCCAGCAGCGGCGCCAGGTCGAACACCGCAGCGTTGTTGAACAGCGTGTGGACGGGGCCGAAGGCGGCGATGGCTTCGGCCAGCAGGCGGGCGATGGCGCCGGGCTCGGTGATGTCGGCGCCGATGTACGCGAGGCGCCCGGGGTGGCGCTGCTGCAGCGCGGCCACTTCGGCGGGCACCGCCGCGCCGCGGTCGACGACGCTGCACCGGGCGCCTTCGGCCAGGCACGCTTCGGCCACGGCCAGGCCGATCCCGCCACCGGCTCCGGTCAGCAGCACGTGGCGGTCTTGCAAACGAAGAGAGGTCGTCATGGTGGTTCAGCTCCTGGATTGAATGAATCGCGCGACGCGCCCGCTGGCGCGGCGCAGGGCATCGACAAGGCGGGCATCGCCCGCGATGTCGCCCCAGAGGCCGGCATCCGCGCACATCGCCGCGACGGGGTCGGCCGCATCGCAGATGGCGTGCGCCACGGCTTCGTCCATGCCCTGGTCCTGGTAGGCGTAGGGCAGGCTGCCCCGGTGCCAGCGCTGCAGGAAGGCCAGGAACAGCGCGGGCAGCATGGCCACGCTGTCGATGCCCTGGCCGGCGGCCAGGCGCTCGCGCACGGTGGGCGCGATGAAGCCGGGAATCTTCGAGAAGCCGTCCATGGCCACGCGCTGGTTGGTGTCGCGGATGGCGGGGTTGCCGAAGCGGTCGAGCACCACGTCGCGGTAGGCGGGCAGATCGACCGGGCTGGGCTGGCCGGGGCGGTCCAGGCAGGGAATGGCGTCGTCGGTCACGTAGTCGTAGGCCATCTGCCGGATGGCGGCGTCGTGCGTGCCTTCGTGGATGAACTGCAGCCCCACGAGCGTGCCCGCCCAGGCGATGCAGCTGTGCGTGGCGTTGAGCAGGCGGATCTTGGCCTCTTCGTAAGGCTGAACGTCGTCGACCATCTCCACGCCCACGCGCTCCCACGCGGGCCGTCCGGCCACGAAACGGTCTTCGATCACCCACTGGATGAAGCGCTCGGCGGTGATGGCGGCGGCGTCATCGCGGCCGGTGGCGGCCTGCACGCGGGCGCGCAATTCGGCCGGCGCGCGCGGCGTGATGCGGTCCACCATGGCGTTCGGGCAGGTGGTGTGGGCCTGTACCCAGGCCAGCAGGCCGGGATCGCCTGCACGCTCGATGAACTCGAGCAGGCCGGCCCGGAAGCGGTCGCCGTTGTGGCGCAGGTTGTCGCAGTTGAGCAGCGTGACCGGCCCCGCGTCCGCAGCGCGGCGCGCGCGCAGGATCGCGGTGACGGCGCCGTAGATCGTGGTGCCCCTGCCCTCCCCTCCGCTGCCCGCCTCGCCACGCCGCGCGCGGTCGATGTCGGACACCAGTTCGGCGAATCCGAGGTCGAGCCGGCCCCGGGCGTCCAGGTAGTAGCCCGCCTCGGTCACGGTGAAGGAGACGATGCGCGTGGAGGGTGCCGCCCCGCGCGCGACCACGGCGGTGAGCTCCGGGTCCCACGGCAGCACCTCGCGCAGGGCATCGATCGGCTCGTAGCAGTAATCGCCCGCGGGCGATACGGTCTCCAGCGTGTACCGGCCGCCCTGCGCCTGCAGCGCGGCGATCACCTCGGGCAGGTCGGGACGGATGTTGGCGCCCGAGATCGACCAGCGCGCATCGCCCGCGTCGATGAGCCGCTGCAGGTAGACGGCCTGGTGCGCACGGTGGAACGCACCCAGGCCCAGGTGAAGCAGGGTGAATTCCGTGGGGGCCGGAGGAAGGTGGGCAGGGGTCACGGCGATGTCGCTCAGGAAAATGGGTGAAGAGTGGGCGGATGGGATGGAAAGGCTCAGGAACGGCCCGCGTGCACGGCCCGGCCACCGCGGTCGAAGCAGTGCAGCACCGCAGGGTCGAGCTCCACCGCCACCGGGTCGCCCGGCTGCAGCGGCGTGCGCTCGTTCTGCCGCGCGACGAGCGGCACGCCGCCCACGTCGACGTGGATGAGCGTGTCGGCGCCCAGGGCCTCGATCAGCTCGACGCGGCCCGGCACGCCCCGGTCTTCCTGCGGGCCGCGGTGCACGCGCAGCCCTTCGGGCCGGACGCCCAGGAAGCCGTCGTCCGGGAGCGCACCGCCGGTGGCCGCGGCGAAGCTCGGGATGGCGCGGGCCGCGACCATGTTCATCGACGGCATGCCGATGAACTGCGCGACGAAACGGTTGGCGGGGCGGTCGTACAGCTCCAGGGGCGTGCCGACCTGCTCGATGAGGCCGTCCTTCAGCACCACCACGCGGTCGGCCAGCGTCATGGCCTCGACCTGGTCGTGCGTCACGTAGATGGTGGTGGCCCCCAGGGCGCGGTGCAGCTTGTGGATCTCGACCCGGGTGTTGCCGCGCAGGGCCGCGTCCAGGTTGGAGAGCGGCTCGTCGAACAGGAAGACCTTGGGCTGGCGCACGATGGCGCGGCCGATGGCCACGCGCTGGCGCTGGCCGCCCGAGAGTTCCTTGGGCGTGCGTTCCAGGTACTGCGTGAGGTTGAGCGTGCGGGCCGCATGCTCGACCTTGGTCCGGATCTCGTCCCTGGCGACGCCCGCGAGCTTGAGCGCGAAGGACATGTTGTCGTACACGCTCATGTGCGGATAGAGCGCGTAGCTCTGGAAGACCATCGCCAGGTCGCGCTTGCCAGAGGGCGTGTGCGTGATGTCGCGCCCGTCCAGCATCAGGCTGCCGCTGGTGATGGGTTCGAGCCCCGCGATCAGCCGCAGCAGCGTGGACTTGCCGCAGCCCGAGGGCCCCACGAAGACGATGAATTCGCCCTTGCGGATCTGCAGATCCACGCCCTGGATGATGTCGGCATCGCCGAAGCGCTTGCGGATGCCCTGGAGTTCGAGGTAGGCCATGGAGGATGTCTGCCTTTCTTGCGGAGGTCTTCTGCGCGTCACTTGACGGCGCCGAAGGTCAGGCCCTGCACCAGCTGCTTCTGGCTGAACCAGCCGAACACCACGATGGGCGCGATGGCCATCAGCGAGGCGGCCGAGAGCTTGGCCCAGAAGAGGCCTTCGGGGCTGGAGTAGGAGGCGATCAGCGTGGCCAGCGTGCCGGCCTTGGCGGAGGTGAGGTTGAGTGCCCAGAAGGCCTCGTTCCAGCTCAGCACCAGGCACAGGAGGCCCGTGGATGCCATGCCGCCCACCGACAGCGGCAGCACGACGTGGCGGAACTCGGCCCAGAGGCCCGCGCCGTCCATGCGCGCGGCTTCGAGGATCTCGTGCGGGATGTCCTTGTAGGCGCTGTAGAGCATCCAGACCATGATCGGCAGGTTGGACAGCGTGAACACGATGGTGAGCGCGGTGAGCGAATCCAGCAGGCCGGCGGTCTGCGCGAGCACGTAGATGGGCACCAGCGCGCCCACGGCCGGCATCATCTTGGTGGACAGCATCCACATCAGGATGTCGCGCGTCCTGCGGGTGCGGAAGAACGCCATCGAATAGGCCGCGGGCGCCGCGATCAGCAGGCCCAGCACGGTCGAGCCCAGGCTGGTGATGAGCGAGTTGCGTGCATACAGCAGGTAGTCGCTGCGCCGCTGCACCTCTCCGAAGTTGTCCAGCGTGGGCTCGAAGACGAAGAGCGGCGGCACGTGGATGGCCTGCAGCTCGGTCTTGAAGGCCGTGAGGAACAGCCATGCGAGCGGGAAGAACAGCAGCAGCGCGGCGCCCCAGGCGGCCACGGTGCGGACGGCGAGCGCGAGGCGGCCGTCGGCGGAGGAAGGGGCTTGCATGGTGGTCATCTGCCTTCTCAGTCCAGGTTCTTGCCGACGATGCGGATCAGGAACACCGCCACGATGTTCGCCAGCACCACGGCGAACAGCGCGCCCGCCGAGGCCACGCCCACGTCGAAGTTCATGAGCGCCTGCTTGAAGATCAGGTAGGTCATGTTGGTGCTGGCGTTGCCCGGGCCGCCGCTGGTGGTGATGGCGATCTCGGCGAACACGCTCAGGAGGAAGATCATCTCGATCATGACCACCACCGCCATGGGCCGGCCCAGGTGCGGGACCACGAGGTAGAAGAAGCGCTGCAGCGCGTTCGCGCCGTCCATGCGGGCGGCCTCCATCTGTTCGCGGTCCAGCGACTGCAGCGAGGTGATGAAGATCAGGCACGCGAAGGGCAGCCACTGCCAGGCCACCATGACGATCACCGACAGCAGCGGGTAGTCGGTCATCCAGTCGATGGGCGCCGCCCCGAAGAAGCGCCAGACGTCGGCCAGGATGCCGTAGATGGGGTTCATCATCATGTGCTTCCACAGCAGCGCGTTCACCGCGGGCATGACGAAGAAGGGCGAGATCAGCAGCACGCGCACGATGCCGCGGCCCGGGAAGGGATCGTTCACCAGCAGCGCGAGCAGCACGCCCAGCACCAGGGTGATGCCGATCACGCTGCCGATGAGCAGCAGCGTGTTCCACACCGCCGGCCAGAAGTCCGGGTCGGTGATGAAGTACTGGAAATTCTCCAGGCCCACGAATGGATGCTCGCCCGGCTGCAGCAGGTTGTAGCTGACGGTGGAGAAATACACCGTCATCGCGAGCGGCACGATCATCCACGCCAGCAGCGTGAGCACCGCGGGCGCCATGAGGGCGCGGGGCAGGAGTCTTGTCATGGCGTCTTCGGGCGAGCGGCTTCCCGCTCCTGCCCGCCTCTCACTTGTAGTAGCCCGCCTTCTTCATTTCGCGCTCTGCGAGCGTCTGCGAGGTCTTCAGGGCCTGCTCGACGCTGACCTTGCCCGCCAGCGCCGCGCTCATCTGCTGGCCCACGCCCACGCCGATCGCCTGGAACTCGGGAATCGCCGCGTACTGCACGCCGGCATAGGGCGATTTCGGCAGGGTGTTCTCACCCGGGTTCGGGTTGGCCGAATCGATGGCCTTGAGCTCGGCGGCGGCGAACCGGGCCACCTTCTGGAATTCGGGGTTCGCATAGGTCGACTTGCGCGTGCCGGTGGGCACCGCAGCCCAGCCCGCCTCCTTGGCGACCAGCGCGATGTAGTCCTTGGACGTGGCCCAGCGGATGAACTTCTGCGCCGCGTCGTCCTTCGACGAGCTGGCCGGAATGGCCAGGTTCCACGACCACAGCCAGTTCGCGCCCTTGGGCGTGGCGGCCACGGGCGCCTGGGCGAAGGCCACCTTGTCGGCCACCTTGGACTGCTTGGGATCGCTGATGAAGGATGCGGCGATGGTGGCATCCACCCAGGCCGCGCACTTGCCTTCGCTGAAGAGCGCCAGGTTCTCGTTGAAGCTGTTGGCGGAGGCGCCCGGAGGGCCGTCCTTCTTCATCAGATCGACGTAGAAGCTGATGGCTTCCTGCCAGGGCCTGGTGTCGAGCTGCGGCTTCCAGGCCGTGTCGAACCACTGGCCGCCGTAGGTGTTGACCAGCGTGGAGAGGAAGGCCATGTTGTCGCCCCAGCCGGGCTTGCCGCGCAGGCACATGCCATAGACGCCCGCCTTGGGGTCATTGGCCTTGTCGGCGAAGGCCTTCACCTCGGCCCAGGTGGGCTGCTCGGAGAACTTCACGCCCACCTTGTCGGCCAGGTCCTTGCGGTACATGAGCATGGAGCTTTCGCCGTAGAACGGGGCCGCGTAGAGCTTGCCCTCGTGCGACAGCCCGCTGCGGATGGCCGGCAGCAGGTCGTCGACGTCGTAGGCGGCGTCCGTGGCGATGGGCTTGAGCCAGCCCTTCTTCGACCAGATCGGCGCTTCGTAGAGGCCGATGGTCATCACGTCGAACTGGCCGCCCTTGGTGGCGATGTCGGTGGTCACGCGCTGGCGCAGCGTGCCCTCTTCCAGCGTGACCCACTTGAGCTTGATGTCCGGGTTGGCCTTCTCGAAGAAGGGGGTGAGCTTCTGCATCTCGATCATGTGGCCGTTGTTCACGGTGGCGATGACGAGTTCGGTGGCGGCCTGCGACATGCCGGCCGTGCCAGCCACTGCCAGGACGAAGCCCGCTTTCAGAAAACGCTTCATGTCTGTCTCCTTGGGTGAGCGACGCCCGCGTTCTTGTGCAGCAGGTCGCCGTGGGGGAATTCTGGACAAAGTGTGCCCGTCATCCTGGTACTGGCTCGACCGCGATCGATACTTTCTTGCACCTATCGACTGGGATATTCCCTAATCCATGCAACACAGCATGGAAAGCAGGTACCGGGGCCCGCAAAGCAGACAGCCCGCACGGGGCGGGCTGTCGTCCTGGAGCGAAGGCAGGAAACGCCGGGAATCAGCCCCGCGCCTGGAGGCGCCGCAGCAGGCCGCCGGTGGAGGCGTCCAGCCCTTCGGCATCGCCCGAAGCCAGCCGGGGCTCCAGGTCCTTGGCCAGCACCTTGCCCAGTTCCACCCCCCACTGGTCGAAGCTGTTGATGCCCCAGAGAGCGCCGCTCACGAAGACGCGGTGCTCATAGAGCGCGATCAGCGCGCCCAGCGATGCGGGGTCGAGCCGGTCGAGCACCAGGAAGGTGCTGGGCCGGTTGCCCGTGAAGCGGCGGTGGCCGTCGTCGCTCTCCTTGCCGTGCATCAGCGCCTTGGCCTGCGCGAGCGCGTTCGCCACGAGGCGGGGATGCTGCTCCGGCAGGCCGCGCCCGGGCTCGCGCATCACGATGAACTCCACCGGCACGATGTCCGGGCCCTGGTGGATCATCTGGAAGAAGGCGTGCTGGCCGTTGGTGCCGGGCTCGCCCCAGACCACGGGCGAGGTGGCGAAGGGCAGCGTCTCCCCTTGCGCGTCCACGCCCTTGCCGTTGCTCTCCATCTCCAGCTGCTGCAGGTAGGCCGGCAGCCGGCGCAGCGCATGGCTGTAGGGGGCCACGCTGCGCGTCGCGAAGCCGTGGAAGTTGCGGTACCAGACGTCCAGCAGCCCCAGGCGCACCGGCAGGTTGCGCTCCAGCGGCGCCGTGCGGAAGTGGACGTCCATCGCATGCGCGCCCGCCAGCAGGCCGCGGAAACCCTCGGCGCCGATGGCGATCGCGATCGGCAGGCCGATGGCCGACCAGAGCGAATAGCGCCCGCCCACCCAGTCCCAGAAACCGAAGGTGGTGTCGATGCCGAAGGCGGACGCCGCTTCGATGTTCGTGGTGAGGGCCGCGAAATGCCGGCCCACCGCCTCCTCGCCGCCGCCCTGCTGCAGGAACCAGGCCCGCGCGGCGTGCGCGTTGGTCATGGTCTCCGCGGTGGTGAAGGTCTTGGAGGCGATCAGGAACAGCGTGTTCTGCGGCCGCAGTTCGGGCAGCAGGCTGCCCAGCTCGGCCCCGTCGACGTTGGAGACGAAGTGCAGGCGCTTGCCCGGATGGCGCAGGTCGTCCAGCGCCTTGGTCACCATCGACGGGCCCAGGTCCGAGCCGCCGATGCCGATGTTGACGATGTCGGTGATGGTGTCGTCGGCGCGCACGCGCTCGGCGAAGTCCAGCATCGCCTGGAGCGTGGCGTGCACGTCGCGCAGGCCCTCGGCGACCAGTTCCGGTGCGCCGGTGCCCGCGGCCTCCAGCGCCGCGCCGGGCTCGCGCAGCAGCCAGTGCATGACGGCGCGCTGCTCGGTGTGGTTGATGGCCTCGCCCGCGAACATCGCGTCGCGCCAGCCCTCCAGGCCGCATTCGCGTGCCAGTTGCAGCAGCAGGGATTCCGTGTCCGCGCCGATGCGGTTCTTGGACAGATCGGCGAAGACGTGGGGCGCCTCCTGGCTGAACCGGCCGAAACGCTGCGGATCGGCCGCAAATGCCTGGCGGATGTCGAAGGCGCGGCCGGCGGCGTCGTAGTGCGCCTGCAGCGCGGCCCAGGCGGCGGTGCGGTCGCAGCGCACGCGGTCGGGAACGGGAGTGGAAACGGGCATCGTCATGGCGGTAATCCCCGTCATGCGGCCAGGACCATCTGCTCCAGCTTGGCCGCGTCGGCCGCGAAGGCGCGGATGCCCTCGGCCAGCTTCTCGGTGGCCATGGCGTCGGCGTTGAGCGCGTAGCGGAAGCCCGGTTCGTCGTACTGCACGGGCTGCAGTTCCAGGTCCTTCGCGGAAGCCGGGTCGAGCGCGCGTTCCAGGGGCTCTTCGGACGCCGCCAGCTGGGCGAGCAGTTCGGGCGCGATGGTGAGCAGGTCGCAGCCGGCGAGCGCCGTGATCTGGCCCACGTTGCGGAAGCTCGCGCCCATGACTTCGGTGCGGATGCCGAAGTGCTTGTAGTACTGGTAGATCTGGCGCACCGACTGCACGCCCGGGTCGTTGGCGCCGGCCATCGCGGCCTCGTCCCACTGCGCGCCGGCCTGCTTCTTGTACCAGTCGTAGATGCGGCCCACGAAGGGCGAGATCAGCTGCACCTTGGCGGCGCCGCAGGCCACGGCCTGCACGGGCGAGAACAGCAGCGTGAGGTTGGTGTGGATGCCGCGCTCTTCCAGGATGCGCGCGGCCTCGATGCCTTCCCAGGTGGCGGCGATCTTGATGAGCACGCGGGCGGTGTCCACGCCTTCGGCGCGGTAGAGATCGATGATGCGCTCGCCGCGCGTCACCGTGGCCATGGTGTCGAAGGACAGGCGCGCGTCCACTTCGGTCGAAACCCGGCCGGGGATCAGCGAGAGGATCTCGCAGCCGAAGCGCACGATGAGCCGGTCCATGATCTCGTCGAGCGCGCGGCCGCGCCAGCGCTCCACCGATTCCTGCAGCAGGGGGGCATAGTCGGCCTTCTGCACGGCTTTCAGGATCAGCGACGGATTGGTGGTCGCGTCCTGGGGGCGGTACGCGCCGAGCTGGCGGAAGTCGCCCGTGTCGGCCACCACGGTGGTGACCTGCTTGAGGGCGTCGAGTTGATTCATGCAATCCTCCGGGGTGGTTGGGGGCGGTCGCGGTGGACTGCCGTGCCCTGGTAAGAAAGGGCCCGGAACCGCGCGCTGCGCCACCGGCGAGTGTAGGGCGGATGTAACCGGGAGCCCTGTCAGCCGGCACCCCGACGTGAAACTCGGTAACATGCCGCCACGGCCGCGCGGGTGGTGCCCGCGCCGTTCCGGTTTCGTTTTCCATCCATCACACCTTCAGACTTCGGGAGCGCGGCGGCAATGAGTTTCGATCTGGTCCTGTTCGGCGGCACGGGCGATCTGGCATGGCGCAAGCTGCTGCCGGCCCTCTTCCAGGCGTTCCGGCACGGCTCGCTGCCGGCGGACGGCCGCATCATCGGCGTGGCGCGCGACGACCTGAGCGACGCGGCCTACCGCGAACTCATCGCCAGCCGGTTCGCGGCGGTGGAAGGCGACAAGCGGCCCAGTGCCGAGGAGTTCGAGCGCTTCGCCGCGCTGCTCCACTTCCAGCGGATGGACCTCTCCAAGCCCGCCGACTATGCCGCGCTGGCGGCACGGCTCGGCGAGCGCGAGGCCGACACGGTGGTGATGTACCTCGCGACCGCGCCGGGCCTCTTCACCACCGCCTGCGAGCAGCTGGGTGCCGCAGGGCTCGCCACGCCGCACACGCGCGTGGTGCTGGAAAAGCCGCTGGGCCACGACCTGGCCTCCAACCGCGCGATCAACGCCGCCGTGCGCCGCGTGTTCGACGAAGAGCAGATCTTCCGCATCGACCATTACCTCGGCAAACCGTCGGTGCAGAACCTGCTCGCGCTGCGCTTCGGCAATGCGCTGTTCGAGCCGCTCTGGCGCCGCGAGACGGTGGCCAGCATCGAGATCACCATGGCCGAACGGCTCGGCGTGGAAAAGCGCGGCGCCTTCTACGACGGCACCGGGGCACTGCGCGACATGGTGCAGAACCACGCGCTGCAGCTGTTGTGCGCGATCGGCATGGAGCCGCCGATCAACGCCCATGCGGACGCCATCCGCGACGAGAAGCTCAAGGTGCTGCGCTCGCTCGTGCCCTGGTCGCCCGCCTCGCTGTCGCGCGACGTGGTGCGCGGCCAGTACACCGCCGGCTCGCTGGGCGGCGAGCGCGTGCGCGGCTACACGGAGGAAGACGGCGTGCCCGCCGACAGCCGCACCGAGACCTTCGTGGCGCTGCGCACCGAGATCGCCAACTGGCGCTGGGCGGGCGTGCCCTTCTACATCCGCACGGGCAAGCGCCTCGCCGCGCACGAGGCGCACATCGCCATCAACTTCCGGCCCACGCCGCATGCGATCTACCGCACGCCGCTGGGCACCGCCAACCGCCTGGTGATCCACCTGCAGCCGCGCGATGGCGTGGCGCTGCACCTGTTCGCCGCCGGCCAGGAAAAGCGCGGCATGCGCATCTCCGAAGTGCAGGCCCTGGCGCCGGTGCATCTGGACCTGGACTTCGAGCAGCGCTTCGGCACGGAGCGCGTGGGCGCCTA
>Ga0308159_1005551_pt1 | contig 10591 bp, 11 predicted proteins | sample PhyCR1_FD_201040 | JGI IMG/M metagenome (GOLD analysis project Ga0308159, IMG submission 201040) | Phyllosphere microbial communities from UC Gill Tract Community Farm, Albany, California, United States - DLSLC.R1 | ecosystem: Host-associated > Plants > Phyllosphere > Unclassified | place: USA...
GATGGGCGACGGACGGACCTACGACTCGGTACTGGCGCTGCGTGCGGTGACTTCGGTCGACGGCATGACCGCGCAGGCCTTCGACTTCCCCGGCGACTTTCTGCCGCGCGTGACGACCAGGATCATCAACGAGGTCAAGGGCATCAACCGCGTCGTCTATGACTATACCAGCAAGCCCCCCGGCACGATCGAGTGGGAATAATTCGCGCCTACCCAAACGCCGCCGATAGCCGCCGATTTCCCTCTATAAAGCACTGAAAATAAAGAATTTTCTCTTCGCCGTCTTTCGCCGTCAATCGCCGAGCAAGCCTCGCGATCGACGGCGGAGCTGACGGTATGGGGCGTCTTGTGACATCGCGGAATTGCATATACCGTCATGGCTTAGAGAGCTTTTGACGGTATTTTTTTAGACCTTATTCCATTGAGAATAAAGGAAAATTCGCCGACAGGATTGGTCGATTTTGGCCTGACGGTATTTTTAGGGGCTCTCTGGCGTTTTTTGAACGATCTAGGAGGGTCCGATGCTTACCGATGCGGCAATCAAGGCACTGAAACCAAAGGACAAATTATACAAGGTCACTGACCGTGACGGTATGTATGTAGTCGTGAACCCGTCGGGCGCCGTCGTGTTCCGCTATGACTACCGTATGCACGGTCGACGCGAGACCTTGACCCTCGGCCGATACGGGCCAGCGGGCCTTTCTCTCGCCCGTGCTCGGGAAAAGCTGATCGACGCACAGCGCTCGATTCAGGAGGGGCGGTCGCCCGCCCAGGAGAAGCAGCGCGAGAAGCGCCGCATCAAGGAAGCAAAGAGCTTTGGCGAGTTTGGCGAACGCTGGCTGCAAGAGCATCGGATGGCCGAAAGCACCCGCGCCATGCGCCGCTCGATCTACGAGCGGGACATCCTGCCTACGTTCCGCAATCGGCTGCTGACGGAAATCAGCCCCGAGGATTTGCGGGCGATGTGCGAGAAGGTGAAGGCGCGCGGCGCGCCCGCCACGGCAGTCCATGTGCGGGATATCGTGAAGTTGGTTTACGCCTTCGCGATCCTGCACGGGGAGAAGGTGCCGAACCCTGCCGAGGAAGTCGGGCCGGCCTCGATTGCCACCTTCGTTCCCAAGGACCGTTCGCTATCGCCCGCTGAAATCCGCGTCATGCTCAGCCAGCTTGAGCATGTGGCGACCTTGCCGACCATTCGGCTCGGGGTGAAGCTGTTCCTCATCACCATGGTTCGCAAGAGCGAGCTGCAGGACGCGACCTGGGATGAAGTGGACTTCGAGAATGCGGTGTGGTCGATCCCGAAGGAGCGGATGAAGCGCTCCAAGGCGCACAATGTCTATCTGCCGGAGCAGGCGATCGACATCCTCGTTGCGCTCAAGACCTGCGCTGGCAATTCGAGATACCTGCTGCCGTCGCGCTATGATGCGGACGCGCCGATGTCGCGGGCGACGTTCAACCGTGTGACTTATGCGGTCGTCGAGCAGGCCAAGAAAGCAGGATTGCCGCTGGAGCCGTTCACCGTCCACGATCTTCGACGGACGGGATCGACGTTGCTTAACGAACTGGGCTTCAACAGCGACTGGATCGAAAAGTGCCTCGCGCATGAGGACGGACGGTCGTCGCGCGGCATCTACAACAAGGCGGAATACGAGCACCAGCGCCGCCATATGATGCAGCAATGGGCCAATCTCATCGACGCCTGGGTCGCAGGCCAGAAATACGTCCCGACGCTCTATCCGGCGACCATGGATCTTCTGGTTCCCGAACCTAACCTTTGACGGGCCGGGCCTTCCTGAGATTGACGTCAGGGGACGGCGCTCTCTTAACTGCTTTTGCTCTGGAGGCTTGGCGACGCTGCTCAAGCCAAGCCTCCACTTCACCGAGATCCCACACCACGGTTCGGGCTGTCAGATAGAAGCGTTGCGGAAACTCGCCGCGTTGCTCCATGTCATAGATCGTCGTGTCGGCTAGCGGGACGATTTCGCGGAGTTGATGCCTGCGAATGGTGCGTTTGGTCGGGGGAGGCGAGAGGCTCATCTTTGACCTCACTTTTTATGATTGAGCTTGCCGGGCACGCCGCGCCTTGGCGAAGCCCCGATCGGTGGCGATGAAGCGTTCCAGCATGGGGACGATCAGTCGGACGGGATCGGATGCGGCGTGCCCTGCCTCGCGGCCGAGGATTTCGGCATAGGCGGTCAGGTCGCGCTGCAGGCTGGCGGGCAGTTCCAGCGTGACCTTGATGGGCTTGTCGTCGGCGATCGGGCCGAGCTTCAGCTTGGTCATGGCGTTGCTCCATAGGGTTCGATCACAAGGTCGCGGGTGACGATGACGCGGACGGGGAAGCCCGGCCGAATGGTCAGCGTCGGCGCGATCTGCAACTGGCGCTGGACGATCTGCTGTCCTGCCTGATTGATGGTGTCCTGCGCACCGTCGCGGATCGCCCGGACCAGGCGATCATTGTCGTCGGTGGCGAGTTCCGTGCCGATGCCGAGCAGCGTCGAAAGTGCTGCGGCCTTGGCGAGATCCCACCAGTGATAATCGACGCCATCCTCCAGGCCGGCATAGCCCTGCGTATCTGCGCCCGGCTGGCGCTCCAGCACGATCGAGCGGCCGTTCGGGAAGATGAGCCGGTTCCAGACGAGCAGGATGCGGCGCTGGCCGAAACCGACGCCGTTGTCGTACTGGCCGATAACGCGGGTGCCCTGCGGGATCAGGAGGATGTGCCCGGTCGGGCTGTCGTAGATGTTCTCCGTCACCTGTGCGGTGATCTGGCCGGGAAGATCGGAGCGGATGCCGGTGATGAGAGCGGCGGAAATCACCGCGCCGGCCTGAAGCACATTCGGCGAAGCGGGCGCAGCAACGCGATCGGACGCGACGGTGCGTCTGTCGGGTGTCTGGTTGAGGAAGGCGAGCTGGCGGTCCTGCGCCGAGGGCGTGGCAGGCTGGGGCGCAAGGCCAAGGCTCGCAAGGTTCGGTGCAGCCGCCGTGGCGTCGGCCGTTACTGTCGCGCCGGGCGCGGCGGTGCGGGTTTCTGTTGAGGCGAACAGGCGTGCGGTCCTCGCCGCCTCCAGTTCCTGCAAGCGACGCTGCTCCTCCGCGCTGAGGCCGGGCTGCGCCGCCGGATTGGCGGGCGTGCCGGCGAGCGGCGCCGTGACAGGCTGTCCCCGATTCTGCGCGTCGAGTATCGGTCGGCCGAGATCGCCGGGAAGCGGTGGGCCGAGCACCGGCCCGGTATAGTCGCGCGGTAGGCTGTTGAGGCCGTCCGGCGTCGCCCGGTTGTCGGTCGAAAGCAGTTCCTCGTTCTGGCGGCCACCCTGGGAGGTCTGAAGCGCGTAGATCAACGCGCCGCCGACACCGAGGCTGGCGACAAGACCAAGACCGGCGAGCACCTTTCGCGACAGGCGGGTGACGCGCGGCGGCTCGGGGCGCAGGCGCATGGGCGCGACCGGCTCGCCGGTCAGCGGGCGGGCATCATCGGAAGGTTCCGGCGCCTCGGGCTTGCGCCCTTCTTCCTTCTCGGGATCGACCTCGCTCACGACGCGGGCCTCCCGTCGGTGCGCGAGATGCGGACCCGCTTCTGATTGCGGTCGGTGCCGAAACGCAACTCGGCGGCGGCGAACAGCCGGTCCACGATCATATATTTGCCGCGCACGCGATAGTTCACCAGTTCCGAGGTATTGCCTTCCGGTCCGACGACGAAGAGCGGCGGCATCTCGCCCTGGCCGATGCCGCGCGGGAACTCAATGAAGACCTGCCTTCCGTCGTCGAAGGCGCGCAGCGGCCGCCACGCTGCCCTGTCCCCGGAAATCTCGTAGCGGAAGTTGACGTTGGCGAGATCGACGCTGCTGGCAATGGGCTGGACAGCCTGCGCCTCGGCATTCTGTCGGCGGAGCGCGATGAGCTGGTCCTGCGGATACTGCCAGGATACCGACGCCATGTAGGTGCGCTCGGTCGAACGCAGTTCCATGTGATACGTGCGCAGGTTGGTGTTGATGACGAGATTCGTCATCAGATCGGTGAGTGTCGGCTTGACGAGGATATGGACCTGCCGGGTAGCGCCCGTGCCGCTTTCGGTATCGCCGATGATCCAGCGCACCGTGTCGCCTGCGGCGACCGGACCGGACCCCACCAGCGTTTCGCCGGGCTGAAGCGCGATGTCGGTGATCTGCCCAACAGCGGTGTAGACCTGATAGAGCGCGCCTTGCGTGAAGGGATAAACCTGCATCGAATTGATGAAGCCGTCTCGCACGGGTTGCACGCGGGCCTGCGCGTTCGCCTGATTGACCCTGGCCGTGGGGTCGACCGGCTCCGGCGTGCGGCGTGTGGTCTCGACAGGTTTCATCTGGCCGGGCAACGGCAACGGGCGCGGCAGCTCGACCACCGTGACCGGCGCAGGCGGATCGACCGTCTGCACGGCGGGCGCTGCATCGTCATAGGCGATCTCGGGCGGCGGGGTCGTCGTGGCGCAGCCGGCGAGCGCCGTCGTGCAAATGAGGAGAACCGGCAGAGCGGATTTACGGAAAGCCGGAAAGACGGGATTGCGTGCCGCCGGATGTCCGGCGGTCGGATGAGACGGCCGGATCATTGTCCAAGCTCCTTCGACCAGTTGATGGCGTTGACGTAGATGCCGAGTGGATTGGCTCGGAGTTTTTCGGGGTCGCGCGGGGTCTGCACGACGACGGTGAGGATGGCGGACCAGCGCTCGGTCGAGGCGAGCGAGCCGTCCTGATAACGCCGCTCGATCCAGGCGACGCGGAACGAGTCCGGCGATGCGCGGATCACCGAGGAGACTTCAACCGCGATCTGCTGCTTCCCGACTTTCGTGAACGGATCGTTGGCACGGGCATAGTCGTTGAGCGCCAGAGCGCCGGCCTGCGTGGTGAACTCATAGGCGCGAAGCCAGTTTTGCCGCACGATGATGGCATCTGCCGGGATCGCGCGAACCTGTTCAATGAACCGGGCCAGATGGAACGCGATCTGCGGATCGGTCGGCCGGTAGTCGGCGACAGCGGGGGCGACGGCCTGCGCCTGGCCGAGCTTGTCCACCTGCACCACCCATGGGACGATCGACCCGCTGGTGGACTGCCAGACCAGCGCGGCCGACAGGCCGGCAGACAGGGCGAGCGAGCCGAAGGCCATGAAGCGCCAGTTCTTCGCCTGCACGCGGGCGGAACCGATGCGGTCATCCCAGACCTGCGCCGCCCGCTGGTAGGGCGTCTCGGGCAGAGGGGATTTGCCGTAATGGGTGGCGGGTCTTTTGAACATCAGCGGTCACTTTCGGAAAGGTTGACAGAGGAGCCGCCGCCGTGGCTATCGCCGCTGCGCACGGAATGGGCGGCGGCCTGAACGCCGTGCGTGAATTGCTGCGAGCGCTTCATGCGCCTGGCCCAGGCGGGAGGGCTGCCAGCGGCGGAGGACGAGCCGGCAGGCGCGGCCCGAGCATCGGCGGATTCACCGCCAATCGTGCCGGCGGTGGACGAGCCTCCCGTCACCTCGAACGCACTGCGGGCGCCTGCCTGATAGCTCTGCTTCATGCTGTCGGCGGCTTTCGACGCAGCGCGCTTCAAGGGAGAGACGGCGGCTTGCGCACCGGCGCTGGCGACATTGCCGAGACCGGAGGCGACGGCGGATGCGCCCGATTGTCCGGCAGCGCCGAGGCTGTAGGCGGTGGAGGCGCCCCCCGCGAGCGCCGCGCCGCCACGGGCGGCAGCGGCAGCCCCTCCGGCGAGAGCGCCAGCACCGGCAGCGCCGAGGGCAGCGCCGCCCGCCATGACCATGCCGCCTGCGGCGAGGCCCGTTCCGACCGCCGCGCCCGCGCCGAGTTGCGGGCCGCCGGAGACGAGGCCATTGGCGATGCCGGGGCCGAAGATACCGAGGCCGAGCAGCGACAGCGCGGCAAGCACGATCGCCATGGCGTCGTCGATGGTCGGCGTCGCGCCGCCGAAGCCCGCTGTGAATTCGGAGAATAGCGTCGAGCCGATGCCGATGATGACGGCGAGCACCAGAACCTTGATGCCGCTTGAGATGACATTGCCGAGCACCCGTTCGGCCATGAAGGCGGACTTGCCGAACAGGCCGAATGGGATCAGCACGAAGCCCGCGAGCGTCGTCAGCTTGAACTCGATCAGGGTGACGAAGAGCTGGATGGCGAGAATGAAGAAGGCGAGCAGGATCAGCGCCCATGCGAACAGCAGGCACGCGATCTGGATGAAATTCTCGAAGAACGACACCCAACCCATCAGGTCGGAGATGGATTCGAGTAGCGGCCGCCCGGCATCGAGGCCGGTCTGCGCCACCTTGCCGGGCCGCAGCAGGTCGGCGACCGAAAAGCCGGTGCCGGACGCCTTGAGGCCGAGGCCGGCGAAGCTCTCGAAGACGATGCGGGCGAGGTTGTTCCAGTTTCCGATGATGTAGGCGAAGACGCCGACGAACAGCGTCTTCTTGACCAGGCGGGCGATGATGTCGTCATCGGCGCCCCACGACCAGAACAGCGCCGCCAGCACCACGTCGATGACGATCAGCGTTGTCGCGATGAACGCGACCTCGCCCGACAGCAGGCCGAAGCCGCCGTCGATATAGCGCGTGAAGACTTCGAGAAAATGGTCGATGACGCCGGTGCCGCCCATATCAGCGCGCCTCCGGCTTCAGCGGCTCGGGCTGGATCACCGGCTCGGCTTCCTTGACCATCGGATGTTCAGTCGGAGCCGATGGCCACAATGTCGTCGGAGCACCCGGCACATCCGGCGTCTGCACGCCCTGCTTCAGGAAGCGGTCTCGGTTCTCGGCCCATATGCCGAGGCAAGCGGGATCGCGGGTGGCGGCCTCGCCCATGTCCCGGCAACGGCGAAGGCGTTGGCGCAGGTCGCCATTGTCGCCCCGTTGGCGTGCCTGGGGGCCGGCCTCGGCCGATTCGGGCTGGCGCGTGAACTCGATCACGGCGGCGGTGATGGCGACGCCGACGAAGACGACGGCGCCGAGCCGGGCAAGCATCTTGCCGTCCATGGGCGTCGCCTCCCTCAATTGCCGCTGCTCGGGAACATCCGGGCATTGCCCGGCTGGTAGCCCGTGCCCGGCGTCAGGAAGCGGCGGCGCTGCTCGCGCCCCTGTTCCGCGGCGGCTGCCCGTTCAGCGTCCGTAAGTGCCTGCGCCCGGCCATTGGCGGCGACGACGGCGGTGAGATCGGCAAGTTGCTGCGTTTGAAGCGCGAGCAGCTGGTTGCCGGCCTGTGTTGCCTGAAGTGCGCCGGTCGCGCCCTGACTCTGGCCGACCAGCGCCGACATCTGGGCGCGGTTGGTGTCGATGTTACTGACGACGCCCGCCTGTACGCGCATTGCGTCCTGCAAGCCGCCCACCGTGTTCTGCCAACGCGAACGGGCGTCGGCGACAAGCTGCCGATCGGTGGCCGACAGCGAGACATTGCCGTATTTTTGGCTGAACATCTGGTCGATCTGCTGAACGTCGAAGGCGATGTTCTGCGCCTGTGCCAGAAGCTGCTGGGTGCGCTGGACCGACTGTTGAATCTGTTGCAGCGAGGAATATGGCAGGCTCGCCAGATTGCGGGCCTGGTTGATGAGCATCTGCGCTTCGTTCTGAAGCTGTGTGATCTGCTGATTGATCTGCTGGAGCGCGCGAGCCGCCTGAAGCACGTTCTGCGCATAGTTGCTCGGGTCGAACACGATGATGGCGTGCGCGGGTGTCGCCAGCATGGGCGCGAGCGCGACGGGGGCGATAAGCAGCGCGGCAGCAAGCCGGCCACCAAGGTAACGGCGCAGTTTCATGGCAGTTTCTCCAGGTTGGTGAGGTCGGGGATGAGGTTGGCGGCCCAATCGACGCCGCGATGGCGCAGCCAGGCGTCGAGGAAGCGTTCGGGGCCATGCTCGGCGAGGAGCTGGGCGATGATGGTCTGATCGGATTTGCCGGACGCGGCGCAGAGCGACAGCGCCACGTCACTGAGGCCGAGGTCGAACAGACGATTGCCGCGCCGGGACTGGCAGTAATAGTCGCGCTTCGGCATCGCCCGCGCGAGGATCTCGATCTGACGATCGTTGAGGCCGAAACGGCGATAGATGGTGGTGATCTGCGGCTCGATCGCGCGTTCGTTCGGCAGCAAAAGCCGGGTCTGGCAGCTTTCGATGATCGCGGGCGCAATGGCGCTGCCATCAATGTCGGACAGCGACTGCGTGGCGAAGATGACGCTGGCGTTCTTCTTGCGCAGCGTTTTCAGCCATTCGCGTAGTTGGCCCGCAAAGCCCTCGTCGTCGAGCGCCAGCCAGCCTTCATCGACGATGATGAGCGTCGGCGACCCGTCGAGCCGATCTTCGATCCGGTGGAACAGATAGGCCAGCACGGCGGGTGCGGCGTCCGTGCCGATCAGCCCTTCTGTCTCGAACGCCTGAACGGTGGCCGTGCCGAGATGCTCGGCCTCAGCGTCGAGCAACCGGCCCCAGGCCCCGCCGATGCAATAGGGTCGGAGCGCCTGCTTCAGGTCATTGGACTGGAGCAGGACGCACAGGCCGGTGATGGTGCGCTCGCCCACCGGCGCAGAGGCCAGCGAAGTCAGCGCTGTCCAGATGTGCTCCTTCACCTCGGGCGTGATGGTGACGCCTTCGCGCAGGAGAATGGCGACAATCCAGTCTCCCGCCCACGCGCGTTCGCTCGTCTCCTCGATACGGGCGAGCGGCTGGAGGCTGACGGACGTGTCCGAGCCGTCCGTCAGCCCGCCGCCGAGATCGTGCCAGTCGCCCCGCATGGCGAGTGCTGCGGCGCGGATCGAGCCGCCGAAGTCGAAGGCGAAGACCTGGGCGCCTCTGTAGCGGCGGAACTGAAGCGCCATGAGCGCCAGCAGCACCGACTTACCCGCGCCGGTCGGGCCGACGACAAGCGTATGCCCGACATCGCCGACGTGAAGGGAAAACCGGAACGGGGTCGAGCCTTCGGTTTTGCCGAAGAGCAGTGGGGGCGCTGCAAAATGCTCGTCCCGTTCCGGCCCCGCCCACACTGCCGAAAGCGGAATCATGTGGGCGAGATTGAGCGTGGAGATCGGCGGCTGCCGGACGTTGGCATAGACATGCCCCGGCAACGATCCGAGCCAGGCATCCACGGCGTTGATGGTCTCTGCCATTGCCGTGAAGTCGCGGCCCTGAATGACCTTCTCCACGAGGCGTAGTTTCTCGTCGGCGATGCGCGGATCGGCGTCCCACACCGTCACGGTGGCGGTGACATAGGCGATGCCTGCATAGTCCGCGCCGAGTTCCTGAAGTGCGAGATCGGCATCCGCTGCCTTGTTCGACGCATCCGTGTCCACCAGAGCGGATTGCTCGTTGGTCATCACCTCCTTGAGGATCGCGGCGATGGACTTGCGCTTGGCGAACCATTGCCGCCTGATCTTCGTCAGCAGCCTGGTCGCGTCGGTCTTGTCGAGCAGGATCGCGCGGGTGGCCCAGCGGTACGGAAAGGCGAGCCGGTTCAGTTCGTCGAGCAGGCCCGGCGTTGTCGCGGTCGGAAATCCGGCGATGGTCAGCACGCGCAGATGCTGATCGCCCAGGCGCGGCTCCAGCCCGCCGGTGAGCGGCTGATCGGCGAGCAGCGCATCGAGATAGATCGGGGTTTCGGGGACGCGGACGCGATGCCGGTGCGTGGACACGCAGCCGTGCAGATAGGTCAGCATCTCGCCGTCATCGAGCCAGCGGCATTCCGGCATGAAGGCTTCGATCAGGCGGAGCAGCCGGTCGGTTCGGTCGGCGAAGGCGTTGCACACCTCGTTCGGATCGATGCCGGCCTTCTCGCGTCCCTCGTAGAGCCAGGTTTCCGCACGGGCGGCGTCTTCGGCAGGCGGCAGATAGGTGAAGGTCAGGAAGTAGCTGGACTCGAAATGCGCGCCCGCTTCGTCGAAATCTGCCTTGCGCTCGGCATCGACCAATGCGGACGCCGCATCGGGAAACGTGCTGACGGGATAGATCGCGGCCGGATGGCGCTGCGCTTCCACGAAGATCGCCCAACCGGAGCCAAGGCGGCGGAAGGCGTTGTTGAGACGACCGGCGACGGCGACCAGTTCGGCGGGCACAGCCGAATCCAGGTCGGGGCCGCGAAACCGTGCCGTGCGCTGGAAGCTGCCATCCTTGTTGAGCACGATGCCGGGGCCGACAAGGGCTGCCCAGGGCAGGAAGTCGGCAAGGCGGCTGTTGCGATTGCGATATTCGGCGAGGTTCATCATCGGTGCGCTCCCCCTCAGACCGTGAGATGTGCGGGGATGCGCAGATGGCGGCGGCCGACATCGACGAAGAGCGGGTCGCGTTTCGCCGCCCACACGGCCGCGAAATGCCCGATCGCCCAGATGGCGAGGCCGACCAGCCAGAGGCGTAAGCCCAGGCCGACCGCGCCTGCCAGCGTGCCGTTCATGATGGCAATGGCGCGCGGAGCGCCGCCGAGCAGGATCGGCTCGGTCAGCGCCCGGTGGATCGGCACGGTGAAGCCCGGCACCTCGCTGCCCTGTTCGACGACGCCCGCCATCAGACCAGTGCTCCGCCGCCGAACGAGAAGAACGACAGGAAGAAGCTCGACGCGGCGAACGCGATCGAGAGTCCGAAGACGA
>Ga0308159_1005552_pt1 | contig 10590 bp, 9 predicted proteins | sample PhyCR1_FD_201040 | JGI IMG/M metagenome (GOLD analysis project Ga0308159, IMG submission 201040) | Phyllosphere microbial communities from UC Gill Tract Community Farm, Albany, California, United States - DLSLC.R1 | ecosystem: Host-associated > Plants > Phyllosphere > Unclassified | place: USA...
CACCAGAACGAAGATCACGGCTCCCAGCAGCAGGATCAGAAGGGCCGCAACCGCATTGATGGTCACGGTCGTGACAGCCGCCTCTCGCGAGCGCGCCTTTCGGTCGGCCAGGGTGGCGTTCACCCAGGAATCGACCCGCCCTATCTCGACCTCGAGTTCGTCCGTCAGCCTCTGTCCTTCGCCTGTGCGGACGCGGCTGACCGCTTCGCCGATCCGGCCTTGCTGAGCCAGGTCGAGTGTGGCGCTCATCTCGGCGAACTTGGCCTCGGCGATTCTCGTCAGGGAGTCGGCCGACGCCAGGCCGAACTCGTTGTGACCCGTCTGCTCGCGGAAGGTGGTGAGAAGCTCCGGATTTCTGGTCTTGGCGACATTGAAGGTCTCGATGAAGCTGGGCCGCCCCGTCAGCAGGAAGCCCCGCTGGGCCGTCTCCGCGCCCTGGACGTTCAGGATCAGATTTCGCGCCGAGCGCCGCATCTGCCAGGTCGCGTCGACCTGACGATTCAGGGAGGCCGTGCGCTCGATCATCAGGAAGGTGCTGAAGTTCACGACCAGCAGTAGCACCAGGGCGCCCGTCAGCAGGGTCACGACAGAGCGCGCCAGCGATGGCGTATTCAGGAAGCGTTTCAGGGCGGCGAAGCCTCCGACGGCGGGGGGCGCCGCCGAAGAGGCCAGACCTTCGGGGGCGTCACTAGCGATTTCGGTGCTCATATTACAAAGTTAGCCAGCGTGTGGGCCCTGTCCAGCGCCGCGAAGCTTAACTGCCGAGACAGGGCGATCGGGTAAGCTGAGCCATTAGAACCGGGCGATGGGATATTGGTTCCAGCCAGAAGGGGCTTCATTCAGCCGATCAGTACGCTGGCGGCCGCACGGGCCTCGTCGGTGATGACGGCGCCGGACAACATCCGGGCGATCTCCTCGCGGCGACGCTCGTCGTCTAGGGGCACGACGGTCGTGGTGGTGGCGCCGTCGCGGTCGGCCTTAATGACCTTCCAGTGGGCATGGCCCCGGGCGGCGACCTGGGGACTGTGGGTCACGACCAGGACCTGGGCGCCGCTGGATAGCCGCTTGAGCCGCTGACCGACGGCCTCGGCGACGGCGCCGCCGACGCCCTGATCGACCTCGTCGAAGATCATCACGGGCTGGCGCTGGTCTTCGCGTCCGGCCAGGGCCGCCTTCATCGCCAGGGCGAAGCGCGCCAGCTCCCCGCCCGAGGCGATGGCGTCCAGAGGTCCGAAGTCGTCCCCGGCGTTGGTCGCGATCTGGAACCTCACGGTCTCGACGCCCAGCGGTCCTCGTCGTCCGTCGGCCACCGGCTCAAAGGCGACGCGGAAACGCGCGCGGTCCAGCTTCAGAGGGGTCAGTTCGGCCATGACGGCCTTGGCCAGGCGGTCTCCGGCGGCCTCGCGCGCGGAGCTCAGGAAGGTCGCGGCGATGTCATAGGTCTCGCGCGCGGCCGTCGCCTCCCGCTCGGCGTCGGTCATCGCCTCGGCGTCGTCCTCGATCAGACGCAGTTGCTCGCGCAGGGCGATGCGCAGGGCCGGCAGGGCGTGGACGGTGGTGTTCAGCTTGCGGGCGGCGGCGCGCAGGGCGAACAGCCGCTCCTCGGCCTTGTCCAGACGGCCCGGCTCGAAATCGAAGGCGTTGGCGGCGGCGTCGACTTCGGCGATGGCCTCCACCGCCTCGACGATGGTGCGGTCGATGGCCTCGGCGGCGGCGGCCAGGCGGGCAATGACAGGATGGTCGCCCTCGGCTCCGGCCTGCAGGGCCCGCTGGCGCGCATGTTCAACGGCGCGAAGAGCGGCCGACAGCCTCTGAGGCAGCTTGTCGCCCCCCAACTGGGTGCGCGCGTCGGCCAGGTCGGCGACAGCCTTCTCGGCCGCGCCCAGTATGGCCCGCTCGCCCGCCAGTTCGGTTTCCTCGTCGTCGCGGGGATCCAGGGCGTCGAGGTCAGCCAGATTGAGTTCGATCTCCTCGGCGCGTGCTGCGGCGTCGGCGGCGGCGGCGCGCAGGGCTGCCAGACGCGACTCGGCCGCCTTGAGCGTCTCGGAAGCGCCCGCAACGCCCGACAGCTGGGGCGACAGGCCGCCATAGGCGTCGAGCAGGCCCCGGTGATTGCGCCAGTCCAGCAGGCCGACGGTCTCGTGCTGGCCGTGGACCTCCACCAGCCGCGCGCCGATCTCGCGCAGGGCGGCGACGCCGGCGGGCTGGTCGTTGATATAGCCTCGGCTGCGGCCGTCGGCGCTGACCACGCGACGCAGGATCAGCTCTTCGCCCGCCGCCACCTCGAAGCCTCGCTCGGCGATGAGGGCGATCAGGTCAGCATCGTCGGGGGCGGTGAAGACGGCCGTCGCCACGGCCTGCTTGGCGCCGGAGCGGACCAGGCCCGCCTCTCCGCGCCCGCCGAGCGCCAGGCCCAGGGCGTCGAGGATGATGGACTTGCCCGCGCCGGTCTCGCCGGTAAGCACGGTCAGGCCGTCCTCGACCTCGAGATCGAGAACGTCGACGAGCACCACGTCCCGGATGGAGAGGGCAGTCAGCATGTGGACGTGTGATTCGGCATCGACGTCAGTCTATGACGCCAGGAACTAATCAGGAACAGTGCCCGTCGATCCTTGGTCAGTCGGACGCCGGTCAGCCCGGGATGATCCGACGCAGCCAGCTTTCACGCTGTCCGGTCGGAGCCGTCGTGGGCTGGGAGCCGTTTTCGGTCAGCAGGGCGTAGGCCTCGGCGTACCAGGGGCTGCCCGGATAGTTGAAGCCCAGGACGGCGGCGTTGCGCGTGGCCTCTTCCTTCAGACCCAGGCCCAGATAGACCTCGACCAGTCGGTAAAGGGCCTCAGGGGTGTGCGACGTGCGCTGGAAATCTGCGTTGTCGATGACCGCCTTGTAGCGACCGATCGCCGCCAGAGGCTGGCTGGCGCGCTGGTAATAGCGGCCGATGTTCATTTCCTTGCCGGCCAGCTGGTCGTTGACCATGTCGATCTTGACCATGGCGTCCGTGGCGTACGGCGTGCCCGGATAGCGACGCACGACGTCCTTCAGCCCGGCCAGCGCCGCGACCGCATAGGCCTGGTCACGCCCCACATCGACGATGCGCTCGAAGTTGCACGTCGCGCGCATGTAGTAGGCGTAGGCGGCCGAGGGGCTGCCGGGGAAAAGCTGGATGAAGCGGTCTGCCGCCGCGACTGATTCGACGTAATTTCCGTTCTGGTAGTAGGCGTAGACCTGCATCAGGATCGCGCGACGCGACCACTCCGAATAGGGGTGTTGACGCTCGACTTCCTGGAAGTAGTCCACCGCGTCGGCCCAGCGGCCGCTCTGCAGGCGCTCATAGCCGGTATTGTAGAGCAGCTCGACCGGGCGCTCCTCATAGGCCAGGCGAGGCCGGGACTTGTTGCCGCCGCAGGCCGAGATCGACACCGTCACGACGAGCATGGCCGCAACCGTCGCAGCAGTCCGAAGACCGCCGCGCAGGGTCGATGGCATCTTGGAAACCGGCGCCGTTATAGCAGACAAGAGCGAACCTCGTGACGACAGGGAACGCCGCATTCGCGCGTCGCCCCCAAAAGGATTTCCGCGACCTCTACACCAGCGGTCGGGTTCAGGCCAATGCGTTAGAAACCCCGACGATGCGGCGAATCCTGACGGCTGTGACTTGCCCCCATCCCCTGCGCTGGTAAAGGAGCGCCAGAACTGAACAGGCGTCATTGGCGGTCCGATGACGGCGAAAGGATGACCGGTCAATGAAGCTGCTCTCTGGCAATTCGAACCGGCTGCTGTCCCAGGCCATTGCAGACCACCTGGACATGCCCCTGACCCGGGCACAGGTGAAGCGGTTCGCCGACAACGAGGTCTTTGTCGTCATCGAGGAGAACGTCCGCGGCGAGGATGTCTTCGTGATTCAGTCGACCTCCTATCCGGCCAACGACAACCTGATGGAGCTGCTGATCTGCATCGACGCTCTGGTGCGGGCGTCGGCGAGACGGATCACGGCCGTAATGCCTTACTTCGGCTATGCGCGTCAGGACCGGAAGACGGGCGGACGCACGCCCATCTCGGCCAAGCTGGTCGCCAACATGATCACCCGCGCCGGCGCTGACCGGGTGCTGACGATGGATCTCCACGCCGGCCAGATCCAGGGCTTCTTCGACATTCCCACCGACAACCTGGTGGCCACGCCTGTGCTGGCCCAGGACATCAAGGACCACTACCAGCGCGGCAACCTGATGATCGTGTCGCCAGACGTCGGCGGCGTGGTGCGGGCCCGGAGCCTGGCCGAGCGCCTCAACGTCGATCTGGCCATCGTCGACAAGCGCCGCCCCAAGGCGGGCGAGAGCGAAGTCATGAATATCATCGGCGATGTCGCAGGCCGCCAGTGCATCCTGTTCGATGACATCGTCGATTCGGGCGGCACCCTGGTGAACGCCGCCAAGGCCCTGATCGCGGCCGGCGCGACCGACGTCTCCGCCTATATCAGCCACGGGGTCCTATCTGGACCAGCCGTGCAGCGCATCACCGACGGTCCGCTGAAGGAGCTGGTCATCACCGATTCGATCGACCGGCCTCACGAAGTCCTGAACTGCCCGAAGATCCGCACGGTGGGCGTCGCCCCCCTGATCGGCGAGGCGATCCGTCGAATCGCCAACGAGGAGTCGGTCTCCAAGCTGTTTGATTAACGGGTCGATAACCATGTGCGCCGCCTTATAAGGGTCGAAACGGCCGGTCATCTTCGGCTTACCAGCGCCCCTTTTCAGTACTGTCGCGGAAGTTCACCCATGCCTCTGGCTCCCATGCGTCGTAGCCTCGCTCTGTCAGCTGTCGCGGCTGCAGCTCTTTTGGCCAGCTGCTCGAGCGGCCCCTCCAAGGCTGAACTCGAAGCGCAGCGTCAGGCCGAAGCCGCCGCCGCCGCCCTCGCCGCCCGCGTGGCTCCGCCCATCTCGCTGAACGACAGCGTCGCCCAGGCGGCCTCCGTCTATGTGACCTTCATCGCCGACGTCGGGACGATCAAGGCTGGTTTCGAAGACGCCGAGTCCATTCAGGCCGCATTGCGCAAGGGCGCAGCCTATGATCCGGCGCAGCTTTCGCAGGGCATGATCGCCTACGCCTCGATCATTGCGCTGCAGTCGCCCGAATACGTCGCAGGCGTCCGCCAGTTCGGTGTCGACCCCGCCCAGCGCCGCCAGGTCATCGCCGCCATCGTCGCAGATCCCGCCTACGCCGCCGCCCTGCCCGGCGCCGAGGCCGCAGCCAGCCTGATCGTCGCGACCCTGGGTCAGGACATCAATGCGATGACCGCCATCGCCGATTCGGTCGAGAACGACGCCTATACCGTCCAGGGACGCAGCGACCCCCGCCGTCGCTGGGCCATCGTGCCGATCCCGGAGCGCGAGCGTCGCCTCGAATCGGCCAAGACCATTTCCGCCGGACACATGCTGCCCTCGCCCGAGGCTTCGGCACGGCTGTTCGCCGCCGCCCACGCCGGTACGGGCTTGGCGGTAACGCCGGGAGCCGCCCGTCCGCCCTATACGCCTGCCGTCGTCAACGCCCTGGCGATCGCGGCCCTGGCGGCACTGGGCGCTGCTGGCGACGAGGCTCGCGCCAATACCGACGCCCTGATGACGGAAAGCACGAGCGAGTTCTGCCTCAATATGTCGAAGCTGAATCTGTTCCAGTGCCTGGCTGCGTCGCGCCCCAGCTACGAAGACATGTTCTGCGTCGGTCGCCACATCGTGCGCGATCTGGCCACCTGCACGCGCGGGTCGACCCGCCCCGCCGGCACGATCCTGGTCACCGATCCCCGCGACACGACCGGCTCCGCCGCCAGCGTCCCCACGCCCGCGGTGACGCCTGCAAGCCTCAGTCAGACGCCTGTCGGCAGCGCAGGCTGAGATCTAGCGGGTCAGGCGGTTGCACCTCCGCCTCGATCCGTGTAATGACCCGCGCTCTTGAATTCGAGGGTTCATACCCCGCCGCGCGAGCCATCAGTTGGCGCAGGCGTTTTTGTTGTTGAGGCGAGCCAGATGGCCGAGATCATTCTGAACGTGGACATCCGCGAAAACATCGGCACCGGTGGCGCACGCGCTGCCCGCCGCACGGGCGCTGTTCCCGGCATCCTGTACGGCGGCGGCAAAGCCCCCGTCGCCATCTCGGTCAACGAGAAGGATTTCCGCAAGAACCTGTACACCGGCAAGCTGCTGGGCCACCTGGTCACGCTGAAGTACGGCGAAGAAAGCCAGCCCGTCATCGCCAAGGACGTGCAGTTCCACCCGGTCACCGACCGTCCCCTGCACTTCGACCTGATGCGCGTTGACGCTGACCAGACCATCAAGATCGAAGTCGCCGTGCACTTCATCAACGAAGACAAGTGCGAAGCCTTCCGTCAGGGCGGCTCGCTTGAAATCGTCCGTCACACGGTCGAGATCTCGGTCCAGGCTGACCACATCCCCGAAGAGCTGGTCGTCGACCTCGCCGGCCACAAGCTGGGCGACAGCATCCGCTTCTCGGACATCAAGCTGCCGGAAGGCGTCACCGCCACCATCACCGACCGCGACTTCATGATCGCCTCGATCAAGACCTCGTCGGCCGCCATCTCGGCTGCCCATGACGAACAGGAAGACGCTGCTGTCGCCGCCGCCGCTGTTGAAGCGTCCGACGCCGCTGCTGCTGAAGCCGCCGAAGAAGAATCCTCGGAAGGCTAAGCGCCTGCTCCCAGGTCTTTTCCTGGGACTTGAACTTCGAAGCGGCCCATTCCTTTGCGGGAGTGGGCCGTTTCCATATCTGGACCTGACCGCATGATGATCATCGCCGGCCTCGGCAATCCGGGCCCCAAGTACCAGAACAACCGGCACAACATCGGCTTCATGGCGGCCGACGAGATCGCGCGCCGCTGGCGGTTCGGGCCTGAGCGAGCCAAGTTCCAGTCCGTGATCTCGGAGGGCGAGGTGGACAGCGCCGGCGGGCCTGTGAAGGTCCTGCTGATGAAGCCCCAGACCTTCATGAACGAGAGCGGCCGGGCGGTTGGCGAGGCCGCGCGATTCTACAAGATCGCGCCCAAGGACATCATCATCTTCCACGACGAGATCGACCTGGCGCCAGGCCGGTTCCGCATGAAGACAGGCGGCGGGGCGGCTGGGCAGAACGGCGTCCGCTCCCTGATCAGCCACCTGGGCGCGGACTTCCGCCGGGCGCGCATGGGCATCGGCCATCCGGGCGAGGCCCACCTGGTCATGCCTCACGTCCTGGGGGACTTCCACAAGGCCGAGCAGCCCTGGCTGGAGGCCTTGCTGAGGGCCTGCGCCGACGCCCTGCCCTTCGCGGTCGCGGGCGAGGACGAGCGGTATCAGGGCGAGGTCCTGCGCCTGGCTCCCGCCCCCAAGTTCAGCCCCCGCCAGCAGGCGCGAGGCGAGTAGTCGTCACAGGGGATCGCGGTCTGGAGGCCGCTCAGACGATCCGCCGGGCCACCCGCACGAACCGGCCGGTCAGCAGCACCGAGCTGACCAGGCTGGCGATGATCACGGCCCAGACCAGGCCGTTGACGCCCAGGCTGTGAGCCAGCACCCAACCCGCCGGCATCATGATCAGGGTGTAGGCCCCGAAGTGCATGATGGTCGGCCACCAGACATCGCCGGCGGCGCGGTTGGCGCTGGCCGAGACCACCTGGATCCCATCCGCTACGAAGAAGAGCGTGGCCAGGACCAGGGCCGGGGTCACCACCGCCAGCAGCAGCGGGTCCCGGTTATAGGCCGCCGCCACCCAGGGGGCTCCGACCCACAATCCCACCGCGACCAGCAGGGTCAGGGCGGTGACGACGCCGATGCCGACCAGTCCGGCCCGCATGACGCCTCGGCCATCCCGGGCGCCGTAGGCTCGGCCCACGAGGACGGCGGTGGCCGCCGACAGGCCCATCGGGACCATGAAGACCATGGCCGAAACATTCAGGACGATGGCCCAGGCCGAGGTTTCGATGGCGCCCAGCTGGCCGGCGATGAAGGTCATGGCCCCGAAGGCGCCGACCTCGATGAAGTAGCTGGAGCCGGCGCCATAGCCGACCTTGCGTTGTTCGCGCTCTGCGGGCACGTCGCGCGCGGGCTTGGTGAAGACGCCCAGGGCGCGGGCTTCGGGCAGCCTGACGATGTAGACGACCAGGAAGACGGCCAAGCAGGTCCGGGCCGCGAAAGTGGCCCAGGCCGAGGCCACGGCGCCGTCCAGACCCAGCCCCAGGATATCGGGGACCAGCAGCAGATTCAGGGCCAGGTTTACCCCGTTGGCGATCCACATGGCCCACATGCCGGGCTTGGGCTTGTGCAGAGCTTCCAGGAAGAACTGGGCGGCGACGCTGACCAGATACCCGGGCATGGACAGGGCGAAGACCCGCAGCACCGGGCTGGCGCCCTCGGCGAGACCGCCCGCCAGACCCAGGTGCTGGAGGGCGATGGGGCCCAGGACGAAGAGCACCAGCATGGCGCCAAGGCCCAGCTGGAGCGAATAGGTCACGCCGCGCCGCAGGACGCCGCCGACCTCGGCGCGCCGCCCCTCGCCCAGCAGACGGGCGGTCATGACCTGGACCCCCATCATCAGGCCGACCGCCGTGGTCACCAGAATGCTGAGCGGCGCCAGGGCCAGGGATGAGTAGGCCAGCTCCTCGCTGGACCAGTTGCCGACAACGATGACGTCGGTCAGGCCCATGGTCATGATGCCCAGGCGCGCCAGGATCACCGGCCAGGCGAGGGTCAGAAGGTCTTTGGTGGCGGAGCGGGTCTGGGTGCTGAGCATGGGACGCGGCAGGGACCACGGCGCGGCGCCCGGGTCAACACAAGGCCTCCTTATGGAGTGACAAGGGCGGGGATGTGCGGAGGCGAGGGAGCGGACAGTACGAGAGAGCGATCTCCCCTCCCCTTGCCGCACACGGACGGCTAAGAGCAGGCATGGCCCTTCGCACCCTGTTCCCGACCCAGATCTACGAGACCTCCCTCGCCGCCGACAAGGGCTGGGCAGCCTTGCACGAGGAGATCCTGGATCTCTGTCTGGTCATGGGCGAGGAAGACGAGGCGGGCATCCAGTGGTGCGCCGACAACCACTACCCGGGCTATACCTCCTACGGCTCGATCAACGACCTGCCGCTGCGGTTTCCCGAGTTCGCGGAGCTGAAGCGCATCCTCGACAAGCACGCCGCCGCCTATGCCAAGGCGCTGCACTTCAACCTGGCGCGCAAGCCCCGGCTGGACAATCTGTGGGTCAATATTCTGATGCCCGGCGGCGGGCATACGGGCCACATCCACCCACATTCCATCATCTCGGGGACCATCTACATCCACATTCCCGAGGGGGCCTCGGCGCTGAAGATCGAAGACCCCCGCCTGATCATGATGATGAACCGCCCCGGCATGACCGAGGCCGCGACCGAGGCCGAAAAGCCCTTCGTCTATCTGAAGCCCCAGTCGGGAAGCCTGCTGATGTGGGAATCCTGGCTGCGCCACGAGGTCCCCGCCAGCCGCGCTGCTGAACAGCGCATCTCGATCAGCTTCAACTACAGCTAAGGCGGCCCGCGTCCGCCGGCCAGGCCCCACCGCAGCCACATTCATTGCCAAGCTTGACGGCTCAACGGCCCGAGGAGAGCGACGGATGCAGTTAAGCCCAGCCCTGGCGATTGCGGCCCTTCTTGTCGGAGGCTGCTCGAACGCCGGCGCCGTCGAAGGACCCGCTGCGGCCCGGCCCGCGCAGGATCGCCCGGCCGGCGCGCAACGCGGCGGCGGCGCGCCTTACGAGATTGTCGGGTCCCAGGTCTGGGACGTGCCTGACCCCGCATCGGGCCGGACCTACCAGGTCTTCGTGCAACTGCCCCCGTCCTATGGGCGCGAGCCGGGTCGCCGGTACCCGACCGTGTATGTCACCGACGCCGACTACGCCTTCCCGATCGTGCGACAGGTGGCCAGGCGGATGAATCTGGATCGGCCCCGCGTCGAGGAGTTCATCCTTGTCGGCCTGTCATACGCCATCGGGGACGACCCCGTCGTCAGCCGGACGCGCGACTATACCGCCTCGTTCGTCAATGGCGGCGGCGGCGGCGCGGCCTATCAGGCCTACCTGAAGACCACGGTCCTGCCCTTCGTCGAGGAACGGTTCCGCGCCGATCCCGCCCGCCGCCTGATGATGGGTCATTCGTTCGGCGGACTGCTGGGAGCCCAGATCATGTTCAGCGACCCGGAGTTGTTTTCGGCCTACGCCCTGGGCAGCCCGTCGCTGTGGCACGGAAAGGACGCCATCTTCGCCGCCGAGGCGGCCTACGCCCGCACGCATCAGGACCTGCCGGCCAGGGTCTATATGTACATCGGGGAAGACGAGACCCCGGCGCCGGGCCGGAACCAGAGATATGACATGGTCGGCGACAGCGCCCGGTTCGAGCAGAGGCTGAAGGCGCGAAACTATCCCGGTCTGGCCATCAGCAACGAAGTGCTGGCCGACGAGGATCACCTCAGTGTCGCGCCCAGAGGCTTCACCCACGCCCTGACGGCGCTGCTGCCGGCCCGCTGAGGCGCCGACCTGACTGCCCAAAGCAGATGTCGGCAGATGTCCGTTTGGGGGTGGTTAGGA
>Ga0308159_1005553_pt1 | contig 10588 bp, 7 predicted proteins | sample PhyCR1_FD_201040 | JGI IMG/M metagenome (GOLD analysis project Ga0308159, IMG submission 201040) | Phyllosphere microbial communities from UC Gill Tract Community Farm, Albany, California, United States - DLSLC.R1 | ecosystem: Host-associated > Plants > Phyllosphere > Unclassified | place: USA...
GCAAGCCTTGAGCCGCCGCCCGCTCTGCCGGCTGGAGGATATCCCGGATGGGCAGGCGAAGGGGTTCTCCCCCGCCGCCGGCTTCGTCGGGCTGTTCGCCGTGCGGCAGGGCGGGCGGGTCTTCGCCTATGTGAACGCCTGCCCGCATATCGGCGTGGCGCTGGACATCATGCCGGACCGCTTCCTCAACCACCGCGGCACCGCCATCATCTGCGCCCTGCACGGCGCCAGCTTCCGCATCGAGGACGGCTTCTGCACCCAGGGCCCCTGCGCCGGCGACACCCTGGAAGCCGTGCCCGCCGAGGTGGACGAGGACGGCACCGTCTGGGTGCCGGAGGATGCCGGGGCGTGATGGCCTGGGGCTGCCTGGGCGCCTGATCGGAAGGGTCGGGGGACAGAAAAGGTCAGGGGAATGAATTCCCCCGAGCCCCCTTCTTTTTTCTGTCAGTTTTTCATTGGTGGCAGGCTTCAGCCTGCCTACCGAGCCAAGAGACTGTTTCAGAAGTTTGTTGGCTGAGGTGCGGTCGGAATTCTTCGTGCCAGCACGGAGGCGTGCTTGGCCGAGTACAGGGACGTTTGGCCAGGCCGACGACAGAGCTGGCGCGTACAGAGCCGCCGCGCCCGGCCCACGGCTTTTCTAATAGAAGGTTCGGCGTGGCCTGCTCACGTGGCCACGGATGCCCGCGATGCCACCTCAGGCCATCGCGCCTCCACACCGCCTCCCATGGCCAGCCGCGAAACGCCCAGCCCCAAGCCAAACTCGAAAAGGAAAGATGGGGGCCTGGGGGAATTCCTTCCCCCAGCCTGCCTCTACCGAACCGGCAGATCCCAGATCTCATCCGCGTATTCCCGGATGGTGCGGTCGGAGGAGAACCACGCCACCCGCGCCGTGTTCATCACCGCGCTGCGCCACCACTCGGACGGCTGATCCCACTTGCGGGCCACCAGGCGCTGGGCGGCGACGTAGCTGTCGAAATCGGCGGTGACGAGGAAGCTGTCATGCGCCAGCAGCCCCTCCACCAGCCCGCGGTAACGATCCGGCTCCTCCGGCGAGAACACGCCGTCCGAGATCGCCCGCAGCACCTCCTGCAGGTCGTCCGAGCCCGCGACGGTGACGCGGGCATCGTAGCCATCCTGCCGCATGGCGACGGCCTGCGCCGCCTTCAGCCCGAAGATGAAGATGTTGTCGAGGCCGACCCGCTCGCTGATCTCGACATTGGCGCCGTCCAGCGTGCCGATGGTCAGCGCGCCGTTCAGGGCGAACTTCATGTTGCCGGTGCCGGATGCTTCCAGCCCGGCGGTCGAGATCTGCTCGGACAGGTCGGCGGCCGGAATGATGCTCTCGGCAAGGGTGACGTTGTAGTTGGGCAGGAAGGCCACCTTCAGCAGCCCGCGCACCGTCGGGTCGCTGTTGATGACCTTGGAGACGTCGTTGGCCAGCCGGATGATCAGCTTGGCCTGGTGGTAGCTGGGCGCGGCCTTGCCGGCGAAGATCTTCACCCGCGGCACCCAGTTGCCCATCGGCTGCGCCCGCATGGCGTTGTACAGCGCCACGGTCTGCAGGATGTTCAGCAACTGCCGCTTGTATTCGTGGATGCGCTTGATCTGCACGTCGAACAACGCGGTCGGGTCCACCACGATGCCGGTGCGGTCCTGCACCACCTTGGCCAGGGCCTCCTTCGCCACGCGGCGCTGCTGCGCGAAGGCGGCCTGGAAGGACGCGTCGCGCGCATGCGGCGCCAGGTCCTCCAGCCGCTCCGCGTCATCCAGCACGCGGGGGCCGATCGTGTCCACGATCAGCCGCGTCAGGCCGGGATTGGCCCGCATCAGCCAGCGGCGGAAGGTGATGCCGTTGGTCTTGTTGACGATGCGGCCGGGGCAGGCGCGGTCCAGCTCGGCGAAGACGGTGGTCTTCATCAGCCCGGTATGCAGCGCCGAGACGCCGTTGACCTTATGGGAGCCGACGAAGGCCAGGTGCCCCATCCGCACCCGCCGCCCATGCTGCTCATCGATCAGCGAGACGCTGGATAGCTGGCCATCGATCAGCCCCTCCGCCCGCGCCTGCTCCAGGTGGCGGGCATTGATCAGGTAGATGATCTGCATGTTCCGCGGCAGCATCCGCTCCATCAGCGCGACGGGCCAGCTCTCCAGCGCCTCCGGCATCAGGGTGTGGTTGGTGTAGCTGAAGGTGGCGCGGGCAATGTCCCACGCCTGCTCCCACTCCATCCCGTGCAGGTCCACCAGCAGGCGCATCAGCTCCGCCACGCCGATGGCGGGGTGGGTGTCGTTCAGCTGCACGGCGTTCTTCGCCGCCAGGGTGGCGATATCCCCATCCATGCGCAGGTGCCGGCGGATCATGTCCTGCAGGGAGGCGGAGGCGAAGAAATACTCCTGCCGCAGCCGCAGCTCCTGCCCCGCCGGCGTGTCGTCACCCGGGTAGAGCACGCGGGAAATCGCCTCCGCCCGCACGCGGTCGGCCTGGGCGCCGATATGGTCGCCCTTGTTGAACGCCTCCAACTGCAGCGGGTCGGTCGCGCGGGCGGACCACAGGCGCAGCGTGTTCACCCACTGGCCGCGCCAGCCCACCACCGGCGTGTCGTAGGCAATGGCGCGCACCACCTCGCCCGGGTGCCATTCCATGGCGCCGTCTGGCCCCTGCGTCACATGCCCGCCAAAGCCGATGTCGTAGAAGATGCCGGAGCGCTGGAACTCCCACGGATTGCCGAGGGAGAGCCAGTCCTCCGGCACCTCCCGCTGGCGGCCATCCTGGATCAACTGCCGGAACAACCCGTTCTCATACCGGATGCCATAGCCGATGGCGGGAATGCCGATGCTGGCCATGCTTTCCATGAAGCACGCCGCCAGCCGGCCGAGGCCGCCATTGCCCAGCGCCGCATCCGGCTCCTGCGCGAACACGTCCTCCAGGTCGACGCCGAGGCCGGCCAGGGCCTGCCGCATCGTCTCCGTCAGCCCCAGATTACCCAGCGCATCGGACAGCAGCCGGCCGATGAGGAATTCCATGGAGAGGTAGCAGACGCGCCGGTGGCCCTGCGCCGCCGTCTCGTCATTCGCGGCGCGCCAACGGTCGACGATCCGGTCCCGCGTGGCCAGGGTGGCGGCCTGGAACCAGTCCCGCGCATTCGCACGCTCCTCCCGCCCCGCGACCTGGTAGACCAGCTTGGCACGGATGGCCTGCCGCAACGCCTCCACCTCCGCCACGCTGGGCACCGCGAGGAAGTCCGGCACGGAAGCATCCGGTGTGGCGATGTCGTCGGTCACGTCGCTATCCTTCCGTTCTGCCCCCAGGGGGCCCGCCGGCATCTAGGCCTTTCCGGGCCCCGGCTGTCCAGGGCGTGTTGCACGCAATGTAAATCATCGGCGATGGCGGTTGTGTGGCAGGGCCACCGGGGCGGTTGTGGGTGGCGGACGCTGCTGGTTGGCAGGTGCCGGGATGGATGAGTGGGCCAAGGCAGGGAAGGAATTCCCCGGACCCCTTCTTTTCTTTTTGCGCGTTTTTTGGGCGGCATTGGTGGCAAGGGTTCTCCGGGAACCGGCCGGGGTTACGCCTAGGAGCTATGGCTTTGGCGACTGACGGTTCAGGCCAGTTTGCCTTTAAGAATCATATTGGCTTCGCCTTCCTGATTTCGCTCGGCCAGGCATTCCGCAGGCGATCTGGAAAAGCATTCCCATGACATGCCTATGCGACTGACCAAGTGACATTCCCGTAGCAGCCGGGATGCCCCGCATCATCAGACAAGCCGTTGCCCAAACCCGCTCAAGCGCCCCAAAATGGGTTCCCGAAGGCCTCAAGCCTTTGGCGGGGAGAGTTTGAGAGGGGCAGCGCCCCTCTCAAGTCACACAGAGCCAACCCCCAAGCCCTGCAGCCCCACACCAAGCACGCCGAACGAATAGAGACCGTCCAGGGATTTACTCCCGCCGCCCCGCACGCAGCCGATGGTCAGGATGCCGCCAGGACTGTCAGCGCCACACATTCCCCCGCCACAGCGCCGGCCCCCAGCACATCCCCCGTATGGCCGCCGATCTGCTGCCGCGCGAGGCGTGACAATGCCAGCAGGACCAGCGCGGCGAGCAGTACCGCCGGCAGCGCCATCGTCCAGGGCAGGAACAGCAGCGCGGGCAGCACGGAAAGCGCCATCCCCGCCAGCAGGGGCGCCCCGCGCGGCTGGCCGAGACCGGACGCCATGCCGTCCCGCCGCGCCGGCGGCAGAAGGCGCAGCAGGCCGAGGATGACCCCTCGCCCCAACGCCGCCGCCGCACCGCAGGCGGCCACCAGCCCCAAGGTGGCGCCCCAGGTGGCGGGCAGCGCGGCCAGGGCGGTGGCGCGCAGGCCCAGGGCCAGCACCAGGGCCAGCACGCCGTAGCTGCCGATGCGGCTGTCGCGCATGATCTCCAGCTTGCGGGCGGTGTCGCGGCCGCCGCCGAAGCCGTCGGCGGTGTCGGCCAGGCCGTCCTCGTGGAAGCCGCCGGTCAGCAGCAGCGTCCCGGCCAGGGACCACAGCGCCGCCAGCAGCGGCGGCAGGCCCAGAAAAAGTCCGGCGGCCAGGATGGCGCCGCCGAAGGCGCCGATGCCGAAGCCGACCAGCGGATAGGACCAGACGGCCCCGGCGAAGCCGGCGGCATCCTGGTGCTGCGGCAGCCAGGCGGTGGGCAGGCGCGTCAGCAGGCCAAGGGCGGCGGCGACATCCGCCAGCAGCCTACGCATCCCGCCCCGCGACGCCGGCCTCGGCAAAGGTGGCCATGCCGGCGTGGCAGGCCAGCGCGGCGCGCAGGATGGGCACGGCCAGCGCGGCGCCGGAGGCCTCGCCCAGACGCAGGCCGAGATCCAGCAACGGCACCATGCCCAGGCGGCCCGCCAGTGCCTTGTGGCCGTGCTCGGCCGAGGCATGGGCGATGAGGGCGTGGTCCAGCCCCCCCTTGGCCAGCCGCGCCAGCGGTGCGGCGGCGGCGGTGCACACGAAGCCATCCAGCAGCACCGGCACGCGGTGGCGACGCGCGGCCAAGGTGGCACCGAGGATGGCCGCCATTTCCCGCCCACCCAGGCGGCGGATGGCTTCCAGCGGGTCGCCCAGCGCGGCACCGTGGAAGGCGATGGCGGCGTCGATCGCCTCCCGCTTACGGCGCAGGCCGGCATCGTCGATGCCGGTGCCGCGTCCGGCCCAGAAGGCGCCCAGGCTGGCGGCGCCATCGGCCCCGAACAGCGCGGCGGCCAGGGCGGCGCCGGCGGTGGTGTTGCCGATGCCCATCTCCCCCAGGCACAGCAGGTCCAGCTCCGGCGCCACCGCGTCATGCCCGGCGTTGAAGGCAGCCATGAACTCAGCCTCGGTCATGGCGGGGGCAACGCAGATATCCGCGGTGGGGCGATCCAGCTCCAGCGGCACCACCCGCAGCGTGGCGCCCGCCACGGCGGCCAGCTGGTTGATGGCGGCGCCACCCCTGGCGAAGTTCTCCACCATCTGCGCCGTCACCGCCTGCGGAAACGGCGAGACCCCGCGTGCCACCACGCCATGGTTACCGGCGAAGACCAGCACCGCCACCGTATCCAGCCGCGGCATCTCCCGCCCCTGCCAGCGGCCGAGCCAGCCCACCAGGGATTCCAGGCGCCCGAGACTGCCGGCCGGCTTGGTCAGCTGCGCCTGGCGGGCGGCGATGGCGGCACCCGCCGCGTCATCGCCGGGCAGCAGCGCGGCGCACAGGGCGCGGATGCCGTCCAGGCCGATCGGGGTGTTGGTCATGGCCTGCCTTGTGTCCTGCTCGCGTGATGGGCCCTGCGGGGCGGATTAGAGTTTGGGGGGAAGTAAGGCCGGGGAAAGAATTCCCCGGACCCCATCTTTTTTCTTCGAGTTTGGCGGGGCGCTTCAAGGCCATGGGTGGGCGCCTTGATGATTTTAATAACAGGCCACGCGGGCTGAACCCTCAGTCGCCACAAGTCGTCGTCCTCCGGCGCAAACCAGCCAGGTTTCAATCCGGACCAGCCCCTCAACAATCTCTTCGCCAGAAACTCGAAAGAAGAAAAGAAGGGGTCCGGGGAATTCCTTCCCCGGCCTTCCCCACCCCAACGTCCGCCTCCATCCCAGGCGTCACCCATCCTGCCGCGCGATGGCGTGGAAGAAGCTGCCCGACACCCACCCGCGTTGGCCGCCGCCGGGGGGTAGTGCGGTGCCGTTGGCGTCGGTCAGGTCGGCCAGCGGCGCGTCGTGGCCGGGGTCGGTTACGCTGGCATAGTGGAATTCGTGCCCGCGCAGCACGGTGCCGGCGGCGCCCAGCGCGCCATCCGCCCGCAGCACCGCCTGGCGGTAGCCCAGATTCATCTTCCGCTTCGCGAAACTGGTGGAATGGCCGAGCAGCCCGGCCATGGCGTGGCGGGTGCCGCCGGCATCCACCAGCCCTTCGCCCAGCACCATGAAGCCGCCGCACTCGCCATGGATGCGGCCCGGGAAGCCGCGCAACCCGGCCAGGAAGCGAGAGGCCGCCGCCAGCCGGCCGGCATGCAGTTCCGGGTAGCCGCCCGGTAGCCAGCAGGCGTCGCAACCCGGTGGTGGTGGCGCATCCTCCAGCGGGGAGAAAAGGAAAAGCTCGACCCCGGCCCGCCGCCAGCCTTCCAGCACGTGGGGATAGACGAAGCCGAAGGCGGCATCCGATGCCAGCGCCACGCGCTGCCCGGGTGGGGGCAGCGGCGAGGGCGTGCCTGCCGCCGGTGCGTCCACACCCGCCAGCGGTGCCGCCAGGGCCTGGATGGCGTCCAGGTCCAGATGCGCCTCGGCCAGGTCGGCCAGCCTTTCCAACAGCACGGGCAGGTCCGGCAATTCGCGGGCCTGCACCAGTCCCAGATGCCGCTCCGGTAAGGCGATGGTGGCATCGCGCGGCACGGCGCCCAGCACGGCCATGCCCATCGCCGCCATGGCGCCGGCGGCGCCGGCCCGGTGCCGCTCACTGGCCAGCTGGTTCAGCACCACCCCCGCCACCCGCACGCCGGGATGATGCGTGGCGAAGCCCCGCGCCACCGCCGCCGCCGATTGCGAATGGCCGGAGACATCCAGCACCAGCACCACCGGCAGCCCGAAGCGCGCCGCCAGGTCCGCGGCGCTGCCCTGCCGCCCTTCCGCTTCGCCCGCGCCGTCGAACAGGCCCATCGAGGCCTCGATCACCTTCAACCCCTCGCCCGCCACCAAGGTGTCCAGCAAAGCGGGCGGCATCGCCCAACTATCCAGGTTGACGCTGGGATGCCCGGTGGCGGCAGCATGGAAGGCGGGGTCGATGTAATCCGGGCCGGATTTCGCCGCCCGCACCGCCACGCCCCGCCGCCGCAACGCCGCCAGCAGGGCGAGCGTCACGGTGGTCTTGCCGGAGCCGGAGCGCGGGGCAGCGATGATGAGCGCGCGCTGGGCGGTCATGGGCGCAGGGTTCCCGCAAACATGCCCGTGTCAGGCAGCATGGTTTGCGGTGTGGCGCCTGGCGTGGCGCGGCTGAAGGCCAGGGGAGAATGAATTCTCCCCTGGAACCCCTCTTCTTTTATTTTTGCCAGTTTGGCTGCGCGCGTGGGCAGCGCTCGCGCCCGCCCTGAGCGTCGCGGCCACCCCAAACACCGCAGAAAAAAGGAGGGGGCTTGGGGGAGTTCACTCCCCCGACCTTCCTGCTCATCACACCCAAAGGCATTCCCACGCATGTCCGGCCTATCATGCCAGGTAGCCCCCGCATCACGTCGCCCAGGCGCCGAACATGCCGCCGGCAAAAACGCCGTCCTCATGGTGCCAGCATCTCCCGCAACGCCACCACCTTCCCAATCACCACGATGGCCGGGGAGCAGACGCCTTCCGCCCGCGCGCGGCTTTCCAGCGTGGCCAGGCTGGCTTCCACCACGCGTTGCCCTGGCAGCGTGCCGGATTCCACCGTGGCGGCGGGGGTGGCGGGGTCCATCCCCGCCGCCAGCAGCGCGGCGACGATCGGCCCCAGGCGGCGCAGCGCCATGTACAGCACGATGGGTTGCCCCAGCCGTGCCAGCGCCGCCCAATCCAGCCCGCCTTCATCCGAGGCGGCGTGGCCGGTGGCCAGCACCACGGCGTGGTTGATGCCGCGCATGGTGGCGGGAATGCCGGCCGCCGCCAGCCCCGCCAGCCCGGCGGTGACGCCGGAGATGACGCGGAAGGGAATGCCGGCCTCGGCCAGGGCCAGGGCTTCCTCGCCGCCACGACCGAACACGTAGGGGTCGCCCCCCTTCAGCCGCACCACGCGGCGGCCCTGGTGGGCCAGGGCGATCAACAGGGCGGTGATATCCGCCTGGGCGGAGGAAGGCCGGCCGCCGCGCTTGCCGGCGAACAGGCGCTCCGCCCCCGCCGGGGCGGCGGCCAGGATGCGGGCATCGACCAGATCGTCATGCACCACGGCATCGGCCTGGGCCAGGGCGGCCAGGGCGTCCAGCGTCAATTGCCCGGGGTGTCCGGGCCCGGCGCCGGCCAGCCAGACATGGCCGGGCAGCAGGCGGGGCGCCGGGCCGCCGGTCAGGCGTTCCAGCAAAGCGAGGGATTGGCTGGCCAGGGAGCCGGTGGCCAGCGAGTCGGTGGCGGCGGTCATGGCGGGGGTGTATGACAGGCAGCGTGGAGCAGGCCGAGACAGAACCGAACAGGCCCCCCAGCCAGCCCCTGCGCACAGGCTGGACCACGGGCGCCTGTGCCACCGCCGCCGCCAAGGCCGCCTGGGCCGCGCTGCTGACCGGCGAGTTCCCCGACCCGGTCGAGATCCTGCTGCCACGCGGCCAGCGCCCGGCCTTCGCCCTGGCGGAAAGCGCCCTGGCGCCCGGGCAGGCTATGGCCGCCATCGTCAAGGATGCGGGGGACGACCCGGACGTGACGCATGGCGCCCTGGTGCGCGCCTGGGTGCGGCACGGCGCCCCGGGCAGCGGCGTCACCTTCGCGGCGGGGCCGGGGGTGGGTACCATCACCCTGCCCGGCCTGCCGCTGCCGCCCGGCGAGCCCGCCATCAACCCCACGCCGCGCCAGATGATCCAGGACGCGCTGGCGGAGCTGTCCGGTCATGTGCCGGACGTGGCGGTCACCCTCGGCATCGATGACGGGGAAGCGCTGGCGAAGCGCACCATGAACCCGCGCCTGGGTATCCTGGGCGGGCTGTCCGTGCTCGGCACCACGGGGATCGTGGTGCCCTATTCCTGCTCGGCCTGGATTCACTCCATCCATCGCGGCGTGGACGTGGCGCGCGGCACCGGCCTGACGCATGTGGCGGGGGCCACCGGCGATGCCTCCGAACGCGCCGTGGCCCGGCTGCACGGGCTGCCGGAGCAGGCGCTGATCGACATGGGCGATTTCGTCGGCGGCATGCTGAAATACCTGCGCGCGCACCCGGTGCCGCGCGTCACCGTGGCGGGCGGCATCGCCAAGCTGACCAAGCTGGCGCAGGGGCGGCTGGACCTGCATTCGCGGCGCGGCACGGTGGACATGGCGGCGCTGGCCGCCCTGGCGCGCGAGCTGGGCGGGGATGACGAGCTGGCCGCGCGCATCGCCGCCGCCAACACCACGCCGGAAGCCTTCGCGCATGCCGCCACCGTCGGGCTGGCGCTGGGGAACATGGTGGCCGAGCGCGCGCGCCAGGTGGCCACCGCCGTGGTGGAAGGCAGCGGTATCGCCCTGGATATCGCGATCTTCGACCGGGATGGCGGGCTGATCGGTCACGCCGGCCCCCCTGCCCTCGCCGGGCCTTCCCTGCCCGGGCCGCGACCGGCCGTGCCAGAGCCGTCTGTGCCGGGGCCGTCCTTTCCGGTGCCGCCGTTGCCAGGGGCACCTTCGTCCGGCGCGCCCGTACCGGACGCGCCCGCGCCAGAATCGGCCACGGCAGGGTCAGCCCCGGCTACATCGGCATCGACCGCACCAGTGCCCGGCCCGGCACCACGGAACCTGCGGCGGTAATCGGCGCTGTAGAGCGCGCTGTCCGTCCCACCCGCCTCATCCAGGCCAGGGCCGACCAGGATCAGCGCGGTGCGTTCCGCCGGCTCGGCCGCCAGCTTCGCGGCGATGTCGGCCAGGGTGCCGTGCAGGATGCGCTCCTCCGGCCAGCTGGCGCGCACGACGATGGCGACGGGGCAGCCCGCGCCATAGAAGGGCAGCAGCCGCGCCACGACATCCGCCAGCGCGTGGATGGCCAAATGGATGGCCAGCGTGGCCCCGGTGGCGGCGAAGCCTTCCAGCGTCTCCCCCACCGGCATGGCGCTGGCGCGGCCGGAGATGCGCGTCAGCACCAGGGACTGCGCCACGCGCGGTACCGTCAGTTCCTGCCCCAGCGCGGCGGCGGCGGCGGCGAAGGACGGCACGCCGGGCGTGACGGTGTAGGGAATGCCGTGGCGCTTCAGCCGCCGCAGTTGCTCCCCCATCGCGGACCAGACGGAGAGGTCGCCGGAATGCAGCCGCGCCACGTCCTGCCCCGCCTGGTGGGCGCGCAGGAACTCGGCCTCGATCGCGTCCAGGTCCAGCGGCGCGGTGTCCAGGATGCGGGCGCCGGGCGGGCAATGCGCCAGCAGGGCGCGCGGCACCAGGGAGCCCGCGAACAGGCAGACCGGGCAGGC
>Ga0308159_1005554_pt1 | contig 10583 bp, 10 predicted proteins | sample PhyCR1_FD_201040 | JGI IMG/M metagenome (GOLD analysis project Ga0308159, IMG submission 201040) | Phyllosphere microbial communities from UC Gill Tract Community Farm, Albany, California, United States - DLSLC.R1 | ecosystem: Host-associated > Plants > Phyllosphere > Unclassified | place: USA...
GTCGAGGAGTGGCCCTTCGACAGCTACCGGGCCGACCTGACGACGTTCGCCTTCCTCGGCGAGGACGATCACGACGACCACGAGCACACCGCGGTGCCCACCCGGGTCTGCATCGACGACTCCGTGCCGGGGTGGCACTTGAACACCGTGACGGCCGCCCAGCCCGGCGACAGCGTCCCCACCGCCGACGGCGATGAAGCGCTGACCTCGGTCATCATCACCGCGACCCGCTCGGCGAGCACGGTCGCGTTCGGGATCGTGCTGCTCGGGATGATGGCGGTCACCCCGGTGCTGGTCCTCTTCGTCGCCATCAGCGCCTACACCGGCCGCCGGAGGGTGGAGGCCACCCTCACGAGCTGGATCGGCGCGATGCTCTTCGCGGTCATCCCGCTGCGGAACTTCCTCCCCGGTTCGCCCCCGGTCGGCTCGTGGATCGACTACCTCGTCGTGCTGTGGGTGATCGCCGGGCTCGTCACCGGACTCGCCATCTACATCGCGGCGTGGAACCGCTGGGGCCATCGCGCGATCCCCCGGCAGCCGGCTCCCACCCGGTCGGACGAGCTCTAGCCGGATCCGACGACAGGCGGCCCGCGCGCCCCGTGTCGGAGGCCCGCCCTACTGTGAGGGAGTGACAGATCGCATCCTCGTCCTCACCACCGGCGGCACGATCGACAAGGAGTACTCGCTCGCGGGCGAGCTCGTGATCGGCGCGCCGACCGTCCCGCGCCTGCTCGAGCCCGTGCTCTCGACGCTCGAGTTCCGGGTGGAGGAGGTGCTCGCGAAGGACAGCCTCGACCTCGACGACGACGATCGCGCCCTCATCCGGCAGCGGGTCCTCGAGGCGGAGGAGGACCGCATCGTCCTCACGCACGGCACCGACACCATGACCGCCACGGCCGAGGCGATCGGGACCGTCCGCGACCGCGTGGTGGTGCTGACCGGAGCGATGCAGCCGGCGCGGATGCGCGACAGCGACGCGTCGTTCAACCTCGGCGCCGCAGTGGCCGCTGTGCAGCTGCTGCCGCCGGGCGTCTACGTCGCGATGAGCGGCCGGGTCCTGCCCGCCGGAGCGGTCGTGAAGGACCGCGCGGCCGGCGTCTTCCTGCCGGCGTAGCAGCCGACCGCCGGCCTGGAGCGCGTCAGTCCGCGGTCGCCCGCGTGCACTCGGCGCAGAGGCCGAACACGTCGACGACGTGGTGCGCATCCGTGAAGCCGTGCTGGCCCGCGACGGAGCGCGCCCAGGTCTCGACCTCGTCGGCCGCGATCTCCACGGTCAGCCCGCAGCGCCGGCAGATCAGGTGGTGGTGGTGCGTGCCCGGAGTGCAGGCCCGGTAGAGGCTCTCGCCGTCGGGCGACTGCAGCGAGTCCGCCTCGCCCTCGACCGCGAGGTCGGCGAGCGCGCGGTACACCGTCGCCAGGCCGATCGGCGAGCCCGACGCGTGCAGCGCGCTGTGCAGCCCCTGCGCGCTGACGAAGTCGTCGCGCCCGGTCAGCGCCTCGCGCACCGCTTCCCTCTGCCACGTGTTCCGCTTGACCACCGGACCACCTTCCCGTCTCACGACCCGGGCCACGCTATACCCCCGCCCCGGCGAGCGCCGGTGAGCGGCGGCGCCGGACTCCCCGCCGCCCGGCGATCCGGCAGACGACGTAGATCGTGAACGAGATCGTGGTCACGTAGGGGCTGATCGGCACCGAGCCGCCCAGCGCCAGCAGGATCCCGCCGACCAGCGACCCGACCGCGAAGAGCGTGCTCAGCAGCGGCACGATCACCGGCGAGGCCGAGATCCGCAGGGCGGCGGCGGCCGGCGTCACCAGGATCGCGAGCACCAGGAGCGAGCCCACGACCTGCACCGACACGGCCACGGCCAGACCCAGCAGCAGCATGAAGACGATCGAGAGCGCTCGGGTCGGCACTCCGCGGGCCGCCGCCACGTCGGCGTCCACGCTCGCGAAGGTCAGGGGGCGCCAGATCAGCGCGAGGCCGATCACGACGACGACCGAGATCGCGATGAGCCAGCCTAGCTGGGGGTCGTCGACCGCGACGATCTGCCCCGTGAGCAGGCCGAACTTGTTCGCGCTGCGCCCCGGGTAGAGCGCGAGGCAGAGGATCCCGATGCCCAGGCCGAACGGCATGAGCACGGCGATGATCGAATTGCGATCGCGGGCCCGGGAGCCGAGCAGGCCGATCAGCAGCGCCGCGACGAGCGAGCCGACGATCGAGCCCTGCACCACGCCGATCCCGAGCAGCAGGCCCGCGGAGGCGCCCGCGAAGGACAGCTCGCTGATGCCGTGCACCGCGAAGGCCATGTCCCGCGACATCACGAAGACGCCGATCAGCCCGCCGACCACGCCGAGGACGGCGCCGGCGATGACCGAGTTCCGCAGCAGCGCCAGCAGGGCTCCGTAGTCCGAGAAGTCGAAGATCTGCGACCAGACGTCGTCCATCAGGCGCGCTCCTCGGGGGTGTCGTGGCGGTGCTCGCGCCGGCGCTCGGGCTCGTGCCGGTGCTCCGATCCGTGCCGGTGCTCCGCCTCGTGCTCGTGCACGTGCGAGTGGTCGGGGGCGCCGACCACGATGATCCGGCCGCGGGCGCGGATCACGTCGACGGGCGCGTCGTACAGATCACTCAGGACCTCCGAGCGCAGCACCTCGTCGGGCGTGCCGATGCGGAACCGGCCGCCGGCGAGGTACAGCACGCGGTCGACCATCCGCAGCACCGGATTCACGTCGTGCGTCACGAAGAGGACCCCCAGGTTCCGCTCCCGCCGGTGCCGGTCGATCAGCTCGCTGACCGCGCGCTGGTGCGCGAGGTCGAGGGCGATCAGCGGCTCGTCGCAGAGGAGGAGCGCCGGGTCGCCCGCGAGGGCCTGGCCGACGCGGACGCGCTGCTGCTCGCCTCCGGACAGGCTGCCGAGCGGGGCGTCGGCGTAGTCGGTCGCCCCGACGGCGGCGAGCAGGGCGTCGACCTGCTCGCGGCGGGCGCGAGAAGGCAGCGGCAATCCGAAGCGGTGGCCGTCGATCCCGAGCCCGATCAGGTCGCGTGCGCGCAGCGGAGTGCCGTCGTCGGCGAGCTTCTGCTGAGGGATGTAGCCGATGCGGCGGTTGCCGCGGTGCACGGGGGCGCCGAGCACCTGCAGCTCGCCCGTGCTCAACGGCTGCTGGCCCAGGACCGCCTTCAGCAGGCTGGTCTTGCCGGATCCGTTCGCGCCGAGCACGGCGACGAACTCGCCCGCCTGCACGTCGAGGTCGACGCCGCCCCACAGCTCGCGGGAGCCGAAGCGGAGGCCGGCGCCGCGCATCCGCAGCACGGCCGGAGACGCCGGAAGGCCCGCCTCCGGGGAGGCGGGCCGATCGATCGGGGACGGAGGCGTCACGACGAGAGCGCCCCCTCGACGGCGTCGAGGTTCGCGGTCATCCAACCGACGTAATCGTCGCCGTCGGGCAGGGTCTCGGTGACGGCGACCTCGGGGATCCCGGCCGACTTCGCCGCCTCGAGCACCGCCTCGGTCTGCGCGTCGGAGGTCTGCGCGTTGTAGACGAGGGCGTCGACGGCGCCGTCCGAGAACAGGGCGAGCGTCTCCTGCAGCAGGGTGGCGGGCACGTCGGTGCCCTCCTCGATCGCCTCGCTGAACTCCTCCGGAGTCGCGTCGACGAGGCCGAGCGCCTCGGTCATGTACAGCGGCACCGGCTCGGTGATGGCGATGGAGCGGCCCTCGAGGGTGCCCTTGAGCTCCTGCTCGCGCTCGATCAGCGCGTCGAGGTCGGCGGCGAGCGCCTCGGCGTTGGCGGAGTAGGTCGACGCGTTGTCGGGGTCGATGCTCGAGAGCTCGTCGGCGATCCCGGTCGCGACGTCGCGGGCGACGGCGAGGTCGTACCAGACGTGCTCGTTGTAGGCGGCGTGATCGTGGCCGTCCTCGTCCGAGTGACCCTCCTCCTCGGCGCCCTCCTCGTCGGAGTGCTCCTCCTCGTGCGCGTGCTCGTCCTCGAGCCCGGCGACGACGGTCGCCGTGACGACGGGCGCCTCGGAGCCGGACGCGTCGATCATCGTGTCGATGAAGGGGTCGTAGCCGCCGCCGTTCTCGATCACGAGCTGCGCGTCCGAGACGGCGAGCTGGTCGCGCGCGGTGGCCTCGTACTCGTGCGGGTCCTTCTCCGGGCTGTCGATGATGCTCGTGACCTCGACGAGGTCGCCGCCGACGCTCTGCGCGAGGTCGCCGTACACGTTCGTCGAGGCGACGATCGAGACGAGGCCGGAGTCGTCGCTCGCCGAGCCGGAGCCGGAGCAGGCCGAGAGGGCGAGGGCCGCGGCGCCGACGAGGGCGGCAGCGGAGAGGGTACGGGTACGGGTCGTCACGGAGAGCCAATCTGAGTCCGGAGTCGGACGGTCGGGGTGACTTCACGGTAGCGACTATTGATAACGATTGTCAAAATCGGCAGCGCATCGATTCATCAAGGCCGCTCCACCGCCCGCGACGACACCCGGAGTCACACGCCGTCACTGCCCGACGCACGCGGTGCATCCGCCGCGCCCGGCTGCGAGAGTCGCCGCACCGTTCGAGAGAGGACCACCGTGAGCACCGCATCCGCCCCCACGCCCATCGGCACCACCACCCCGCCCACCGGCCACGAGCCCGCCGCGCGCGCCACCGCGCTGGGCGACCCGCTCACCGACCGCTGGTCCGGCGCTCCGCGCCCCGCCTCCCCCGCGGAGTGGATCGCCCGCGCCGACGAGGTCGCCTCGGTCCTCGCCGTCGACGCCCTCGAGCGCGACCGCGCCGGAGCCGCGCCGTTCACCGAGGTCGCCCTGCTGAAGAACGCCGGGCTCGTCACCCTGCTCGGCCCCGTCGAGCACGGCGGAGGCGGGCAGGAGTGGACCACCGCCCTGCGCGTGATCCGCACCGTCGCGCGCGCCGACGGCTCGATCGGCCAGCTGCTCGGCTACCACTACCTCTGGGCGTGGGCGGCTCGACTCGTCGGCACCCCTGAGCAGATCGCGGCCGTCGAGCAGCTCGCCACCGAGGGGAACCTGCTCTACGGCGGCGCCGTGAACCCGCGCGACTCCGACCTCTCGATCCGCGAGGAGGGCGACGAGCTCGTGTTCTCGGGCCGCAAGTCGTTCTCGACCGGAGGCGTCGTCAGCGATCTGACCGTGCTCGAGGGGATCCTCGAGGGCACGGACACGCACGTCTTCGCGATCGTCCCGACCGCGCAGGACGGCATCGTCTTCGGCCGCGACTGGGACAGCCTCGGCCAGCGGCTCACGGAGTCGGGCTCGGTCGAGATCCGCGACGTGCGCGTGCCGTGGGCCGCCGCCGCCGGCTTCGTCGACCGCGAGTTCCAGCCGCTCGTCTACAACTCGCTGAACGTGCCGACGATCCAGCAGGTCTTCGCCGAGTTCTACCTCGGCATCGCGCAGGGCGCGCTGGAGCACGCCGCCCGGTACACCCGCGAGCGCACTCGCGCCTGGCCGTACGGCGGCGACGACAAGGAGCGCGCGACCGACGAGTGGTACCTCCTCGAGGGCTACGGCGATCTGCAGGCCAAGCTCTGGGCGGCCGAGGCGCTGATCGACGCGACCGGAGCCGAGCTGTCGGCCGTGCTGCACGCTCCGCGCAAGGAGCTGACGCCCCGCCGTCGCGGCGAGATCGCCGTGCGCATCGCGGCGGCCAAGGCCCGCATCGTCGAGGACGGCCTCGAGACGGCGACCCGCGTCTTCGAGCTGACCGGCGCCCGCGCGAGCGCGAACACGGTCGGACTGGACATCTACTGGCGCAACCTCCGCACCCACTCGCTGCACGATCCGATCGCGTACAAGCGACGCGAGGTGGGCGTCTTCGCCCTGCTCGGCGACGTGCCCGAGCCCTCCTGGTACACCTGATCGCCGTCGGCCCCGGTTCCGACGGGCCGGGGCCGGCTCAGATCAGGCCGTGACGGAGGAACGCCGTCCGCACGCCGTCCTCGTGCACCGACGTCGTCACGTCGTCGGCGATCGCGAGGACGTCGTCGGTGGCGTTGCCCATCGCGATCCCGAGCCCGGCGGCGGTGATCATCTCGACGTCGTTCGAGCTGTCCCCGATCGCCACGGTGTCCTCGACCGCCCGCCCCAGCCGCTCGGCGAGCGCGAGGAGCGCCGCGCCCTTGTCGACGCCGGGCAGGCTCACCTCGCCGCCCGCGTGCCCGAGGTACGGGATGGTGCCGGTGACCACGTGGAAGCGCTCGCCCAGGCCGTCGCGCACCACCGCGAAGGTGTCGTCGTGGTCGCCGAAGAACGTCGCCTTCGCGATCCCCTCGGTCGGCACTTGGCCGCGCGGCGTCTCGACGACCGGCTCCACCGTCTCGCCCCGCCGCGCGTGCAGCTCGGCGACCCGCGCCGCGAGCCCGCCGCTCGTGAACACGGCGTCGTGCGCCTGCAGCGTGTACTCGATCCGGTGCGCCTCGAAGAAGTCGACGATCTCGCGCACCGCGTCCGCCGGCATCGTGCTCCGCGAGACGAGCTCGCCGTCGAGCTCGACGAACCCACCGGCGGCCGAGACCACTCCGTCGAAGCCGAGGGCGAGCACCTTCTGCGGGATCTCGGGACGCGAGCGGCCGGTCGCGAGCAGCACCAGGTGCCCGTTGCGGCGGGCGCCCGTCACGGCCTCGGCGGCCGAGGGCGCGACGACGCCGCCGTCCATCAGCGTGCCGTCGATGTCGAGCAGGATCAGGCGGGAGCGGGTCACCCGCGGAGCCTACCGAGCCCGGAAGAACGCCCGGCTGGAGCCGCGGATCTCGATACGCCCGCTCCGCGGCCTACTCGATCAGCAGGCAGGTCCGCCCCCCTCTGCGGCCTACTCGATCAGCAGGGCTGGTCGCCCTGCACAGCCGGGCAGCTCGCTCCCCCGTCACCCGAGCACCCGCGGGGCGCGGTACTCCCACTCCCGGTCCTCGTCGCCGATGGCCCGCAGCACGCGCGCCGGCACTCCTCCGACGACGACCAGCGGAGGCACGCTCGCCGTCACGACCGCACCCGCGGCCACGACGGAGCCCGCGCCGACCACGACGCCCGGCAGCAGGATCGCGCCCGCCCCGATCCACACGTCGTCCTCGATCACGACCGGCGCCGAGAACTGGGTGCCGTCGCGGCGCAGCTCGGGGTGGACCGGGTGCCCGGTCGTGCTGATGGTGACGTTCGGAGCGATCATCACCCGGTCGCCGATCACCACCTCGACGTCGTCGACGAGCGTCAGACCGAAGTTCACGTAGACGTTCTCGCCCAGCCGCACCCGGTTGCCGTAGGCGACGTGCAGCGGAGGCTCGACCCAGACGCCCTCGCCGACCGACTCGAACAGCTCGTGCAGCAGCCGACGGCGCTCGACACCCTCGCGCGGCCCGGTCGCGTTGTACGCGTGCGCGAGCTCCTTGCCGCGGATCCGCTCCTCCTCGAGCGCCGCGAGCCCCTCGCCCGCATCGGTGTACAGCTCGTGGGCGTCCATCCGCCGGCGGACCTCGTGCTCGCGCGCGTCCATCGCGCCCCCTCTCGTCGAGTCTCCAGCGTGCAGGACCCGCCCTCCGCCGCCCGGCCGCGACACGACCGCGCCGCCTCCGGCCCGCTCGAGGTCCGCACTCGCCGCGACACCGTGTCCCGCGAGAACAGGACGCCGCGGGACGCGCGGTGGTACAACGTTGTAGGTTGGGCGCACCCCCGAGCGGAGGAGGACCGATGGCGGTCACGTTGCACGACGTCGCGCGTGCGTCCGGAGTGTCGATCAAGACGGTCTCGAACGTCATCAACGACTATCCGCACATCCGTCCGGCCACGCGCGAGAAGGTCGAGGCCGCGATCGCGGAGCTCGGCTACAGCCCCAACCTCTCGGCGCGGAGCCTGCGCAGGGGCCGCACCGGAGTGATCGGCCTCGCGCTTCCCGAGCTCAGCCTCGCCTACTTCGCCGAGCTCGCCGACAGCGTGATGCGCGCCGCCGACCGCCGCGGGCTCACTGTGCTGATCGAGCAGACCGGAGCCGATCCCGCCCGCGAGCGCAGCATCCTCAGCTCTCCGCGCCGCCAGCTGACGGACGGCCTCCTCTTCAGCCCGCTCGGCATCGACATGACCGACGAGCCCGCCCTCACCGTCGACTACCCGCTCGTCCTGCTCGGCGAGCGCATCTTCACCGAGCGCGTCGACCACGTCACGATGCAGAACGTCGAGGCTGCCCGCGCGGCGACGGAGCACCTGCTCGAGAGCGGACGCCGGCGCATCGTCGCGCTCGGCGCGCACGCCGGCGAGGAGGTCGGCTCGGCCGTGCTCCGCACCCGCGGCTACGAGCAGGCGCTGGAGGCGGCGGGCGTGCCCTACGACGAACGGCTGATCGGCTACTCCGGCCCCTGGCACCGGGCCAACGGCGCGGTCGCGATGCGCGGCATCATCGAGTCGGGCGTCGACTTCGACGCCGTCTTCGCATTCAACGACACGCTCGCGCTCGGCGCGATCCGCACCCTCCAGGACGCGGGCCGGCACGTGCCCGGCGACGTCGTGGTGATCGGCTTCGACGACATCGACGAGTCGCGCTACTCGGTCCCGAGCCTGTCCTCGATCGACCCGGGGCGGGAGGAGATCGCGCAGACCGCCGTCGACGTGCTGAAGGCCCGCATCGACGGCACCGAAACCGGTCCCCACCGGCTGCGCACCGCGGCGTTCTCGGTCGTGGCGCGGGAGTCGAGCGCTCCCGCCTGAGCGCTCAGGCGCAGTCGCAGATCTCGCGGCGGATCCACTCCCCCGCGTCGCCGACCGGCAGAAGGCCGCGCCGCAGCAGCCGGCTCCACTCCACGGCCCGACGGGTGAGCCGGTCGTCGGCGCTGCCCGCGGCGTCGCCGCCGACCGTGCGCAGGAGCAGGTGTGCGAGCGGACCGCCGAGGTGGAGCGTCGCTCCGGCCACGCCCGCGAAGTGGCGCGCCTGCCCGCGGGTGTCGTCGTCGTACGGCTCGGCGAAGCCGCGGCCGCGGATCCGGTTGCGTCCGCCGCTCAGCAGATCGAGTGGCCCGAGGAGCCCGCCCCGGATGCCGGCGATGTCGCGCGCCACCGCGCGGATCAGGGCCCTGGGCGGCGGATCGGAGGCGGCGAGCGCCTCCACCCGGTCGGCGAGGAGGCGGCACGCGTCGATCGTTCCCACCCGCTCAGTCCAGCACGGCCGGCTGGGCGGACACCGCTCGGGCCGCTCGGCGAGCCGCTCTTGACAGCGCCGCGGCGACTCCGCATCATCGTCTCTACAACGTTGTCTCCATCGTTGTAGAAACGTCGGAGACACGCTGCAGAACCTCCCCGCTCCCGCGTGGAACCCTCCTCAGGCCGACGACGGCCGCATCCGAAAGGAAACGCAATGACGCGTCATTCGAAGAGACTGCTGGCTGCGGGGGTGGCCGTCGCGGCCTCCGCCGCTGCTCTCACGGGCTGCTCCGCCGGGAGCGACGCCGCCAACTGCGAGAACACGATCGTGAACGAGGACGCGAAGGTCGTCACGATGTGGGCCTGGTACCCCGAGTTCGAGGGCGTGGTCGACCTGTTCAACAACAGCCACGACGACGTCCAGATCTGCTGGAGCAACGCCGGCGCCGGCAACGACGAGTACACCAAGCTCACCACCGCCGTGCAGGCCGGCTCGGGCGCCCCCGACGTCGTCATGCTCGAGAGCGAGGTCGTGCAGAGCTACATCCCGCAGGACGCCCTCGTCGACCTGAACGAGTACGGCGCGTCCGACGTGCAGCAGAACTACTCCGAGGGCGCCTGGGCCGACGTCTCCAGCGGCGACGCCACCTACGCGATCCCGGTCGACGGCGGTCCCGTCGGCATGCTCTACCGCCAGGACATCCTCGACGAGTACGGCATCCCCGTCCCCACCACGTGGGAGGAGTACGCGGCCGCCGCGCAGGCGCTCAAGGACGCCGGCTCCAGCACCCTGATGACCGACTACGCGGGCAACGGCCGCGCCTACCAGCAGGCGCTCTTCGCGCAGGCCGGCTCCGTGCCCTACACCGTCGACGGCACCGACGTCACGGTCGACCTCGACGACGAGGCCAGCGCCAAGGTCATGAACTACTGGAACGACCTCGTCACCAAGGGCCTCGTCGGCACCGAGGACAGCTCGACCACCGACTACAACACGCACCTCGTCGACGGCACCTACGCCTCCGTGATCGCCGCCGCCTGGCTGCCCGGCTACCTGCAGGGCTTCGAGGGCGCGGACCCCGACGCCGTGTGGCGCGCCGCTCCGGTCCCCCAGTGGGAGGGCGAGGAGCCGACCCAGATCAACATCGGCGGATCCGCGTTCGCGGTGACCGAGCAGGCCGAGGACAAGGAGGCGGCCGCCCTGGTCGCCAAGGAGATCTTCGGCACCGAGGAGGCCTGGAAGATCGGCATCGAGAAGGGCGCGCTGTTCCCGCTCTGGAAGCCGATCCTCGAATCCGACTACTTCGCGGACCTCGAGTACGACTTCTTCGGCGGTCAGCAGATCAACAAGGACGTCTTCCTCACCGCCGCGACCGAGTACCAGGGCTTCCAGGTCTCGCCGTTCCAGAACTTCGCCTACGACAAGCTCACCGAGGCCGTGAAC
>Ga0308159_1005555_pt1 | contig 10579 bp, 9 predicted proteins | sample PhyCR1_FD_201040 | JGI IMG/M metagenome (GOLD analysis project Ga0308159, IMG submission 201040) | Phyllosphere microbial communities from UC Gill Tract Community Farm, Albany, California, United States - DLSLC.R1 | ecosystem: Host-associated > Plants > Phyllosphere > Unclassified | place: USA...
GTCACCGTGGTGACCGAAGGCATCTTCAGCTACTGCAGCGTGAAGGTGAAGATCGACACCGACCGCTTCCTCGGCGCCGAGCAGGCCAACGTCCGCTACAAGGGCGAGGTGGTGGGCCACGTGACCACGGCCGAGTACGGCTCGCAGATGCTCTCGCTGGGCGGCGTGCACCACCTCACCGGCGGCAGCAAGAAGGAAGGCCGCATGACGCTGGAGCTCATGCAGAACCTGTGCAACAAGCAGGCGGCCGAATGCACCATCGACGGCGGCGCCAGCCTGGTCATCCAGGCGGGGCGGGCGCCCATCGTCAACGGCGTCGAGGAACAGCGCATGCGCGTGGGCTGCGGCTCGGCCACCGTCGGCATCTTCGCCAAGCAGCTGCAGGACCTGGCCGACGAGGTGGTGGTGGTCGACGACCACATCACCGGCGTGCTCACCGAGCACCAGGCCGGCCGCTGCCTGTCGATGGCGCCCTCGGGCATCCAGATGCGCGGGCGCAAGTCCACGCCGGGGCGCTACTTCCAGGTCGCCAACCCCGGCAGCGGCTGGGGCGGGACCGACATCGCCGATCCGCTGTCGATCATCGAGGGCTGGGAGTCCGGCGTGGCGCGGCCGGGCCTGCGCCTGCTCATGACCTCCACCACCGGCGAGCAGGCGCAGTGGTACGTGCTCGACGACCAGCTGCAGCCCGTGGAGCAGCCGATGCCCCCGGCCGTGCAGCGCGTGGTCGACCGCATCGGCGAGAACTGCGAGCCGTCGCTGTGCACCGTGCTCTTCCTCGGCGGCGCGGGCGGCAGCCTGCGCGCCGGCGTGACCGAGAACCCCATCCTGCTCACGCGCGCCATCAAGCAGGCGCTGGTGAACGTGACCTGCGGCGGTGCGCCCGCCTATGTGTGGCCGGGTGGCGGCATCACCGTCATGGTCGATGTGATGCGCATGCCCGACAACAGCTTCGGCACCGTGCCCACGCCGGCCATCATCGCGCCCATCGAGTTCAGCATGCGCCTGGACGACTACGCCGCGCTCGGCGGCCACGTCGACCACGTCATGCCGCTCGGCCAGGCGCTGGCGCGCGGCGCCTGGCAGGACGACGGCGCACCGACGGCGCGCGAGTGGCGCCGGGCCGATGGCATCAACCCCTGGCCGCTGGGGCACGGCCCCATGCTGGGCTGAGACGGCGCGGACGGATTCGCCATGGCAGCGACGCGTGCGCGGCTCGACGGCGGTCGCTGGCATTTCCAGCACGGCCCGATGGACGTCGTGCTGCAGGCCGAGGGCGAGCCGCAGGCCGTCGCGGCCGCGCATGCCGATGCCTGGGCGCGCTTCATGCCCTTGCTCGACCAGCTCGTGGCCGAGCTGCCGCTGCTCAAGCAGCCCGTCGCGGCCGGCGCCGTGCCGGCCGGCCCCGTGGCCCGCCGCATGTGGGAGGCATGCGCAGCCTATGCGCCGCTCTTCATCACGCCGATGGCAGCCGTCGCGGGCGCCGTCGCGCAGGAACTGATCGCGGCGTACCGCCGGCCCGGCATCGTGCGCGCGTGGGCCAACAACGGCGGCGACATCGCCTTCCACCTGGCGCCCGGCGCATCGGCGCGCGTGGGGCTGTACGCCGACCTCGCCCGCTTCGACCCGGCCGACGCCGCGGCGCTGCGCACCGACGGCCAGTTCGAGGTGCATGCCGCCCAGCCCGTGCGCGGCGTGGCCACCAGCGGCTGGCGCGGCCGCAGCTTCTCGCTGGGCATCGCCGACAGCGTGACCGTGCTCGCCGACACGGCCGCGGCCGCCGACGCCGCGGCCACCGTCATTGCCAATGCCGTGGACGTGGCCCATCCGGGCATCCGCCGGCTGCCGGCCAGCGAGCGCAAGGACGGCAGCGACCTGGGCGACACGCCCGTGACGGTGGAGGTGCCTGCCTTGCCGCCCCAGGCCGTCGCACGGGCACTGGATGCGGGCGCGCAGCGCGCCCGCGCGGTGCAGGCCGCCGGCCACGCCTGGGCCGCGATACTCGTTTGCCAGGGGCAATGGCGTCTGGTGCAGCCCTTAAGCTCGGCCTCCGGCGACGCCGCGCAGCCTGCACTTGGTTCAGTATTTGCTTAATGAAAAGCAAGGCATCCTTCCCATGATCGACATCCGACGCGTCTTCACCCAGGTCGAGACCATCCACCACGAGTTCGGCCCGCGCGCCGCGACGCCGCTGGTGCGTGGCGCGATCGGCGCGGTGCTGACCAATCCGTTCGCGGGACGCTACGAGCCCGACATCCTGCCGATGATGGACCTGCTCGAACCCGTGGGCGTCGACATGGCGCACCGGCTGCATGCGGCCATGGGCGTGCCGCTCGAACAGATCGCCACCTACGGCAAGGGCGCCATCGTCGGCGCCGCGGGCGAGCTCGAGCACGGCGCGCTGTGGCACGTGCCGGGCGGCTATGCGATGCGCGAGCTGCTGGGCTGGAAGGGCGACCGCGCCGCCTACAAGGCCGGTACCGTCGCCGAGAAGAAGACCGGCCAGCCCGGCAACGCGCTGTCGATCGTGCCCTCGACCAAGAAGGTCGGCCCGCCCGGCGCCACGCTGGACGTGCCGCTCACCAACATCAATGCCAGCTACGTGCGCGGCCAGTTCGATGCCGTCGAGGTTCGCGTGCCCGGTGCGCCCGAGTCGGACGAGATCGTCTTCATCCTCGCCATGAGCACCGGCTACCGTGTGCACGACCGCGTCGGCGGCCTGCGTGCGGAGAACATTGCCCGATGGGACGGCCTGCGGTGAATCGACAGGTCGTCGAAGACGGGCAGCCGAACGCAGAGGACGCAAAGGTTTCGCAGAGCGCGCAGAAAAGACAAGTGAAGGATCAATGATGTCGGTCGATATTCGCAAGCTGGTGGTGCAGGTGGACGAAACGCGCAAGGAAATGGGCCAGGCCATCGACCCGCCCACGCGCCGCGCGGTCGCCATCGCCGTGATCGCCAATCCCTACGCGGGCCGCTACAGCGAGACGCTCGACGAGCTGATCGCCATCGGCGAGGAACTCGGCGCGCTGCTCGGGCAGAAGGCCGTGCAGGCGCTGGGCATCGAGCCCGGCCAGGCCCAGAGCTATGGCAAGGCCGCGATCGTCGGCGAGGGCGGCGAGCTGGAGCACGCGGCCGCCATCCTGCACCCCAAGCTGGGCGCCCCGCTGCGCGTGGCGGTCGAGAAGGGCGCCGCGCTCGTGCCCTCGGCCAAGAAGCGCGGCACGCTGGGCACCGCCATCGACGTGCCCCTGGGCCACAAGGACGCCGCCTTCGTGCGCAGCCACTTCGACGCCGTCGAGGCCCGCGTGAGCGATGCGCCGCGCGCCGGCGAGATCGTCGTCGCCGTGGCCGTGACCGACAGCGGCCGGCCGCTGCCGCGCATCGGCGGGCTGCAGGTGTCCGAGATCAAGGGCGAAGATGGTCTTCGCTGAAAGCCGAATGCGGGCAGCCGAACGCAGAGGGCGCAAAGAATCCGCAGAGGGCGCAGAGAAAACCAAAAAAAGAATTTCTTCTTCTGTCTTCTCTGCGCCCTCTGCGTAGTTTTTGTATTTCTTCTGCGTTCGGCTGTCCGAATTTCCTGTCGAGTTTTTCAAGGAGTCTTCAATGAATGCACTGCGTCCCGCCTTCACCGTCGCCGCGCTCGCTGCGCTGCTGGCGTCTGCCGCCCATGCCCAGGGCGTGATCAAGATCGGCGAAATCAACAGCTACAAGGCGCAACCCGCCTTCCTCGAGCCCTACAAGAAGGGCATGGAGCTGGCCGTGGACGAGATCAACGCGGCCGGCGGCGTGGGCGGCAGGAAGATCGAGCTCATCACGCGCGACGACAACGCCAACCCCGGCGACGCGGTGCGCATGGCCGAGGAACTGGTCTCGCGCGAGAAGGTCGACATCCTGGCCGGCGCCTTCCTGTCGAACACCGGCCTGGCGCTGGCCGACTTCGCCAAGCAGAAGAAGTTCTTCTACCTGGCCGGCGAGCCGCTCACCGACAAGATGACCTGGCAGGGCGGCAACCAGTACACCTTCCGCCTGCGCCCCGGCACTTACATGCAGGCCGCCATGCTGGTGCCCGATGCGGCCAAGCTCAAGAAGAAGCGCTGGGCCATCGTGTACCCCAACTACGAGTACGGCCAGTCGGCGGTGGCGGCGTTCAAGCAGCTCATGAAGGCCGCGCAGCCCGACGTCGAGTTCGTGACCGAGCAGGCCACGCCGCTGGGCAAGGTCGACGCGGGCAGCGTGGTGCAGGCGCTGGCCGACGCCAAGCCGGACGCGATCTTCAACGTGCTCTTCGGTGCCGACCTGTCGAAGTTCGTGCGCGAAGGCAACACGCGTGGCCTCTTCAAGGACCGCGAGGTGGTGAGCGTGCTGACCGGCGAGCCCGAGTACCTCGACCCGCTGAAGGACGAGGCGCCCAACGGCTGGCTGGTCACGGGCTACCCGTGGTACGGCATCGCCACGCCCGAGCACAAGAAGTTCGAGCAGGCCTACCAGGCCAAGTTCAAGGACTACCCGCGCCTGGGCTCGGTGGTCGGCTACACCATGGTCAAGTCGGCCGCCGCCGGCGTGGCCAAGGCCGGCAGCACCGAGTCCGACAAGCTCGTCGCGGCCTTCAAGGGCCTGCAGGTCGACACGCCCTTCGGCAAGATCAGCTACCGCCCCGAAGACCACCAGTCGACCATGGGCGCCTTCGTCGGCCGCACCAAGAACGACGGCGGCAAGGGCGTGATGGTGAACTACACCTACTTCGACGGCGCCGACGCACGCTTCCAGCCGGCAGCTGCCGACGTCAAGAAGTCGCGCGCCGCGGATTGAGCCGCTGCGACGCCCCACGGTAGAAGAAGAGAGCCATGAGTTTTTCCGGCCTGATCGTCCAGCTCCTCAACGGGCTGGCGTCCGCGTCCTCGCTGTTCCTGGTGGCGGCGGGCCTGTCGCTGATCTTCGGCGTCACGCGCATCGTCAATTTCGCCCATGGCTCCTTCTTCATGGTGGGCATCTACCTGGCCTACACCCTGGCCGACCGGCTCGGCGGCGCGCTGGGCAGCGGCGGCTTCTGGCTGGCGCTGCCGCTGGCGGCCATCGCGGTGGGCGTGCTCGGCGCGCTGATCGAGGTGGTGCTGCTGCGCCGCATCTACAAGGCGCCCGAGCTGTTCCAGCTGCTGGCGACCTTCGCGCTGGTCCTCGTCATCAAGGACGCGGTGCTCTGGCTCTGGGGCCCGGACGAGCTGCTGGGCCCGCGCGCGCCGGGCCTCAAGGGCTCGGTCGAGATCCTCGGCCGCCAGTTCCCGTCCTACGACCTGTTCCTGATCGTCGTGGGCCCCGTGGTCCTGGGCCTCGTGTGGCTGCTGCTCACGCGCACGCGCTTCGGCACGCTGGTGCGCGCCGCCACGCAGGACCGCGAGATGGTCAGCGCCCTGGGCGTGAACCAGGCCTGGCTGTTCACGGCGGTGTTCGCGCTGGGCGCGATGCTGGCGGGCCTGGGCGGCGCGCTGCAGCTGCCGCGCGAGCCCGCCACGCTGGAAATGGACCTCAACACCATCGGCGCCGCCTTCGTGGTGGTGGTGGTGGGTGGCATGGGCTCGCTGCCCGGCGCGTACGTGGCGGCGCTGCTCATCGCCGAGATCAAGGCCATCTGCATCTGGCTCGGCGTGGTCGACGTGTTCGGCCTGTCCATCTCGTTCTCCAAGTTGACGCTGGTGGTCGACTTCCTGGTCATGGCGGTGGTGCTCGTGTGGCGCCCCTGGGGCCTGATGGGGCGTGCCCAGGCGCCGAGCCGCTACGTCGGCATGCAGGAGGAGCCATTGCGCCGCGCCAGCCGCACCTACGTGATGGCGGCCGCGGCCTTCGCTGCGCTGCTGGCGGTGGTGCCCTTCCTCACGGCCGGCTCGCCCTACACGACGGTGCTCATGATCGACCTGCTGGTGGCCGCGCTCTTCGCCGCCAGCCTGCACTTCATCATGGGGCCGGCGGGCATGCACTCTTTCGGCCACGCGGCCTACTTCGGCCTCGGGGCCTACGGCGCGGCGCTGCTGGTGCGGGCCCTGGGCCTGCCGATGGAACTGGCGCTGATCGTCGCGCCGCTGGTCGCCGCCATCGGCGCCTTCGTCTACGGCTGGTTCGCGGTGCGGCTCTCGGGCGTGTACCTGGCCATGCTCACGCTCGCCTTCGCGCAGATCACCTGGGCCGTCACCTACCAGTGGGACAGCTTCACGGGGGGCAGCAACGGCCTGACGGGCGTGTGGCCCTCGGCCTGGCTGTCCGACAAGCGCAACTACTACTGGCTCACGCTGGTGCTGGTGGGCGCCGGCGTGTGGTGGCTGCGGCGCGTGCTGTTCTCGCCCTTCGGCTACGCCATGCGCGCAGGCCGCGACTCGGTGCTGCGTGCCGACGCCATCGGCATCGACGTCAAGCGCATGCAGTGGGCGGCCTTCGTGGTGGCGGGCCTGGTGGCGGGCCTGGCGGGTGCGCTCTTCGCCTTCTCGAAGGGGAGCATCTCGCCCGAATCGCTGTCGGTCGGCAAGTCGGTCGACGGGCTGGTGATGGTGCTGCTGGGCGGCATCCAGACCCTGGCCGGCCCGGTCGTGGGCGCCGTCACCTTCACCTGGCTGCACGACACCGTGGCGCGCAACACCGACTACTGGCGTGCGATGCTGGGCGCCATCATCCTGATCCTGGTGCTGCTGTTCCCGCAGGGCATCGCCGGCTCGCTCAAGCTGCTGGCCGACCGCTGGCGCGGGCGCGCCGACGATGCGGCGGCCGACGCCGCGGGCCAGCAACCCATGAGCGCCAACGCCGCCACCGGGGAGGCCGCACGATGAGCGCCGCAACACCGCTGCTGCAGGTCAGCAACCTGGGCAAGTCCTTCGGCGGCGTGAAGGCCGTCGACGGCATCACCTTCGACCTGGCCGCGGGCGAACTGCTGGCCCTGATCGGCCCCAACGGCGCCGGCAAGTCGACCACCTTCAACATGGTCAACGGCCAGCTCAAGGCCGACCAGGGCTCGATCCGGCTCGCCGGCACCGAGCTCGTGGGCCAGCGCCCGCGCGACATCTGGCGCCTGGGCGTGGGCCGCACCTTCCAGATCGCCGAGACCTTTTCTTCGCTCACCGTGGTCGAGAACGTGCAGATGGCGCTAATCTCGCACGACCGGAAGCTGTTCTCGATGTGGAAGCCCGCCGCCGGGCACAAGCGCGACGAGGCGCTGGCCCTGCTGGACCAGGTCGGCATGAAGGCGCAGGCCGACCGGCCCTGCAGCGTGCTGGCGTACGGCGACGTCAAGCGCGTCGAGCTCGCCATCGCCATGGCCAATTCGCCCAAGCTGCTGCTGATGGACGAGCCCACCGCCGGCATGGCGCCCAAGGAGCGCAATTCGCTCATGGCGCTGACCAAGCAGCTGGTGGTCGACCGCGGCCTGGCGGTGCTCTTCACCGAGCACAGCATGGACGTCGTCTTCGCGTACGCCGACCGCATGATCGTGCTGGCCCGCGGCCGCCTCATCGCCCAGGGCAAGCCGCTGGAGATCCGCGACCACCCGAAGGTGCAGGAGGTCTACTTCGGCACCGGCAAGACCTTCGAGAAGGCGGCGGCATGAAGACGGGAACGGGGGCCGAACGCAGAGGACGCAAAGGTGGCGCAGAAGCCGCAAAAGAACAGCCTGAGAAGTCTTTTTTGTTTTCCCTCTGCGAAATCTCTGCGCCCTCTGCGTTCGGCTGCCCGCATTCAGGATTTTTGAGATGAGCCTTCAAGACACATTGCTGGAAGCCAAGTCCCTGTGCGCCTGGTACGGCGCCGCGCAGATCCTCTACGACGTCGACCTGGAGGTGCGGCGCGGCGAGGTGGTGGCGCTCATGGGGCGCAACGGCGCGGGCAAGTCCACCACGCTCAAGGCGCTGATGGGCATGCTGGCCAAGCGGCGCGGCGCGATCCGCTTCCTGGGCCACGACATCTCGAAGACCGAGCCGCACCATGCGGCGCGCCTGGGCCTGGGCTTCGTGCCCGAGGACCGGCGCGTGTTCACCGACCTCACGGTGATGGAGAACCTCGAGGTGGGCCGCCAGGCCGGCCGGCAATGGGCCGATGGCGGCGCCGCGCCGCTGTGGACGCCCGAGAAGCTGTTCAAGCTCTTTCCCAACCTCGGCGAGATGCCGCACCGTCCGGGCGGGCGCATGAGCGGCGGCGAGCAGCAGATGCTCACCGTGGCCCGCACGCTGATGGGCAATCCCTACCTGGTGCTGCTCGACGAGCCGTCCGAGGGCGTGGCGCCCGTCATCGTCGAGCAGATGGCCAACATGATCCTGGAACTGAAGGCGCAGGGCGTGTCGATCCTGCTGTCGGAGCAGAACATGCACTTCGCCGAACTGGTGTCCGACCGCGCCTACGTGCTGGAGAAGGGCCAGATCCGTTTTGCCGCCAGCATGGCCGAGCTGGCAGCCAACGAGGATGTGCGACGCGCCTACCTGAGCGTCTGAGCACCGCCTTCGTCGTCCCGCGGCCTCCACAGATCCATTCCAACCCCGGAGGGCTTTTCCATGCAGATCCCGCAACGCCGTCAATTCCTTCAGGCCGCCGCCGCATTGGGCGCGGCCGGCCTCGCGCCCACGCTGTGGGCCGCCGGCAAGATCAAGCCCGGCCCCAAGGCCGCGCTCATCGTGGTCGATGTCCAGAACTGCTTCGTCGACGGCGGCACGCTGCCGGTCAAGGGCGGGGCCGAGGTGGTGCCCCTGATCAACAAGCTGGCCGCAAGCTTCGACAACGTGGTCGTCACGCAGGACTGGCACACGCCCGGCCATGCCTCCTTCGCCAGCGCGCATGGGGGCCAGAAACCCTTCTCCAGCATCAAGCTCGACTACGGCAACCAGGTGCTGTGGCCCGACCACTGCGTGCAGGGCACCGACGACGCGGCCCTGCACAAGGACCTGAAGCTGCCCACCGCGCAGCTCATCATCCGCAAGGGCTTCAACAAGGGCGTCGACAGCTACTCGGCCTTCGAGGAGGCCGACCGCAAGACCGTCACCGGCCTGGCCGGCTACCTCAAGGCGCGCGGCATCAAGACCGTGTACGTCACCGGGCTGGCCACCGACTTCTGCGTCGCCTGGACCGCGCTCGATGCCCGCAAGGCCGGCTTCGACGCCTACGTGATCGAGGACGCCACCCGCGCCATCGACCTCAACGGCTCGCTGGCCAAGGCCTGGAAGGACATGCAGGCCAAGGGCGTCAAGCGCATCCAGTCCGGCGACATCGCCTGAACGCGACTTGGCCTGCCTGCACCTGTCCGTCAACGACCGGCCCTTCGCCGGCGAGGTTCCGCCCGAGGCCACGCTGCTGCACGTGCTGCGCAACGACCTGGGCCTCAACGGCCCCAAGTACGGCTGCGGCCTGGGCCAGTGCGGCGCCTGCACGGTGCACGTGGACGGGGTCGCGGCGCGGGCCTGCGTGATCCCCGCGCACGGCGTGGCCGGCCGCCGCATCACCACGCTCGAAGGTCTGGGATCGCGCCATGATTTCCACCCCGTGCAGCAAGCCTTCGAACGGGCCCAGGCGGCGCAGTGCGGCTACTGCCTCAACGGCATGGTGATGCAGGCCGCGGCGTTGCTGGCGCGTGAAGCGCGCCCCTCGCCCGCCCGCATCCGTGCCGAGCTGTCGGGCAACCTGTGCCGCTGCGGCACCCACATCGAGATCCTGCGCGCCGTGGAAGACGCCGCCGCGCGGCTGGCATCGGCATGAGCCTTCCCCCGCGTGCCGTGCAGCCGCGCCGCCGCGCCGACTTCCTGGCGGCCGAGGGCGTGCTGGTGGTCGTGCGGCCCACGCCGCCGGCGCCGCCGCCCGCCCAGGGCCAGCCGGCGGCGGTGCCGGGCAATCCGCTCGAAGGCGACGAGGTGCTGCTGGCGGTGTGGGACGACGGCAGCATCACGGCCTTGAACGGCCACGTCGACCTGGGCACCGGCATCGGCACCGCGCTGGCGCAGATCGTGGCCGAGGAACTCGATGCCCCCTTGGACGCGGTCTGCATGGTGCTGGGCGACACGGCCCGCGCGCCCAACCAGGGCGGCACCATCGCCAGCGCCTCGATCCAGATCCACGCGCAGCCGCTGCGGCTGGCGGCGGCGCAGGCGCGCGCCTGGCTGCTCGCACGCGCGGCCGGGCGGCTGGGTGTCGCTGTGGCCGCGCTGCGCATCGAGGGTGGCATCGTCCACCACGGCGGCCAGCCGCGGCTGCCGCTGGCCGCACTGGTGGCCGGCCAGCGCAGCGTGCTCGAGCTCGACGCCGCCGCGCAGGTCAAGCGCGCCCAGGACTACCGCCTCGTCGGCACGCCGCAGCCGCGCGTCGACATCCCCGCCAAGCTGGCCGGCGAACTCGTGTTCGTGCACGACATGCGCCTGCCCGGCATGCTCCACGGTCGCGTGGTGCGGCCGCCCTATGCGGGCGCCGACCACGGCGACTTCGTCGGCAACACGCTCGAGTCGGTCGACGAATCGTCGATCGCGCACATTCCCGGCCTCCGTGCCGTCGTGGTGATCCGCGACTTCGTCGGCATCGTCGCCGAGCGCGAGGAACATGCCGAGCAGGCCATGCGCGAGCTGCG
>Ga0308159_1005556_pt1 | contig 10579 bp, 9 predicted proteins | sample PhyCR1_FD_201040 | JGI IMG/M metagenome (GOLD analysis project Ga0308159, IMG submission 201040) | Phyllosphere microbial communities from UC Gill Tract Community Farm, Albany, California, United States - DLSLC.R1 | ecosystem: Host-associated > Plants > Phyllosphere > Unclassified | place: USA...
GCTCGGCGTGGTGGAGGTGCTGGGGGTCGCGGTGTCGTTCTCCAAGCTGACGCTGGTGGTGGACTTCCTGGTCATGGCCGTGGTGCTGGTGTGGCGGCCGTGGGGCCTCATGGGCCGGCCGCAGGCAGCCGACCGGCATGCCGCGGCCACGCCGGAGACGCCGCTGCGCCGTCCGCACCGCGCCTACGTGGTGGCGGTGGGGCTGCTGATGGCGGGGCTGGCGGCGGTGCCGTTCCTGGCGGCCGACTCGCCCTACACGCTGGTGCTGCTGGTCGACCTGCTGATCGCGGCATTGTTCGCGGCCAGCCTGCATTTCCTGATGGGACCGGCGGGCATGAACTCGTTCGGCCACGCGGCCTATTTCGGACTCGGAGCCTACGGCGCGGCCCTGCTGGCGCGCGCGAGCGGCGTGCCCATGGTCTTGGCGCTGGCGGCCGCGCCGCTGGTGGCGGCGACCGGGGCGCTGGTCTTCGGCTGGTTCTCGGTGCGGCTCTCGGGGGTCTACATGGCGATGCTCACGCTCGCCTTCGCGCAGATCACCTGGGCCGTCACCTACCAGTGGGATGCCTTCACCGGCGGCAGCAACGGCCTGACCGGCGTCTGGCCGGCGCCCTGGCTGGCCGACCGGCGCGCCTATTACGCGCTGGTGCTGATGCTGGTGGCGCTGGGCGTCTGGGGTCTGCGCCGGGTGCTGTTCTCGCCCTTCGGCCAGGCCCTGCGGGCCGGACGCGACTCGCCCCTGCGCGCCGACGCCATCGGCATCGACCTCAAGCGCCTGCAGTGGATGGCCTTCGTCATCGCCGGCACGGTGGCCGGGCTGGCCGGCGCGCTGTATGCCTTCTCCAAGGGCAGCATCTCGCCCGAGTCGATGTCGATCGGCCGCTCGGTCGACGCGCTGGCGATGGTGCTGCTCGGCGGCGTGCAGACGCTGGCCGGGCCGGTGGTCGGCGCCGTCACCTTCACCTGGCTGCACGACACGGTGGCGCGCAACACCGACTACTGGCGCGCCGTGCTGGGCGGCATCATCCTGGGGCTGGTGCTGCTGTTCCCGCGCGGCATCGCGGGCGCGGCCCAGCAGCTGACCGAATGGGTCGCGCGGCGCATCGGACGCGCCGACCGCACGGAGCACGCGCCATGACGACCGTCGCCCGCGCCCCGGCGGCATCGGCATCGGCATCGGCATCGACGTCCCCCCTGCTGCGCGTCACCGGCCTGGGCAAGTCCTTCGGCGGCGTCACGGCGGTCGACGACGTCGCCTTCGATCTCGCGCCGGGCGAACTGCTGGCGCTGATCGGTCCCAACGGCGCCGGCAAGTCGACCACCTTCAACATGCTCAACGGCCAGCTGCGCGCCGATCGCGGCTCCATCGCGCTCGGCGGGGTCGAGCTGGTGGGGCGCCGGCCGCGCGAGATCTGGCGCCTGGGCGTGGGGCGCACCTTCCAGATCGCCGAGACCTTCGCCTCGCTCAGCGTGGTGGAGAACGTGCAGATGGCGCTGCTCTCGCACGACCGCCGGCTGTGGTCGATGTGGCAGCGTGCCGCCGACCACCGGCGCGACGACGCGCTGGCGCTGCTCGAGCAGGTCGGCATGCGCGCGCAGGCCGACCGGCCGGCCGGCGTGCTCGCCTATGGCGACGTCAAGCGCATCGAGCTCGCCATCGCGCTGGCCCACGACCCGCGCCTGCTGCTGATGGACGAGCCCACCGCCGGCATGGCGCCGGGCGAGCGCCACGCGCTGATGGCATTGACGCGCCGGCTGGTCAACGAGCGCGGCACGGCGGTGCTGTTCACCGAGCACAGCATGGACGTGGTCTTCGCGCATGCCGATCGCATCATCGTGCTGGCGCGTGGTCGGTTGATCGCGCAGGGCGCGCCGGCCGAGATCCGGGCCCATCCGAAGGTGCGGGAGGTCTACTTCGGCAGCGGACGCACGTTCGGGGAAGGGTCGGCGCCATGAGCCCGGATGCGCCGGGACCGGTGCTGCTGGAGGCCCGCGGGCTGCGCGCCTGGTATGGCGCCGCGCAGATCCTGCATGGCATCGACCTCGACGTGCGCGCCGGCGAGGTGGTGGCGCTGATGGGGCGCAATGGCGCGGGCAAGTCGACCACCCTCAAGGCGCTGATCGGCCTGCTCGGTCCGCGGGGCCGGCGGCGTGGCGCGGTGCGCTTCCTGGGCCACGACCTGTCCGATGCCGAGCCGCACGAGGCCGCGCGCCTGGGCCTGGGCTACGTGCCGGAGGATCGCCGCATCTTCACCGACCTGAGCGTGCTGGAGAACCTGGAGGTCGGCCGCCAGCCCGCCCGGCGCCGGCCGGGCGATGCGGCCGATGCCGCGCCCGCCCCGGCCTGGACGCCCGAGCGCCTGTTCGCCCTGTTCCCCAACCTGGGGGAGATGCCGCGGCGCCCCGGCGGGCGCATGAGCGGCGGTGAACAGAAGATGCTGACCGTGGCGCGCACGCTGATGGGCAACCCCTGGGTGGTGCTGCTCGACGAACCGTCCGAGGGCGTGGCGCCGGTCATCGTCGAGCAGATGGCCGGCATGATCCTTGCGCTCAAGGCGCAGGGCGTGAGCATCCTGCTGTCGGAGCAGAACACCCATTTCGCGGCGCTGGTGGCCGATCGCGCCTGCGTGCTGGAGAAGGGCGAGGTCCGCTTCCGGGGTTCGATGGCCGAGCTGGCCGCGAATGCCGAGGTGCGGCGCCAGTTCCTCGACCTGTGAGCGCGCCGGCCGCCGGCCCAGCCCCGATCATCCTTCCTTCCCACGGAGTCGTCCCATGCATCGCAGAACCTTCCTCCACGCCGGCGCCGCGCTCGGACTCGTCGGTCTGGCGCCGCATTTCGCCGCCAGCGCCGCCGCCACGATCACGCCGGGCGCGCGCGCCGCGCTGATCGTGGTCGACGTCCAGAACTGCTTCGTCGATGGCGGCACGCTGCCGGTCAAGGGCGGCGCCGAGGTCGTGCCGGTCATCAACCGGCTCGCCAGCGCCTTCGAGAACATCGTCGTCACCCAGGACTGGCACACGGCCGGCCATGCGTCCTTTGCCACCAGCCATGCCGGCAGGAAGCCCTTCGAGACCACGCAGCTGAGCTATGGAGCGCAGGTGCTGTGGCCCGACCACTGCGTCCAGGGCACCGAGGACGCCGCGCTGCACAAGGACCTCCAGCTGCCGACCGCGCAGGTCATCGTGCGCAAGGGCTTCCACAAGGACGTCGACAGCTACTCGGCGTTCCAGGAGGCCGATCGCAAGACCTCCACCGGCCTGGGCGGCTATCTGAAGCAGCGCGGCATCCGGACGGTGTTCGTCACCGGCCTGGCGACCGACTTCTGCGTCGCCTGGACCGCGCTCGATGCCCGCAAGGCCGGCTTCGAGACCTATGTGATCGAGGACGCCACGCGCGCCATCGATCTGAACGGCTCGCTCGCGGCGGCCTGGAAGCGGATGGCGGCCAATGGCGTCAGGCGCATCCGGTCGACGGACATCATCGGCTGACCGCCCCGGTCTGCGCGCACGTCGTGTCGCTTCGCCGACCCCTTGCAGGGGGCGACACCGGTGGCCCGGCAGAGCCGGTTCCACGATGTTTCCCCGGCCTGGCGCCGTGATGGTTGCGATCAGACGTCAGGTCCGGATCGCAGCAGTCCTTCGATCTGCGCGTCCTTGAAGCTCCAGATCTCGCCCAGCCAGCGGTGGAAGTCGCCGCGATAGGCGGCGTCGCCCTCGTAGTCGCCGTGGCCGAAGGCCGCCGGGATCGGCACCTCGCGGGCGCGCAGGACCACCCGCGTCGTGCGCCCGCACAGGAAATCCCAGAAGCTCGGCACGCCATCGGGGTAGACGATGGTCACGTCCACCAGCGACTGGAACTTGCCATCCATGGCGTCGAGCGCCAGGGCCAGGGCGCCGGCCTTGGGCTTGAGCAGGTGGCGATAGGGCGAGGACTGCGCGCGGTGCTTCTGCGGCGTGAAGCGCGTGCCCTCGGCGAAGTTCATCACGCTGGTGGGCACCAGGGCGAACTTCGCGCAGGCGCGGCGCGTGGTCTCGCGGTCCTGCTGGCGCAGCGCCGGGTTCCGGCGCAGGTCGGCCTTGCCATGGCGCTTCATGAACGGGAAGTCGAGCGCCCACCACGCCAGGCCGATCACCGGCACGTAGATCAGCTGCTGCTTGAGGAAGAACTTCAGCAGCGGGATGTGGCGGTTGAACACGCGCTGGAGCACGAAGATGTCGACCCACGACTGGTGGTTGGCATTGACCAGGTACCAGCCCCGGTAGGCCAGGGCGTCGACGCCCCGCACGTCCCACGTGGTGCGCTGCGTCAGCCGCATCCAGGCGCCATTGCAGGCGATCCAGGCCGTGGCGATGGCGTTGAGCACCGGATCGATGCGCCGCCGCACCGCCGCGAACGGCAGCGCCAGCTTCACCAGCGCGCAGACGAACAGCAATGCGCACCAGAACAAGGTGTTGATCACCAGCAGCAGGAACGCGACGACGCCGCGGACGACGGGGGGAAGGAAGCCGAGCATGGAGGGATGGGGAAGAGAGGGGGGAGTGGAAGTGGGAGCGAGGAGGGGAGGGACGCAGGCAAGGGCAAGCGCGCATTGTCCGGCCACGCCAGCGGCCGAGAATCGTGCACCTTCCCGCTTTTCCAACGTCCACGCAGCCAGAGACAAGACTCATGCCTTCCCTCACGTCCGCCGACTCCCGCTCCGCTTCGTCGCCATCCGCCCCCGGGCTCGACGCGGCCACCACGCTGCCCGCCGATGCCGCGCGCGCGATGCTCGTCGGTCGCCTGTGGCAACCCGGCGTCGGGCCGGTGCTGGTGGCGGTGCATGCGGGCGCGCTGCACGATCTGTCGCGTCTCGCGCCCACCGCCAGCCAGCTGCTCGAAGGCGACGATCCCGCTGGCGCCGTGCGCGCCGCGCTGGCCGATGGCGCCGCGCCGCGCATCGCGTCGCTCGATGAGGTGCTGGCCACGGCCTGGCCGGCCGATCGCGTCGCCGAGGATGACGACGGCTCGCTGCGACTGCTCGCGCCGTGCGACCTGCAGGCCGTCAAGGCCAGCGGCGTGACCTTCATCGAGAGCCTGCTGGAGCGCGTGATCGAGGAGCAGGCGCGCGGCGACGCCTCGCGCGCCGAGGCCACCCGCGCGGCCCTGGGCGACGTGCTGGGCGACAACCTGCGCGGCATCGTGCCCGGCTCCCCCGAGGCGGCGCGCGTGAAGGAGGTGCTGATCGCGCAGGGCGCGTGGTCGCAGTACCTGGAGGTGGGCATCGGCCCGGATGCCGAGATCTTCACCAAGGCGCCGGTGCTGGCCGCCGTCGGCACCGGCGCGCAGGTCGGCATCCATTCGGGCTCGGTCTGGAACAACCCCGAGCCGGAGGTCGTGCTGGCCGTCGACAGCCAGGGCCGCGTGAAGGGCGCGGCCCTGGGCAACGACGTCAACCTGCGCGACTTCGAAGGCCGCAGCGCCCTGCTGCTGGGCAAGGCCAAGGACAACAACGCCTCGTGCGCCATCGGCCCGTTCATCCGCCTGTTCGACGCCGACTTCGGCATCGACGACGTGCGCCGCATCACGGTGGGCCTGCGCGTCGACGGGCCGGAGGGCTTCGTGATGGAGGGGTCGAGCTCGCTGTCGAAGATCAGCCGCGATCCGCTCGACCTGGTGGGCCAGGCCATCGGCGTGCACCACGCCTATCCCGACGGCCTGATGCTGTTCCTGGGCACCATGTTCGCGCCGACGCAGGACCGCCATGGCCCCGGCCAGGGCTTCACCCACGTGGTGGGTGATCGCGTGCGCATCGCCGCGCCCGAGCTCGGCGCGCTGGTCAACCGCGTGGCGCACGCCGACCAGGCGCCGCGCTGGACCTTCGGCATCGCGGCGCTGATGAGGAACCTGGCCGGGCGCGGGCTGCTCTGAGGGGCGCGGACGGCGCTGCCGGCGTGTGACGCGGGACCGCATCGCGGCGCCTCACGCCGCCACGCGCAGGGCCCTGCGGTACTGCACCGCCTCGGCCACGTGCGCCACCTGCACCTCGGCGGCGCCGGCCAGGTCGGCCACGGTGCGCGCCACCTTGAGCGCGCGATGCGTGCCGCGCGCCGACCAGCCCAGCTTGGCGGCGGCGGCATGCATGAACTTCAGCGCGGCGGGGTCGAGGCCGGCATGGCGGTCGATGTCGGCGCCCTGCAGCATCTGGTTGGGCCGGCCCTGGCGCGCCATGGCGAGGTCGCGCGCGGCGACCACGCGCGCTCGGATGACGGCGGTCGATTCGCCGGCCGCGGCGGCGGCGGTGTCGAGCAGTTCCTGCGCCGGGATCGCCGGCACCTCGATGTGCAGGTCGATGCGGTCGAGCAGCGGGCCGCTGAGCTTGCCCTGGTAGCGCAGCACCTGGTCGGGCGTGCAGCGGCAGGCCTTCTGCGCCGAGCCCAGGTGGCCGCAGGGACACGGATTCATGGCCGCGACGAGCTGGAAGCGGGCCGGGAACTCGGCGCGGCGGGCGGCGCGCGCGATGGTGATGGTGCCGGTCTCCAGCGGCTCGCGCAGGGCTTCGAGCGCGGCGCGGGAGAACTCCGGGAACTCGTCGAGGAACAGGACCCCGTGGTGCGCCAGCGAGATCTCGCCCGGGCGCGGCGGCGAGCCCCCGCCCACCAGCGCGACGGCGCTGGCGGTGTGGTGCGGGCTGCCGGTCGGCCGGCGCATCCAGTGCGCCGGCACGAAGCGGCCGGCCAGGCTGGCGACGGCCGCGCTCTGCAGCGCCTCGTCGACCGTCATGGCCGGCAGCAGGCCGGCGAAGCGCTGTGCCAGCATCGACTTGCCCGAGCCCGGTGGGCCGACCATCAGCAGGCTGTGGCCACCGGCCGCCGCGATCTCCAGCACCCGCTTGGCGCCGGCATGGCCCTTGACGTCGGCCAGGTCGGCATAGGCCGGGAGATCGCTGGCGGCGGCGGCCGGCCACAGGCGGGCCCAGCCGTCGTCCTCGACGGCCGCCGCTGTCGTTGCTGTCTTGTCTGTCGTCGGGACCGTGGTCCCGGGCGGAGTCGTGCCCTCGGCCGATGGCGGCAGGAAGCGGGCCACCACGTCGAGCAGGTGGCGCGCGGCGTAGACCTCGGCGCCGGGCACCAGCGCGGCCTCCCGCGCACTGTCGGGGGGCAGCACCAGCCGGGTCGCGACCCGGTGCGTGAGCAGCGCCAGCGCCATCGCCAGGGCACCGCGCACCGGTCGCAGTTCGCCGGAGAGTGACAGCTCACCCGCGAATTCGTGCCCCGCCAGCCGCGCGCCCTCGATCTGAGCGCTCGCCGCCAGGATGCCCAATGCGATCGGCAGGTCGAAGCGACCCGAGTCCTTGGGCAGGTCGGCCGGGGCCAGGTTGACCGTGATGCGCTTGTTGTTGGGAAATTCCAGCCCGGCGTTCTGGATGGCCGAACGCACGCGTTCGCGCGCTTCCTTGACCTCCACATCGGCCAGGCCGACCAGCGTGAAGCTCGGCAGGCCGTTGGCCAGATGCACCTCGACGGTGACCGCGGGCGCTTCCAGGCCGAGCAGCGCCCGGCTCTGCACCAAAGACAGACTCATTTTCTTCTCCCTCTTCCATTTTCCTCACCAAGATGGTGCATCGATCATCCGGTGCCCGCCGGGCCGCTCTTTTGGTGCGCCCGGGCCGGAGGAAGCGCGATCGCGGTGACACGCGACTCGTTCCCTTTGGCACGCTCCCTGCTTTGAAGGAACTCCCAACCTTCAAAATTACCGAGGAGTCACCCGATGATGCACCGCAAGACCGCCCAGGCCCTGGCCGTCGCCGCCCTGGCCTCGTTGCCGATGCTCGCCGCCGCCCAGTTCACGGGCAACGTCGCGCTGACGAGCAACTACAAGTTCCGTGGCCAGGATCAGGACACCAGCAAGAACCGCGCGTTCAAGCCGGCGATCCAGGGCGGTCTGGACTATGCCTTCGGTGAGACGGGCTGGTACGTGGGCAACTGGAACTCCAGCGTCAACTGGCTGCCGGGCAACAGCATCGAGAGCGACTTCTACGGCGGCTACAAGTTCGCCGCCGGCGGCATCGCCTGGGACGTGGGCGCGCTGACCTATGTCTACCCCGGCAACAGCACCGGCAACACGACCGAGCTGTATGGCGCGGGCACCTATGGCCCGGTGACGCTGAAGTACGCGGCCACCGTCTCCAAGGACTACTTCGGCTATGCCGGCTATCGCAACGACTCCGGCCTCAAGGGCACGGGCACGGGCTACCTGAGCCTGATCGTGGCCCAGGAGATCGCCCCCTCGCTGACGCTCAAGGGCGCCATCAACTACACGCGCTTCGCGAGCGACATCCGCGACATCGGCGTGCCCAGCTATGTGGACTACGCCGTGGGCGTGTCCTACGACTTCGGCAACGGCCTGGCGCTGTATGGCGGCGTCCAGGGCGCCACCAAGAAGAGCTACTTCGGCGACATCAACAAGGCGCGCGCCATCGTCACGGTGAGCAAGGCACTCTGAGCCTCCAGGAAGACGCGGGCCTTGCTGCCGCGTCTTCGCCATTCCATCCCAGGAGAATTTTTCCATGAAGCTGGTCACAGCCATCATCAAACCCTTCAAGCTCGACGAGGTGCGCGAGGCGCTGTCGACCATCGGCGTGCAGGGCATCACGGTCACCGAGGTGAAGGGTTTCGGACGCCAGAAGGGCCACACCGAGCTCTATCGCGGCGCCGAGTACGTCGTCGACTTCCTGCCCAAGGTGAAGATCGAGGCGGCCGTCTCCGACGACCTGGTCGAGCGCGTCATCGAGGCGGTCGAGAGCGCCGCGCGCACCGGCAAGATCGGCGACGGCAAGGTCTTCGTCTACGACCTGGAGCAGGTCGTTCGCATCCGCACCGGCGAGACAGGGCGCGAAGCCCTCTGAGGGGACGTGATCCGACACGGCACGAAAGAACGAATCAAATGAAAAAACTGCTTGTCTCACTGGCGCTCGGTCTGAGCGTCCTCACCGCCGGCGTGACCGGTTTCGCGCAGCCCGCTCCGGCACCGGCCACCGCGGCGACCGCGACCGAGGCACCCGCCTCGGCCTCCGTCGCCGCCTCGGCCGCGCCGGCCGCTGCCGCTTCGGCACCGGCCGCCGCGCCCGCGCCCAAGATCGATTCCGGCGACACCGCCTGGATGCTGACCTCCACGCTGCTCGTGATCCTGATGGTGCTGCCGGGCCTGGCGCTGTTCTATGGCGGCCTCGGGCGCTCCAAGAACATGCTGTCGGTGCTGATGCAGGTCTTCGTGATCTTCTCGCTGATCAGCATCCTGTGGGCCCTCTACGGCTACAGCATGGCGTTCTCCGGCGACGGCAACTTCTTCGGCGGACTCGACAAGATGTTCCTCAAGGGCGTCACCACCGAGACCTTCGGCGCGCTGACGACGATTCCCGAGTACGTGTTCGTCTCGTTCCAGGGTACCTTCGCCGCCATCACCGTGGCGCTGATCGTGGGCGCCTTCGCCGAGCGCGCCAAGTTCTCGGCCGTGATCCTGTTCTCGATCCTGTGGTTCACCTTCAGCTATGTGCCGATGGCGCACATCGTCTGGGGCGGTGGCCTGCTGGCCAAGGACGGCGCCCTCGACTTCGCCGGCGGCACCGTGGTGCACATCAACGCCGGCGTGGCCGGCCTGGTGGGCGCCTACATGGTCGGCAAGCGCCTGGGCTTCGGCAAGGAGGCGTTCACGCCGCACTCGCTGACGCTCACCATGGTCGGCGCCTCGCTGCTGTGGGTCGGCTGGTTCGGCTTCAACGCCGGTTCGGCCGGCGCGGCCAATGCCTCGGCCGGCCTGGCGTTCATCAACACCGTGCTCGCGACCGCCGCCGCCACCCTGTCGTGGAGCCTGGGCGAGAGCCTGCATCGCGGCAAGGCGTCGATGCTCGGCGCCGCTTCCGGCGCGGTCGGTGGCCTGGTGGCCGTGACGCCCGCGGCGGGCTTCGTCGGTCCGATGGGCTCGATCGTGCTGGGCCTGCTGGCCGGCATCGTCTGCCTGTGGGGCGTCAGCGGCCTCAAGCGCATGCTCAAGGTGGACGACGCGTTCGACGTCTTCGGCGTGCACGGCGTGGGCGGCATCCTGGGCGCCATCCTGACGGGCGTGTTCGCCTCGCAGAGCCTGGGCGGCACCGGCGGCCTGACCCCCGACACCTTCACGATGGGTGGCCAGGTCTGGATCCAGATCAAGAGCGTGCTGTTCACGATGGTGTGGTCGGGCGTCGTCTCGTTCATCGCCTTCAAGATCGCCGACCTCACCATCGGCCTGCGGGTCACCGAAGAGGAAGAGCGCGAAGGCCTGGACATCTCGTCGCACGGCGAGACGGCCTACAACCGCTGATCCCGCGTCCGGCGCCGCTCCTTCCGGGGGCGGGGCCGGACCCGCTCCCCCACACGATCCCATCCGGACGGACCGAGTTTTTCGCGAGTGTCTCCTTGGATGTTCAGCCCGCCGGCGCCCAGCGCCCGCGGGCTGTTTTTTTGGGTCGCGCGCCACGCGCCGCACGGGCCCACAATGGGTGCCATGACCTGGACCTCCCTCGAAGACAGCGCGTGCCAGCTCGGCGAATCGCCCTTCTGGCAT
>Ga0308159_1005560_pt1 | contig 10573 bp, 8 predicted proteins | sample PhyCR1_FD_201040 | JGI IMG/M metagenome (GOLD analysis project Ga0308159, IMG submission 201040) | Phyllosphere microbial communities from UC Gill Tract Community Farm, Albany, California, United States - DLSLC.R1 | ecosystem: Host-associated > Plants > Phyllosphere > Unclassified | place: USA...
GGCCGCGGGCCGCAGAGACAGCATCGGCGGAGGCCCGGGATGCCGCCCGCTCGGCCTGGGCGCGAACGACCTCGGCGTCGGCGACCTTCACGTCGACGCGACCCCGGGTGACGGCGTGGCGCGCGACATGGAGGTCGAGCACGGCGGCGTCGAGCTCGAGGCGGCGCGCGGCAGTCTTGCCGAGGGGTCGCGTAGACCAGGCGCGGACCGCCCGGTCGGTCGTGGTCGTCGACCCCGAGGCAATCGCATGACGGCGGGAACGACGCACGCCGATCCAGCCGACGGTGCCCGCACCGGCCGCCGCGGGGCCGATCCACCACCAGTCGACCAGAAGGGCCATCAGCGGTTCCACGTCCCCATGCTACGTCGGGGCTCCGACACGAGGGTGGGTGCGGGCGCGCGGGGGCGTCTGCGCGCGGCTGCGGCCTCGAGAGTCGACACCGCTTCCGGGCACGGAAACGGTGGACCCGGCGATCACCCTCTGCGAGCGTCGGCCCTGATGGGCCGGCCGGGGTATCTCGTCTCATCCAGCACGCCATCGCGCACGACGGGCACACCCGCGACGATCACGTGGGGGATCCCCAGGGGCGCGAGCGACGGCTCGGCTCCCGTGGCACGGTCGATGACCACGTCCGGATCGAACACCGTGATGTCGGCATCCATCCCGATCTGGAGGCGCCCCTTGCGCGCCGCCTCCGCGGTGATGCTCTGCAGGCGGAGCGCGGGAAGGATCGTCATGCGCCCGATGGCGTCGGTCAGTTCGACGAGACCGAGTTCGCGGACGTATCTGCCGAGGGCGCGCGAGAACGTCCCGGCGGCGCGCGGATTTCCCGGTTGCCCGGGTTGGACCGGAATAGCGTCGGAGGCGATGATGACCTCGGGCTCCATCATCGCCGCGCGCGTGGCCGATTCCGGTGTGATGTGCTTCATGACGAGCGCGTCGGGGTTTCGCTCACGGAGCTCGAGGAAGGTCTCCTCCGTGAAGCGGAGGCCCGTCTCCAGATTCTCGAGCACGTCGTAGTCGCGTAGCCACCGCTCCCGCCAGCCGTCGGCGAAGAGAGCCGAGCCGATCACACCGGTCGCCATCGCAAAAGACGGGACCTCGGTCGTCACGTCGAATCCTCGAGCGCGCGCCGCTCGGATCGCCGCGAGGATGTCGGGCGTGTCTTCCAATCCCTTGCTCGAGACGTGAACGATGTGAAGCGGCACACCGGTGACGATGGCGTCGGACAACACCTCCTGCATGTTCGCGAGCATCTGGCCGCGGTGCGTGGTGGCGAACTCGCGGGTGTGAACGAAGACGACGCACGGCTGTCCTTGCAGAGCGAAGAACAGCCGTTGGATCTCGACGTGGTCGGCGCCCTGCGTGTACTCCATGCCGAGCCCGACCCCGAGGCCGCCACGACCCAGCTCCGCGACGACCGCGTCGTGGACGGCGGCCATCTGCGCATCGGTGATCGGCTGTTGCGCCGCCCGTCCCGCTCTGCGCCGCTGCTCCCCGTCCTCGGGGGCGAAGTCGCTCATCGTCGGCGAGACGATGCCGTCGACGACGCGTACCCGGGCGAGCTGGTAGCCGACCGAGGCGCCGTAGTGCATCCGAGCGCGTCCTTCGTGACGCTGGTAGTAGGTCTCGACCGGGTAGGCGCCGAGCTCCAATTCGAGCGCGGTCGTCACGCCGTCGCGCACGGACAGATCCAGCGTGTGGGCGTCCTGACTGTGCACGTGCAGATCGATGAAGCCCGGCGTCACCACGTGTCCGCGGGCATCGATGCGGTCGGCTCCGTCGAGGTCGCCCTCAGTGATCTCGCGGATGACACCGTCTCGCACGCCGACATCGGCGATCGCGTCGAAGCCGGATTCGGGATCGATGACCCGACCGCCGGCGATGACCAGGTCGTACTCGTCTGACTGCGCCATGTAAAACCTCCTACCGCGTATTCGCGGCTCTTGTTCGATGGACAAGTCAGAAGGTTACGCCCCTTGTGTTTCGCGTCCGTTTCCGCGGTCGCGACCGCCGTCACCCCCGAGTGAGAAGCGACTCGAAGCCCGCGATGAGGGCCTCGACGGTGAAGTCGAAGCTTCCCGTGAGCGGGTTGCGCGCGCCGGAATCCCACCGGAGCATCACGGCCTTGTTGGCCAGGAGTGGAAGATGTTCGGCGATCGTCGGATGCGAGGCGGTGGGCAGGTCGGCGAGGCGTGCGGCGAAGGAGTCCTTCCACCCCGCGTCACGCCCGGCATCGGCGGGCTCGGTCGAGAGCTCGACGCACACCCATCCCAGGACGGAGGCGTTGAAGGCGTTCGCCGCATGCACGACGGCATCCCCCTGGAAGCCGGCCTTGCGGAGGATGCGCAGTAGGGATTCGAGGTAGTCGGTGGCGGCCGTCAGGTCGACGGTGATCTGCGATCCCAGCACTGGCGCGAAGTTCGGGTGGGCGTGCATCGCGTCGCGGATGGCCCACGCCGTGCTGCGCAGCCAGGACTGCCAGGAGATGCCGTCGTCGGCGCGCACGGACACCTCGGCGAACAGCCGGGCCGCGGCGAGCGAGATCAGACGGCTCTTCGACCCCACGTACCAGTACAGAGACGTGGGGTACACCTGCATGCGGTCGGCGAGAGCGCGCATGGTCAGCGCCTCCAGGCCGTTCTCGTCGATGAACGCCGTCGCTTCCTCGACGACCGCCTCGAGAGAAAGGTTCTCGTTGCCCTTTGGTTTCCTCGGCATGGCTCCCCGTCCGTCGAATGTTGACGAGCCTATCGACTGCGACGGGCGATTCTCGGCGAAGCGAAACATGCTCGTTACGGATGGGAAATCCTCTTGTCCAGTGAACAATGGCATCTTGTTCCTGAATCAAGAGAGTCGATGAAAAGGTCGTTATGCCCGCCTCCGCCGCAACCTCTCCCGCCGCCGGCGGGGATGCCGCTCACGCCCTCCCCGCCGAGCTGGTCGCCGACTATCGTCGACCGCGCCCGACGTCTGCGGCCCTGTTCGCCCGCGCTCGTGCATCGATGCCCGGCGCGGAGACGCGCGCCGTGACGCACTACTGGCCGTTTCCCACCGTGATCGAAAGCGGGTCGGGCGCCGAGCTGGTCGACGTCGACGGTCTGGGCTACATCGACGTCGTCAACAACTACACCTCGTTGATCCACGGCAATGCCCAGCCGGAAGCACGAGAAGCCGCCGGTTCGGCGCTACGGCGCGGAACGGTGTTTCCCGCTCTGCATGAGAGCCAGATCCTCCTCGCGGAGGAGATCGTCGCGAGAGTCCCCGCGATCGAGCTCCTGCGGTTCACGAACTCCGGCTCGGAGGCCTCGGCGCTGGCGCTTCGACTGGCCCGCTGCCACACGGGCCGCCGCAGCCTCACCGTCGCCGAGGGCTCTTATCACGGCGCCGTCGCCCCCTTCACGCCGGGCGAGCCCGAGGTCGTCCTCACGCCATACAACGACGTCGAGGCACTGCAGCGGACGATCACGACGGCGACGGCCGCCGTCTTCATGGAGCCCTTCCTGGGGGCGGGGGGAGTCATCGCCGGCGATCCGGCGTTCCTCCGAGCGGTTCAGCGTCGTTGTCGCGAGGTGGGGGCGGTTTTCGTCGTGGACGAGATCCAGTCGCTGCGTAACGCCCCGCGCGGCATGGCTCACGAGCTCGGACTCGAACCCGACCTGATCACGCTGGCCAAGATCATCGGTGGGGGGCTGCCGATCGGGGCCGTCGGAGGCCGCGAGAGTCTCCTCCAGCTGACGTCGCCGCTGGTGGCGAAGCGTCTCGATCACGCGGGCACCTTCAACGGCAACGTGGCCGCCTCGGCCGCCGGTCTCGCTTCGTTGCGGCGCCTCGATGCGGCATCCATCCGTCGACTCAATACGGATGCGACGCATCTCGCGTCCGCGATCGGATCCGCCGGCGACGCGGCCGGACTCCCCGTCACGGTGACCCGTGCCGGATCGATCCTGTGCGTCCACCCGGGAAGCGGGAGCGTCACGTCACCTCAGCACGCGCGCCGCGCACCCCACACCCGCTCGGCTCTGCATCTCGCTCTCATGGTCGGCGGGGTCTACACGACGCCCCGGGGCATGATCAACCTCTCGACCGCGCTGACGGCGCTCGACCTCGAGAACGTCGTCGCAGCATACGGCGAGGCCTTCCAGCGCGTTGCGTCGGCCCGCACCCTCGACGCCGAGTGGGAAGAGGCGGGACGATGAGCGCCTTACGACTCGACGACTTCACGGTGAGCGTGCAGACGGCGGATGGACCCGTCGTGCTGGCCGACGGCATCACGTTGGCCGTTGAGCGGGGAGAGACCCTGTGCGTCGTCGGTGAGTCCGGCTCCGGCAAGAGCGTCACGATGCTCGCCGCCCTTCGTCTGCTGGATTTCACCTCGTCGGTGTCGCTCACGGGCCGCGCGGAGATCTCGGGCGTCGACGTCGTCCCTCTCGGCCAGACGGCGATGAGCGCGATACGCGGAACAAAGGTCGGCGTGGTCTTCCAGGAAGCGATGGAGGCTCTGAACCCGTCGCAGCGCATCGGCGATCAGCTCGAGGAGGCGTACCGCGCCTCGGATGCGACGCCGCGGGTCCGCAACGCCCGAGCCCGGCTGATCGCGGCGCACGAGAAGGCTCTCGGGCTCCTCACCGAGGTGGGGATCGTCGACCCCGCCACGGTCATGCGCAAGTACCCGCACCAGCTCTCCGGCGGGATGCAGCAGCGCGTCATGATCGCGATGGCTCTGATGGGCGATCCCGAACTGCTGATCGCCGACGAACCGACCACCGCGCTCGACGTGACCGTGCAGGCCGAGATCCTCGACCTGCTGCGCCGGCTCCAAGCCGAGCGCGGCATGGCGATCGTCCTCATCACCCACGACATGGGCGTGGCGGCGGAGATCGCTCACCGCATCGCCGTCCTCTATGCGGGGCAGGTCGTCGAGTGCGGAGAGGCGCAGCAGATGCTGCATCGACCCCAGCACCCGTACACGAAGGCGCTTCTCGAGTGCGTCCCCCGACCGGGGGAGCGTCTCGCGGGAAGGATGCGAACGATTCCCGGCAGTGTCCCCACGCCCGGGCAGCGTCCGCTGGGCGACCGCTTCGCGCCCCGCAATGCTCTCGCCACCCCGCGGTGTCTCGTGGAGCCGCCTCCGGTGCTTCTGTCTGCCGACGGTGGTGCGCACATGATCCGCAGCTGGGCGCCCGTCGAGCAATGGACCCCCGAGCTGATCGGCGCGCTGACAGGCCGTGTGGAGACGGAGCCGCTCACTCGCGTCGTGCGAGAGCGTGAGGTCCACCTTTCGCTGCGTGGTGTGAACAAGACGTACGGGGCCGTGTCCCGCGGTCCGTTCACGCGGTCCACGGGCGGAGGGACGCGGGCGGTGATCGACCTCGACCTCGACATCCACCGCGGCGAACTCTTCGGTCTCGTGGGCGAGTCAGGCTCGGGAAAGAGCACGATCGGCCGGATCATGCTCGATCTGGAGCGCCCGGATGCGGGGTCGACGGTCAGTCTCGACGGTATCCCCCATTCGAGCCGCCGCGGTCATCGCGCCCAGCGTGCTCTGCGACGAGAGGTGCAGGCCGTTTTCCAGGACCCGCAAGGATCCATCGACCCGCGTCAGAGCATCCGGGATGCCATCGCCGAGCCGCTTCGCGAACTCACCGACCTCGATCGGCGCGGCGTCGAGACACGCGTACGGGAGATGCTCGACGCGGTGGGCCTGCCGACGACCGTCGCCCGCAAGCACGCTTCCGAGCTGTCGGGAGGTCAGCGCCAGCGCGTCGCCATCGCTCGCGCCGTCGCGCCGAATCCGCGAATGATCGTCGCCGACGAGCCGACGAGCGCTCTGGACGTGTCCGTCCAGGGGCAGATCGTGAACCTCCTGCTCGAGTTGCAGCGCGATCTGGGCCTGACCGTCGTCATGATCACCCACAACCTCAGCCTCATCACCGCGATCGCCGACCGGGTCGGGGTGATGTACCGAGGCCGCCTCGTCGAGGTGGGCGACGCGGAACACGTGATGACCGCACCGGATCACGACTACACCGCTCGCCTCCTCGCCGCGAATCTCGATCCGTTCCATCCTCGCGCCACCTCCGTAACCCGCATCACCGACTGATCCTCGAGAGGCCCATCCATGTCCATCACCCGACACCGGCGGCGGGCAGTCGTTGCGATCGCGACAGCCGTCGCCGCGACGCTCGTCTTCGCTGCCTGTGCGCCCGCCGTCGATGCTCCCGGCGCTTCGACCCCCTCCGCAGAACCCGTTCAGGGCGGAATCGCTACCGTCACCCTGAACTCCGACCCCGGCACCCTCGACATGTCGGTGAGCAGCCTGCAGGTGACGCAGTTCATGGGAGTCGAGGTGTTCGAGTCGCTCTTCGCCCTGGATGCCACGTACACCCCGCGTCCGATGCTCGTCGACGCCTACGACACCAGCGCGGACGGCCTTACCTACACGCTCACGCTGCGGCAGGGTGTCACCTTCCACGACGGCACCGCGCTCCAGGCGGCCGACGTGGTCGCGAGTCTGCAACGCTTCCTCGCGACGAATGCGATCGGCCTGCTGATCGCCCCGACCGTCTCCTCCGTGTCGGCACCGGATTCGTCCACCGTCGTCATCGCGCTGACCGCGCCCCGTTACGGCCTGCTCAGTGAGTTGGCCAGCCCCGCGGCGTTCATCATGCCTGCGGCGGTGGTCGAAGCCTCCGGCGGAAAGGCGCTTTCCGCGGACCAGCTGATCGGTACGGGACCATACGAGCTCACGGACTACGTTCCGGGTCAGAAGGTCGACCTGACGCGCTTCGACGGATACGTCAGCCGCGCGGAGCAGGACTGGGGTGGCTACGCGGGTGCGAAGCACGCCTACCTGGACGGCATCCAGTATCGCTTCGTCTCCGAGGACAGCACCGTGGTCAACGGCCTCACCACGGGACAGTGGCAGGTCTCCATGCCGAGCAACGACCAGTACGCCGTCCTGTCCGCTGATCCTTCGCTTCGGGTGGCTCCGGCTTCCGGTGGCGTCGTGAACACCGTCGTCCTGAACCACGACCCCGCCTCCGCTTTCGCCAGCATCGATGCCCGTCGCGCCCTGAACCTGCTCCTGGACAAGAAGGCGCTCGCGGCGGCGTCCGGCGCCGCCGGGGAACTCCTCGTAGACAGCGGTGCTTTCGCGAGTCCCGACAATGCGCCGATGTACAGCGATGCCGGCGAGGACGTGTATGCCGAGCACGACCCCGAGGCCGCGCGCCGGCTGTTCGCTCAAGCGGGCGTCGACACCGTTCGGATGCTCGTGCCCAACACCCAGCCTTTCGCGGCCTGGGCCACGGTCATCCAGGACGAGCTGTCCGGAATCGGCATCGATGTCCAGCTGGAGTCTTTCGACACGGCGACGGTCCGTGCCACGGCCACCCAGAAGCCCGGCAGCTGGGACCTGAGCCTGACCTTCATCAACGGAGCGCTGTCGACTCCGTCGCAGATCAACTGGCTCCAGTCGGGGTACATCGCGAAGTACCGGAGCGATCGACTCGATTCGTTGATGTCGGCATACAACGCATCAGCAGACGCCGACGCGGCGGCGGCCGCTGTGAAAGAGATTCAGGCCTTCGTGTGGGACGAGATCCCCTCGATCGTCATCTACGGCAGCCACCAGTACACGGCGACGTCGACGAAGCTCGAGGGCTTCGACAACTTCGCTCTCGTGCTCTGGAACTCCTGGCTCACGCCGTAATCGCCCGTCGGTGGCGGGGTGCTTCGGCGCCCCGCCACCCTCCCCCGAAAGCCCTGGCTCATGCTCCCTCTCATTCTCCGCAGGCTGCGCGATCTCGTCATCGTGCTCATCCTCGTGGCGACGGCGATCTTCTTCATCGTGCGCATCATCCCCGGGGACCCGGCCATCGCGATCGCCGGCGACCAGGCGACGCAAGCGCAGATCGATGCGCTGCGGCAGACGCTCGGCCTGGAGGCGCCGCTCTGGCTGCAGTACCTCCAGTTCCTCGGCGGTCTCGCGATCGGCGACTTCGGAACGTCGACGACCTTCAACTCTCCCGCGTTGCCGATCATCCTGGCCTCGCTCCCTCCGACCCTCGTGCTGGCTCTCACCGCCACGGTGCTGAGCGTGGCGGTTGCCGTACCGCTCACGGTGGCCACCGCGCTTCACCCGGGTGGACTGCTGGCACGAGTCGTGAACCGGACGAACGCGGTCGCGGTCGCGGTTCCAGAGTTCTGGATCGCCCTGATCCTCACGCTCTTCTTCGCCGTTCGGCTCCGGCTCCTGCCGGTAAGCGGATACGCGGACCCTTTCTCCGATCCGCTGGGCGCGATCCGGTTCCTCGCTCTGCCGGTGATCGTGCTCATGATCAATCAGGTCGCCGTGTTCTCGTTGAATCTCCGTGAGAGCGTCATCGGCGAGATGCTGCACCTCTATCTGCGCACCGCGCGGGCTAAGGGTCTGCGCGAACGGGTCGTCCTCGTCCGGCACGTCGTGCCGAACGCGGCGCTCCCGGCGATGACCGTCGTGGGACTCAATCTCGGCACGCTTCTGGGAGGGGTCGTCGTGCTCGAGACGATCTTCGTCATCCCCGGACTGGGGTCCCTGCTCAATCAGGCCGTCGGCACCCGCGACTACGCGATCATCCAAGGAGTCACGATCATCGTGGCTGCGATGTTCGTCCTGATCAACTTCCTCGTCGACCTGGCGTACATGTTCGCCGATCCGAAGGTGAGAGTCTCATGATGGACCGCATTCGTTCCTTCGCCCGGGCACACCGCGAACTGGTGGTCTGGATGACTGTTCTCGTCGTCATCTTGCTCGTCTGCGTTCTGGGGCCGGCGTTCTCGGCCGACGCGTTCGCCCAAGATCCCCTTCGACGCCTTCTGCCGCCGGGCCCCGGCGGAGTTCTCGGAACGGATGCCTTCGGCCGTGACATCCTTGCGCGGGTCCTGGCAGCCGGCCGGGTCTCTCTCAGCATCGCCGCCATCATCGCGCTCGCGGCGAGCGTCGTGGGCTCCGCCATCGGAATGGTCAGTGGTTACGCGAGTGCCGCGGGGGCCGTCTTGATGAGGGCTATGGACGCGCTGATGGCGTTCCCGGGGATCGTTCTGTCAATCGCACTCGTCACGGCGATCGGCCCCGGCGAGGTGAGCGAGGTCATCGCGCTGACGGTCGTCTTCACCCCGTTGATCGCACGCGTGGTACGCAGCCGTGTGCTCAGTCTGGCGACGCGTGGGTACATCACGGCCGCCCGGTCGGCTGGCATGGCGGGGTGGAAGATCCTGCTCGTCCACATCCTGCCGAATGCGCTGCCGATCATCCTCGTTCAGGCCGTCCTCGTGTTCGCTGCGGCGCTGCTGCTCGACGGAACGTTGAGTTTCCTCGGGATGGGCGTGCAGCCGCCGACCCCGACGTGGGGCAACATGATCGCGGAAGCCCGACCGTACCTGGTGATCGCTCCGACCTTCGTCATCGCTCCCGGTGTCGCCATCATCCTCGCCGTCGTCACGCTCAACGCTCTCGGGAACGGCATCCGCGACGTGGTCGATCCGCGCGCGCGAACCCTGTCGAACCTCATCCGGGTTCAGCGTCGCCATGACACGACCATGCGCGGCTCCCGGCGCTCGCTCGCGACGAAGGGAAGCCTCAGCCGAGGATGAGCGAGATCACCGTCGCACCGCCGCCGGTGAGGATCAGCGCGCCGATCACGATCCACGCGGTGATCTTGACGCGCTTCTGACGCTGGTCGCTGAACACGGTCATGTCGTCGTCGTCATCGGTCATCGCGCGTCTCCTCTCGAGGTGCCGGGGGCGGGGGCGGGGCGGGAGGCCTCAGACCACCGGCTCCGAGACGGTCGGCCCGAAGACGGCGGGCAGCGTCTCGGTCGACAGGCGGCGCAGCTCCGACACGGGGACGGTGAAGACGTCCTGGATCTCGAGGGATGCCTCGGTGCCCGGCTCGACGTCGGTCACGCCGATGCGCAGCACCGGGTAGCCGCGGCCGTCGCACAGGCCCCGGAACTTCACGTCTTCCTCGCGGGGGACGCTGACCAGCACGCGGCCGGTCGACTCGCTGAACAGGGCTGCGGTGGCATCCACGCCGTCACGTTCCATGAGCTCGGTGAGCCACACGCGTGCGCCGACGCCGAAGCGCATGACGCCCTCGGCGAGGGCCTGCGCGAGGCCGCCCGAAGACAGGTCGTGCGCGCTCGAGACGAGCGACTGCGAGCCCGCGGCCTGCAGCAGTTCGGCGAGCTTGCGCTCCTGAGCCAGGTCGACCTTCGGCGGGCGACCGCCGAGGTGGTCGTGGATCGTGCCGGCCCACTGCGAACCGTCGAGCTCATCGGCGGTGACACCCAGCAGGTAGAGGTTCTCGCCGGCATCCTGCCAGCCGCTCGGGATGCGCGCGGCGACGTCGTCGATGATGCCGAGGACGCCGACCACGGGGGTCGGGTGGATGGGCTGGTCACCGGTCTGGTTGTAGAACGAGACGTTGCCGCCCGTGACCGGGATGCCGAGCTCGAGGCAGCCGTCGCTCAGACCCTCGACGGCCTGGCTGAACTGCCACATGACCTCGGGGTTCTCGGGGCTGCCGA
>Ga0308159_1005561_pt1 | contig 10572 bp, 8 predicted proteins | sample PhyCR1_FD_201040 | JGI IMG/M metagenome (GOLD analysis project Ga0308159, IMG submission 201040) | Phyllosphere microbial communities from UC Gill Tract Community Farm, Albany, California, United States - DLSLC.R1 | ecosystem: Host-associated > Plants > Phyllosphere > Unclassified | place: USA...
ACCGGGGAAGGGCGGCGGCTATGCTGTTCCGAAGCGGTACGCCCCGGTGCGACACCCCCCAGTTCCACCATCAGAGCTCTCGAAAGAGGAAACACCATGGCACTGACCCCCGATGACGTCGTCACCAAGCAGTTCCAGCACGTGCGCTTCAAGGAGGGCTTCGACCCCGACGAGGTCGACGACTTCCTCGACGAGATCGTCGTCGAGTGGCGAAAGACGATCGCCGAGAACGAAGAGCTGAAGACCAAGCTCGCGGCGTACGAGTCCGGCGAGGCCACCCCTGCCGCCACCGACGCCCCCTCCGAGGCCCCCAAGGTCGAGGAGCCGGTCGTCGCCGAGGCGCCCGCCCCGGCGCCCGTCGCCTCCGCGCCGTCGAACGACGTCGAGCCCGCGGCGCAGAGCGCCGGCATCATCGAGCTCGCCCAGCGCCTGCACGACGAGCACGTCGCCGAGGGTAAGGCCCAGCGCGACCAGCTCATCGGCGAGGCGCAGGCGCAGGCGGCATCCATCGTCGCCGAGGCCGAGCAGAAGGGTCGCGAGGAGCGCGCCCGTCTCGAGAAGGAGCGCACCACGCTCGAGGGCCGCATCACCGAGCTGCGCAACTTCGAGCGTGACTACCGCTCGCAGCTGCGCTCGTACATCGAGGGCCAGCTCCGCGACCTCGACACCACCGCGACGTCCTCGGGCTCGACGCCGGTGTCGGCGATCGGTCTGTAGGCCGACTCTTTGCGCAGTCGACCTCCTCTGCGTGCGGCGGCGGCCGGCATCACCATCGCGATCCTCGCGGTGCTGGTGCTGGCCGCCGACCAGTTGGCGAAGAACGCCGCGATCGCCGGCCTCCCCTCGGAGCGCGTGGTCCCGATCATCGGCGACTTCCTGCAGTTCTACCTCGTTCGCAATCCCGGTGCGGCCTTCTCGCTCGGCGAGGGCGTCACCTGGTTGTTCACCATCGCCCTCGCGGTCGTCGCGGGTGTGATCGTCTACCTGGCGGTGCGTCGCGTGCGCTCGCGCCTGTGGGCGATCGTGCTCGGGCTGCTCCTCGGTGGCGTGCTCGGTAATCTCACCGACCGCCTGTTGCGCGAGCCCGGCTTTCCCGTGGGCCACGTCGTCGACTTCATCTCGACGCCGTGGATGATGCCCGCGATCTACAACGTCGCCGACATGTTCATCGTCACGATGATGATCTCGGTGGCGGTCCTCGTGCTCGTCGGTCTCAAGCTCGACGGGACCCGCGAGGTGAAGGCCTCGCGCACCGCCGCCGAGCCCGCTGAGGGCGACGTCGACGCCGCCGCCGACCCGGGCGCCCGCTGACATGGAGTCTCGGAGTCTTCCCGTCCCCGACGGGCTCGACGGGACGCGCATCGACCAGGGCCTGGCCAAGATGCTCGGCTTCTCGCGCACGTTCGCGGCCGAAGTCGCCGACGCGGGCGGGGTCAGCGTCGACGGCCGGGTGGCCGGTCGCTCCGATCGCCTTCGCGCGGGCACGTGGCTGAGCGTCGAGTGGGAGCCCAAGCGCGAGCCGGAGATCGTCCCCGTCGAGGTCCCCGACCTCGGCATCGTGCACGATGACGACGACGTGGTCGTGGTCGACAAGCCGGCGGGCGTTGCCGCCCACCCCTCCGTGGGGTGGGACGGGCCGACCGTGCTCGGCGCCCTCGCCGCGGCGGGGTTCCGGATCGCCACGAGCGGCCCGGCGGAACGGCGCGGTGTCGTGCACCGCCTCGACGCGGGCACGAGCGGCCTCATGGTGGTCGCCAAGACGGAGCGCGCCTATACGTTGCTCAAGAGCGCCTTCAAGGAGCGCGAGGTCGACAAGATCTACCACGCGCTCGTACAGGGGCATCCCGATCCGCTCGCCGGCACGATCGATGCGCCGATCGGTCGGCATCCGCACCACTCGTGGAAGTTCGCGGTGACGCCGGACGGCAAGGACTCGGTGACCCACTACGAGACGCTCGAGGCGTTCCCGCGCGCCTCGCTTCTCGAGATCCACCTCGAGACGGGGCGCACCCACCAGATCCGCGTCCACATGGCGGCCCACCGCCACCCGTGCGCGGGAGACCCTCTGTACGGGGCGGACCCCACTCTGGCGGCTCGACTCGGGCTCACGCGACAGTGGCTGCACGCCCACCGACTCGCCTTCACGCACCCTGGCACCGGGGAGCGGGTCGAGTTCGAGTCGCCCTACCCCGCGGATCTGGCCCACGCCCTCGACGTGCTCGGTGACGGGGCCGACGGGGCCTGACGGGGGTCGTCCCTGACGGGCGGGACGGCCGGATGCCGAGACCGGGCGACGCGCCCGGGGGTGCGTCTCGAACTGGGCGGCGGCTGCGAACTTCCGCGGACGATGTCGGAGGGCGAACGTAGACTCGTCCCGTGGCAGCAGACTCCTTCGTTCACCTTCACGTGCACAGCGAGTACTCGATGCTCGACGGCGCGGCGCGCATCGGCCCGATGGTCCAAGAAGCCGTCACGCAGGGCATGCCGGCGATCGCCGTCACAGACCACGGCAACACGTTCGCGGCCTACGAGTTCTACAAGACCGCGAAAGACGCCGGCATCAAGCCGATCATCGGCATCGAGGCCTACGTCACGCCCGGAACGCACCGCTCCGACAAGACGCGCGTGAGATGGGGCACCCCCGAGCAGCAGGGCGACGACGTCTCCGGCTCGGGTGCGTACACGCACATGACCCTGCTGTCCGAGACGACGCAGGGCATGCACAACCTGTTCCGCCTGTCGTCCAAGGCGAGCATGGAGGGCTACTACTTCAAGCCCCGCATGGACCGTGAGCTGCTGCAGACCTACAGCTCGGGCCTCATCGCCACGACCGGGTGTCCCTCCGGCGAGGTGCAGACGCGTCTGCGCCTGGGGCAGTACGAGGCCGCCCGAGCGGCGGCGGCCGAGTTCCAGGACATCTTCGGCAAAGACAACTACTTCGCCGAGATCATGGACCACGGCCTGTCGATCGAGCGCCGCGTCATGGGTGATCTGCTGAAGCTGTCGAAGGATCTCGGCATCCCCCTGCTGGGCACGAACGACCTCCACTACACGCATCAGCACGACGCCACGAGCCACGCGGCCCTGCTCTGCGTGCAGTCGGGGTCGACGCTCGACGACCCCAAGCGCTTCAAGTTCGACGGCGACGGCTACTACGTCAAGTCGCCCGCCGAGATGCGTCAGGTGTTCCGCGACCATCCCGAGGCGTGCGACAACACGCTGCTCATCGCCGAGCGCTGCGACGTCGCGTTCGACACCTCGGCCAACTACATGCCGCGTTTCCCGGTGCCCGACGGCGAGACCGAGGGCAGTTGGATGATCAAAGAGGTCGAGAACGGCCTGCACGACCGGTACCCCGGGGGCATTCCGGATGCCGTGAGGAAGCAGGCCGAGTACGAGACCGATGTCATCCTGCAGATGGGGTTCCCGGGCTACTTCCTCGTCGTCGCCGACTTCATCAACTGGGCGAAGCGCAACGGCATCCGCGTAGGCCCCGGTCGTGGCTCGGGCGCCGGCTCGATGGTCGCGTACGCGATGAAGATCACCGACCTCGACCCCCTGCAGCACGGCCTCATCTTCGAGCGCTTCCTCAATCCCGACCGCGTCTCCATGCCCGACTTCGACGTCGACTTCGACGACCGCCGTCGCGGCGAGGTCATCCAGTACGTCACCGAGAAGTACGGCGACGAGCGCGTCGCACAGATCGTCACCTACGGCACCATCAAGGCCAAGCAGGCTCTGAAAGACGCCGGCCGCGTGCTGGGTTTCCCTTTCAGCATGGGCGACCGGCTCACGAAGGCCATGCCTCCGGCCGTCATGGGCAAAGACATGCCGCTCGACGGCATGTTCAACCCCGAGCATCCCCGCTACAAAGAGGCGGGCGAGTTCCGCACGCTCATCGAGACCGACGCCGAGGCGAAGACGGTGTTCGACACCGCTCTCGGACTCGAGAACCTGAAGCGCCAGTGGGGCGTGCACGCGGCCGGCGTCATCATGTCGAGCGAACCGCTCATCGACATCATCCCGATCATGCGCCGTGAGCAGGACGGCCAGATCGTCACGCAGTTCGACTACCCGGCGTGCGAGTCGCTGGGTCTGATCAAGATGGACTTCCTGGGGCTGCGCAACCTCACGATCATCAACGATGCCCTCGACAACATCGAGGCCAACCGCGGTCACCCCCTTGTCCTCGAAGACCTCGAGCTCGACGACGCCGCGTCGTACGAGCTTCTGGCCCGCGGCGACACGCTCGGCGTCTTCCAGCTCGATGGCGGGCCCATGCGCTCTCTCCTGCGACTCATGCGTCCCGACAACTTCGAAGACATCTCGGCGGTGCTCGCGCTGTACCGCCCGGGCCCCATGGGCGTCAACTCGCACATCAACTACGCCCTGCGTAAGAACAAGCAGCAGGAGATCGAGCCGATCCACCCCGAGCTCGAAGAACCGCTCGCCGACATCCTCGACACCACGTACGGCCTCATCGTGTACCAGGAGCAGGTGATGGCGGTCGCCCAGCGTGTCGCCGGGTACACGCTCGGGCAAGCCGACCTGCTGCGCCGCGCGATGGGTAAGAAGAAGAAGAGCGAGCTCGACAAGCAGAAGGAGATCTTCTTCGGCGGCATGACGGAACGCGGCTTCGGCGAGGTCGCGCAGCAGACCCTGTGGAAGGTGCTCGAGTCCTTCGCCGACTACGCCTTCAACAAGGCGCACACGGCCGCGTACGGTCTCGTCTCGTACTGGACCGCGTACCTGAAGGCGCACTATCCCGCCGAGTACATGGCCGCGCTGCTCACGAGCGTCGGTGACTCGAAAGACAAGATGGCCGTCTACCTCAACGAGTGTCGCCGCATGGGTATCAAGGTGCTTCCGCCCGACGTCAACGAGTCGATCCGCTTCTTCGCCGCCGTCGGCGAAGACATCCGTTTCGGTCTCGGCGCCGTCCGCAACGTCGGCACGAACGTCGTCGATGGGATCGTCGCGGCGCGACAAGACGCGAAGTACACGTCCTTCCACGACTTCCTGTCGAAGGTGCCGATGCACGTGGCGAACAAGCGCACCGTGGAGTCCCTCATCAAGGCCGGTGCGTTCGACTCCCTCGGTTCGACCCGTCGTGCCCTCGTCGAGATCCACGAGGACGCGTGCGAAGGTGCCGTCCTCGACAAGCGCCGCGAGGCCAACGGCGAGGTCGGCTTCGACTTCGATTCGCTGTGGGACGAGCCGCAGCACGTCGAGAAGGTGCCCGAACGGCCCGAGTGGACGAAGAAAGACAAGCTCGCCTTCGAGCGCGAGATGCTCGGCCTCTACGTCTCCGATCACCCGCTGGCCGGTCTCGAGGTGCCGCTCGCCAAGCACGCGTCGACGTCGATCCACGACCTGCTCGCTTCCGAAGACGTCCAAGATGGCGACCAGGTCACGGTCGCGGGCCTGCTGACCAGCGTGCAGCACCGCGTGGCCAAGCAGAGCGGCAATCCCTACGGCATGGTCACCGTCGAGGACTTCAACGGCGAGGTGACGGTGATGTTCATGGGCAAGACCTATGCGGAGTTCGCGCCGATCCTGCAGGGCGACTCGATCCTCGTGGTCCGCGGGCGTGTCTCGCGTCGCGACGACGGCCTCAACCTCCACGCGCAAAGTGCCTTCGCCCCCGATCTCGAGGGCCTCGACGATGCCGGCGGACTCACGCTCGTCGTTCCGGAGCAGCGTGCGAACGAGGCGCTCGTCGGTGAGCTCGCGCAGATGCTCCGGCGGCACTCCGGCTCGACCGAGGTCGTGCTCAAGCTGCACAAAGGCGGCACCGCGAAGGTGTTCGAGGTGCCGATGCCCGTTCGCGTGTCCGCCGACCTGTTCGGCGAGCTCAAGGGCCTCCTCGGCCCGAACTGCCTCGGTTGACCCGCGCGCCCGAGCGGCGCGTCGCAACCCCAGCTGATGCTGAAGACCCCCTGGTTAGGATGACCGGGCGCTTGCCGCCCTCCGAAAGGAACACCGTGACCGACCCGACCCCCCACGACGGCTTCACACCCACCGACCCCGACCGCCTCGGCGCACCTCGTGCCGCCGAGCGGTCGTCGTACGAGCCCACCGGAGCCCGCCGGCAGGGCGCCGACGACCACGGCACCGAGCCGAACGACACCGGCGCCCATGACACCGGCGCTCTCGACGCCGCATCCCGTTCGGTCTCCGTTCCCGCGGCGGCGCACACGAACGCCCGCACCGGCGGCCGTCCGCAGGCGGACGGCCACACCGACAGTCCGCATTACGGTGTCGGCCCGTTCTCCGTGCGCGAGGTCGCCCTGATCGGCATCTGGGTGGTGGCGGTCCTCGTTTCGTTCTTCCGCACCAACATCCTCGACTCGGGCTCCGGCGTGCTGATCGGAGGAGCCAACGTCTGGCTCTCCGGACTGTGGTGGATCCCGGCGATCGCCTTGCCGAGCGTGGCCGTGGGGCTCGTGGTGCTCCGTCGCCTGTCACCGCAGGGCATTCGCCGCGTAGGTTCGCTGGGCATCGACCAGTTCGCGTCGGTCGCCTTCACCGTCTCAGCGCTCGTCTGGGTCTCGTGGGTGTGGGACGCCATCGCGGTCTACGGCTCGAACGGTGTCTGGACGCGCTCCTGGGTCATCTGGGTCGAGGCCGTCCTGCTCGTCGCGGGTGTCGTTCTGACCGTGTTCGCCCCGTTCATCCCGCCCTTCTCCGCGGATTTCCGCGGCCGCGACGACGTACCCGCACACCGAAACGCGCGCCCGATCCGCCCGGTCGTCGCGCGCCCCCGAACGCCGCGCACGCCGAAGGCCGCGGTCTCCACGCACGCGCCCGCCGCGCACCCGCGTTCGGATGCCGACGCGGACGCCCCCATGCCCGGTAGCTACACCGGGTCGACCGATCCCTCGCACGACCCTGCGCCGGCGACGAGCGTGCTCCCCGCCCCCGCCGACGACAACGACACCGACATCTTCGCCTCGCTGCGCACCGAGGGCGACGCGCGTCCGGAGGCGGACACGCGCGACGACCACTCGCGCTGGGCCGCCCCCGCCGGCGACGAGTCGACGGCGGAGCATCGCGCCGCTCACGACGACCACCCGCATGCGCAGGCCTTCTGGGCTCTTGCCCCCGAGGAGCGGGAGATCGTCGACGATTACGGCACGCCGATCTTCCGTATCGGGCCGACCGCCTGGGCTCTCGTCATCGAGGACCGCGGCGAGACCTTCGTGGTGAGGCACGACGACGGGCGCATCGGCTACCTGCACGACGTCTCCGGCGTCACGCGCGGCTGAGGGGAGCCTGGCTGAGCGGAGCCTGCGAGCCGCCCCCTCGTGCGAGGCGGCTCGCAGGCGCCGGTAGCCTGGGAGACATGCTCCGCACGATCGATCTCCGCGGCCGCGTTCTCTCGCCGGCCGAGTTCCTGGCCGTCGTCCCGCGGGCCGACGCCGCGCGCGACGAGGCTCTTGCCACCGCTGCACGGTTGGTCGACGACGTCGCCCGGCGCGGCGAAGACGCGTTGCGCGAGCAAGCTGCCCGTTTCGATCGGGTGAGCGACCACGCCCTGCGCGTGCCCGCCGACCACCTCGACGAGGCCGTGCGCGATCTCGACCCCGGCATCCGCGCCGCCCTCGATGAGGCGATCGCCCGGGTGCGCAAGGCCTCCGCCGCTCAGGTGCCTGCTCCCGTCGTCACCGAGCTCGGCGACGGAGCGCGCGTCACGCAGCGCTGGCAGCCGGTACGGCGTGTGGGTCTCTATGTGCCCGGCGGCAAAGCGGTGTACCCCTCGAGCGTCGTCATGAACGTCGTGCCCGCGCAGGTCGCGGGCGTGCGGGAGGTCGCCCTCGCCTCTCCGCCGCAGTCGGCGTTCGCCGGTCGCGTCCACCCGGTCATCCTCGCCGCGGCGAAGCTTCTGGGCGTCACCGAGGTCTACGCGATGGGCGGCGCGGGAGCCATCGGCGCCTTCGCATACGGCGTGGCCGAGATCGGGCTCGACCCGGTCGACGTCGTGACCGGCCCCGGCAACAATTTCGTCGCGTCGGCCAAGCGCGCCGTCGCGGGCCGGGTCGGCACCGATTCCGAGGCCGGGGCCACCGAGATCCTCGTCGTCGCCGACGACAGCGCCCTTCCCGACCTCGTCGCCGCCGACCTGGTCAGCCAGGCAGAGCACGACGAGCAGGCCTCGGCCGTGCTGGTCACCGCCTCCGCCGAGCTGGCCGAGGCCGTGCGCGCGGCCCTGCCGGCGCGGGTTGCCGCCACCCGTCACAGCGAGCGCGTCACCGCGGCGTTCCACGGCCCTCAGTCGGCGGTGGTGCTGGTCGACGACCTGGCGCAGGCCACGGCGTTCAGCAACGCCTATGCGCCCGAGCACCTCGAGCTGCACCTGACCGACCCGCGTCCCGAAGACTTCGTCAACGCGGGAGCGGTGTTCGTCGGCCCGTACACGCCGGTCAGCCTCGGCGACTACCTCGCCGGCAGCAACCACGTTCTGCCGACCGGGGGACAGGCGCGCTACGGCGCGGGACTGTCGGCGGCGACCTTCCTCCGCCCACAGCAGGTCGTCGAGTACGACCGCGACGCCCTCGCCCGGGTGCGGGACGCCATCGTGACCCTCGCCGACGCCGAAGCGCTGCCCGCGCACGGCGAGGCCGTGATCGCGCGCTTCGGCGCGTAGTCTGGCGGCGTCATGCACTGCCCCTTCTGCCGCAATCCCGATTCCCGGGTCATCGACTCGCGCACGAGCGATGACGGCCTCAGCATCCGCCGGCGCCGTCAGTGCCCGAAGTGCGGTGGGCGATTCTCCACGGTCGAAACCGCGAGTCTGAATGTCATCAAGCGCTCCGGTGTCGTCGAACCGTTCAGCCGCGAGAAGGTGATGTCGGGCGTTCGCAAGGCGTGCCAGGGGCGACCGGTGACCGACGCCGATCTCGCCGTCCTCGCCCAGCAGGTCGAGGAGAACATCCGTCAGACCGGGTCGTCGCAGATCGAGGCGAACGAGATCGGCCTGTCGATCCTCGGTCCGCTGCGCGAACTCGACGAGGTCGCGTACCTGCGTTTCGCGAGCGTCTACCAGGCGTTCGACTCGCTCGACGATTTCGACGCCGCGATCGCGCAGTTGCGCGCCGATCACGCCGAGCGGTCCGCGGGACAGCTCGGTGAGCCCGACCCCGTCCAGTAACCTGGCAGGGATGTATCCCCTCCTCTTCCGCACGGTCCTGACCCGCCTCGATCCCGAGTTCGCGCATCATCTGGCCGCCCTCGTGATCCGTGTCGCGGGCGTGGAGCCGGTGGCATCCCTCGTCCGTCGCCTCACGGCGCCCGAGCCCGCGCAGCGCGTCGAGGCGTTGGGCCTGACGTTCGATTCGCCCTTCGGCGTCGCCGCGGGCTTCGACAAGAACGTCACGATGGTCCGTGGCCTCGGCGCTCTCGGGTTCGGACACGTCGAGGTGGGCACGGTCACCGCGCTGGCACAGCCCGGCAACCCCGCGCCGCGCTTGTTCCGCCTCGTCGCCGACCGAGCCGTCATCAACCGCATGGGTTTCAACAACGACGGTGCGGCTGCCGCCGCGGTGAAGCTGCGACGCCTGCGTCGCTCGCGTCAGCGCCCCGTCATCGGCGTGAACATCGGCAAGAGCCGTGTCGTCGCCGTCGAAGACGCCACGACCGATTACGTCCGCAGCGCGCGCCTTCTCGCCCCGCTCGCGGACTACCTCGTCGTGAACGTCTCGTCGCCCAACACACCGGGTCTGCGAGGGCTCCAGGCGGTGGAGACGTTGCGCCCGCTCCTGACGGAGGTTCGGGATGCCGCGGGCGACACGCCTCTGCTCGTGAAGATCGCCCCCGATCTCGACGACGCCGAGGTGGGGGACATCGCTCGACTCGCCGTCGACACGGGGCTGGCCGGCATCATCGCCACGAACACCACGATCGCCCGGTCGAACCTCTCGACCGACGCCGCGAAGGTGGACGAGATAGGAGCCGGCGGGCTGTCGGGTGCACCGTTGAGGGGTCGCGCTGTCGAGGTGCTGCGCCTGGTGCGCGCCGCGGTACCCGAGGATTTCGTCGTGATCTCGGCCGGGGGAGTGGAGACCGCCGACGACGTGCGCGAGCGTCTCGCGGCCGGTGCGACCCTCGTGCAGGGCTACACCGGATTCCTGTACCGGGGCCCGCTCTGGGCGCGGCAGATCAACCGCGGTCTCGCGCGGGCATGTTGAGCAGCTGCCCTCGCGCAGGCGGAGCGTCGCGGTTCGACGCAACCGCTGCGCGGGGAGGCGCCGCCCGTGGGGTGTCTACGACACGCCGTGCCGCTCAGCGCTCCTTCGGCGTGTTCCGGACACTCGACCAGGGCAAGACGGAAGCGGCGCGCCCGAGGGCACGCCGCTTCCTCTCATCCGGGACGGTCAGACGGGGTACTGTCCGCGCTTGACCTGAGCCTTGGGCAGGCGCATGAAGCGCATCTGCACGGTGCGCATGGCGGCGTACCACCCGAGCCCCTTCTCGACGCGGCCATCGCCAAACTTCTCTTTCGCGGCCCTCTTGATGCGGATCGACGTGATGATCATGTCGCCGACCACGAACAGGATGAAGATCCACAGCGCG
>Ga0308159_1005563_pt1 | contig 10571 bp, 15 predicted proteins | sample PhyCR1_FD_201040 | JGI IMG/M metagenome (GOLD analysis project Ga0308159, IMG submission 201040) | Phyllosphere microbial communities from UC Gill Tract Community Farm, Albany, California, United States - DLSLC.R1 | ecosystem: Host-associated > Plants > Phyllosphere > Unclassified | place: USA...
TGCTACGGGAAAATGGCCCATCGTCAGGCCAAAAATCCCGGAAAATCGTGTGGGGTGAATGGCTCATGCCTTCGTTGTTGGGGCTCTCAGTCTCCCAAGGTATTTTTCAGTCTCTTCGTGTTTGATCTGCGTCCACTCAGAGGCATCTTTGAACTGCATCCACGCGGTGTTGTTCTTCGGTCCAATAGCGCGGATCAATAACGCTTCGAGATCGCCAATGGTGGTGTGGGTGTTCTCGGTTAGCTCGCCTTGGAAATCGAGTAGGCTCATGGTTCCGTCTGCTTGAGCAGCACCGATATCCTTGAACCCGAACCAAGAAAAGCGATCCCACTTGCCTTCCAGATGATCTGAAAGATGGTCTTTCAACCGCTTCCCCAGTCCCTGCTGTCGGGTCAGCCCCACATAGCTTGGGCCATAATCGTCATAAAGGATGTAGATGCCTTGTTGGTGCCTAAAGTCGGCAATCTGAATCTTTGTTCGGATAGCGCCTATGCGACCAAGGAGTCGAAATGAGTTTTTGATCCCCTGACCGGGAGACCAGTCGATTTCGTCCTCGCGCCAGAATAGGCCATAACTGGTGATGCGCATTAAGCCTCTCACTTCCCCTGATATTCAGCGTGGTCTTGCTATAGCTGCGTCAGCACCCGCAAGAGGGCTAAAGCAAATGTTGAACATCTACCTGTTCAAACGATAGCTTCCGCACGGCCTCGTTGAGCGCATCGACCCGATAGCCGCTGCCGTAGTTCTCATGGACGGCGGTTCGAGACGACCCGGTAGTCCATCCTCCAAGGAGCAGAGCGATGTCGTGGTCGATACGCGCGGCGCGTAGCTCATCACGGAAGTTGTGGCGGAACGAGTGGAATGAAGTGCGGCTCCGCTGCGCGCCGGAGGCGCGAAGGAACTGGGTGAACCACTTAGAGAAGGCGACAGGGCGCGAGCCGGTAGAGCCCGTCTCGATGTCGTCGAACAGCTTCTTCTCGCCCGCCTTCCGTTTTGCCTCGGCGAAGTGGACCAACCCGCAGTCGATGAGGATTGGGTGGACAGGAATCAGGCGGTCGCTTGCCGTGGTCTTCAACTGCTTGTCCGTGGTGCCGTTGAGGGAGCGCAGGCTAACGACGATACAATCAACGCCATCGACGGCGCGGATGTCGGTGGTATCAAGCTGACAAATTTCGCCCAACCGCGCCCCAGTGAACAGGGCGATCAGCGGCACCCAGAACCGCGCGTTGCGTGGTCGCTGACTTCCGGCCTTGTTGTAGCCGCGCCCGCCATCGGCGCAGCCGCGATAGAGGGGCGCGTTGAAGATCGAATGAAGCTGCTCCCGGTCGAATGGTGAACGCTTGTCCCGTTTGTTGATAGGGTCGGGCAGACGCAACCCCCTTGCCGGGTTCCGGGCGAGCAGTTCCTCATTGACCGCCCAGTTGAGAAAGCCGCTCATGTTCGACATCAGCGAGTTGGCGTTCGCCGCGCTGATGACCTTGATGTCGCCGCGCAGGCGGGCGCGATCTGCCGCCTCGCGCGGCGAGAGCTTCGGGAACAGTTTCCCTGCGTTTGCGGGGAGGAAGCGCAGCACATCCAGCATATCGCGGCAGTGCGCGCGCGAGATCGACGCAACGGGAACCGCCTCACCGATCACCGCGATGGCGAGCCTCCGGCTCGTCTCATACGCTTCCCGCGTATTGGCCGTCCATGCGCGCGTCGGATCGTCGATGTAGTTGCGATATGCCTCAGCAAGGGTGAGTGAGGCGACGGGCGGCGCGCTCACAGCGGGCAGCGGCGCAGTCGCGATCGGCATCAGAGGTTCGGCGAGATCGTAGCTCGACGGTTCAATGAGCATCGCATCGACCGGCATACCTGCCACCGCGCGCGCGCGCTCGATCTCCATTTCGATCTGGGCGACGACCCCCGGCAATCGACGCAGGGCCACCGAAAGGCTGTCAGTCCTCAGCGAACGCCAGATTTCGAGCCGATTCAGCAGTCGCTGAGCGTCAACCGGGACGGTGTGCCGATAGTAGAGTTTTTGCCCCCGTCGAAGCACGCCACGGGGCAAATCCCGTAGCAGCTTACCGTAGCAAACACGGCCCTCAACAGACACGATTTTCCGGGATTTTTGGCCTGACGATGGGCCATTTTCCCGTAGCAGTTTGGGGTAGCAGATGCTCTCTGGGGACCGTTTTTTGGACGATCCCCGAGAGATTTCAAGCACTTGAGAAGTGCTGGTGCCCAGAAGAGGAGCGTAGCAGGGCTGGCTGTCGAGATCGGCGAAGTGGCTCAGATTTTGTCCTGCGTTTTCAGGGCTGAGGCTGGTTTGCGGTTCGAGTCCCAGAAGAACACTCGAACCGTCCCGCCCTCGACCGTCAGCGGCGTGCTCATCGAGCGACGGCGGCGAGCCTGTGGTATGATCGGTCTGGGTCATGTGCGGAGGCTCCGGGATCGTGATTGAGCATAGCGAACGGTGCGACGATGATGGGACGGACGAGCCGTGCCCGATCTGCCGGGGTGAAGAACTCGACCCGGATTTCCTCGCGATGATCGAGCAGGCGGCGGCTCAGCCGGGTCGGGTGATGACGGCTGAGGAAGCGGTCGAGTGGATACAGAGCCTTTAACGGCAACGCCGGATCACCTTGAGCCCGTTGTAGGGATGCCGAGCTTGGCGGCGATTTGCGTGTCGAGCCGATAGCCGACGACGGCACGGGGCCGACCGATGAACTTGAGCAAGGCGGGCTTGCGGCCGTTGGCACAGACGAAGCGACCGTCGCGGCCGTCAACGAGGATGGCATGGGCGAACCGCTCGATGTCAGTGAGGGTCTCGTCCTTCGCCTTCCCGATCTGGAAGGTGCCGTTGATGATGGCAGCGAAGCGCTCGTCACCATCGGTGTCGATGAGAGCGAAGCGGGTGTCGTGGTTCATGGGTGCCTCCGTGATGTTGAGGCCGAATCAGCTACACATGGCTCGGGTCGATGACCAATGGCTTTTTACCGGGGCGTCGGATTATCTCCCACCGGTGACCGCAGTCGAGGCATTGCCGGTCAGGATCACCTATCGCCTGCATGCAGCCACCCAGCACGGCCTCATTCCGTTGAGCCTCTTCGAACATTTCCTCACTGGGAAAGCCGTAGCTGATGCTCACGCCCCTCTTCTGTTTGCACTGGGGGCAAACGAACAGCGCCGGGTTCATGCCGCGAGCAGCCGGTAGACCGACGCGCGGCCGATCTTGAGACGCTTGGCGATCTGGGTGGCACCGAACCCCTGCTGACGAAGATCGCGCACAGCGTCCGGGCTGATCGTCGAGGGACGGCCCTTGTAGACATCGCCCCTGAGCTTCGCCGCCTCGATCCCCCGGCGCTGACGGGCGCGGATGAAGTGCTTCTCCATCATCCCCACGAGCCCAAACACGGTCAGCATGACCTCGGCCATGATGTCGGTGCCGTCGAGCATGATGGCCGGGTCATTGATCCGCAGCACCGCCTTCTTCTCAATGACGCGCTTGGCGATCGTCAGCAGGTCGCCGGTGTCGCGGGCGAGACGGTCTGGATGTAGGGCCAGCAGCGTGTCGCCCTCATCGAGCAGGCGCAGGGCGGCTTCGAGTTGGTCGCGGCCAGTGAGCTTCGAGCCGTTGCCGATATCGACGAACACGACGACCGCGCCGAGCTTCTCCAGCATCGCCTTCTGGCTGGCGGCGTCCTGCCCCTGCGATGTGCTGATCCGTGCGTAGCCGAGCGTCTTGCCCATCGAGCCTCCTGACTGTCTCGTTTGGTCCTAAGACACTCTCACAGAACTGTATTTCGTCAAGAAAATGCGACCCATGCGAGGCGGCGATCTGCCTCACTGACCGTCTTGCCGGTGGTTGCCCTATCGAGGCGAAGGCGCGCACCGGCAACGCACTCATTTTGCTTCAGAAAATCGCAAACCCATGAGAGCGTCGATCTTCCACCACACGGGAGGCAGCATGGCGCGGACGACGATCAGGGATCAGCGTGGCTTCATCATCGGGCATATCGAGGACATGACGCACGGGCGACAGCGGGCGTTCGACTTCGGTGGTCGCATCCTCGGCACCTATGACCCCAGCACCGGCAAGACGGTCGATGATACCTTCCGCATCGTCGGCACCGGCAATCAGTTGATGGGCCTCATCGAACGCACACGGTGACGGTCACACCGACAGCCTGCACATAGTCTTGTCGATTTCATCAAAGGGCAGGCGGTCAATAAGAGCGCATTTGTCGTCGCGAGATATCGGGAGCCATTGAAGGCAGGCCCGGACATCGCCGACGATGAGGATGTGGATTGGCGTCGTAGTGTAGTCGCCATACCATCCGGGCAAGACTGCCGCGAAGCCGAAGTGCGAGCAGACCGCCTCGAATCGAGCGTCGCGACCCGCGATGTCAGCGACAGCGCACTTGACACCGTTGAGGTCGAAACTCGGCTCATGCTCGTCGCCGGTTAGCAGGAGGCCGAGCAGGCCGTGAAACTCGGTGAGGGCGATCCAGTCGGTCATGCTGATATTTAGGTGACGCAAACCGGTCGCTTTAGGCCATCGGCTAAATTCATTGACTGGCAATAGATGCGGTGATATCGCCACTGCGACTCATCGAAGTCACTCAGCCACCATTTAGCGGCTGGGTTCCTCACGAAAGGAAAGAGAAATGTTTGCACGCTTTACCGTGGATAGCATTGCGCTTCAGCGCGACCCCAACCTCGCCGACCTGTCGTTCCAAGCGGGCTCTCACTCGCCTGCCTTCGAAAGCGAAACCGGTCAGCGCATCTATGATCTGCTCACTTCCCGCATTGGCGTCGCCATGTTGATAGGCGCGGTATGCTCGGCGTCATCGCGCCCGCCCGTCGTCGGCACCGAGCCATTGCTTGCCTCTCAGATCGGCAAAGCCGCTTTCAGCGATGAGATGAAGCGGCTGACCGGTCGCATTGTGCGCTACATCGTCGAGCACATCGGCGGTAAATATGACACGCGCGGCGTGAAGGTCACGCAGACACTGGCTTCCCACTATTCGAGCGGCTCGACCTATTCCTTCCCCAATGAGGTGCGGCGCTCCGCTGCTTGAGCGGATGGGGCCTTAGCATGAGGCCCCATTCATCGACTACAAACCTCATCAATGGAGCGGACAATGAGCGACAATAGGCCGTGGGAAAAGGTAGTTGATGACAGCTATTTTCGCGCAGTAATGGGCCGAATGGCCGATCTCGGATTTGGCCATCTTCGCAGGGAAGCTGGCTATGTGCGCTTCGGCACGACCGGCATCGGCCACGCCCCAAACTATCAGATCGAAGGCCCTGACTGCGTAAAGCATTGCTTCAAGGGGATGGGGCACGGCGAAGCTACGGATGCGGGCGACGAGTTCGCCCCCGGCAACCTTTCGGCGGACCGGTTCAGCTATGCTGATGTGCGCGATATGCTGGCCCGACTGGTGGGGCGCAGCGCTCAATGACGGCACCCGATACCGATCCGTCATCGTCGCCGTCCATGTTTCCCGATCTCGCAGAAGCGGTATCGCACGCGGTTGATAAGAGAGCCGAGGACATCATTCGTGCTGCCGAGGCAGGCGAGCCGCCTGTCGTTGTGCTTATCCCAGACCTCAACCACCTGATCTCCGAGGGGTTCTACTGGCGGAGCGCCGAACGCAAGATCGGCGCTCTCCTCGCTCCCAATTTCGAAAAAGCTGACAAGAAGTGGGTGGGGCTTACCGGTCTGGCGAGGGGCCGCTGCTACAAGCGCATCACGCCTTCCTGAGCCTGCCATTCCGCAGTCAATTGATTATCGAGCGCGATGTCGGGCGCTCAACGGGTTCAATCCTTTAACATGGTGCCGAAGGTCACGACCGGTGGCGCGCTCGCCGTGGCTGGATGGTCAAGAAGATAATCCGGATTTTCGACAGGTGTGTCATGCCGCTCCAGAAGGCCATTCTTATTCTTGATGTAAGTGACGAAGCGGAAAACACGGTCCGCCAAAGCGGCAAAGTTGTCTGCTCGTTCGTTCAGTTGCGCAACCGATAGAGCGGCGGGCTCGCGCTCAAAAAAGCTGCCGGTGAAGGTGCCGAACGGATGCAGCATAGCCCTTCCTGCCGGAGTCTGCTGATCATGATGAATGCGCACGGAAAAGTGCGCCACTTCCGACCTTTGCATTGCGGCCCGCCCCAGTTTCCCAATGAGGGGCTTCACCCTTTCCTTGAACAGCGGAGTCAGATTATCGTCTGACTCGATGAAAGTGTTGAGGGTCTTACGCTTTGCGTCGAATGATCGATTAGCTTCGAAGGATGCAAGCAAGGGGTCGTTCGCTCGAAATTTGCGTCCATTGAGGCCCACAAAAAGCAGGTGACAAGCAAACTCGACCTGTGACCAGTTGGCTAGGCAACGGCCAACCGCTGTGTGGATGCTGGTTTCCGAATCTTCGACGGTCATATGTTGCTCCGCACGGTCCGCTGCTGCATCATAACATGACAGTCTGTTCCGACATGGAGGAATCATGCCGGGAAATAATCATTACGCCGACTGCCTATGTGGTTGGTGCGTAAAGATGCGAGGTGGCCGCCGAGCAGGGGCAATATACTGGTCACCAGATCGGTCGCCGACCTTCACGACCTACGCAAGTTTTACGATCCCCAACGCGGCTTGTCCGGTTTGTGGAGCCAGCGTTTTCTTCTATCAGTCTTCCTTCGGGGGGCGTGTGTTCTTCGACGAGCTTGGCCCTCCTTGGCCGAAGCATCCATGCACGGACAACACAGCGCCCCCCGTGTCGCGGCTCACTCCCTCAAGCGCATCCCACCGGCCCGTTCCCGCTTGGCGCAAAAGTGGCTGGGAACCGATCATACTCCAAGCCTCCCGTATGGTCGGAAACTGGCATGTCATCCCGGTAAAGAACATCATCACTGGCCTCTATTATGATGTTCTGGCGGACGCCACGCTTCGTCTTGACGGAGAGATATGCGCGTTCATGAAGCCGTGGGATGCCAACGGCTGGAGCCAAGTCTCGATGTTCAATCTCGATCGAGAACGCGAGACTTCGTTCGACATTTTTGAAAGGAAACGCTTCGAGCGGTTTTCGCGTATTGATGCCGTTGCGACGCGAAAGCGGCGAGCGGAGCCCTGACTGCTCGGTGTTCGTCTGGCTTTCAACACCGCCCGGTAAGCGCCCTCCTCAAAGAACCAAGCTGACCTACGCGCCGATCGATAACCTGCCGATCGACGAAGGCCAGCGCGTTTCGAACATCTCGGGTAAGATCGCCATTGTCCCGCCGCCCCATGCGCATTGCCATCTGCGCGCCGATCTGGCGAAGGTCATAAGCGTCGAGCACATAGCCTTTCCGTTGCGCGGAGCAGGCCACCGAGCAGAGGAAACGGAACATTCGCCCACCGGGCGCTCCTGTGAGCGCCGCCTCTACGGCGCGGATTGGCACGACGGGGGAACGGTCGAGATCGGTCAGATTATCGGCGTGGCGACCATCAAGTAGCGATGCTCGCACGATCTCCCTCAGCCCCGGATCAACCGTTGGCTCGGGGCGAAAACGGGAGCGGTTTGCCGACCGTCACCTCAAGGATGCTGACGAAATGGAGCGCCTGTTTGCCCGCTATCTCGGCGACACCTTGCCGGTCTCCCGCAGTGTTGAGATCGCCCGGGCCTGCACCTTCGATCTCGGCGACATGACCTATACCTACCCCAACGAGGTGGGCGACAGCGGATTGACCCCGCAGGCTGAGCTGGAGCGGCTGACCTGGGAAAAGGCCCCGGAACGCTATCCCGATGGCATCCCGGGCAATGTCCGCAAGCAGCTGGATCATGAACTGCGGCTCATAGGCGAGTTGGCCTACGCGCCGTATTTCCTGACGGTCCGCTCTATAGTGGCCTTTGCCCGGTCAAAGAACATCCTGTGCCAGGGTCGCGGCAGTGCGGCCAACTCGGCGGTCTGCTTCGTGTTGGGCATTACCTCGATCGATCCGGTTAAGTCCGAACTGCTTTTCGAGCGATTCGTCTCGGCGGAGCGCCGCGAACCGCCGGACATCGACGTCGATTTCGAGCATGAGCGCCGGGAAGAAGTGATCCAGTGGATCTACGAGACCTATGGCCGCGAGCGATCCGCGCTGACCGCGGTGGTGTCCCGATTCCGAGCCCGCGGTGCTGTGCGCGAGGTCGGCAAGGCGCTTGGTCTGACGGAAGATGTGATCACAGGGCTATCCAGCCAAGTTTGGAGCTGGAGCCGTGACGGCATTGAAGAGAAGCACGCCGAGGAGCTGAATCTCGATCTGACAGACAGGCGCCTGGCACTGACCATCGAACTGGCGAAGGCACTGCTCAATACGCCCAGGCATACGTCCCAGCATCCGGGCGGCTTCGTCCTGTCTCTGGGCCGGCTCGATGAGCTCGTCCCCATTGAGCCAGCGGCCATGCCGGATCGCCAGATAATCGAATGGGATAAAGACGACATCGACGCTCTCGGCTTCATGAAGGTCGACGTTCTCGGGCTCGGCATGCTCGGCTGCATGCGACGGGCATTCGGAATGCTTGAGCAGGACAAGGGCATCGCCATGGATTTGGCTGACATCCCGCATGATGATGGCCCGACCTTCGCCATGATCCGCAAGGCGGACACGCTCGGCACCTTCCAGATCGAGAGCCGCGCCCAGATGGCGATGCTGCCACGGATCAAACCCAAGGTTTTCTACGACCTTGTCGTTCAGGTCGCGATCGTCAGGCCAGGACCGATCCAGGGGGACATGGTCCACCCGTATCTGCGCAGACGTGAAGGCAAAGAGGCGATCACCTTCCCGACCGAGGAATTGCGCAGGGTGCTGGAGAAGACTCTGGGCGTTCCGCTATTCCAAGAGCAGGCCATGCGCGTGGCCATCGAGTGCGCGGGATTCACAGCGTCCGAAGCAGACCTCCTTCGTCGAGCCATGGCAACCTTCAAACTGACGGGCGGCGTGTCGCATTTCCGGGACAAGCTCATCAATGGAATGCTTGCCCGGGGTTACCAGCGCGACTTCGCCGAGCAGACGTTCAGCCAGATCGAGGGCTTTGGCAGTTATGGCTTTCCGGAAAGTCACGCAGCCAGCTTCGCCTTGATCGCGTACGCTTCGGCCTGGATGAAATGCCATCACCCCGACGTGTTCTGTACCGCCCTGTTGAACGCGCAGCCCATGGGCTTCTACGCGCCGGCCCAAATTGTGCAAGACGCCCGAAATCACGGCGTCGAAGTTCGGCCCATCGATGTGAACCAATCTCGCTGGGACTGTTCGTTGGAGCCGACCGGCGGCCGATATATGGCGGTCCGCATGGGTCTGCGATACGCTCGCGACCTCAAGAACGCCGATGGTGCTGCCATCGTCCTGGCCCGGGGCGATGAACCATATTCGACGGTCGAGGAGATCCAGCGGCGTGCCGGCGTTAGTGGCCGGGCCTTGGACCGGATCGGCGAGGCCCGCGGCTTCGGATCGTTGAACCTGTCCCGCCGTGAAGGGCTGTGGGAGGTCAAAGGGCTCGGCCACAAGGCACTGCCGTTATTCGCTGCGGCCGATGAGAGGGCAGGCAAGCTCCGGCCAGAGGCGATCGAACCCGAAGTCGCGCTAGCGCAGATGAGCGACGGCGCTGAGGTCGTCGAGGACTACCGTGCCACGGGGTTATCGCTTCGAGCGCACCCGCTGGCCTTCCTCCGGGATGAACTGACTGCCCAAAAAATGAGCACTTGCGCATCGCTCACCAACATCAAGGACGGGCGGTGGATCAACATCGCGGGCCTTGTGCTGCTGCGTCAGAAACCGGGGTCCGCCAAGGGTGTCATGTTCATCACCCTGGAGGATGAGACAGGGGTCGCGAACCTCGTGGTTTGGCCGAATTTATTTGAGAAGCACCGCCGTGTCGTACTCGGCTCATCGATGTTGGGCGTGCGCGGGCAAGTCCAGAAAGAGGGCGAGGTCATCCATGTGGTCGCCCAGCGGCTCGATGACCTGTCTTTGCTGTTGGCCAGTGTTGGCCAGCGGGAGGACGTTGCCAGCGTCTACCAAGTTGCCCGGGCAGACATAGTGCGCAGCCCCATGGCCCCGGACCCGCGGGACAAGGGCTCGCGGCCACTGGGCAAAGGCGCCCGCGATATGTTTGACCCCGATCTGAGGCTGGGCTCGGGCATCATTCCCGGCCAGCCCACAGAAGGAATCAAGATCAAGCCGCGCGATTTCCGCTAAGGCCCGAACAGGCTTGAGGACGACCCTCGCGGGTGGCAGCGGGAATTATGGTCTCGTGCCCCCTACAACCAGCCGGGAGCTTAAGCCTGAGGCTAGACCGAGAGATCGCTGATCTCTCTCGCTGTTCAATAGACGATGTTAGCGCAGACAATAGTCAATTCGACCTCAGTCACCGTCCAGATTTGGTGAAGCGCTGCTCGTGTGAACATTATTAACGGATCCGCCGCCAATAGACTCATAAGCAGCGCGATTAGACTCCAGCGTGTCCTCAAGAACGTGAACATTACGACAAAAACTTGTGGAAAGACTCAAAATGAGTCTATTAAAGACTCGCGCCGAGTCGTTTTTGCGAGGTGTTGACTTAGGAGAGAAACATGTCC
>Ga0308159_1005564_pt1 | contig 10567 bp, 6 predicted proteins | sample PhyCR1_FD_201040 | JGI IMG/M metagenome (GOLD analysis project Ga0308159, IMG submission 201040) | Phyllosphere microbial communities from UC Gill Tract Community Farm, Albany, California, United States - DLSLC.R1 | ecosystem: Host-associated > Plants > Phyllosphere > Unclassified | place: USA...
GGAGGGCTGCTCGCAACACACACGCCCCGAGCGATCGTCAATTTCGCGGCTGAATCGCATGTCGACCGTTCCATCCATGGCCCGGGCGATTTCGTGCAGACCAACGTGGTGGGGACGTTCCGCTTGCTCGAGGCGGTGCGCAACTATTGGTCGTCGCTGGAGCAACCGGCGAAAGACGCCTTCCGCTTTCTGCATGTGTCCACCGACGAGGTCTACGGGTCGCTGGGTGCAGGCGATCCGGCTTTCACCGAAGACAACAAGTACGAGCCCAACAGCCCCTATTCGGCCAGCAAGGCCGCCAGCGACCATCTGGTGCGGGCGTGGCACCACACCTATGGGCTGCCGGTGCTGACAACGAACTGCTCGAACAACTACGGGCCTTTTCATTTCCCGGAGAAGCTTATTCCGCTGATGATCGTCAACGCCATCGCGGGCAAGCCGCTGCCTGTGTATGGCGACGGCATGCAGGTCCGCGACTGGCTGTACGTGAAGGACCATTGCAGCGCGATCCGCCGGGTGCTCGAGGCGGGCAGGATCGGCGAGACCTACAACGTGGGCGGCTGGAACGAGAAGCCGAACATCGAGATCGTGAAGACGGTGTGCGCCCTGCTCGACAAACTGCGCCCGCGAACCGACGGCAAGCGTTACGCCGAGCAGATCACCTACGTGACCGACCGCCCCGGTCACGATCGACGTTACGCCATCGATGCCCGCAAGCTCGAGCGCGAACTGGGCTGGAAGCCCGCGGAAACCTTCGACACGGGCATTCGCAAGACGGTCGAGTGGTACCTAGCCCACGAGGACTGGGTGCGCAACGTGCAAAGCGGCGCCTACCGCGACTGGGTCAGCAAACAGTACGGCGGCGCATGAAGATCCTCCTGTTTGGCAAGGGTGGCCAGGTCGGCTGGGAACTGCAGCGCAGCCTGGCACCTTTGGGCGAGCTGATCGCGCTGGACTTCGACAGCACCGCCCTGCATGCCGACTTCAGTCGGCCCGACCAGCTGGCCGACACCGTGGCCACCGTACGGCCCGACGTGATCGTCAATGCCGCGGCGCACACCGCCGTCGACAAGGCCGAAGGCGAACCCGAGCTTGCACGCATGCTCAACGCCACCGCGCCGGGCGTAGTGGCAGCAGCAGCCCAGCGGTTGGGCGCGCTGATGGTCCACTACTCGACCGACTATGTTTTCGACGGCAGCGGCTCGCGTCCCTGGACCGAGGACGACCCCACGGGCCCCTTGAGCGTCTACGGGGCCACCAAGCTCGAGGGTGAGCAGGCGGTGCAGCAATACTGCCCGCGGCATCTGATCTTTCGCACGAGCTGGGTCTATGCGGCGCGCGGAGGCAACTTTGCCAAGACCATGCTCCGCCTTGCCGGCGAGCGCGAGAAGCTGACCGTGATCGACGACCAGCACGGCGCGCCCACCGGCGCCGAACTGCTGGCCGACGTCACGGCCATTGCCATCCGCGAGACGCTGCGCGATGCGGGAAAGGCAGGCCTGTATCACCTGGTGGCGGGCGGCGAGACCAGCTGGCACGGCTACGCGCGCTTCGTGCTCGAGCACGCTCGCGCGTCGGGCGTCGACCTCAAGGCTGGTCCGGACGCGGTCGCGGCCGTGCCGACGACCGCTTTTCCAACGCCCGCGCGACGTCCGCAGAACTCGCGGCTCGACACCACGCGCCTGCGCGATACCTTCGGGTTGGTGCTGCCGCCCTGGCAGACCGGCGTGGCGCGTATGCTGCGCGAGATCCTCTGAGCGTTCGCTGGAGACCCACAAGAACATGACACGACCACAACGCAAGGGCATCATCCTGGCTGGCGGCTCCGGCACGCGGCTGCACCCGGCAACGCTGGCGATCAGCAAGCAATTGCTGCCGGTGTACGACAAGCCCATGATCTATTACCCGCTCAGCACCCTCATGCTGGGCGGCATGCGCGACATCCTCATCATCAGCACGCCGCAGGACACGCCGCGCTTTCAGCAACTGCTCGGCGATGGCAGCCAGTGGGGCATCAACCTGCAGTACGCCGTGCAGCCCAGCCCCGATGGCCTGGCACAGGCCTTCATCATCGGCGAGAAGTTCATCGGCAACAGCCCGAGTGCGCTGGTGCTGGGCGACAACATCTTCTATGGCCACGACCTGCAGCATCTGCTGGACGATGCCGATGCGCGACCCGATGGCGCCACCGTCTTTGCGTACCACGTGCAGGATCCGCAGCGCTATGGTGTTGTCGCGTTCGATGCTGCTGGCAAGGCCAGCAGCATCGAGGAGAAGCCGGCCAAGCCCAAGAGCAGCTACGCCGTCACCGGGCTGTACTTCTACGACCACGAAGTGGTGGATATCGCCAAGGCCGTCAAGCCCAGCGCGCGAGGCGAACTGGAAATCACCGCGGTCAACGAGGCCTACCTAAGTCGCGGTCGCCTCAACGTACAGATCATGCAGCGTGGCTACGCTTGGTTGGACACCGGTACGCACGAAAGTTTGCTCGAGGCGGGGCAGTTCATAGCTACGTTGGAGCATCGGCAAGGGCTGAAGATTGCGTGTCCGGAGGAGATTGCCTGGCGGCGTGGGTATATAGACGATACAGCGCTTGAAAGATTAGCGGCACCCTTGGCCAAGAGCGGGTATGGCGACTATCTGCGGCGCTTGCTGTCGGAAGAACTGCAATAAGAGCGCATAAAGGAAATAGCTACATGGGCCTGGTGAATTCTGTCAACCGCCTGCTGGCGCCCATGGATGTTGCGCTGACACGCAGGACGACGCTAGATCGCACGCGCGAGCAACTACAACTTGCTCTAACACAGCAAGTTGATGTCGCTGCGCAGACGCACATCGACTATTCGGTATTGGCCGACGCACTGGCCCCTGCGATAGGTGCGCTAGACGAATTGCGGAGGCAACATGCCGCTCTGCTGAATCAACAGGAAGAGATCCGGCGCCAGCAATCCGCTCAGCAACGAGAGGTACTGCGGCACCAGATCGCATCGCGCTGGAACGTCGTTGATGCGGTGGCCCGCCATGTCGTAACGCCAGCGCGCAGGGCGTGTCCATTGTGCGGACACGCGGGCGATTCGATGAGGTTCGGTGTCCTGCGCAGCCACTGCATTTTCGGCGGCGGTGTGCTGACGCGGCATCAATGCCCGGCCTGCGACGTGATATTCGGTCCAGACAAGATGTTTGATATGACCGAGCATGAACTCACCCAGGAATACGAGTGGCACTACAAGGTATACGAGGAGGGAGATTCCACCGAAGCGGAGATCCGCGCCTTTCATTCCCTGGCGCCTCGACGTGACGGCATCTACGTCAACTTCGGCGCTGGCGCCTGGTCGAAGAGCGTTCAACAGCTTCGTGCCGATGGCTGGAATGTGTTCGCTTACGAACCACACAGTTCGGCCGCCCCCAGCGAAGACTGGTCGTTGAATTCCGAAACCCAAATTGCGGCCCTGCGTGTCGACGGACTTTTCTCCAACAACGTGCTGGAGCATCTTCGGCACCCGGCGGCAGATCTGCGGCGAATGGCGGGATGGCTCAAGCCGGGCGCGTTGATGGCGCATGCAACGCCTTGCTACGAGTACCTTTACGAGTACACGCGGTTCCACCTCTATTTTTTCCCAGGGCGTTCGCGCGAACTGCTGGCTGATCTGGCCGGTCTCAAGATTCAGAGCTACGAAGTCGATGGGCACTTTATGAACTGCGTATTCCAACCTCAGAAGGCCAACGAAGGCGCGATGCGATGAATGTCATCAAGAGCTCGATTGAAGGAGTGCTGATTCTGGAGCCCAAGGTCTTCGGCGACGCGCGCGGCTTTTTTATGGAAAGCTTCAACCAGCAGAACTTCGACGAAGCGATCGGGCAACACGTGGACTTCGTGCAGGACAACCATTCGCGCTCCGCCAAGGGCGTGTTGCGCGGGTTGCACTACCAGATAGAGCAGCCGCAGGGGAAACTGGTGCGGTGCGTTCGCGGGGCGGTGTTCGACGTCGCGATCGATATCCGCCGTTCGTCACCTACCTTTAGCAGGTGGGTGGGCGTCGAACTCAGCGAGGACAATCATCGGCAACTGTGGGTGCCGGTCGGCTTTGCTCATGGGTTCCTGGTATTGAGCGAGACGGCGGATTTTCTCTATAAGACCACCGACTACTACGCGCCGCTGCACGAACGCTGCATTGCATGGGACGATCCAGCCATTGGCATCGATTGGCCGGTGACGGGCGAAACTCCTCGACTCTCGGCCAAGGATCAGGCTGGATCGGCGTTGAAGAATGCCGCTACGTTCGCCTGAGCGCACGGCGCGCTCAGCGATTACGTAGAGCTAGCCCCGGGACTGCCGTGGCGTCTTCAACGTAGCTGCTTTAGAACGAGTGCCCTTCGGCGTTTCGCCGCAGGTCTGCCTCGACCATCATGGCGCACAGTTGCTCCAGCGTGGTCTTGGGCTCCCACCCCAGTTTTTCCTTGGCGCGCGCAGGACTGCCGATCAGCAGATCGACTTCGGCCGGCCGGTAGAACTTCGGGTTGACGCGCACCAGCGTCTTGCCGGTCTTCGTGTCGATGCCCACTTCATCTTGTTCCTGTCCTTCGAAGCGCAACTCGTAGCCGGCAGCCTTGAACGCCATGTCGACAAACTCCCGTACCGTTTCAGTGCGGTTGGTCGCTAGCACATAGCTGTCAGCTTCTTTCGCCTGCAACATCAGCCACATACCCTCTACATACTCCTTGGCGAATCCCCAATCGCGCTTGGCACTCATGTTTCCCAACTCAAGCGCACCGAGCTTGCCAAGCTTGATCTTCGCCACCGCGTCGGTGATTTTGCGCGTGACGAACTCTCGACCGCGCAGTGGGCTTTCGTGATTGAAGAGAATGCCGCTGCAGCCAAAGATGTCGTAGCTTTCGCGGTAGTTGATCGTCATCCAATGTGCGAAGAGCTTTGCCACACCATAGGGGCTACGCGGGTAGAAAGGGGTGTCTTCGGTCTGTGGAATCGCCTGTACCTTGCCAAACATCTCGGATGTGGATGCTTGGTAGAAGCGGATCTTGTTGTTGGTTAGGCGAATGGCCTCCAAGAGGTGCAGAGCGCCCATGCCTGTGATCTGTGCAGTGGCATCCGGCTGATTGAAGCTCACGCCAACGAAGCTCTGTGCGGCCAAGTTATAGACTTCGTCGGGCGCGGCATCTTTGATCAGCGTGAGCGAACTGCCCAAGTCAGTAAGGTCGTACTCGACCAGATGCAAGTCGGGGTTGTCTTGGATCCCGAGTTCCTCGATGCGCCAGAAGTTGACTGAACTGGTCCGACGGTAGGTTCCATAGACGACGTAACCCTTTGACAACAGCAGCTCGGCCAAGTAGGCGCCATCCTGCCCGGTGATGCCTGTAACAACAGCGCGCTTTTTCATGAGTACCTTTTGAAAGAAGATTGGGTTCGCAGAGCCGGCCCGCACGTAGCTGGCCGTTGGCCCCTATTTTGCCGCAAGACGGTCGAGCCCCTGCTGGCGTGCACCTCTGGGAAAATTGCAAGGTGCTGGACATGCCTAAAATCTAAGCCTCTGCAGAACGCAGGGCAGGATGAGTCTGAAGCTGCCGCTTCCTCGCGCCCCTGGCGCCCTGCCTCAATCCCCCTCAGCCGAGTACCGAAGATGTCGGACTTGGACCGGCAACATCGGATCCCACCCCAATGACGTTCGTATCGTATGCCCAGAACTATGAAGATGTGATGCTGTGGCGGGCCTTGCGCGAGGTGACCGACGGTTTCTATATCGACGTAGGTGCTTGGTCTCCCGAGGTCGACTCTGTTACCAAAGCCTTCAGCGAACGCGGCTGGCGCGGCATCAACATCGAACCGAATCCGCACTATTTTTCACAGCTTGTCGAACACAGACCCAACGACGTCAACCTGAGCGTCGCTGTGGGCGACCATCAGGGAAGCGTGGCGATGAGCTTCTTTCCTGACTCAGGACTTTCGACGGCAGATCCTGCGATAGCGAAGGGTCACGTCGAGTCAGGCTGGATGGTCACAACTCAAGAAGTCCCGCTCGTGACGTTGCGAACCATCTGGTCGTCGCACGTGCCTCAAGACCAGCAAGTGCACTTCTTGAAGGTAGACGTCGAGGGCCTGGAGCGGGCGGTGTTGGTGGGCAACGACTGGGCCCTCAATAGACCTTGGATTGTTGTGGTCGAGGCGACATTGCCCGCTTCTCAGGTCGAGTGCCACAGCGATTGGGAGGATGTGCTAGAGGACGCCCGGTACATATACGCATATGCGGACGGCCTCAATCGTTACTACGTAGCGAGTGAGAGAGCACACTTAGCGGCTGCGTTTAAGTATCCGCCCAACGTGTTCGACGGGTTCGTCACATCGAACACTGCCAACGCGAACACTGCGCTTGCATCAGCAAGGGCTGACCTTGCAGGGTTGGAAGAGCGGTTTCAAGCGCAGGGGCGCGCGCTGGAGCAATTAGAGGATCGTGAACAACTTACGACGCACTTGCTGCAGGAGTCCAACAGGCGAGTTGAATTTGCTGAGCGATGCATCATCGATCTGCGGGTCGAATACAAGGCCATGGAGCGCGCGACAGCAGATCAGATTGCATCCTTGCACGCTCAGATTTCCGCGCGGGATCAACAGATCAATGTCGCGAACCAGCGCGCTCAAGTGGCGGCTCAGCACCATGCGGCAGTGCTGGCCTCGACATCTTGGCGGATAACTGCACCCATGCGTTGGGTGGTTGCCATGGCACCTATGTCTTGGCGGCTACAACTGCGCCGCTCGGTCAAGGCAATATGGTGGGCAGTCACCCCTTGGCGCTTGCCTGCTCGATTCCGGTTTCTGCGCGAGCGGGAGAGATTGCTGCGGCCGCACCTTGCTGCCGAGGCCGCCACTGCGTCCATCGGACAGCCGAACCCACCAGATTTAAATCAACGTCCATCCAGGCATCCGCTGGCCTTCGCACCCCAGGGCGCACTTCCTGCTTTGGTGGTCGATGATGCTTCGGCGGCAAGATGGTGCATGACCGTCCTTCGCTCATATTCTGAGGTAAGAGCGCGTTTTCCCGCCGCGTTGACCCGTGGGGCAGAGACCGGCTTCGTGGCCTGGGTGTTGGACGAGGGCGGGGAGCGCTTTGCACTTTCCGAGGAAGCACGTGCGCGCGTAGTCAAAGTTTTGAAGTCCGACTTCGGCGGTCGGGCGAGGCAGTATTTTTTGTTTCGCAGTGACCTACGCGAAACGCTGCCCCATGGACTTACACCCACCGGTCTGCAAGAACTGTATCGCTGGTTCGAGGGGGCGGGGCGGATGGAAGGCAATTTGCCGGATGAAGAAGTCGAATGGTTGCTCATGGAAGCTACAGAGCAGCCTGCTCTTGAGCTGGTTCGAGCCTACAAATTCACGCCCGCATGGCAACGCCTGCACCCGGCTGGCTTGACCGTGTTCGGGCAGCGTGCCTTTTCCAAATGGTTCGCTGAAACCTATGGAGGGGTTGGCGAAACGTGGACCGAACCGAGCTCTTGGCCCGTGGATCTCCGTGCCGCAGAACTCCTGACGCTGGCCTATGGCGCGCATCCTGACTGGAGATCCCGCTTCCCCGATGCTCTTCGCACGTCAAATGCCGCTTTGGAGCTTCTCGGATGGCTGCGTTACGAGTCGGCATTGATCTCGACCGGAGCGCATGAGTGGGTCGCTTCTCTTGATGAAGATCTTGTTGCAAGAGAGATGGCGACCTGCGGCGTCACCATCATTGGCCACTTTTGCAGTCCATCAGGCGTTCGAGTATCCGCCGAGGCAATAGCGCAGGGCTTGCGAATGCACGGCGTCCGGGTGGGGCTGCGCGACGTTCGGACTGACGTGAAAGACGACCCACACCATGTCGATTTCGATGCTTTCGAGACCGCTGACATCACGTTGATTCACACGCAGCCGGAGCCGTTCTTCGATCAGGCGTATCAGCTTGCTGATTTGGCAGCGCGACCAATGCGTCCCTATCGCATTGCGTACTGGTACTGGGAGTTCGACACCATTCCAGCCACTTGGCTGAAGCAGGCGGAACAAGTGGATGAAGTCTGGGTGGCCACCGAATTCGTAGCCAAGGGAATGCGGGATCGTCTTCCGCCCTCAGTGCCCGTGCGCACTCTATTCCCGGGGGTTCAACTGGCCCCGTTCAAGCGTCGTCCACGCAGCTTTTTCGGCCTCCCTGAGGATCACTTTCTGTTCGTATTCAATTTCCACATGAACAGCGTGATGGAGCGTAAGAACCCTTTAGGCTTGATTCGGGCGTTCCTCGATGCATTTCGTCCGGAGGAGCCGGTCACTCTGGTACTGAAGACGTTGTACGGCCATCATCATCCTGAACAAATGCAGAAACTTTCAGAGGCTGCTGCGGGCGCGAACGTGCGGATCATCGACGCGATGTACAGCGCAGATGAGGTGCTTTCGCTGATGGATGCGTGCGATGCATACGTATCGCTCCACCGAAGCGAAGGCTTGGGCCTGACGATGGCTGAAGCGATGCTTCTTGCAAAGCCGGTTGTTGCTACGTCCTACTCGGGAAACATGGATTTTATGGATGAGCAAAATAGTTTGCTAGTGCCTTATAAGCTTGTAAAGCTAGGTGCGGCAATTCCGCCTTACGAGGCAACCTACGAGTGGGCGGACCCAGACCTGGTGCAAGCGTCACGCCTGATGCGCCGGCTTTTCGATGAGCCGCACTGGGCCCGCGAAATGGGGCTCCGCGGACGCGATGCGGCGCTAGCACGTCTGTCAATCGAGTCGGCTGGCGCACGAATCCGGCACCGGCTGCATGAGATTCGCGAACACGCAAAAGATGGGAGAACCGAATAGTGCAGAAGAGCCAGCCAAGGTTAGCGCTGGACACTTACGTTCTGACGCAAGGCGTCAAGACTGGAGTGTTCCGCGTGTGCGACGAGTTATTTCCGCGCTTGGTCAGATCCACGCGGTTCCGCTCCCGACTGTTCATGCGCTCGGCAGACTCCGCAGCCGCGGCATCAGTGGTCGACCAACTCAGTGCCCCGATTCATGTGGCGCAGGTGGATCGACCGTCCGACGATGCCGATATTCTGCTGTCGCCTTTCGGCGTGGCGCCGGTCGAGTGGCTATCCGACCATCAAGTTCTCCATGCGCACATCGTATATGACCTGATTGGAATCAAGCACCCTGAGTATTTTTCAGAGGCAGCTTCCGATGAAGTTCGGCGCATCATGGACAGTCTCGACGAGCACACCGTCGTGTTCGCGATTTCCGAGTTCACCAAGAACGATTTGCTGGCTTATCGACCGGACCTGAGTCCACGGCAAGTCACGGTGATACCGCTAGCGGCGGGCAATAATTTTCGTCCTTGCGACGATGTTTCGCGGCGCGTCGCGATGCGTCGAAAGTACGGCGTGCCGCCGGCTGTTCCATACGTCTTGAGCTTGGCGACGTTGGAGATTCGCAAGAACCTCGATCAAGTCGTGAAAGCGTTCGTCGCTTACTTGGAGCGAAGCCCTGGTTCAGACCTGCACTTGGTGCTGTCAGGCATGTCAGGGTGGAAGCTTGAGCAACTGCAGAACGCGCTTTCAGCGGCGGAACGCTGGCGGCATCGAATTGTCTTGACTGGCTTCGTAGACGATGAGGACCTTTCTGCACTGTACAGCGACGCTTTGTGCTTCGTCTATCTGTCGCGCTACGAAGGTTTTGGGCTACCTCCTCTTGAGGCGATGGCTTGCGGCACGCCCGTCATCTGTTCCGATAACTCGTCTCTGCCTGAAGTGGTGGGCCAAGCTGGCATTCTGATCCGGGCGGATGATGTGCAAGGTGTGACGGATGCACTGACGCAGATCGTCGCGTCGCCAGACCTGCGACTGGAATTGTCCGAAGCTGGAATAGACCGTGCGCGTCTGTTTAGTTGGGACCGGTGCGCCGACATTGTGTTGGAGACCCTCGCTGCGGCATACGAGCGCCACGCGCGGCGTCCACCCAGTCGGCGTCAGCGTGCGTTGGCTCCGGGCGAACAACTCACTCGCTCTACCCGCGAGGATGGGATCGCGGAAGCCAGTTTCGTTGGCTACCAGAACGGTAGCCAGGGGCCCCGTTTTTCGCCCAATGTTTTGCCGAAGGTCAAAAGGGGAGTTTGGCCTGCCTGGAGAGATAGGCTGTCCGATTCGGGGGGTAGCTTCAGCGAGGGCGGTCTACGCACCAAGGGCCAATACAAACTTGGCACCCACGATCAGCCCCTGGTGAGCTACGTGACCGTGGTGCGCAACAATACGTCGACGCTGGCGCGCACTATTGAGAGTGTGCAGGCACAGACCTATCCCAATGTGGAGCACATCGTTCTCGATGGTGCTTCGACCGATGGCACCCTGGATTTGATCCGCCGTTATGCCGATCGCATCGACTATTTTGTGTCTGAGCCCGACAAGGGGCTCTATGACGCGATCAATAAAGCTATTCCGCTTGCGCGCGGGCAGATCATCTGCGTACTGAACTCGGACGATTGGCTTGAGCCTGAAGCAGCAGAGATTGCCGTCCACAGGTTAGGGCCGGCAGACAACGCAACCTTGCTTCTAACAGCTG
>Ga0308159_1005568_pt1 | contig 10559 bp, 10 predicted proteins | sample PhyCR1_FD_201040 | JGI IMG/M metagenome (GOLD analysis project Ga0308159, IMG submission 201040) | Phyllosphere microbial communities from UC Gill Tract Community Farm, Albany, California, United States - DLSLC.R1 | ecosystem: Host-associated > Plants > Phyllosphere > Unclassified | place: USA...
TGGCGCCGGTCATTGCCACATAAAGGTACTTGTCCACACTCTTTCCTCTGCATGCCGGACGTTTGCCGCCCACCGCTGTACTGCTGAGCCATAAGCAATTAGCAGACCAACTTTTAATTGGCGGTGCGAAGCCCGGTAAACAAAGGGCTTGAGGGATTTGCGGGGCAAATTTGAAATGTATCGAAGACGAAAAACCGGCGGTGTCCTGCCGGTGGGTGGCAAAGCCTGGCGATGAGGTTGCCTGTTCTACCGCTTTCGCGAGCAGGCTCGCTCCCACAGGAAAATGCATTCCAACTGTGGGAGCAAGCCTGCTCGCGAAGACGGCAGTGCAGGCAACGCATCTGTGGGCTATGACTCGGCTTTACCAACCTCATATTCACGCAACTTGTTAGCAATCGTCGTGTGGGAAACGCCGAGCCGCTTGCCCAGTTGACGACTGCTCGGATGCTCTGAATACAAGCGCTCCAGCACGGCTTTCTCGAAGCGCCCGACGATCTCGTCAAGATTTCCATCAAGGGAAAAATCGCCAAGCGGCTGACGCACGCCGTAATCCGGCAGGCGAATATGCTCCGCCTTGACCTTACCGCCGTCACACAGCGACACCGCCTGAAACAGCACGTTTTCCAATTGCCGCACGTTGCCCGGCCAGTGGTAGTGACTGAGCCGGTCCATCGCCGCCGGCGCCAGTTTCGGCAGCGCGCAACCGATCTGCCGGCTGGCCTGATCAAGGAAATGTTCGACCAGCGGGGTCAAGCCATCAAGGCACTCGCGCAGCGGCGGAATGTGCAGCGACAGCACGTTCAAGCGGTGATACAGATCCTGACGAAACTCGCCGCGCGCGCACAGCTCGGACAGGTCCACCTGCGTCGCGCAGATCACCCGCACATCCAGATAGACCTCTTCATCACTGCCGACGCGACGGAAGCAGCCATCCTGCAAAAAGCGCAGCAGTTTTACCTGCAAGCGCGGGCTCATTTCGCCGACACCGTCGAGAAACAGCGTGCCGCCGGCGGTCAGCTCGAGCAGGCCGAGTTTGCCTTCGGCGCGTGCGCCTTCGAAAGCGCCGGGGCCGTAGCCGAACAGCTCGGTCTCGGCCATCGACTCCGGCAGCCCGGCGCAGTTGAGCGCCATCAGCGGCGACTGCCCGCGCGGACTGGCGAGGTGGCAGGCCCGCGCGAGCAATTCCTTGCCGGTGCCGGTTTCGCCTTCTATTAATAGCGGTGCATCGAGAGGCGCCATGCGCCGCGCCTCACGGACCACAGCCGCCATGACTTTCGAGCTCTGGAAGATGCTGTCAAAGCCGCGCAGTTCCTGTTTGCGCACGTTATAAATGCGCTCACCAACGCGATCCGCGCGATGCAGCGTCAGCACTGCACCGGCCATGGCCTCGCTGTCGTCGTGTTCCGATTGCAGCGGCGCGATGTCGGCGAGAAAGACGTCGCCTTTGACCTTGACGCGCATGCCGTTGATTCGCGATTTGTTGGCGCGCACCAGTTCCGGCAAGTCGAAATCTTCGGCGTAACGCGACAGCGGGATGCCCGGCACCTCGTCGACGCGCACGCCGAGCAACTGCGCCGCCGCGCGGTTGGCCGCGACGATCGAGCCGCCCATGTCGATCGACAGCACCGGAAACTCCAGCGCCCCGAGCAGCGCGTTCAACTCCATATGCCGGCGCTCGCTGGGCATCAACCCGACCCGCTTGACGCCGAACACCCCGCCAATCGCCTCGAACTTCGGCCGCAGCGCCTGGAACTGGATGTTGATCAGGTTCGGGCAGTGCAGATAGATCGCATTGCCATGCTCACCACCGACCTCACCGCGCGCGACGTTAATGCCGTAAGCCACGAGCAGGTTGAGAATGTCGCGCAGGATGCCGATGCGGTTCTGGCAGTGGACTTTGATGCGCATATAAACACCCGACAATTTTGAGAGATGAACCCATTCCCTTGTGGGAGCGAGCCTGCTCGCGAAGACGTCAGCACATCCAAAATGAGGTGTCGGACAGAGCGCTTTCGCGAGCAGGCTCGCTCCCACAGGTTTTACCCCGCGCCTGAGACCGACTTTCTGTCGAGGCGAGCAATTTGTTGTCAAGATTATGTGACAGACAACGCCCTTTTCAAACCCGCCAATCGCCGCAGATGCGACTTATCCGGCAAAGCGTAACGATTATTTTACGAATTAAAGAGAAATTTCCTACGCACAAGCGTTTCAACCTGCTGCACATCCACACGCTCCCGGGTAATCCTCTATCCATCGCTGGACATAACAAAAACGAATTCCCCTAGCAGGAGAGCAGCATGAAGCAGACGCAATACGTGGCTCGCGAGCCCGATGCGCAAGGTTTTATCGATTACCCCGCCGAAGAACATGCGGTGTGGAACACGCTGATCACTCGCCAGTTGAAGGTGATTGAAGGTCGCGCGTGCCAGGAGTACCTGGACGGTATCGAAAAACTCGGCCTGCCCCACGACCGCATCCCGCAGCTCGGTGAGATCAACAAGGTGCTCGGCGAAACCACCGGATGGCAGGTTGCGCGCGTGCCGGCGCTGATTCCCTTTCAGACGTTTTTTGAATTGCTCGCCAGCAAGCAGTTTCCCGTCGCCACGTTTATCCGTACCCGCGAAGAACTGGACTACCTGCAAGAGCCGGACATCTTTCACGAGATCTTCGGGCACTGTCCGCTGCTGACCAACCCGTACTTCGCTGAATTCACCCACACCTACGGCAAGCTCGGCCTGCAAGCGACCAAGGAAGAACGCGTGTATCTGGCGCGCCTGTACTGGATGACCATCGAATTCGGCCTGGTCGATACCCCGCAAGGCAAACGCATCTACGGTGGCGGCATTCTGTCGTCGCCCAAAGAAACCGTTTACTGCCTGTCAGACGAGCCTGAGCATCAAGCTTTCGATCCGCTCGAAGCGATGCGCACGCCTTACCGTATCGACATTCTGCAGCCGTTGTATTTCGTCCTGCCCAACCTCAAGCGCCTGTTCGACGTCGCCCATGAAGACATCATGGCCATGGTGCGCCAAGGCATGCAGCTGGGCTTGCACGCGCCAAAATTTCCGCCGAAACCCAAAGCCGCCTGAACCGCGACTTTTGCTGACAATTGCGCCTGTGCGTCGCCGCCACTTTGGTTTAGCGTGACGGTACCTACGGGCGCACACCCTTGAATAAAAAACACACTCGATTTCAGGAACCGACCATGTCCACTTTGAACCAAGCCCACTGCGAAGCCTGCCGCGCCGATGCGCCACAAGTCAGCGACGAAGAACTGCCGATCCTGATCAAGCAGATCCCTGACTGGAACATCGAAGTCCGCGACGGCATCATGCAGCTGGAGAAAGTCTTCCTGTTCAAGAACTTCAAGCACGCGCTGGCGTTCACCAACGCCGTCGGCGAAATCTCCGAGGCGGAAGGTCACCACCCGGGCCTGCTGACCGAATGGGGCAAAGTCACCGTGACCTGGTGGAGCCATTCGATCAAAGGCCTGCACCGCAACGACTTCATCATGGCCGCGCGCACTGACGAAGTGGCCAAGACCGCAGAAGGACGCAAGTAATGCACTTCGACGCCATCGGCCGGGTGCCCGGCGACCCGATCCTCGGCTTGATGGAGGCTTACGCGCAGGACAGTAATCCGCGCAAGTTCGACCTCGGCGTTGGCGTCTACAAGGACGCCCAGGGCCTGACGCCGATTCCCGAGGCGGTCAAGATCGCCGAAGCGCGGCTGGTGGAAAGCCAGGACACCAAGACCTACATCGGTGGTCACGGCAATCCGCTGTTCGGCAAGGTCCTCAATGAGCTGGTGCTTGGCGCTGACTCAAAGCTGATCACCGAACAACGTGCCGGCGCCACGCAGACACCGGGCGGCACCGGTGCCTTGCGCCTGGCAGCCGAATTCATCGCCCAGTGCCTGCCGGGCAAAGGCGTGTGGCTGAGCAACCCGACCTGGCCGATTCACGAAACCATTTTCGCCGCGGCCGGGGTCAAGGTCAGTCACTACCCGTACGTGGGCAGCGACAACCGCCTCGACGTCGAGGCGATGCTCGCCGTGCTCAAGGAAGCGCCAAAAGGTGATGTGGTGCTGCTACATGCGTGCTGCCACAACCCGACCGGTTTCGACCTCAGCCATGACGACTGGCAGCGCGTGCTTGAAGTGGTGCGCAGCCGCGATCTGTTGCCGCTGATCGACTTCGCCTATCAGGGCTTTGGCGATGGCCTGGAGCAGGACGCGTGGTCGACGCGGTTGTTCGCGGCACAAGTGCCCGAGTTGCTGATCACCAGCTCCTGCTCGAAAAACTTCGGTCTGTACCGCGACCGCACCGGGGCGCTGATCGTCTGCGCGAAAAGCGCTGACAAGCTGATCGACATTCGCAGCCAACTGGCCAACATCGCCCGCAATCTGTGGTCGACGCCGCCGGATCATGGTGCTGCGGTGGTCGCGACGATCCTTGCCGATCCGGAGCTGAAAGCGCGCTGGGCCGATGAAGTGGAAGCCATGCGCCTGCGCATCGCGCAATTGCGCAGCGGTTTGGTCGAGGCGCTGGAACCGCACGGTTTGCGCGAGCGTTTCGCGCATATTGGCGTGCAGCGCGGGATGTTCTCCTACACCGGGCTGTCGCCGGAGCAAGTCAAGCATCTGCGCGAGCGGCACAGCGTGTACATGGTCAGTTCGGGCCGGGCCAACGTCGCCGGCATCGACGCCACCCGCCTCGCCTTGCTTGCCGACGCCATCGCTGACGCCTGCAAATAATACAAACACCGCGATTCCCCTGTGGGAGCGAGCCTGCTCGCGAAGGCGGTGTGTCATTCAACGCAAATATTGCCTGACACACTGCCTTCGCGAGCAGGCTCGCTCCCACATTGGTTTTAGGGTGAGCCTTCCTCCCTGCGGCCATCTGTCGCATTAATTTGAATTAAAAGTCTGATTGTCATTTTTCCTGCTGTATCCTGCGCAGGCTTTGTAAAAGCGCGGAGCACCTGATCTATCAACAGACTTAGCGAGGAGCGCAACCATGCACGAGATTCCTAATCTCCCCTTCCCAAGCCTGCACGTACCTGAGCAGACGACCCCGCAACACGCCGGTGCCGAAAAGCCCGAGCCGCAAGAAGCCGCTGACAGCCGCAAAGCCGACAGCGAAGCGTAAGACCCGCCGTACAGACCGTGTGGAAAGCGCTAACATGCGCTTTCCACACTGCCTGAAACCCGAGCCCGCCATGACCGACGAATTCTCCGAAAGCCAAGCCGCCGTCCTGATCGGTGCGACCGAGAAAATGATCGACATCTGGAACCGCCTCTCCCCGGAGAAACAGGCTGCCCTGCTCGCACGTTTCGGCAGCGAAGAAAACGCCCTCGCCGCGTTGGTCACCACCCAACTGGTCGCCCCAGCCAAGTCCTGAACGCGCCGCCCGGCAAATAGTTTTACTTTTCCCCGCCTCTGATCGGTTCACGCCGGTATCATAAGCAGCCTATCTAATCTGCTGCTCCCGTGGATCGTTACCCATGTCGTCCTCTATACCCGCGCCCCAGCGCCCACTGGCGGTTACGCTGCAAGTCGTTTCCATCGTCCTTTTCACCTTTATCGGCTACCTGAACATCGGCATTCCACTGGCGGTGTTGCCCGGTTACGTGCACAGCGACCTCGGTTTCGGCGCGGTGATCGCCGGGCTGGTGATCAGCGTGCAATACCTCGCCACCCTGCTCAGCCGCCCCTACGCTGGCAAGATCATCGACAACCAGGGCAGCAAACGCGCGGTGATGATCGGTCTGGCCGGGTGTGGCTTGAGCGGTGTGTTCATGCTGCTCTCGGCATGGACGCAAAGCCTGCCACTGTTCAGCTTGATCAGCCTGTTGATCGGCCGTCTGGTATTGGGCAGCGCCGAGAGTCTGGTCGGCTCCGGCTCGATTGGTTGGGGCATCGGCCGCGTCGGTGCGGCCAACACGGCCAAGGTGATTTCCTGGAACGGCATCGCCAGTTATGGCGCGCTGGCGATCGGTGCGCCGTTCGGCGTCTGGCTGGTGGGCCGGTTGGGGCTGTGGAGCATGGGCGTTAGCATCATCCTGCTGGCCCTGCTTGGCCTGGCGCTGGCGTGGCCAAAAACCGCCGCGCCGATTGTCGCCGGTGAGCGCCTGCCGTTCATCCATGTGCTGGGCAAAGTCTTCCCCCATGGCTGCGGCCTGGCGCTGGGCTCGATCGGTTTCGGCACTATCGCCACCTTCATTACCCTGTATTACGCGACGCAGCATTGGGACAACGCCGTGCTGTGCCTGAGCCTGTTCGGCGCCAGCTTCATTGGCGCGCGGCTGCTGTTCGGTAATTTGATCAACCGCCTCGGCGGGTTCCGCGTGGCGATTGCCTGCCTGTCGGTGGAAACCCTCGGGTTGCTGCTGCTGTGGATCGCACCGGATGCACACTGGGCGCTGGCGGGTGCGGCGTTGAGCGGATTTGGCTTCTCGCTGGTGTTCCCGGCGCTGGGCGTCGAAGCGGTGAATCTGGTGCCGGCCTCAAGCCGTGGTGCGGCGGTCGGCGCTTACTCGCTGTTCATCGATTTGTCGCTGGGCATCACCGGGCCATTGGCCGGGGCGATTGCGGCGGGATTCGGTTTCGCTTCGATCTTTCTGTTCGCTGCGCTTGCCGCGTTGAGCGGTTTGATTTTGAGTGCGTATTTGTTCCGAGTTTCGCCAAAGCGCCACTTTTAGTCATCGCGCATTGTTGGCCATTCAGCCGACGCTGAAAGGCCAACATTATTCCCGCCGGCGCGGCCTTAGCTAATCAAACGGACGATGGCATAACTGTCGGGCGCTCCATTCAGGCTCGAAATAAATACAATCTTGCGATCCTCTTGGAGCACAAGATCATGAATCACTTGCCCTTTGGGTAACAACACCCTCCCGTTATCACCAAACGCCCCATCCCAGCCCATATCTTGCTCGATACTGACAATGAATGCCTGGCTGCCTTCCTCCCTACGCAAATCAGCATGACCCGCCAAGACGATAGTTGATGCAGAATTATAGAGAGCTGCTTTCAATACATAAATGTCGTTAAAGTCGTCACCTACATAAGACGCCCATCCTTGCTCCCCAAAATGCTCATCTTCTTCTCCATTCATCCCGCGACGTTGAAGCTGGAAAAACAAATACTGCGGAACGCCATTGTTCGACGTACCTACCAGGTAAAACTGAGATCTATCGTAACGCTTCAAAATTACATTTTTAACCGAAGGCTGCCCGTCATAATAGCCATTGACTCCAAAGCTCGGGTCAACATAACCTTTTGCATCATACCTGCCGACAAACCAACGTTTATCACTAATACCCGCTGAAGCCGCGACGAGATAGTTATCTCCCTGTCGAACAAGATCCTCGCCGGTAACCGAAAGATTTGCGCCTTCTCGAACGATTCTCAGCGACCCGCCATTGCCGAATTCTTCATTAAGAGCCCCGTCATTTTTTACTTTTACTACATAGGCAAGGTCAGAATAATCATTGTAATCAAGTGAGGTCAGAAGCAACACTTCTCCGTCGTCCAGTAACTCCATGGCACCGTGGTAATCGCGACCTTTCGCATTCGATATTATCTGCGCTACTTGCGCAGTAGAATTTTCAGGCGCCACATCTTGTATTTGCGGATCCCAGATCATGACACCTTTGTTGCCAAACGACGCATCCAGCTGCCCATTCAACTCAAATCGGGCCAGTCCGGTGGCGCGGTTAACACCTTCTTTTTGAACGAAGAACCCCATCAGATATTTGCGAAGATTAATATCAAACTTTACGCTATATGGAAGCGCCAAACCCCAATCAGGGAAAAACTCCGAAAGTTTGAAAAGTGCGCCACCCGCCTCGCCGAAACCTTCATCAATAACACCTCGCCCATCCAGCATGAACAAGTAAGTCATTTCTAACTCTTCGGAGGTCGCACCGCAGAGAATTCTGTCTGGCTCGGTAAGAGTAGTTATGGCCCGTGCCTGAAGACGCCGATGACCTGCTCCATATAGATAGACTTTGCTGCCGACTCCAAAAGAATCATCGGGAGTGCCACGTTCGGCTTCTTGATTACCGGAATCAAATGAGTTCTTCATTTACTTTCCTTGAATTAAAGAAAAACAGCACTCATTAAATCCAGTTCAGCAATGAAGCACACCTGTCAGAGATGACAGTCAGATAGAATAAAAAACTATAAAAATCCGATACAACTACCGATTGCTCACTCGGACTGCAGCTTTTTTCAAAAATCCACCTTGCCGCGCCCGGCCTTGATGTCGCCGCGCTTGGACTTGGATTCGAGCCGGCGCTTCTTCGAGCCGAGGGTCGGCTTGGTCGGACGGCGTTTCTTTTCCACTTTGGTCGCGCTGAGGATCAGCTCGACCAGCCGCTCCAGCGCATCGGCGCGATTGGCTTCCTGGGTGCGATATTGCTGCGCCTTGATGATCAACACGCCATCGCTGGTGATGCGGCTGTCACGCAGCGCCAGCAAACGTTCCTTGTAGAACTCGGGCAGCGATGAGTTGGGAATGTCGAAGCGCAGGTGCACGGCACTCGACACCTTGTTGACGTTCTGCCCGCCGGCGCCTTGCGCGCGGATGGCCGTCAGCTCGATCTCGGCATCGGGCAGATGCACGTTGTTGGAAATCACCAGCATGGAAAAACGTCCGTATTCAGAGGGTGCAGGATAACCCGAAACAGCTCTCAAGCCTGACGCAGGCTCACTTCCACTGGGGTTTGTGTGAGGCAACGAATCTCGGGAACACCACCAAAACAATTGTGGGAGCGAGCCTGCTCGCGAAGGCGGTGAGTCAATCGATGCAGATTTTTCTGATGGACCGCTTTCGCGAGCAGGCTCGCTCCCACAGGGTTCGGTGTGGCGCCACACATTGCCATTTCAAACAACAAACCCGGCACTTGGCCGGGTTTGCTGTTTCTGCTTGAGCGGTTACTTGGCGATCACCGGGAGCGCCTGCTGGGCACTGCGCTTGTTCTTGATCACGTAGCAGACCCACATGAACACCACCCACACCGGAATCGCGTACACCGAGATCTGAATCCCCGGGATCAAGAGCATCACCCCGAGGATGAACACCACGAACGCCAGGCAGACGAAGTTGCCGTACGGGTACCAGAGCGCCTTGAACAGCGGCGTCTGCCGGGTCTGGTTCATGTGCTGGCGGAACTTGAAGTGCGAGAAACTGATCATCGCCCAGTTGATCACCAGCGTCGCAACCACCAGCGACATCAACAGTTCCAGCGCATGTTGCGGGATCAGGTAGTTGAGCAGCACCGCAACCAGCGTCACCGCCGCCGACGCGAGGATCGAACGCACCGGCACGCCGCGCTTGTCGATCTTGGCCAGGCCTTTCGGCGCATCGCCCTGCTCGGCCATGCCCAGCAGCATGCGGCTGTTGCAGTAGGTGCCGCTGTTGTACACCGACAGCGCCGCGGTCAGCACGACGAAGTTGAGGATGTGCGCGGCGGTGTTGCTGCCGAGCATCGAGAACACCTGCACGAACGGGCTGCCGCTGTACGAATCACCCGACGCATTGAGGGTTTCCAGCAGGCTGTCCCATGGCGTCAGCGACAACAGGATCACCAACGCGCCGATGTAGAAAATCAGGATGCGGTAGATCACCTGATTGATCGCTTTCGGGATCACGGTTTTTGGCTTGTCGGCTTCGGCTGCGGTGAAACCGAGCATTTCCAGACCGCCGAAAGAAAACATGATGATCGCCATGGCCATCACCAGACCGCTGACACCGTTGGGGAAGAACCCGCCGTGGGACCACAGGTTAGTGACCGAGGCTTGCGGGCCGCCATGGCCGCTGACCAGCAAATAGCTGCCCAGGGCAATCATGCCGACAATCGCCACGACCTTGATGATCGCGAACCAGAATTCGGCCTCACCGAACACTTTGACGTTGGCCAGGTTGATCGCATTGATCAGCACGAAGAACGCCGCCGCCGAGACCCAGGTCGGGATGTCCGGCGCCCAGTAGTGAATATACTTGCCGACCGCGGTCAGCTCGGACATGCCCACCAGAATGTACAGAATCCAGCAGTTCCAGCCCGACAGGAAACCGGCGAAACCGCCCCAGTATTTGTGCGCAAAATGGCTGAAGGAACCGGCCACCGGCTCTTCAACGATCATCTCGCCCAACTGGCGCATGATCATGAAGGCGATGAAGCCGCAGATAGCGTAGCCGAGGATCATCGACGGGCCAGCGGATTTCAGCACCCCGGCCGAGCCGAGGAACAATCCGGTACCAATCGCGCCGCCAAGGGCGATCAGTTGAATGTGGCGATTTTTCAGGCCGCGTTTCAGCTCGCCTGACTGCGAGGGTTGTCCACTCATGAAAAAGGTCTCACGCAAGGTTTGATGGTGTGCAGTAGACGTTGCTGCAAGGTTGCGATTTCAGGCAGCCCCGATCAAACCCCAGCGCAGGCACCAGGAGTTCAGCTTGTTTACAACGGTCATGCGTCACCTGCTTGTTTTTATCTGTGACGAAATTGAACCCGGCACGCTTGTGGCGCGACGGAGTGAACAAGGCGGGTAGCCTTGA
>Ga0308159_1005570_pt1 | contig 10555 bp, 15 predicted proteins | sample PhyCR1_FD_201040 | JGI IMG/M metagenome (GOLD analysis project Ga0308159, IMG submission 201040) | Phyllosphere microbial communities from UC Gill Tract Community Farm, Albany, California, United States - DLSLC.R1 | ecosystem: Host-associated > Plants > Phyllosphere > Unclassified | place: USA...
TTAAGGAAATCGGCCGATGCGATCTGGCTTGCGGTGGTGGCGCTGGAAACCCGCGATCCGCGCGCGGTGCTCCAAGGGCGGCCGGTCTGCGAACGGTAGCAATCGGCGGCATAGTCGCGCATGCATTCGATCGCGGCGCGCTGCTCCATCTTGGTTTGCGCGCGCACCTGCAAATCTTCCATCTCGGTTGCATAGATTTCGCTGCGGTCGTCCTGCTCGATCCGGTCTTTCAGGTCACGGCAAAGCGTGTCCTCCTCGCGGGCCAGCTTCTCCGCTTCGTAGTGAAACGAATTGACGATGCCCCATGCGATCGCCTGCGCGCTCGGTTCAAGGCGGGTATCGCGGAAAAGGTCAAAGATGGTGTTGATGATGGCGTGACATTCTGCCTGCGCCTCGGCGGGCTCGGGCATGTCCAGTTCCTGCCGCTCGCCTCCCATGTCGAGGATGGAAAGCGCGGTCACGTCGCCGAAAGCCTCGGTGAAGCTGTCGAGCACGGAATCTTGCGCGATCATGTCGGCAATCTCTGCCTCCCGCGCCAGTGCCGCCAGCTCGTCGGGCGTGGCTGCGCTTCCGGCTTCGTCCTCGCCGCGCATGGTGTCGGCAATCGCCTTGTCGAGGTACTGCTTGCGCAGTTCGGCGGGCGTGGTGCCGATGGCCTTGGCGAGGTCGGCAAAGCTGCTATAGCTGCGGTTATTCGTTTCCTTGGTCATGATAACTCATCCTTGGCAGGGGATAGCGAAAGGGTCGGGAGAGGGGTTCCAGCCCTCTCCCTTCCCGACGGGGGTTTAGAACGCGGGGATGTGATCCTCTTCGTCCTGCGTGATACGGCCATCTTCGGTTGCGTTGCCTTCACCGAAACTGTCATCACGCTGGCGGCGACGGGACTGGCGGGTTCCGTCCATGTTCTGGCGAACGGGGGCCGGGCGGTTCCAGACCACGCGGAAGCCTTCTTCTACGTCGCCAAAGAGCATCACCTGAAGCGGCTCGGGCAGGCTGGGGTCATCCAAGCGGCCCTGATAGAAAACCTCGCCGGTCGAATTGCTGGTCGCTTCCCACAGTGCGCCGATCTGCGCCCAGCGCTTGCCGTTCCAAGCCATGATTTCGTAGAACGGTGCCTTGTCGTTGCTGCTGTCGACCGGGCGAAGGCCGAGACGGTGAAGGTCGATGGTCGCGGTTGCGATGGAACCGATGATCTGGCCGTTCTTGAGGGCGAAAGAACCGATGTTCATGAGTATTGCTCCTATAGTGCGGGGCCTATCCCCTTGCCTTTGGTCCGGGGCTTCTCCCCTTCCCTTCCGACACATTAATTCTACTCGCTAAACCCAAAATACTGAAATGCATTGATTTCTTGACAGATATTTACCGTACATGGTGAATCTGAGCATAAATAGTTGGCGCGGCAGCGACATTACAAGGAAACTTCGGCCCGCCAGGGCCGTCATTACTGACCAACAGAGCGCAAAGGGGTCGGTTGTCATTCACCGCACACGGAGCCACCTTCGCCTGTGTCCCAAGTGGCACGCCGGGGATCGCTCGATCAAAAGACGTCGCGCTGCGACCTAGCGGAGCTTGCCGGTCCGCGCTGGCTGTCTGCGACCAGCAGACAAAAGCCAGCCAGCGCGGACCGGCTAGCGCAGCTTGGTTGGAGGCAGCTTTTGATTGAGCAACCCGGTGTGCGACGCCGGGACACTGGCGGGGGTGGCGCAGTTTGTGGTGAATGACCTGGCGCGAGGTTGGTGCTGGGGATCGGCGTCCTCGCCGGTCCCCAGCATAGACGAGGGAACTGGCACCGAAGGGGACGACAACAGCCGCAGGCTACTGGCGCTGTGCGTAGACCAGGAGCCGCCGTGGAGGGCTGACGGGGGGGAGGGGGCCTCATCGCGGCGCGGGGCTCTGAGGCCCGTTGCAGGCTCGCTGGCGGCGAGGGCAGGGCGCCCGGGCAAGGGATCGTTACCCGCAGGGCGGAGACCCGCAGGGGCTCCGGGAGCCGCAGGCGACTAGAGCCCGGTCTCGCCGCAGGCGAGATGACCCCTACTGCTAACTGTTACAGTTCTGAAGCTGTGGTAGGAACCGGTGATGGAGGGCTATCGTCACGCACAAAAAACTCGAACTCGCCTCGTGTTGCATTGTCTTTAGCATGTCGTCGGAATGAGAGATTACCTTGTGAAAAGCACCATCGCATTTCATCGCCAGCAAAAGTTGCCCCGAAAGCATTCTGTAGCGTCTTGTGTTCTTCCAGACACGGATCGCCGTAAATAGGACGAATAACGCGAAGAATTTCGTCATAGTCTGACGGGTCTATCTTGATTGAGAACCAGTCGAGCTTTCCATCCTTACGAAAGATGACGTCGCTACCCCTTGCCGTGATACCGGCCACTTCGTTTTTGGCGAACATGCAGCTGTGGCCGCCATCGATTCCGTCCGAGCAGGCGTAAACGGCCTTGATCTCCAGCGCCTGGTTATAGCTTGTTTTCCCAGGCACCAGGTCACGGAAGGAAAACTCCTGCGGTGCGTCAGTTTTATCAGTTGAGGGGCTATCTACATTTGATGGTGCGCTGGAGTTGCAACCTGCAAGCAGAATGGCTGCGCTCGCCAAAACCAAGCGAGTATGTAGCATTTTGTTCTAGCCCCCATGTTGCTGCTTTAGCGACCAGTAGCGGGAGGAGAATTTTTTTGAAGTGTCGATCGCGAGGTCTCGCTGTCTATTTATTACCCCGATCCGTAATTCCGTAGGCAGCAAGGCCAAGCCACGAGCCGTTCCCACCGCGGAACTGACGGACGACGTCACCGCGATCCCAGTGTCCGGTGGAGATGCCTCGCCGATTGATCCCGCCGACAGGGCGGGTCCGTGCTGCCAGCAGGCGCGCGCGACGCGTGTCACGATCGAGATGGCGCAGTGGTTCCATGTCACAGATCCTTTCGGAATGATGGATCGGGGATCGATCGCTGGCGACGTTTAGCCGCACGCTTCATTCAGGATGGCGTGGCTTTTCAGAGATTGGCGTGAGAAGATCGATCACGGTAACTTCAAGCACATCCGCCATTTTCTGCAGGGTTGAGAGGGTGGGGTTCGCTCTTCCGTGCATGATATGGGAGATGTGCGAGGCGGCGACACCGGATCGCTCCGAAAGTTCTCCTTGGGTCAACTTGCGCGAAGCGCAGGCAGTACCAAGGTTCACGGCTAGCGCCTGGTGGAGAGGCGAGGTAAGGTCCGTCTCGGAGAGATATAGTCGGGTCATATGTGCATGAGCGACGAATAGATCAGGCAAGCTGCAAGTAGCCCTCCAATCAGCCATGCAATGCGCGCGGGTCCGACCATGCTGAGACATAAGCCACTGATGGAAAGCACCATCAAAAGCATCCAGGGATTTTGGCCAGTGATGTAGTTGTAGACTACGTAGGGCACGGCAACGGCGAGAGGCAGCCAGATCCAGTTGAGAAGTGCAAAACGCCTCCAGCGTTCATAACGTGTGAGCGGCGGTGCGCCAGCTGGACGAAGCTGGAAGACACCTGAGGCGCGAGTGGTGGCCACCGCCAGGGCCATAGGGACGACAGTGAACAGGATGGCCAAGGGGAGGGCGGCTTTCATACAAGATCTCCGGTCATGTCGCGAACAACCTAACCTTCACGGCCCACTTTTCTCAAGGTGCCATGGGGCCTTGTGACTGCACCGCTCGCGGTGCGGGTTGCCGGTCTGGCAAATATTATGGGACAGGGGGTATCGGGATTGCCAGACCGGCGGGGAACAAGACTGCTTCTCGCTCGCCGGGGCGAGTTTTGAGTTTCAATTCCTAACGAACGGTTAATTTCATGAGAGACCTAAGTTCTCGAAAATGAAATCCCCGGTCATTTGAATGACCGCATGAGCCTTGACTAGGACGTTCCCTTAATGTTCGAGCCCGTCCATAGGTCTCACCGAAGGAGGACAACCTATGAAGATGAAGGACGTACTAGAAGGGTACGATTACGATCTGCCCCTGATGGACGCGGTGAACGATGTCGAACTTCGACCTGTTCGCCGGCTGCTGGCGGGAGCCCTTATGGGTGAGAGCCTGGATGCCGGATATTTCGCGACCCGTGAAATGGCCGATGCCTATTTCGACCTGTGGAACGACGATCGCAAGGGCGTGCGCTATGGCGAGGGCTATCTGGCCTTTGAGGAGATCCTCAAGGACAAGAACCCGCTGCAGATGAAGCTGTGGTATCTGACCTGCGAACGGGATCTGAAAGAGACCGTGAAGGATACGCGTTGGCTCGCGATCCTCGCCAACCGTCGTGCCTACATGGCTCGGGCCGTTCGGGAATCGGGGGCGCAACTGCTGCATGTCTCGGCGCGAAATCTGGTCGCCGGCAAAACCCCCGCCGAACTGGTGGCGGATCAGACGGTCTGGAATTGAGCGCTCAGGCTACGAGCGCAAGGATGGTTTCCGGCTCGCTCGGCTGATGCCGCGAGACGCGGAAGGGTTGTAAAGGGTTGTCGGTGCGCACGACGAACTGGTCGGCGCCGGTGGTGTCGCGAAGCTGACAGGCGACGGCATAGCACTTCTCGAACGAGGTGAGATGGCGGCGGCGGGCTGAGAGAGACGAGATAGTCATAGGTTTGTCCTTCGGGTGATGTCCTTCGGGTGATGTGCGCTAATGCGCGGGAACGAGCCATGCAGGTTCGTTCATCTTAAATTGACCCATTGCGATCTATTATGGATGGAGCCGGAGTCGACGTTCAGGCGTTGCTCTGGTTGATCCACGGTAATGCATGGGTCTCATTCAATCGACGGGGTCGAAGCCGCTGCTACGGTTTCGGCCCCGTTATTGTTTGCAGTCGCCTTTGTCGTTCGACCCGCAAGGTGGCGACGACATGCGGATCGGCATGGCTTTGGATCAGACGCAGAAGTGCGTCATCGGGTAATCTGCTTGCATCGAGGCGTGGTCCTTTCGTCCTGGGCGCAGTACGGCCGAGGCCGAGAAGCACGATGCGGTTACGGACTTCAACGAGGCGTTCACCGCGCTCTGCGCGGGTGAAGGCCCGATCTCAGGCTGTGTACATCGCCGCGACCGACGACCTGGAAATATACGCTAGCCTTGCGTTTATGCGCAATAATGATAGATGTATTATATATGCATGATTGGAGCGCGAGTCGTGGACGGTGTCTCGAAAATCAGGGAAGAAGACCTGCTTCCCTTAGTGGAGGAATTTTACGCGCGGATCCGCGCTGATCCCGAACTTGGGCCGATTTTCAACGATGCGATCGACGACTGGCCGGAGCATCTCGGGAAGCTGGCTGCGTTCTGGTCCTCCGTCATGCTCACCAGTGGCCGATACAAGGGGCAACCGGTGCCGGCCCATTTGAAGCATAAGGCCAGGATAACGCCCGCGCTCTTCGAGCGGTGGCTCGCGCTCTGGGTGCAAACGACCAATGACATGATGACGTCAGAAGCGGCCGCGGCACTACAGGCGAAGGCGAGGCGGATCGCCGAGAGCCTGCAACTCGCGATGTTCTTCCAACTGGAAGGGCGGGGTGCCGCAACGGGCACTAGAGCCAAACAGGCGGATGCGCCCGAGCGACGAGTGCAAGCCCATGACTGACAACTTGCCTTATCGTTCCACGCCGGTGTTCAATCAGGATACGCTGCCGGCTGCCTTGCGCGCGCGACATGACACGAAGGCAGGTATTTGGGGCGTGATCCGGGTTCTCGAAGGCGAACTCAGACTAACCTACCTCGAGCCACCTTCGGAGATCGTCCTGACGCCGGACCAGCCTGGTTTGCTCCTCCCCCAGCAACCGCATTTCGTAACGCCGACAGGGCCAATGAAGATGCGGGTGGATTTTTACGATCACAAGCCCGGGCTCTGACATTCCGAGATTTCCAACGCATGCAAAAAGGAGAAGTTGATGACGCAGCCCCTCAGCGATCAGACCATAGCGCTCGTCAAGGCGACCGTGCCCGCACTCGAAGCCCATGGCCTCGACATCGTGCACGAGATGTATTCCCGTATGTTCCAGAATCCGGAAATTCGTGACCTTTTCAATCAGTCGCATCATGGCGACGCCGGTTCGCAGCCACGCGCGCTTACCGGCGCTATTCTCGCCTATGCGAGCAACATTGAAAATCTCGGTGCGCTCGCGCCGGCGGTTGAGCGGATCGCGCAGAAGCATGTTGGCCTGCAGATTCTGCCTGAACATTATCCGCACGTTGCCGAGGCGCTCCTGGGGGCGATCAAGGCAGTGCTGGGCGATGCGGCGACCGATGAAATTCTTGCTGCCTGGGGCGAAGCCTACTGGTTCCTGGCCAACATCCTGATCGCCCGCGAGCAACGGGTCTACTCGGAGCAGAAGGACGCGAGCGGCGGATGGAATGGCTGGCGCGAATTTCGCGTCGAGGACGTCGTGCGTGAGAGCAGCGTCATCAATTCCTTTATTCTGCGCCCCGTCGATGGCGGGGCCGTCATGCGGCACAAGCCGGGGCAGTATCTGACCTTCTGGCTCGAAATTCCGGGGCATCCGCCCGTCAAGCGCAACTATTCGATTTCAGCAGCCCCCAACCGCGAGACCTATCGCATTTCGGTCAAGCGCGAACCGCATGGCCTTGCGTCGGGCTGGCTCCATGATCACGCCAAACCGGGCACGGTGCTCAAAGTGGCGGCGCCGGCAGGCGAATTCTTCCTGGCAGCGCATGTCGAACGCCCGGTGATCCTCCTGTCGGGCGGTGTGGGCCTGACGCCGATGGTGGCGATGCTCGAAACGCTTGCCGAAGGCGGCGCCAGAGTCCCCGTGCACTATGTCCATGGAACCCATGACCGCGATACGCATGCAATGCGCGATCATGTTCGCGCTCTCGCTGGGGGGAACAAGTCGATCACCGTAACCGATTTCCATCAGACCCCGCTGGAAGATGAAGTCGCAGGGCAGGATTATGACGTCGCCGGTATCATCACCGACGAATGGCTGACTGCCAATACGCCGTTGGCTGAGGCTGATTATTATATCTGCGGACCACGCCCGTTTCTGCGGCACGCCGTCTCGACCTTGTCGCTGGCTGGCGTCCCATCCGACCGCATTCATTACGAATTCTTCGGTCCGGCGGACGAATTGCTCGCCGCCTGACTGAGCGCGGAGAAGGGCGACATCGCCCTTCTCCGCGTCTACTCAAACCGCCATGTCGGCGTGATCTCGGACTTCTGGACGCACTTGGGCGTCAGCGACAGGTTCCTCGACGAGAATCGCGAACTTGGCACCCTGGTAATAGATGCTGGGCCGATGCCAGGCCCGCGTCACGACGACGACCGTTCCGTCGATCTCGATCTCTTCGCCTGCCTGGGGTGACCGCGCGAAGTGAAAACTGCCCCGGGCTGCTGGGGAACTGCTATCGCCAGCCAAAACGTCAACGAGCATTTACTTCTCCTCCTTATTCAACGGGCGGTCTGTGATGGTGGATAGCGCCACGGCTTGCGCTGGCCGATCGCTGCGTCAAACTGCGTTTCGGCGAAGCTCCAATTTGCGAGCCTGTTCCACCAGGACGTGATCCAGCCCGCGCGATCCTGGCGGTAATCGATGTAGTAGGCATGCTCCCACACATCGCAAGCAAGCAGCGGCGTCACCCCTTCCTCAAGGATCGGACTACCCGCGTCGTGGGTCGAGAGCACCTCGAGCTTGCCGCCCTTCGCGATAAGCCAGACCCAGCCCGATCCGAAATGGCCCGTTCCTTCAGCGGAAAAACGCTGTCTGAGCGTTTCGAGACTCCCGAATTCGGACGAAATGGCGCTGGCGAGCAGCCCGGCAGGTTTAACCGTTTTCGGCGCCATGCTCTCCCAAAAGAAGCTATGGTTCCATGCCTGGGCTGCATTGTTGAAGACGCCCTTCGCGCCGCTGCCGTGCGCGATACGGATGATTTCCTCGAGCGTGTGGGCCGAGAAATTCTGCTCGGCCAGCAGCCGATTGAGCGTTTCCACGTAGCGTGCGTGATGTTTGCCGTGGTGGATCTCCAGTGTTTCCGCCGAGAGGACAGGCTCGAGATCCTTGGTCCCATAGGGCAGGGGAGGCAATTCGAAGACGAGCCTCTCAAGGTCGGATTGGGCTATTACAGCATTGCGGCTTTGATCAGCCATCGCTTGTCTCCTTGAGCAGAAATAGCGCCGGAAATCGTTTCGGCCGCCGCGTGATGACGAGTGTGACCCCATCCGGCGCAGATAAGCCTGTAGGACGGTCCTGATGATGAGGGCTGCGGGATCATTGCTGATGCAGCGGCACAGGGCGCTGCAATGGTGTTTGGTGAGGGCTGTCAATGTGCATAGGACAGTTCTGCCCTTCGCGCATAGAGCGCGGCCATACACAGGGCGATTGCCCCAACCGGGTGATGGGCTGTCCATTGGCCAAGCTCGCCCACCACGGTGGTCCCCTCGGGGCCGGCTTCGATCCAATAGCCGGGTGGCACCAACATAGCGGCAGCGCGGCAAGTCGCCGTGTAGAGCAGTGCCCGAACGTGGCTTCCGTCGTCCTGCAGCCAGACTCCGGGAGCAATAACGGTCAAACTGCGCAGCGCCGGAAATACGGCCAGCGCAATCCGTGAATCGATGTCGCGATCGGGTTCACACGCGCCCTGGCACGCGGAGATGGCGTCGACGAGGCTGTCGTCGTGACCAATCGCCCTCACGCGGCGCAGGGCGCGCACGGCGTTCATGACGCGCCTACAACCAGAACTGCCTCATCGGGGTCGCGGCTGACGGGTGAGCAGACCGGTTGGAGGAGGCCGTCTCCAATGGCGTAGACCCAACCGTGAAGTGTTAGCGAAGCGTGCTGCGCCCAGGCCCGAACGACCAATGGGTTGGCTGCGAGTGCTTTCACCTGGGCGCGGATATTATGTTCGCACAAACGGTCTGCATTGGTATCCGGGGTGCAGCAGACTGTTTGATAGAGCTCACGCACCGGTGCGAGCCAAAGCCCGATCGCGTCGTCCCTGTCCGGTGCCATTGCCGCTTGAATCCCGCCGCACCCGTAATGGCCCACGACGATGATGTGCTCGACCTTCAAAACATCGACCGCGAACTCCAAGGCGGCGGCGAAGTTAGGATCGCTCGGCGTGGCGAGATTGGCGACGTTGCGATGAACAAACATCTCGCCGGGATCGAGATCGACGATTTCGGTGGCCGGCACCCGGCTGTCCGAACAGCCGATCCAGAAGTAGCGTGGCCGCTGCTGGCCTACGAGCCGTTTAAAGAATCCGGGATCGATCAGGGTTTTGGCGTCAGCCCATACGCGGTTGCGGGCCAACAGGTCGGAGAGGCCGCCGTCGTCTGCTCCGTCGGCGGCGGTCTGTCTTTTTCCACTCTCCTCCAATTGCCTCATTGCCCGGGAGCCTGCAGATCGACGACCCGAAGGTAGGGCTTCAGTGTCTTGTAGCCTTGTGGGAACTGCCGAGATGCCTCCTCGTCCGACAGCTTCGGCGATATGACGACCGGCTCGCCAGGTTCCCAGTTGACGGGCGTTGCGATGCTACGGGCATCTGTAAGTTGAAGGCTGTCGATGGCACGGAGAATCTCGGCAAAATTCCGACCGGTCGAAGGCGGGTAGGTCAGGATCAGCCGCACCTTGCGTGACGGATCGATGACGAAGACGGAACGGACAGTGACCGTCGGGTCGCTCTCGGGGTGGATCATGTCGTAGAGCGCCGACACCTTGGTGTTGGCATCCGCGATCATCGGGAAGTCGAGTTTCGTCCCTTGGGTTTCGTGAATGTCGAGCTCCCATTTGTGATGGGCTTCGACCGGATCCACCGAGAGGCCAATGGGTTTGACGTTGCGTTTGTCCCATTCGGACCGGAGCTTGGCAACCTCGCCCAGTTCCGTCGTGCAGACCGGCGTAAAATTCTTGGGATGGCTGAACAGGACACCCCAGCTTCCGCCGAGCCAATCGTGGAAGCTGATGCGACCGTGCGTGCTGTCCTGCTCGAAATCGGGGGCGATCTGCCCGAGCTGAATGGCCATGGGAACTCCTTCATATCGCAGATCTGATGTGGAGATGGACGAAGCATCATACAAACGAATGTTATTATTATTTATCAGCAAAGATATTGGATATAAATTAGCGCCGGGTTCCCGGTCCGAGCCCCACGATCACGAGGAGGGCTATCGGCATGGCGAACAGCACTATCCCATTGCCGTCCCCTTCGGCGACGAAGCCGTTTTGGCGGAGCAAATCGACAAAAAGGCGGATCGAGACGAAGGCGATGCTTGCGGCGAAAATCAGATAGAGCCCGGACATGGAGGGCGGGCGCTCTGGTCCACGCGCTTGTCGGTCATCATCGTTGTCAGCCTTCACGGCAGCTTTGTCCGTGACGAGGGAGGCGGTTTGCGGCGGCAGGTTTCCTGAAGATTAGGGGCATCTTCACCCGACGGCTGTCGGTCTTCAGATGACCACAGCGCAATGAAGTCAAACGGAGGGGGCACTTCCTGCCAGGGCTGACGCACTCGGCGATGTGCCGTTTGTTCCCAATCGAGAGAGAGGATCACACCGATACAAACCGCGATCACGAAGACCACCACGGCAACGAAGACATCGTC
>Ga0308159_1005571_pt1 | contig 10555 bp, 9 predicted proteins | sample PhyCR1_FD_201040 | JGI IMG/M metagenome (GOLD analysis project Ga0308159, IMG submission 201040) | Phyllosphere microbial communities from UC Gill Tract Community Farm, Albany, California, United States - DLSLC.R1 | ecosystem: Host-associated > Plants > Phyllosphere > Unclassified | place: USA...
TACGACCCGACCCCGGGCCGGTTCTCCTTCACCACGCAGAACGGCGTGCTGAACAACGTGACCTTCTCCTCCACGATCGTGGCGGTGCCGGAGCCGGCTTCTCTGGGCCTGTTCGGTATCGGTATGCTGGGCCTTGGCCTGATGCGTCGCGCCCGCCGCAAGTCCTCGGCCGCCGTGGCCGCCTGAAGCCTGACCACCCTCGGCCTTGGGCGGCTCACGCCACCCAAGGCTGAAGGTTGCTGAGATCTGGCGTTTGGCTGGCTGACCCATCCCGCGCCCGTTGGCTTTGTGCCACCGGGTGTGCTTCCCCCTCCGGGGCGGGTCACCCCCACAGTCCGGCGCCGGACTGGCGATACCTGAGACGGAGCGCCAGCGCGCCGCCCTTGCCGATGACGGCGGGGGCGGCGTGATCTTTTGTGCGGGCGACGATGCGGTGCGGCACAGTCTGCGCGGCGTCGGCGAAGCGCGTGTTGGAAGCAGGGAAGTCTGGGATTTCGCTTGCGCGCGAAGCCGCGATGCATGCGGGCTTCGGATGGTGCTGCTGCAGGGACTCGAACCCTGGACCTCTCCCTTACCAAGGGAGTGCTCTACCACTGAGCTACAGCAGCGTACCGGCTGAAAGCGAGGCGGTTCCTAGGGTCTGGCGCGGTGGAGCGCAATACCCTTTTTGTGGCTCGCGGCATGAACCGGCGTGGAGCGGCATGGAACGGCACCTGGGAGTGACACGCTCCTGATACGCGGTTCACCGGTTGTTCCGTTTTGACGTGGCGAGGGTCGAGCGGGGCTGTGGAGGCCGGTCTGCCTCGCAGAGCCGGCAGCGTTCATTAAATATGTGGAAAACTCACGAAATCGTGAGTGTTTGGTTGCCTGGGTGCGGCGAGGCGGGGAAGATGGCGATGCAAGGCCGCCCCGGCGGCCGCATGGCAATCGCAAGAGGCGTGCGTCCGGATATGTGGCTGAAACGCATCATCGAGCCCGCGCTGCAGGGCTGGCCCTGGCGGGCGAAACCCCGTGGCCGGCCCAAGCCGGTGTACCGGCCGGCGCCGCAGGGGGCGCTGCCGCCGGGCTTCGCCGAGGATGCCAGTGCCATCCGGCTGAATGCCAGCCTGATGGAATCCGGCACCGGGCGCGGCAAGGCGGAGTGGATGCGCACCGGTACCGGCGGCCGCAGGCGGGGCGGGGAGGCGGCGGAGATGCCGTTCCCCGAGGGCGACGGGCCGCATGGCCACCGCGGCCGCATGCGGGAGAAGCTGCTGGAGCGCGGGCCGGGGGCGCTGGCCGATTACGAGCTGCTGGAGATGCTGTTGTTCTTCGCCTTCAAGAAGGGCGACACCAAGCCGTTGGCGAAGCGGCTGATCAACCGCTACGGCTCCTTCGCCGGGGTGTTGACGGCGCCGCAGCAGGAATTGCTGGAGACGCCGGGGCTGGGGGAGCACAGCGTCTCCGCCCTCAAGCTGGTGCAGGACGCGGCGTTGCGTCTGGCCAAGGCGGAGGTGATGGACCAGCCCGTGCTGAAGAGCTGGGACCTGCTGATGGACTACCTGAACGCGGCGATCGCGCGGGAGAAGATCGAGCAGTTCCGCATCCTGTTCCTCGATTCCAAGAACCGGCTGATCGCCGACGAGGCGCAGGCGCGCGGCACGGTGAACCACACGCCGGTCTACCCGCGCGAGGTGATCAAGCGGGCGCTGGAGCTGCATGCGACGGCGTTGATCCTGGTGCACAACCACCCGAGTGGCGACCCGACGCCGAGCCGAGCGGATGTGGAGATGACGGCGGAGATCAAGGCGGCGGGGGCCGTGCTGTCCGTCGTCGTGCATGACCACATCATCATCGGCAATGGGCGGCATCTGTCGTTCCGGCGTGAAGGGTTGCTGTGAGGCGTCGCGGCGGGCGGTGATCGTCGCCGGTTGAGCCGGCGGCCGGGGTGATGCGTGCCGGCGTCCGCTGCCTGGTGTGGCGGGGGCAGATGGCCGGGGGGCGATCCCTGCCGCCATGTGGCGGCTGGTCTGCCGGCGGTGGCGGTTGCCGCCCGGGCCCGGCTTGTTACTGTGCGGTGTGCGCGGGCGGCATGACCCGGCGCCGGGCAGGGACGGAACACGCCGGATGACGGTCGAGAGCGGTGCGGACAGCGCCATGATGAAGCGCGGTGCGGACAGCGCCATGATGAAGCGCAATGTCTACCTGATGTTCCTGTGCCAGGCGCTGATGCAGGCGGCGACGGTGGGGCAGACGGCGATGTCGGCGCTGATCGGCTACAGCCTGGCGGGGGACAAGGCGCTGGCCACCCTGCCGCTGGCGTTGCAGATGGCTTCTACCATGGCGGCGTCGATCCCGGCAGGCATCATCTTCGCGCGGCTGGGGCGCAAGCCGGGCTTCATCCTGGGCGCCATCTGCGCCGGTCTGGGCAGCCTGACCTTCGCGGCCGGCATCTGGCAGGGCAGCTTCCTGCTGTATTGCCTGGGTGCGCTGCCGGCCGGCATCGGCTTCGGCATCTCCCAGCATTATCGCTTCGCGGCGGCGGAAGTGGCGACGCCGGCCTACCGGCCGCGCGCGATCTCGCTGGTGATGGCGGGGGGCGTGCTCTCGGCCATCTTTGGGCCGGAGCTGGTGAAGCATTCGAAGGACATGTTCGGGCCGCTGCTGTTTCTCGGCACCTACCTGATCCTGGCGGTGCTGCCGGTGGTCTGCATCACGCTGCTCAGCTTTACCCGCCTGCCGCCGGCGCCGCCGCGGCCGAAGGTGGCGACGCCGCTGGGGGCCATCCTGTCCCGCCCCTCCTTCCTCACCGCCGTGATCGCCGGCGCGCTGGCCTATGGCACGATGAACCTGATGATGACGGCGACGCCGCTGGAGATGATGCTCTGCGGCTTCGGCGTGACGGACAGTGCCACGGTGATCCAGATGCATGCGGTGGCGATGTTCGCGCCGGGCTTCTTCACCGGCCGGTTGATCGGGCGCTTCGGCGCGCGGCGGGTGATCGTGGCGGGGGCGGGGCTGAATCTGGCCTGCGTGGCGATCGCGGCCAGCGGCACCAGCTTCGCGCAGTTCGGCGTCTCGTTGATGCTGCTGGGGCTGGGGTGGAACTTCATGTTCGTCGGCGCCACCAACCTGCTGGCCGAATCCTACCGGCCGGAGGAGCGGGTGCGGGCGCAGGCGGCGAACGACTTCATCGTGTTCGGTACGGTGGCCTGCACGGCCTTCGCCTCCGGCGCCATCCATGCGACGGCGGGGTGGGATACGCTGATCCTGCTGCTGGTGCCGGCGATGGTGCTGGCGGTGGGGGCGCTGGCCTTCTCCCGCCGCCGCGCGGTGGCGGCGGGGTAGCCGGCGGCGGGGTAGGCCGGGGCGGGCGCCTTCGCGCCCGGCGCGGGCTCAGCCCTCGCGCATCATCGCCGCCATGCGGGCGGCGCGGGCGGGGGTCTGGCGGGCCCAGAGGGAGGCGAGCATGCCCTCCGCCGCCGCCACGTAGTCGCCGCGCTGGATGGCGGCGAGCGTGGCGCGGAACTTCAGCAGACCGGCAAGGCCGAGTTGGAAGGCCATGGCCTGCAGCACCACCTGCCGCGTTTCCGACAGGGCGCCGGCCCAGGGCAGGGCGCGGGCGAGATCGGCCTGGATCTCGGCGATGTCGTTGTCCAGCAGCAGGGTGGCTTCGGCGGCGGTGAGGCCCTTGCGGTCCAGGCAGCGGCCGATGCCGATGGTGGGGTGGCCGACGACCTTCATGCCGGGCAGCAGCGGCTTGCCGGTGGCGTCGTCATAGACGGTGAGGCGCAGGCCTTCTTCCCGCCGCAGCAATTCGGCGACGCGGCTCATGTGGCGGCTCCCTTGCGCGGCGCGCGGCGGCGCGGGGGCTTCGGTGCCTTCTGTTCCGGCATCAGTGCCGAGATGGCGCCGAGGCCGAGGATGCCGACATTGACGAGGTTCTGCAGCATCGCCTCGTCCGGCACGATGCCCTTGAGGGCGAAGACGATGACGGCGAGCGAACGCAGCGTGCCCGGCTCCGCGAGCCGGTCCAGCAGGTAGCGCATGGTGGGTGGGTTCCTGTGTCTGGAGCGTGATCGCCTGAGGTGGGATCAGCGGGAGGCGTGAATCACGCGAGCGAACGAAGGCGTGGGGCGTGGTCGCCGCAGGGCGTGCATCGCGCGGTCAGGCGGGGGCCTGGTGTGTGTGCCGTGCCTCCATGTGCATGAGCATGCTCAGGGGTGGCCCCGCCGCGATGGGCGGGGCCGGGGGGGTCACTCGGCGTTGAGGGTGAGGGTCTCGGCGCCGATGGTGACGGTGCCGGGGCCGGAGACGGGGGCGTTCTGCGCCAGCGGGCCGAAGGCGAGCGGGTTGCCGCCGGAGGCCGCGTCGTACAGGCCGACATGCGTCAGCGTGCCGGCGGTGGCGGTGAAGACGAAGCGCAGCGCCTCGGCATTCCGCTGCTGGCCGGTGCCGGTGAAGGTGATCTTCTGGCGGGCGTAGCCATTGCCCGCCGGTTCGCCGGACAGGCCGGCGGCGACGGTGCCGCCGGTGCCGAGCGCGGCATAGACGGCCGTGGGCAGGGAAGGACCGCGGGCGCAGAGGGCGCGGGCCACCAGGTTGCGGGCATAGTCGGTCAGGATCGGCATGGTGGTGATTCCTCTGGAAGGGATGGAAAGCAGGGCGCGCCTATGCGGCGGCGGCCATCGCCTGCAGGAAGGCGTTGGGCAGGCGGGTGGGCGCGTAGTCGACCAGCTCCACCTCGCCGAAGGCGGCGCGGTTGAGCTGGGCGGAGGCGTGGCCGAGCAGCATGCGCGCCAGCCCGGCGGGCAGGGCGGCGCCGGCGGCCTGCACGGTGCCGCCGCCGAGGCAGAGCGCCTGGTCGCCCGGCGCCCAGGCGAAGGCGGCGCGGAAGGGCGTGCCGGGCGTCATGTTGCCGGGGGAGAGCGTGGCGACGGTGACGCCGTTGATGTCCACCACGCCGGTGATGGCGGAGCCGGCGGAGGTGTTGCGCAGTTGCAGCCGGTTCTGGTCGGTGCCGTCGTCGATCTGCCACAGGCCCTGGGAGGCGCCGAAGACGGCGAGCTGCGGCAGCATCGCCTTGATGACCACGGTGCCTTGCGGGCCGAAGCCGCCCGGGGGTGCCCAGATGGGGGCGTCCGCCGCACGGTCCGCCGCCGCCAGCGTGCCGGCGGGCGGCAGCATGGGGGAGGAGGCGAAGGGCGCCATCTCCAGCGTCGGGAAGGCGATGCGGATGACTTCGTTGTAGGTGACGCCGCTGATGTAGGTGATGCGCCAGTTCAGCCGGACGAAGGCGGCGCCGGTGGCGGTGAGCTGGCCGGTAACGGTGCTGCGCGCCCAACCGGCGTTGGCAATGGTGTCGCCCCCCTGGAAGCCGTTCAGCACGGTGTTGCCAGCATCGGAGGGGCGGACCTCCACCCGGCTGCTGACCCGCCCGGCCGTGCCGCTGACCTGGCGGAAATGCAGGCCGGCTGTCCAGGTCTGGCCGGTGGCGGCCGGGATGCCGGCCATATTCTCGAAGGTCGGGATCAGCACGCCGGACGTTGTGGCGGTGCCGGAGAGCAGCAGGTCGAGGCACGGCATGCCGGCCTCGGCGGTGGTGCCGAGGATGGTCATGGAGAGGCCGCCGCCGGTGGCGGTGAGGTTGGCGTAGGTCGGGCTGGTGGTGGGTGCGGACGCGCCCTCGAAACGCGGGTTGCGGATCATGTTGGTACGCGCGCCTTCCACCAGGAGGCGGCGCGCGCTGCCGGAGAAGCGGGGCGTATCCGCCGCGGCGGCGATGAAGCCCGAGTTGTCGGTCGGGTTCATCGCCGTGCTGCCGCGGCTGAAGGCGATACGGCCTGGATTGTCCGGCCCCAGCACGCGCAGGGCGGAACCGCCGCCCAGCGCGCCGATGAGGGGGAAAGACAGGTTCATGGTCAGGGGGCTCCGGCACCCGTCAGGTGGCAGATCCGGGTGGTGCCGCCATCGGGCGAGTAGATGAGCAGGGAGGCCACGCCGCCGGCGCGGATGCGGGTGAAGCCATCGGTGTTGGTGGGCGCGGTGTTGACGGTGAAGCCGGAGAGCGTCAGCGCCAGGTCGGTGGCCATGCGGTTGACGACGACGCAGGAGAAGCCGTCCCCCGTATTCGTCCAGCTCAGCGAAAGGGTGGTGCCGTTGTTGGCGATCAGCATCCGGGCGTTGTGCGCAGCGTAGGTCAGCGTCGTGGCGGTGGAGAGCAGCATTGTGGCCATCCGCCGTTCGGTGAACTGGCCGTCCACGTAGCGCTTGGTGGCGGCGTGCTGGTTGATGGTGGGGTCCGCCGGCAGCACCAGCGGCCCGGCGAGGGTGGCGGTGCCGGAGGCGGCGATGCGGAAGCGCTCGGACACCGTGCCGCCGGAGCGGGTCTCGAACACCAGCGCGCCGGCCTCGCTGCCATTGCCGACCGTCTCGGCGATGGCGGCGATGCGGGCGAAGGTCTGCTCGGTGCCGGCCGCGTTGTTGCCGGTGGCTTCCAGCACCGCCAGCCGGTCGTTGGCGGCGGGGCTGGCGGAGAGGCGGCGCAGCTTCAGCGTCTGCGGCTGCGTCATGCCGGTGCCGCCGAGGCTGAGCGCCGCGTTCGGGTTGTTGGTGCTGTCGCCGGCGAAGTTCACCTCGGTGCCGGAGAGGGTGAAGCTGGCGGCGGGGACGTCCGCGGTGTTGTGCAGGCGGAGCTGGGCGCCGCTGCCGGTGCCGCGCCGGTGCAGGTTGATGGCGCCGTCCGTATCGGCGGAGAGGCGGGTCTCGATCGCCGCGTTGGCGGAGACGGAGGCGATTTCCACCCGGCCGGCGGCGACGCGGTTGACCGTGCCGCTGGCGGTGCGGTTGGCCGCCAGCAGCAGCCGCTGCATCGCTGCCGCGCTATCCGCCGTGTAGGTGATCTGCGAGGTGTCGCAGCCGCTGACGATGACGTTGCCGGCGCTTTCCCCGATATGGATGGAGGAGAGCGTGGCGTTGCCGGTGCCGGCGACGAAGGTGAAGTCGCAGCCGACGAAGGAGACCTGGCCGTCGGTGATCTCCGCCACGCGGCGGGCGCCGCCGGTGACGTCGACGCCGATGAACTCCTGCTGCTCGTTGCCCGTGGTGGACATCTGCACCGAGACGCCCTTGGAGGACAGGAAGCCGCCGACGAACTTGTTGCGCTGCGCCGTGCCGCTGATGCGGACGCCGATGGTGGTGGGGTCCGCCGCATCCACCCAGCCATCGGCGCCGCAATTGAAGAAGCCGCAGGCGTGCACGGCGTCCTGGATGTCGAAGCCGATCTCGTGGCCGTATTCGAAGCAGTTTTGCAGCACCGTCATGTCCGCGCTGGCGATGACGAAGGCGCTGCCGAGGCGACGGTTGGGCTGGATGTACACCGCGCCGCCGGAGTTCCAGCCGGCGGCGTAGGTGGAGGCGTCCAGGTCCACGGTGGTGGCGTTGACGACCGTGACGGTCCAGCGGCCGTAGAGGCCGGGGGCGCCGCTGGTACGGACCTCGGCGATGTTGATGAGGTCGCCGGTCTGCAGGCTGTGGGCGCTGGCCATGCTGATGCGGAAGCGGCCGGCGCCGTTATCGGTGACGTTGCCGATGATGATGCGGGTGTTGGACCAGATGCGGGAGGTGGTGACCAGCGGGTGCCAGTTGACCTCGCTGATGCGGCAGACATCGAAGGCGCGGCCGAGATAGAGGCCGTTGCGGCAATCGCCGGTGACGTCCTTCACCCGCAGGCGCGCATTGCCTTCGCTGTAGATGCCCCAATGGAAGCCAAGGATCAGCAGGCCGCAAAGCGTGGCGTCGGCGCCGTTGCCGGCGGTGTTGCCGCCGCCGCCATCGCCCACCGTGATGGCGGTGCCGGCGAAGGCGGCGGCCGCGTCCAGCCCCTGGCGGAGGTTGCCCGGCGTGGTCATGCCCCGGCGCAGGACGGCCAGGCCATCGACACCGGCATTGCGCTGCACGCGGATGGTGCGGGCGGGGTCCAGCAGGATGGCGTAGTTGACCGTGGTGAAGTTGCCGTCCACGCGCCAGCCGCCGGCGCTGGCGCGGCCGCGCAGGAACACGCCGTTCTTCACCGTCAGGTCCGCCGCCGCCACCAGGTAGCGGCGCGGGCCCAGCAGCACGGTGCCGCCGCCGAGGGCGGCCGCGGCATCGATGGCGGCCTGGATGGCGGCGGTGTCGTCCGTCGTGCCGTTGCCGATGGCGCCGTAGTCCCGCACATGCACGGAACGGTCGGTCAGCATGGCGGCGCGCATCTGGCCCAGCGTGGTGCGGCGCGTGGTGGCCAGCGCGTTGGCGCCCTGCACCAGCGGCGCGACATCGGCATCGGCCAGGTTGGTGGCGGCGGGAAGTTCAGAGATCTTGACGTCAGGCATCGCGACAAGGGTCCTTCGGAAGCGGAGGGAGCGCGCGGCGGGCGGGAGGGGTCAGACGAGCAGTCCGCCGCCGTCCTGCATCAGCAGCGTGTCGCCGTTCTCGGTGAGCAGGACGAAGGGCTCGGTGACCACGAAGGTGGCGGAGAGCTGCATCACCAGCGGTTCCTCCGCATCCTGCACCTTGATGCGGTAGCCGGAGCCGGCGGCCGGCGCGTTGAAGGTGGCCGAGGCGGAGCCGGCGGCGACGCTGACCGAGACGGGCCCGCTGACGACGCCGCCGGCTGCGTTGAGGATGCTGAACTGCAGCGTGCTGACCGGCCCGGTGACGCGCGCGGCCACCGTGAAGCTGCGGCCGATGTAGAGGCCGGCGGGGATGGGATCGAGCGCCACGGTGCGCGTCTGCACCGCGACGCCCAGGCTGAACAGCATGGAGAGCGCGGCGCCGACGGTGATGCGCACCGGCGGGGCCGAGGCATCCAGCACCAGCCCGTTGCCGACCGCGCCGCCGCTGCGGACCGGGATCAGGCTGAGCGAATCCGCCGATTGCAGCAGGATGAGATGGCCCGGCAGCAGCTTGTCCGCCACGCTGGCGAAGTAGCCGGGGGCCAGCACCGCGGCGCGGGTATCGGTGGTGGTGTAGAGCCACATCGTGAAGCCGCCGGCTGATTCCAGCGGCGACAGATTGCGGGCGTCGAAGGCCATGCGCGTCTCCTCGGACGTGTCCAGGGGGATGGGCGCGCGCCGGCGCCCGGCCTGCCGTGTGGGCGGGCAGGCCAGGTGCCGGGCGCGAATGGAATGGGGGGAGGGCCAGGGCGCAATACGCCCGTTGACGGGGGTGGAAGTAGCAGGAACATTAGCCGATAGTCAAGAAAAAAATCCTATATTCGACTTTCTATTCACATGGCGTGGACCAGGCCACGGCTTCACCGTTAGGCTGGCCGGCTGTTGTCCAGCCTTATGTCCAGCCTTGAGTCCGGGCTGGGGGGAACCCGCGCCATGCTCCGTCGAATGCTCGCCGCCACGTTCTGCGCCGCCCTGGCCGCCACCACGCTGCCGCAGGCCGCATCCGCGCAGGCACCGAATGCCGCGCAGCCGGGGGCGGGGACGACGCTGAACGTCTACAACTGGTCCGACTACATCGACCCCTACGCCGTCTCCCGCTTCCAGCAGGAGACCGGCATCCGCATCCGCTACGACGTGTATGACAGCCTGGAGACGCTGGAGGGCAAGCTCTCCGCCGGGCGGTCCGGCTACGACATCATCGTGCCGACCAGCGAGCCCACCTTCGCGCGGCTGGTGCGGGCGGGCGCGCTGCTGCCGCTGGACCGGCCGCGGATTCCCAACTGGACCAACCAGGACCCGGCGCTGCTGCAGCGCGTGGCGGCCAGCGACCCGGGCAACCGCTTCGGCGCCATCTATCTGTACGGCACTGTCGGCCTCGGCATCCGGGTGGACCGGGTGCGCGCGGCGCTGCCCGATGTGCCGCTGGATAGCCTGGACGTGCTGATGCAGCCGGAGAATGCGCGCAGGCTGGCCCGCTGCGGCATCGCGGTGATGGATTCCGCCATCGACGTGTTGCCGAGCGTGCTGCGCTGGCGCGGCAAGGACCCGAACAGCACCGACGCCGCGGACCTGCGCGCGGCGGAGGAAGCGCTGCTGGCCATCCGCCCGCATGTGCGCGCCATCATCGCCAGCGGCACCATCATGGATGCGCTGGCCACCGGCGAGTACTGCGTGGCGCTGACCTATTCCGGCGATGTCATCCAGGCGCAGGCCAGGGCGCGGGAAGCGGCGCGCGGCGTCGAGATCGGCTACATCCAGCCGAAGGAGGGCGCGCAGCTGTGGTTCGACATGCTGGCCATTCCCGCCGACGCGCCGAACCCGGAGGCCGCGCAGGCCTTCATCAACTTCGTGCTGCGGCCTGACGTGATGGCCGGCATCACCAACCACGTGCGCTACCCCAACGCCATTCCCACCGCGACGCCGCTGGTGAACGAGGCGGTGCGCAACGACCCGAACGTGTACCCGACGCCGGAGATGCTGGGCCGCACCTTCGTCGCCACCCAGCTCTCCGCGCAGGCGGAGCGGGCGCGCAGCCGCAGCTGGAACCGCTTCCGCGCCGGCCGCTGAGCCTTGGGCCTGCTGGAGATCGCTGGCCTGGCGAAGCGCTTTGGCGCCGTGCCGGCCCTGGTGGGGCTGGACCT
>Ga0308159_1005572_pt1 | contig 10555 bp, 8 predicted proteins | sample PhyCR1_FD_201040 | JGI IMG/M metagenome (GOLD analysis project Ga0308159, IMG submission 201040) | Phyllosphere microbial communities from UC Gill Tract Community Farm, Albany, California, United States - DLSLC.R1 | ecosystem: Host-associated > Plants > Phyllosphere > Unclassified | place: USA...
ATCGGCGAGCCGCTGGCCGAGGTGCAGGCGCAAGCGGAATCAGGGCTGGTCTATGCACAAAAGGTCGGTTTCGGTCTGGTGGCGGATTTCATGCGCTGCCAGTTGACGCTGATCCGCATGCTGCGCGGGCAGACGCCGACGTTCGGCTGTTTCGACGATGAGGGGTTCGATGAAACAGCTGTCGAGGCACATCTGGCCGGTTCGGCGGATCTGGCGCTGGCGCGCGGCAAGTACTGGGTACGCAAGTTGCAGGCGCGCTATCTGGCCGGGGATTACGCGGCGGCCGCTGAGTGCGCGGCCAAGGCGCAGGGACTTTTGTGGGTGGTTTCGGCGTTTTTCGAGGAGGCCGAATACCATTTCTACGCGGCGTTGACCTTGGCGGCCCACGGCGAAACTGACGCCGGAGCTTTGCAGCGTCTGGGTCAACATCATGAACAGTTGCAGACGTGGGCGCGCTTGTGTGCAGAGACCTTCGCCAGTCAGGTGGCGCTGGTCGGCGCGGAAATGGCGCGCGTCACCGGGCAGTTGCTCGAAGCCGAATTGCAGTACGAGCATGCCATTCAATTGGCTCAGGACAATGGTTTGCTCCATATCGAAGCGCTGGCCAACGAACTGGCCGCACGGTTCTACAGCGCTCGCGGTCTGGCCAGGATATCCCGCGTCTACCTGCGCGACGCACGTTATGCCTATCTGCGTTGGGGGGCTGCTGGCAAGGTGCGGGAGCTGGAGCGACGTCATCGTTTTCTGCGTGCCGAAGAGGCGCAACCGAATCCGGTCACCACGCTCATTACGCCAGTTGAACATCTCGACCTGGCAACGGTGCTCAAGGTCTCTCAAGCAGTCTCCGGCGAGATCGTCCTGGACCGTTTGATCGAAACGGTGATGCGCACCGCGATCGAACAGGCCGGGGCCGAGCATGGCCTGCTCGTTTTGTTGAACGCCGACATTCCCTATGTCGCTGCGCGAACCCGTATCGGCGACGGTGCCACGCAGCTGTGCAACGCGCCGCTGCACACGGTGGCGCTGGCAGAGTCGGTGCTCTACCAGACGCTGCGCACCGGCGAAAACCTGTGCCTGGACGACGCGGTTGCCGATCCGCTGTTCGCCGCTGATCCATACGTTCAGCAACGAGGCGCGCGCTCGATCCTTTGCCTGGCATTGATGAATCAGGCGCGGGTCGCCGGGGCGCTGTATCTGGAAAACAACCTGTCCGCCGGGGTGTTCAGCCCGACGCGTCTCGCCGTGTTGCGCCTGGTGGCGTCGCAGGCAGCGATCTCGCTGGACAACGCGCGCCTGTACCGCGACCTCGCCGAGCGAGAAGCGAAGATCCGTCGGCTGGTCGACGCCAACATCATCGGCATCATCGTCTGGGGCGTGGAAGGGGAAATCATCGAGGCCAATGACGCGTTCCTGCGCATGGTCGGTTACACCCGTGATGAGTTGCTTTCGGGCAATGTCCATTGGCGTGAAATGACCCCGCCGGCGATGCGCGCTAACAGCGATATTGCACTGGCAACGGCGATCCAGACCGGCCGGGCCCAGCCATTCGAAAAGGAGTACATCCGCAAGGACGGCAGTCGGCTGCCGGTGATTGTCGGTCTGGCCGCCTTCGAAGCGAGTCGGCGACAGGGCCTGGCCTTTGTGCTGGATATCAGCGAACGCAAGCTGGCTGAAGAGCAAGTGCGCGAAGGCGAGCGTCGTTATCGTCAGGTGCAAACGGAACTGGCCCACGCCAATCGTGTGGCAACCATGGGTCAGTTGGCCGCATCGATTGCCCACGAAGTCAATCAGCCGATCGCCGCCACGGTGACCCATGCCAATGCCGCGTTGCGCTGGCTCGGTGCAAAGCCACCAAATATCAACGAAGTCGAGCAGGGCCTGCGGCATATCATTCTCGACGGCAACCGCGCCGCCGACGTACTCGGGCGCATCCGCGCGCTGATACACAAAACGCCACCGCAGCGTCAGCCTGTCAGCCTCAATCTGCTGATTGAAGAAATGGTCGGTTTCAGCCGTGGCGAAGCGCTCAAGCACGGCGCCGAAGTCAGCGTTGAGCTGGCGGCAGATTTGCCTTTCGTAGTGGCGGACCGGGTCGAACTGCAACAGGTGTTGCTCAACCTGATCATCAACAGCCTCGAAGCCATGACGATCATGGCAGAGGGGCAGCGACGTCTGCTGATTCGCAGTGAGGCGCTGGGTTATAACGTGCACATCAGTGTCAGCGATTCGGGGCCGGGCTTTGCCTGCGAGCGGGCGGAGCAAGTGTTCACGGCGTTCTACACGACCAAATCCACCGGGCTGGGCATGGGCCTGTCGATTTGCCGCACGATCATTGAAGGACACGGCGGCAAATTGTGGGCCGAGCGCAATGAGCCGAGCGGGGCGCGGGTGGTGTTTGGCTTGCCGCGTTGTGAATGAACATGATCAACAGCCAGGCTGCCCGGGCATTGAGCCCGGGTGTTTCTGTCGGTGAGTTCAGGCCACCGGAATTGGATTTTCCAGCAGCGACAGGTTGAACTGCTCGATCAACCCGTGCTCGTTCGCGCCCTGGTTGGCTCGCAGCGGCAAGACTCGGTCAACCAGCACTTCGGTAGTGGCGGTTTCCAGCTTGATCAGGGTTTCCTCGATAAACTCGCCCAGCGGCATGGCGCGCTCGTCGCCGCTCTTGTGAATCAGATCGGTATCGACCCAAGGTGGCGCGATTTCCAGGACCTTGACGCTGGTGTCGCGCAGCATGAAACGTTGCGACAGCGAGTAGGAATGGATCGCCGCTTTGGTCGCCGAATACAGCGCCGTGGTCGCCAGCGGCAGGTAGGCCAGTACCGAGCTGTTGTTGATGATGTAGGCCTCGGGCTGGCGCTTGAGGTGTTCGACGAACGCGGCGCTGACGCGCACTGGGCCGAGCAGGTTGGTCTGCAACAGAGCGACGGCCTGCGCATCGTCGTAGTCGCCGGAACCCGCGTTGTCGAAGGGCATGATCCCGGCGTTGTTGATGATCACGTTCAACGACGGATGGCGGCGGATGACTTCGGCGGCGACGTCCTTGATCTGCTGCGCATCGTTGATGTCCAGCTGCACGGTGTCGATGCCCGGATTCGCTTGGGCAATCTCTGCCAGCAGGGTCTGGCGACGACCAGCGATGATGACCTTGTTGCCGCGCTGATGCAGGGCCTCGGCCAGTGCGCGGCCGATGCCGGAAGTGCCGCCGGTGATGAAGATGGTGTTGGCTTCAAGTTTCATGAGCTGCGTCCCGCGAGTGGATTGATTGGTATGTGGGCCATGATGGAGAAAACCTGCTCCGACCTGAATGACGTATGTGGTAGTGTTTCAGGACATTCAATAAACGGAGCGCGACCATGCATCGAGTCGGCTATCTGCTCACGGAAGGTTTTCAGGTCATGGCGCTGGCGACCCAGTCGGTGTTCGAGTTCGCCAACATCGTCACGGGCAAAGCCGTGTACAAGGTGCAGAATTTTTCCCAGGCCGGCGGCATCGTCAGCTCCTCGCTGGGCTTGCACGTCGATACGTTGCCACTGACGCAGGCGGGGCTGGCCGACAGTTGGCTGGTGGCTGGCACGCTGACTCCGCTGACGCCGCCCGATGCTGACGTGCTGCAAAGCGTGCGCGGGCTCGCCGACGGCGCACGCCGCGTGGCCGGCATCTGCACCGGCTCGTTCTTACTGGCGCAGGCCGGTGTGCTGGATAACCGCCGCGTGACCACGCACTGGGCGTTCGCCCCGGCGCTGCGCAGGATGCATCCGTCGGTGAATGTCGAGGACGACCGAATCTTCATCATCGACGGCCCGGTGTGGACATCGGCGGGCATGACCGCTGGTGTCGACATGGCGCTGGGTATGGTCGAGAAGGACCTGGGCAGCGAAATCGCCCGCTCGGTCGCCCATCGACTGGTGATGCATCAGCGTAGGTCCGGAGGCCAGTCGCAGCATTCGGAACTGCTGTCGCTGTCACCCAAATCCGACCGCATTCAGAGTGCGCTGGATTACGCGCGCAAGCACCTCAATCGCCCGCTGAGCGTCGAAGAACTGGCCGAAGTGGTGCACCTGAGTCCGCGGCAATTCACCCGCGTGTTCACCGCCGAAACCGGCCAGTCTCCAGCCAAGGCGATAGAGAGCCTGCGCCTGGAAGCGGCGCGTTTGCTGATCGAGCAGAGCAGTCACAGTCTGGATGTAGTCGCCAGGGAAACCGGGTTTCGTGACCGTCGGCACATGCGCGAGGTGTTCATGCGCGGCTTTGGCGTGCCGCCGCAGGCGGTACGGCGGGATTCGCGGCGGATGGTTTGACGTGACCAGGGTCTACGAAAAAATGTTGATCCCCATTCTGCCGATCAGGAATACGAGCAGAATCAGGAAGAAAACTCTGATGAAACTGCTTCCATACCGTAATGCCAAGAAGACACCGGTCAGTGCACCGGCCATATTGCATAAAGCAACTATGCCGCCAATCGCCCACAAGACATTACCGGAGGGGATAAAAAATATGAGCGCAGCGCTGAACGTCCCCAGATTGACCAGTTTTGCAGAGGCTGATGCATTGAGGAAATCAAAGCCAAAGACCTTGACGAAGATAAACAGCAGCAGGCTGCCACTGCCCGGGCCGAAGACACCATCGTAGAAACCGATCAGGCTGCCAAAGAAAACTCCGAGACAAATGTCTTTCGTTCCGAAGTGGCGGTCTTTGCCTGCCAAACCAAGTTTTTTTTCCATAAACGTGTAGATAGCCATGACTATCAATATGAAAAAGACGACGATCTCCATCAATCTTTTAGGGACAAGGGATACTGAGAGAGCTCCGAGAAAAGAAAATAAAAAAGCGGCGAGCATGGTCGGAAGCATTAGCTTCCAGCGGATTTTTATGCGCTTCAGGTAACCCGATATTGATGAAATATTGCCTGCCAGAACGGCCAGTTTGTTGGTGCCGAAAATGGTGGCAAGGCTGTACTGGGGTAGAGCATGTAGAAGTGCCGGCACCTGTACCAGGCCTCCGCCACCGACCGCAGCGTCTATCAGGCCACCACAAAACGCGAAGAAACCCAATGCAAGAACAGCGTGTTCAACATCCATGCGATAGATCCCTGCGGAACGTCATTTAGCCGGAAGGTTCATGAGTCGCTCGTGGTTTGGTTTAAATATCGTCAAAACATGCCGATCATTCTCCAAGCTCACATTATGAGAGTTCATCGGCATGCTTCGTTAATCCATAGAGATCAACAGGTCATAATCCGATGCATGGAGGAGAATGCATTGCCGACTCTTTCATTGTAATTGAGCATGATGCCCTTCAGGCGCGCAGGCTTGAACTCCAGACCTACCGTGCGACCGTAAGCTTGCGCGGCCGCCAAGGCATGCAATCCGTGTTTGTTCTCAACTTCTCCGGAGTGGCCCATTACCTAGCCTTTGGCGTTACGCAGGTTTTGCGTGTTTGTCCTCAAGAACGGATTGGCCGCGAGGAGCTTTGCTTCAATATATTGAGCGATGAAATTGTATTCACGACCGTTCCAGAGTTCAGATGAGATTGAAACCATCATCGCATCCATAATTGAAGATTTGTGTTCCTGCGAGTTTAGTGCCGTTTTATGCTTGGCGACGCCGGTGTTGTATAGGAAGTCCGCGAAGTCATTGCATTCAGCAATTTTGAATTGTTCTTCAACCCAGGCTGACGCACCAAAAGCTGCAGTCATGTAGTTGTACATTCCGTCATGGCCCTGATGTCCAAGACCGAAATCATCTTTCGCCACTTCATGCATATGCGCCATGACATTGTGGTAACCCTCACGTCTGTCGGCAGATACCGATATCGCATCCGCCGACAGGCGCATGATGATTTTTGCCGAGACAAGGCTGGTGGTTTTATGGGTTTCATTCCACCCATTGAAAAAGCTCAATACCGACGAGTCCATTACTGGCTTTTCGAGGAACGCCCTGAATGCGCTTTCAGCCGCCAGTTGCGCGTCTTGCGTGATGGAATGATTGAGTACCTCAAGCATGGCGTCCTGTATCTCAGCAACGTTGCCGACGCAGGCCAGCAACGGTTGACGCCGTTGGTTCTCTTCTAAGGTACGTCCGGGAATTTTCAAGTTGCGTATGTGCTTGGGCAGGGCCTGGATAAATGTCTCGCCAAATTCTTGCATGGATTTATATTCAAGCGGTTCCAAACGACTCTGTGGCGATGCTGAGCTCATGATGTGTCCTTCTCCCTAAAGACCTATGAAATGTTTGGTTTTAACGCACTTTCTTGCCTTGCAGCGGCGAAATTAGCCCGATTTGTTGGCCTGCGACAAGTGACTTATACTGACCCAATCATTCATTTTTAATGAGCGTTTACATGGAGTTTTCGCAACTGGTCATGTTCAAGGCAGTAGCCGATCTGGGCAGTATCGTCCGTGCCTCGGAGCGATTGCACTGCGTGCCGTCCAACATCACCAACCGCATCAAGCTTCTGGAACGTGAGCTTGGAGTTGACCTGTTTATAAGGAAAGGCAGAGGATTGATCATCAGCCCTTCAGGTCGGCTTTTTCTCGGCTATACCAACAAAATCCTGTCTTTGTGCGAAGAATCGCAACGAGCGCTTGATCCGTCGTCAGCTCCTTCGGGAGAACTCAGGATTGGTGCCATAGAATCATCCGCTACCGGCCGGTTACCCAAAGTGCTATCCAGGTTTCATCAACTTTATCCGGCTGTACAAATGCAATTCAGCACTGGCGATTGGTCACAATTATCCGCAGAAGTGGTCAACTACACGTTGGACGGGGCAATAATTGCCGTCAGGCCAGAACATCCGGACATCGAGAGTCTGGAGATCTATGAAGAGGATCTAGTAGTGATTGCCTCGCCGTCCGCGGGGGTGATAAACCAGCCAGAGGACCTGCGCGGTGTGGATTTATTCATGTGGCCTGAAGGATGTCCCTACAGAAAGGCTTTGTTAACCTGGCTGGAGCGGTACAAAGTTTTCAACCCGATAACAAGCATAGCCAGTTATGGCACCATCCTTGGCTGCGTAAGTTCAGGCGCCGGGATATCGTTGGTGCCGAGAGGCATGTTTGAACAGTTCCGCCAGCTCGGCGGTATTCAAGGATTCTTCTTCAATGACTTAAAGCCTGTGCAGAATTATTTTATCTGGAACAGGCACGTTGAATCTCATCGCGCAAAAGACAAGTTTGCCGATTTGCTCAAGGAAGAGTTCAAGGTTTGAGAAGTGGGCGGCAGTTGGCCCTATCCCGAAAAGTTCGCCTGCACTCGTCATTCAGCACAAGGAACCGAGCGCTTACAGAGACCACTGATAGGCTCTCGCAACCATGGTCATTGGATTGAAATAAATGAATCAGGAAGCGCAACTGCGGGATCTGATTGCTGAAGATCCCGTCCGCATGCACATCTTGCGAATAGTCAGGGATCTCAACTTGCCGGACTGCTGGGTTGCCGCAGGTTTTGTGCGCAGCCTGGTTTGGGATCATCTGCATCAGCGCCAACCTTCGCCGTTGCCCGAGGACATTGATGTCGTATGGTTTGACAGAACACGTCCCGGTCATCAAACGGTGCTTTGCGAGAACTGGCGGAAGAGTCCGGTATCCACAATGCGACAATCTGTGAAGATTTAGGCAGCTGGGAGTCTGGCCACCACGGGCAAGTCTGGTCGTTCCAACGTTGCGAGGTGCGTGAGCCACTGTCAGAGCGATGGTCTCACCAGACATTGGATGATCATGGGCATGTCTTCGAATTTTTTTGGGCCTCGCTCGATGAGTTACCGTATGGCGATTGCCATCCTGTCTTTCGTCGAGCGCTGGGGTTTTTGATGGAGACGTTTAGGTACCAAGAACAACTAGCGGCACACGACTGAGGAACAAAATGGAGACTGACCGGCTGCTTAAAAAGCGACAGTTGAATGTGCAGCAGCAGAATGCTTTGACGGCTCATCGGCTGATGACGACCGCAAAATTCTGGCGTAACGCCGGTCTTCCCGTCGCCTTAGTTGGTTATGGCGAAAGCCAGGGCATTGATTGGGCGGGCAGCGTGGTACTTGAACTGGAAGTCGATTTCCCCGGCATGCCACGGCTGTATGGCTTGATCCTGAATCAGGCAGAACGGTTCATAGCCTTTGAAATTGACACCGACAGTGATCACCAATGCGTGGAAACTGTAGAGCGATGGGAAGATGTAACTTCAATTCAGAACCATGCAGTTTCCCAGCGCGGCACTGGTAAAGGTCTCGCTGTAATTGCTCTTCAGGTCAGACGGGAAATTTCAGGATCATGACAGGCAAGGATCGCCGGTAACCTCAGCACAATCCCCTTGTAGGAGTGAGCCTGCTCGCGATGACGGCAGCACATTCACAGCCACATAAACAGAAAACCCTCAGCCCGTTTAAACAGTAGCTCCAGCCTCAAGCAAACGGCTACAACGCCTTGCGCCATTCCCTACGACTACGCCAGAATCCGCCGGCTTGTGCGTCTGCAGTTCCCTCCGTAACTTGATTCCTGTCACTGCTCATCAGTGATCGGGTCTGCAAGCCCGTCGGAAATCAGTCGCATAGCCCTGCCAAAGGACACTTGTTCGTGTCCGCTCAATGGCGGCTTTGTGCGGGAGACCTTCGGGTCTGCCGGGTTCCTGATTTCCCGGTCTTGCAGACCCGCACACAGCTGCCACCCATCATCTGCAAGTGATGTTGGCAGCTCCAGACGAATAATCAGGAGTTCCACCATGTTCAAAGTCACACCCAATCCCCCAACCACCGACCCCGCATCACCCTACGAATCCGGTGCATCGAAAAAACTACACGAAGCCGCCGAACGCGCCCTCGATCACTACCTCGGCCCGGCAGACATCCTGGCCAGCACCAACACGCCGGAACAGATGTTCCTCGCCAACCCGAAATACGACACCGAATCCCTGCTGGCCAACGCCAGCGAATCCCTCGGCTCGGCCACCACCATGCTCTACGACTTCGCCGCGCTGCTCGACAACCCGCGCCGCAAGACGCTGCTGGGCATTGCCCAGGTCGTCATGCTCGGCGAAATCGCGGTAAATCAGGCGTTGGATAAAGTCGAAATAGCCAAATGACCCGCAATGCGACGAGCGCAAAACCTCGTCGCAATCCCCGGGCGCACGATGGCTGGCACACGGCCACGGCTTGCACCACCCGGGCTCGACTGTCACCCTTCGGGCCGTTCTTCAAGGATCAGAACAAGGAATCAAGGATTGAGTGGTTATGTTCCAAACCCGCCGAAAAACTACCGCTACGAACAAGGTCGAACGTTTCTGCGAGCCGGGGGAGGGAGCGCCAGCGGCGCTGAACCAAATGACGACAAAGAATCCGCGCGCGGTTGGGTAGGTTGGGAGGTACGGGGAAACCGGTTATTGGCGCAGATCTGCCCAAGCGAATTTTCGTACGCTGGCAATCTATGTACGCCCTGCCATGACCACAAGCACCAGACTCAGAACGCTGGCGGAATTCTTACGAACGGAGCTGGAGGTAACTGCGATTTATCTCTACAAGAGTGAAATAGGAAGCTATGCGCAGGTAGACCTAGAGAGCCTGCAATTTTGCTGATCCGGTATCGAGCCGGGGGCGATAAGCAGGACTCGCCATCAAGAGTCCCGCCACGACATCCCCTCAAACCTCAGCCTTCACCCCAACCTTCACCGGCGCTTTGCGATACGTCAGCAAAACAATCCCGCTCACCACAATCACTCCACCCACGATCTGCCCTCTGCTGAGCATTTGATCTAGCACAATCCAGCCCATCAACAACGTCGCCAGTGGTTCGATATTCATTACCGGGGCGTTGCGTGGCATGTCCAGTCGGGGCACGGAGATGAACAACACAATGAAGCCGGTCCCATAGAGCACGACAAGCGTGGCAAGGGCCAGCCAGCCGGTTGAGGTGGCGGGGAGGTTGAGTCCGCCGGGGAGGGCGCCGGTCAGGCCGGCCAGGTTGACGCTGCTGAACACGATGAAGATGGTCAGCAGGCTGCGCACCGAGCCGCGCACTTGCGACAGTTTGTGGTCGGTGATCCACAGCGCGCAGGCGAAGACGCTGGCGGCGCAGAAGGCGAGTGCGACGCCCAGTAGCCATTCCGGGCCGACGCTGGCGCTGTCTGACAGACGTCCGGGGACGTCCAGCACGAACACCAGCCCGACGAGAATCAAGCCCATCAACATCGCGGTGCGCGCGCTTGGGCGTGGGCCGCCCAGCGCCCAGGTCAGCAAGGCGAGCAGGATCGGAAACACGTTGGCCACCAGCAGCGCCAAAGCGACCGGGACCCGCGCGACAGCGGAGTACAGACACAGGCTCTGCGCAGTAATCAACAGGCCCAACAACAGTTGCCAACGCCACGCGCCCGTCGGCAGGCGCAGGCTTTGCCGCTGCCACAGGACGAGAATGGCCAGCACCAGCAAGGTCCCGCCCGAGCGCATCAGAATCGCCAGCAACACGCCCGCGCCATCATCAAAAGCGACCCGTGCCGCGACGTGGTTGCCGGCGAACGCACAGCCCATGCACAACAGAATGATCACGGCGAGATAACGAGGGAAGGGCGGG
>Ga0308159_1005573_pt1 | contig 10554 bp, 12 predicted proteins | sample PhyCR1_FD_201040 | JGI IMG/M metagenome (GOLD analysis project Ga0308159, IMG submission 201040) | Phyllosphere microbial communities from UC Gill Tract Community Farm, Albany, California, United States - DLSLC.R1 | ecosystem: Host-associated > Plants > Phyllosphere > Unclassified | place: USA...
GGAGCCGGGGAGCGCGCAATTCTCCGCCACCCGGTCATTGCGCGAAAGGCCATCTTACGTGATGTTTTTGCAAGCACGGGAATTTAACCGCGCGCTTAAAAAACTTGCCTCCGCCTCCCCAAAGGTGCAGGGGACGAAGCTGTAGCGGATGCCCTAACGCGGTGTGCGAAGGGCGATCCGGATGCCTGCAATAGCGGGGTCGGCTCGGCCGGACACTCGCGCGCAATTAAGGGAAGATGCACAATGGCTACTGCTGAACTCATCGCCGAAACTGCCCCCCAGAACCCGGTCGCTGCCGAAGTCGCCGACATCGTTGCACGCTCGCGCGCGGCCCAGGCGCAGATCGAGAACGCCACGCAGGAGCAGGTCGACACCTGGATCCGCGGCATGGTCTACGCCGTGTGCAAGCCCGGCATGGACGAGGAAATCGCCCGCGAAACGGTCGCCGAAACGCAACTCGGCAACTACGAGGGCAAGTTCAAGAAGATCTCGGTCAAGACCCGGGCCACCCTCTACGACATCATCGACGACAAGTCCGTCGGCGTGATCGAGGAAGACCATGAGCGCAACCTGATCAAGCTGGCCAAGCCGGTCGGCGTGATCGGCGCGCTCTCGCCCTCCACCAATCCCGAGGCGACGCCGGTGATCAAGGCGATCAGCGCGGTCAAGGGACGCAATTCGATCATCGTTTGCCCGCATCCGCGCGCCAAGCTGATCAACGCCAAGATCTGCAACCTGATGCGCGATGCGCTGGTCAAGATGGGCGCGCCCGCCGACCTCGTGATCCCGATCGAGGTTCCCTCGGTCGAGAAGACCAACGAAGTGATGAAGCAGTGCGACCGCATCCTCGCCACCGGCGGCACGCCGATGGTCAAGGCCGCCTATTCGTCGGGCACCCCGGCGCTGGGCGTGGGCGTGGGCAACGCGGTCATCACCGTCGACGACACCGCCGACCTCGACGATGCCGCGACCAAGATCCTGCTGTCCAAGACGCTGGACTATGCCGCGTCCTGCTCGTCGGACAACTCGGTGATCCTGCTCGACGCGATCTACGACGCGATGCTCGAAAAGCTGAAGGGCAAGGGCGGCTTCGTGATCGAGGGCGAGAACAAGACCAAGCTGCAGAACGCCATCTGGGAAGACGGCGAGCACATCAACGCCAAGGTCGTCGCCCAGTCGGCGCAGTTCATCGCCGACTATGCCGGCTTCCCGATCCCCGAAGGCACCGCGTTCTTCATCGTGCCGGAGACCGGCTACGGCCCCGACTACAAGTTCTCGGGCGAGAAGATGACCGTCACCATGGCCCTCTACCGCGCCAAGGACATCGACGAGGCGATCCGCCTGACCAACGCGATCCAGGGCTATCAGGGCCAGGGTCACTCCTGCGGCATCTACTCGACCAGCGACGCCAACATCATGAAGCTGGCCGAGGGCACCAAGACCAGCCGCGTGATGGTGAACCAGCCGCAGTCCGCCTCGAACTCGGGCAATCTGTGGAACGGCATGCGCCAGACCTTCTCGCTGGGCTGCGGCTCGTGGGGCGGCAACGGCACCAATAACAACGTCACCTGGCGCGACCTCATCAACGAGACCTGGGTGTCCAAGCCGCTGGCGCAGAACAAGGTCATCCCCTCCGACGAGGCCCTGTTCGGCAAGGACATCATCGAGCTGGTCGGCTGATCTTTCGCGGCAACCGGGGAGGGTGCGAAGCGTTTCTTCCACCTTTACCCGGCTGCCGTGAAATGGAGACGACCGATGAACCGCACGCTTCCCCTTGTTGCCGTAACCGCCGCGCTGGCGCTGGCCGCATGCTCGAAGGAGCCGGCCGCTCCGCCGACGCAGCAGCCTGCCACGCAGACCGAGGAAGTGTTCCAGGAGGAGCCGGTCTCGCCCAGCGATGCACCGGAATCCGGGGCGCAGGCCACTTCGCCGGACGAAATTCCGGAGGCCGTGCGCGGCCGCTGGGGTCTGGTCCCGGCGGACTGCACCAGCACCAGGGGCGATGCCAAGGGCCTGCTGGAAGTGTCGGCGGACCAGCTCAAGTTCTACGAATCCGTGGCGAAGCTGGGCACCATCAAGGAAGCGGGCGAAAGCCGCATCCGCGCCACTTTCGCCTATACCGGCGAGGGGCAGAGCTGGGCCCAGGACGTCGTCCTCGATGCTCAGGACGACGGCAAGACGCTGATCCGCCGCGATTATGGCAAGGACGCCATGCCGGGGCCGCTCAAATACACCCGCTGCACGTGACGCAATCACGGCAGGCTGAAACACAGGGGCAGAGATGACCGAACAATTTGGGCTGACCGAGGACCAGATCGCGATCCAGGAGACCGCGCGCAAGTTCACCGCCGACCGCATCACGCCCTTCGCGGCCGAGTGGGACGAGAAGCATCACTATCCGGTCGACGTGTGGAAGGCCGCCGGCGAACTGGGCTTCGGCGGCATCTACGTCTCCGAGGAAGGCGGCGGCATCGGCCTGGGCCGGCTCGACGCGGCGCTGATCATGGAGGCGATGTCCTACGGCTGCCCGGCCACCAGCGCCTATATCTCGATCCACAACATGGGCGCGTGGATGATCGACACCTTCGGCGACCAGCAGCTCAAGGATCGCTACCTGCCCGAACTGGTGACGATGGAGAAGATCGTCTCCTACTGCCTGACCGAGCCGGGTTCGGGATCGGACGCGGCCGCGCTCAAGACTTCGGCGCGCCTCGATGGCGACCACTATGTCCTCACCGGCACCAAGCAGTTCATCTCGGGCGGCGGCGTCAACGACGTCTACGTGGTGATGGCCCGCACCGGCGAGCACAAGTCGCGCGGCATCTCCTGCTTCGTGGTCGACAAGGGCACGCCCGGCATGAGCTTCGGCGCGCCCGAGAAGAAGCTGGGCTGGAACGCCTCGCCCACCGCGCAGGTCGTGTTCGAGGACTGCCGGGTGCCGGTGGAGAACCGCGTCGGCGCGGAAGGGGACGGCTTCAAGTTCGCGATGGCCGGTCTCGACGGCGGGCGCATCAACATCGGCGCCTGCTCGCTGGGCGGCGCGCAGCGGTGCCTCGACGAGGCGATCCAGTATTCCAAGGACCGCAAGCAGTTCGACCAGCCGATCGCCGAATTCCAGAACACCCAGTTCCGCCTCGCCGAAATGGCCACCGAACTGGAGGCGGCCCGCGCGCTGCTCTACATGGCGGCCGCGAAAGTCACCGCCGGATCGCCCGACAAGACGCGCTTCGCGGCGATGGCCAAGCTGCTCGCCAGCGACACCGGCTCGTCGGTGGTCGACAGGGCCTTGCAGATATTCGGCGGCTACGGCTATCTCAAGGACTACCCGATCGAGCGCTTCTGGCGCGACCTGCGCGTCCACCGCATCCTCGAAGGCACCAACGAGGTCATGCGGATGATCATCGGCCGCGACCTGCTCAAGTAATCCTGGGGGATCTATGACCGAAGAAGTGCTGTTCCGGCGCGAAGGCGTTGCCGGGATCATCTCGCTCAATCGCCCCAAGGCGATCCATGCCCTGACACTGGGCATGTGCGAGGCGATGATCGCCCGGCTGATCGACTGGGCGACGGACGACGGCGTGGAGGTCGTCCTGATCGACCATGCCGAAGGGCGCGGTTTCTGCTCGGGCGGGGACATCAACCTGCTGCGCCATTCCGCCCTCAACGACGGCGGCGTGGAAGGGCGCAGGTTCTTCTTCGAGGAATATCGCCTCAACCACCAGCTGTTCACGTATGCCAAACCCATCGTCGCCTTCATGGACGGCATCACCATGGGCGGCGGCGTGGGCATCTCGCAGCCCGCGCGGTACCGCGTGGCGACCGAGAACACCCGCTACGCCATGCCCGAGACCGGCATCGGCCTGTTCCCGGACGTCGGCGGCGGCTGGTATCTCTCGCGCCTTGGCGGCCGGGTGGGGCAGTTCCTGGCGCTGACCGGCGCGCGGTTCGACGGCGCGGAATGCCTCTGGGCGGGCCTGTCCACGCACTACCTGCCGTCCGGGGCACTGGCGGACGCCAAGGCCCGCATCGCGGCGGGCGAGGACATCGCCGACGTCCTTGCCGCGCTTTCGGCCGAGGTGCCGGAACCCAGGGTCGCCGCCCACGCGGAGGCGATACGCCGGCACTTCGCCTTCGATACGCTGGAGCAGGTGCTGGCCTCGCTCGAAGGCGACGACGGCGAATGGGCCGTGAAGGAACTCGCCGCCCTGCGCACCAAGAGCCCGCAGGCGTGCAAGATCTCGCTGCGCCAGTTGCAGACGTCGCTGGCGCTGGAAACCTTCGCGCAGAACATGGCGATGGAATACCGCATCGGCGCCCGCGTGCTGGTCCTCCCCGACTTCGCCGAGGGCGTGCGCGCGGTGATCGTCGACAAGGACCAGAACCCCCAATGGAACCCGGCCACCCCCGAAGGCGTGACCGACGAGATGCTGGACGCGATCTTCGCGCCCCTTGCCCCTGAAGAGGAATGGAAGCCGCTATGACCTACGAAACGATCCTGGTGGAGCAGCAGGGCGGTGTCACCGTCATCACCCTCAACCGCCCGCAGGCCCTCAACGCGCTGAACTCGCAGGTGCTGGTCGATCTCATCGACGCCTTCGCCGCCTTCGAGGCCGATGCTTCGCAGGGCTGCGCCGTCATCACCGGCTCGGGCGAAAAGGCCTTCGCCGCCGGCGCCGACATCAAGGAGATGGCCGACAAGCCGAGCGCGCAGTTCTATTCCGAGGACTTCTTCGCCGGCTGGACCAGCCAGCTCGTCAAGACCACCCGCAAGCCGTGGATCGCGGCCGTGAACGGCTTCGCGCTGGGCGGCGGCTGCGAACTGGCGATGATGGCGGACTTCATCATCGCCTCGGAAAACGCGAAGTTCGGCCAGCCCGAGATCAAGCTCGGCGTGGCTCCCGGCATGGGCGGCTCGCAGCGCCTGACCCGCGCGGTGGGCAAGGCCAAGGCCATGGACATGTGCCTTACGGGGCGCATGATGGACGCCGCCGAGGCCGAGCGTTCGGGCCTCGTCAGCCAGGTCGTGCCGCTGGCATCGCTGCTGGAGACGGCGCTGAAGTCGGCCGCCACCATCGCCGCGATGCCGCCGTTGGCCGCGAAGATGAACAAGGAAATGGTCAACCTCGCCTTCGAGACCACGCTCGACACCGGCCTCGTGCTGGAGCGCCGCATGTTCCAGGTCCTCACCGCCACCGAGGACAAGGTCGAAGGCATGACCGCCTTCGTCGAGAAGCGCCCTGGCGTCTGGAAGGGCAAGTAACCGGCCGGGGCGTCATCCCGGCGCATGCCGGTACCGTGGGTGCCCCTCGAGGCGATCCCCCGCGTTGATGCGCCCCGCACGGCAAGCCGCGCCTGAAGACACACCACGGTCCCGGATCAGGTCCGGGATGACGAAATTGGAGAGCATGTCATGAAGATCGCATTCATCGGCCTGGGCAACATGGGCGGCGGCATGGCCGCGAACCTCGTCAAGGCGGGTCACGAGGTCCAGGCCTTCGACCTCTCGCCGGACGCGCTGGCCAAGGCCGCCGAGAACGGCTGCACCACCTTCACCGCCGTCCCCGACGCCGTTGCCGGTGTCGATGCGGTCGTCACCATGCTGCCAAACGGCGGCATCGTGAAGGGCGTCTACACCTCCGACGTGATCGGCAAGGCGCCTGCCGGCGCGCTGTTCCTCGATTGCTCGACCATCGACCTCGCCACCGCGCGCGAAGTCGCCGAACTGGCAGTCGCGGCCGGCTACGAAATGGTCGACGCGCCCGTGTCCGGCGGCATCGCGGCGGCCAATGGCGGCACGCTCACCTTCATGGTCGGCGGTGACGATGCGGCCTTCGAAAAGGCCAAGGCCGTCCTCGACCCGATGGCCAAGGCGGTCATCCACGCCGGCGAGATCGGCGCGGGGCAGGTCGCCAAGATGTGCAACAACATGCTGCTGGCGGTCCACATGATCGGCACTTGCGAGGCGCTGGCGCTGGCCGAGAAGGCGGGCCTCGATCCGCAGAAGTTCTACGAGATCAGCTCCAAGTCCACCGGCTACTGCTGGTCGCTGAACGACTACACCCCGGCCCCCGGCGTCGGCGCGGCCAGCCCGGCGGACAACGACTACGCCGGCGGCTTCGCCTCGGCGCTGATGCTGAAGGACCTGCGCCTGGCGATGGCCGGAGCGGGAACCGCGGGCGCAACGGTGCCGCTCGGCGAACACGCGACGAAGATCTACGAGGCCTTCGTGGAGGCCGGCAACGGCGGCAAGGACTTCGGCGCGATCTTCACGACGCTGTGAGATAGGCGCGGGCGCGGACGCATCCGTAACCTCGTCATCCCGGGCTTGACCCGGGACCGTGGGCTGTTCTTCAGGCGATAGCTCTCGCTGGGGCATTCCAACGCAAGGGTGCGCCTAAAGACAGCCCACGGTCCCGGATCAAGTCCGGGATGACGACGGGGCCCGGTCGCGCCGTTCCCGCTCGAATGCGGGCAACTTCATGCCCTTGGTCCGGCTGGTCAGGTGATACTGCCGGCACAGGCCGCAGCGGTAGGGGCGTAGCGGGAAGGGCGCTTTCGCCGCGACTTCCAGCGCCGCTTCCTCGCTGGCGTAGCGGGCCTTGCGCTGGCAGATGCCGGGGCGGGTGCGCATGTCAGCCCAGCAGCTTGGGGCCCAGCAGCATGAGGATCTTCACGTCGATGGCGTAGCCCTGCGCGCGCCAGTCCGCCACGGCCTGCCCGATCCCGGCAAGGGGGACGCGGTGGACGACGATGTCCTCGCTCTCCACCCCGCCGCCTGCGCTCACACGGGTCAGGCCCTGGGCCCGGAACAGGGTGAAACTCTCGCTGACCATGCCGGGCGAGGAGAAGAATTCGCCCAGTTTCTCCATGGTTTCGGCGTGGTAGCCGGTTTCCTCCTCCAGCTCGCGCGCGGCGGCGATGGCGGCATCTTCGTCGGCATTGTCGTCATGGTCGCCGACGAGGCCGGCGGGCAGTTCGATGCAGCGCCGGCCCAGCGGCACGCGGAACTGGTCGACGAGGATCACATGATCCTGCGCATCGACCGCCAGGATCACCGCCGCGCGGATGCCGCGCGCGCGGCTGACGTATTCCCAGCGGCCCTGGCGCCGGGTGGTGATGAAGCGGCCTTCCCACATCGTCTCCACCGGAAGGTCGGCGTCGTGGTGGTCGGAAGGTACGTGGATCTGCGCGGTCATACTTCGATCAGCCTGTCGGGTAGTTCGTTGACGTCGCCTTCGAGGCGCGGGACGTGGGCGGCCAGCACCGGCGCCACCCTGTCGATCGCGGCGATCATGGCGTCGGCGGTGCGGCCCTCGCGCAGCTGGGCGAGCAGGGCGCTCATCGCCTCGGCCCAGACGCCGGGTTCGACCTTGGCGGCGATGGCCTCGTCGGCGACGATCTCGGCGCGGTGTTCGCGCATCGAGAGGTAGATGAGGATGCCGGTGCGCCCGGTGGTGCGCTGTTCGGCGCCGATGCGGAAAGCGCGCAGCGCGCGTTCATGGACACGCATGGTGCGGATCGGCGCCGGGATCAGCCAGAACTTGAGCGGCTGCCACAGTTGCAGCAGCATCATCGCGGCGAACTTGATCGTCGCCACGCCCAGCGCCAGCGACAGGATCATCCGCGGCGTCCACTCATGCCCCCAGTCGGCGATGAGGCGGTCGTAGAGACCCATGTAGAAATCCGGGGCGATCGCCAGCGCGCCGAGCGCGAGAAACGCCACCAGCGCCGCCCACGCCAGCGCGACGTCGGTGTAGCCGTCCGAACGATCGGCGAGGATCGTGACGATTTCGCCCGAGCTGAGCAGCTCGGCCTCGGCCACGGCGGCGCTGATGCGCTCGTGGTCCTGTTCGGAAAGGTATCGGGGACGTGCCATGCTACCAGCTCCCGCTCGAACCGCCGCCGCCAAAGCTGCCGCCGCCGCCGGAAAATCCGCCGCCGCCGCCCCAGCCGCCGCCTCCACCCCAGCCGCCGCCACCGCGATCGTCGTCGTCGCCGAAGCCGCCGGGCATCCAGATGATCGGCCCGCCGAACCCGCTGCGCCGCCGTCCGCCGCCGCTGGCCGCGCGCATGATCGGCACCACGAAGAAGAAGATCACCACGAGGATGAGGATCACCGTTCCGAGCGACAGGTCGTCACCGCCATCGGCGCGCTGCTTGTCCGCCTGCGCGGCGATCTTCTGCGCTTCCTCCGGGGGCAGGGTGAGCTGCTTGACGATCGCGTCGGTCCCCGCCGCGATGCCGCCCGGCATGTCGCCGGCCTTGAAGCGGGGAAGGATCTGGCTGTTGATGATCAGGAAGCTCATGCCGTCGGTCAGGACCGGTTCGAGGCCATAGCCGACTTCGATGCGCACCTTGCGCTCGCTCGGGGCGACGATCAGGATCGTGCCGTTGTTCTCGCCCTTCTGGCCGATGCCCCAGGCCCGGCCGAGCTGGTAGCCGTAGTCGGAAATTTCATATCCGCCCAGGCTGGGCACCGTCGCCACCACCAGCTGGCGGCGCGACTGCTTTTCCAGCGCCTCCAGCTTCTGCGTCAGTTGTGCTTCCTCGGCAGGGGGGATGATGTTGGCGGCATCGACCACGCGGCCCGTCAGCTTGGGAAACTGCGGGCCGGTAGCCTGCGCCCACGCCTGCGGCCCTGCAAGCAGGGCGCACAGGGCCAGCAATGTGGCCGCAAGGACGGCCCGGAAGGGGTTCACCGGATCAGAGCTTGCCCTGGAGGTCGGGAGCCTTTTCGGCGCCCGGCGTGACCGACTTGTACGGCACCAGCGGATCGGCGCCGCGCAGGCGCGCGCCGATCATCGAGGGGAAGGTGCGCACTTCGGTGTTATAGTCCTGCACCGCCGCGTTGTAGTCGCGGATGGTGATGCGGATGCGGTTCTCCTGGCCCTCCAGCTGGCTCTGCAGCATCTGGTAGTTGGCGTTGGACTTGATGTCCGGATAGGCCTCGACACTGGCGAGCAGGCGGCCGATGCCGGCGCCCAGCTGGGCCTGCGCCTGCTGGAACTGCTCCATCTTGGCCGGATCGCCGAGATCGTCGCCGCTCACCTGGATCGAGGTGGCCTTGGCCCGCGCCTCGGTGACGCCCACGAGAATGCCCTTCTCCTGCTCGGCCGCACCCTTGGCGACGGCGGCGAGATTGGGGACGAGGTTGGCGCGTTCCTGGAAGGCGGCCTCGACGTCGGCCCACTTGGCCTTGGCGGCTTCCTGCTTGGTCGGCACCGAATTGAAGCCGCAGGCGGACAGCGACAGGGCGGCTGCCATGACCAGCACGGTCCGGCCATGACGAGCTGCGTTGGAAAGCGACATCGGCGAAATTCCTCCACTGGACCTCCGGCACGGCCGGCGGCTTCCACGAGCGATAGATAGCGATGCTCCATGACGGATCAAGCGCGGCATGACGCGCAGTATGGACGGACGTGGAAACCGGCACGGTTAACAAACGTTTGAGGCGTGGGTGGGAGTGTGTCAAAATGCACGCCTGCCCCCCCCAATCGCCGAAAGAGGGATCCAAGCGAATGGCAATATTCGACGAATTCAAGAAGTTCATCTCGCGCGGAAGCGTGCTCGACCTTGCGGTCGGTGTCATGATCGGCGCGGCGTTCGGCAAGATCGTCACCTCGCTCACCGAAAACGTCATCATGCCGGTCATCGGCTGGGCGTTCGGCGACATCGACTTCTCGAAGTACTTCATCCAGCTGGGCGACGTGCCGGCCGGATATACCGGCAGCCTGACCGACTATGCCGCGCTCAAGACCGCGGGCGTGGCGATGATCGGCTACGGCGAGTTCATTACCCAGATCGTCAACTTCCTGATCATCGCCGCCGTGCTGTTCCTGCTGGTGCGCTCGATCAACAAGATGGTCGAATCGGTGAAGAAGGAACAGGCCGAGGCCGACGCCACCGCGGCAGCCGCCGCCCCGACCGATCCGCAGCTCGACGCGCTGAAGGAAATCCTCGCGGAACTGCGCCGTTCGAGGGCGTGATGGACACGTGGATGCGGCGACGGCCGATTGTCGACGCCGCATCCACGCGGTCACTTCACATTCAGGATCAAGGCTCTATATGAGCAACTGCCGGCTTCGGCCGGATATGATGATAAATTGCAGCGTACAATAGATGCAGCGGACCCGGGGGCGGTACCCGGCGGCTCCACCATCACCCGTTCCTTCCAGGAACAACCCCGTTGTCGCGGGGGTGATGACGGGGCCGAACTAGGATCGACGTGTGTTGAAAAGCGTTGTTTTCATCCGGGCTGAGTAACCCGTTCAAGGCTCAAAACTCATAAGTGCCAACGACAACGACGCACTTGCTCTCGCAGCGTAATTCTAGGGGCTAACGCCCTGAAGTTACAAAGCCAGAACACGGTTGGACCCACCGGGTAACAGAAGGGATTCCAGGGGCCCGGGGTGAGCCTTTCAACAGAATCACCCCACCTTCCTGATTATCGAGATTTGGCGCGTGCGAGCGTCAGGCCGCCTTGCGTTCCAGTCCCTCCGCCGGCTGCTCCATTTTCGCCAGCAGCGCCGCCTTTTCGTACTTGAGGCAGTCCAG
>Ga0308159_1005576_pt1 | contig 10545 bp, 10 predicted proteins | sample PhyCR1_FD_201040 | JGI IMG/M metagenome (GOLD analysis project Ga0308159, IMG submission 201040) | Phyllosphere microbial communities from UC Gill Tract Community Farm, Albany, California, United States - DLSLC.R1 | ecosystem: Host-associated > Plants > Phyllosphere > Unclassified | place: USA...
CTGTTCAGGGGCATTACGCCGACCGCGTGCGGCACGGGCGAAGCGGCCATGGGGCCGTTCTACTGCCCGGGCGACAAGAAGGTCTACATCGATCTGAGCTTCTACGACACTTTGAAGAACCAGCTCGGCGCACCGGGAGAATTCGCCCAGGCGTATGTCATCGCACACGAGGTGGGGCATCACGTGCAGGACGAACTGGGCGTGACCGCGAAGGTCGACGGCATGCGCGGGCGCCTGAGCCAGACGCAGAACAACGCGATGAGCGTGCGTGTCGAACTGCAGGCCGACTGCTTTGCCGGCGTGTGGGCGCACCATTCGCAGGAATCGAAGAAGTGGCTGGACCCGGGCGACATTGAAGCCGCGATGAATGCGGCGCAAAAGATCGGTGACGACGCGCTGCAACGCTCCGCAGGGCGCGCCGTCGTGCCCGACAGCTTCACCCACGGCTCGAGCGCCCAGCGCCAGCGCTGGTTCGGCAACGGCTATCAGAGCGGGAAAATCCAGTCCTGCGACACCTTCGGCGCGAAGACGCTCTGAGCAAAAACCGGCGTGGCCAGAGCGCAATAGTTTTCTTTTTGCGTCGGTGCGACAATAGCGGGCTTCATGACAAGCTCCTTTTCCAATCTTTCGCTGGCAGAACCGCTGGCACGCGCCGTAGCCGAAATGGGCTATGAAACCATGACGCCCATCCAGGAGCAGGCCATTCCGGTGGTTTTGTCCGGTCAGGACGTCATGGGCGCTGCCCAGACCGGTACCGGCAAGACGGCCGCTTTCTCGTTGCCACTGCTGCAACGGATGCTCAAGCACGAGAACAGCTCCACCTCGCCCGCCCGCCATCCTGTGCGCGCGCTGGTGCTGCTGCCCACGCGCGAACTGGCCGACCAGGTCGCCCAGCAGGTCAAGCTCTATGCCAAGTACACCAACCTGCGCAGCGCAGTCGTGTTCGGTGGCATGGACATGAGGCCGCAGACGGCCGAGCTCAAGAAGGGCGTCGAGGTGCTGGTAGCCACACCCGGCCGCTTGCTCGACCATATTGAAGCCAAGAACGCAGTGCTCAACCAGGTTGAGTACGTGGTGCTCGACGAGGCCGATCGCATGCTGGACATCGGCTTCCTGCCCGACCTGCAGCGCATCCTGAGCTACCTGCCCAAGCAGCGCATCACGCTGCTGTTTTCGGCCACCTTCTCGCCCGAAATCAAGCGACTGGCCGGCAGCTACCTGCAGAACCCGATCACCATCGAGGTGGCACGGCCCAACGAAACGGCGTCCACCGTCGAGCAGCGCTTCTACAGCGTGGGCGACGACGACAAGCGACGCGCACTCAAGCAGATCGTCCGCCAACGCGGCATCACGCAGGCTTTCGTCTTCGTCAACAGCAAGCTGGGCTGTGCGCGTCTGGCGCGTTCGCTCGAGCGCGAAGGCCTCAAGACCACTGCGCTGCACGGCGACAAGAGCCAGGACGAACGCCTGAAGGCGCTCGATGCGTTCAAGAAGGGTGAAGTCGACCTGCTGGTGTGCACCGACGTCGCGGCCCGTGGCCTGGACATCAAGGATGTGCCGGCGGTCTTCAACTTCGACATTCCGTTCAATGCCGAAGACTACGTGCACCGCATCGGTCGCACGGGCCGTGCCGGCGCGTCCGGCCTCGCGGTGAGTTTCGCCAGCGGCGGCAACGACGCGCGCCTGGTGGCCGACATCGAAAAGCTGATCAAGAAGCCGATCGAACTCGAGGCCATGGAATTCGAGGAAGACCGCCCCCGCGGCCACATCAACGACGGTCGCCGCCATTGGCGCGAAGCGGGCGAAACCGGCGACATGCGCGACGCGCTGGAAGCACCGCGCGAGCCGCGCAGCGACGTCCACGCACCGCGCGGAGGCGGCCGGCCGCACCGTTCGCAGGCGGCTCGCGATCCGTTTTTCGAGAAGCCCTACGAAGCGCCTGCGGCCGACGCGACGCCCGCCTGGGAGGCCGCTGCCAAGGCCGCACCCGCACGTGGCATCTCGGCGAACATCAAGAGCAAGCGAAAGGTCGCTGCCCTGTTCAAGACGCCTGAACGCAGCGACACCTGACCTGCAGCGGGCGCACGTTCAAGCCCGCACGCCGAGCACCGACAGCACGATGGCTGCCAGCGTCAGGGTCACCGGCATCCGGTGCACCGCCAGCGCATGCACCCGCGTCATGGACTGCCGCGAGAACAGCATGAGGTTCTTTTCCGAGTGAAGTGATGTGGACATGAAAGACTCCTTGAGAGGTAGGAGCGGACGGTTCGTCCGCATGCCTCGAAGATAGTCCTGTCTCGGTGTTCCGGCGCGGAACAATCAAAGACATGGCGTTTCCGTTTCTGAAACGAACTTTCACTGCGCTGCGGACTCGCCATGCCGGTCCGCTGCTTTCCCCATTTTGCTTTCCAGCCCCTCAGATCACATGAAAGTGATGGGTGCCATCGCGCGCGAGCTGTTCCACCAGGCCGAACTCCCAGTCCAGATAGGCCTGCATGGCTTCGGGCGGCGCATCGGTGCCTTCGTAGGGACGCCGGTAGCGGTCGGTGCGTGGCGTGGCGAGCCGCTGCTCGCCCGCTTCCGACGGCAGGCCGGCTGCAAACCACGCGGCGTTGCCGCCTGCAAGCACATGCACCTCGGCATCGATTCCGCGTGCATCGAGTAGCGCGCGGAGGTCGCGTGCGGCGAAACGGGCCAGCAGGCTGCTCCCGCAGGTCAGCACCCAACGCGGCACCGGCGGCACGCGGTCGAGCGCCTGCGCAAGCTGCGCGCGGATCGCGAACCAGGCCCCCGGAATGTGCCGCTTCACGTGATTCGCGCTGGTGGTGACATCGATCACCGCGACCATCGAGGGCGATTCGGCAAGCCACTGCGACAGTTGGGCGGGCGACACCTCGACCGCCGCGGGTTCGGGCGCATGCAGGGCGGGCGCCCCGCCCTTCACACCGAACGCCGCGTGCGCAGAAGCCGCATCTTTGGCCAGGATGTCCACCACATGCACGTCCCAGCCCATCTGCGCCAGCCATGAGGCGCTCATGGCGGCGCGCACGCCGTCGTCGTCGGCCAGCACGATGCGTGCGCCGCGCACCGGCACCTGGTGATCGGTTTCCTGCACCAGCTGGCCACCGGGTGCACTGGCGAAACCGTCGATGTGGCCGGCCTCGTATTCCTGGGGTGTGCGCACGTCGAACCGGTAGACGGTGCGTCCCGGCGCTTCGAGCGAGGGCAGGGCATCGAGCCGCACCCAGCGCACGCCGGCCCGTTCAGCCACGCGGCGTGCGTCGGCCTGTGCGGCTGCGCGTTGCACGTCGCTGGGCGCGGGCGCCTGGCGTGCAGCGCCATGGTCGAGCTGCTGGCCGGCCAGCTTCCAGCCGATGGTGCCGTTGCGCAAGGCCGCCACCGGATTGGGAAGGCCCGCGTTCACGAGGGATTGCGTGCCGATGATGCTGCGGGTGCGGCCCGCGCAGTTCACGACGACCTGCGTGGCCGGATCGGGCGCAAGCGCGCGGGCGCGCAGCACGAGTTCCGCGCCCGGCACGCTGGTCGCGGTCGGAATGCTCATGGTCTGGTACTCGTCGAAGCGGCGGGCGTCGAGCAGCACCACGTCGGCGCGTGAATCGATCAGCGCCTTGACGTCCTGCGCCGACAGCGAGGGCGTGTGGCGTTCGTGCTCGACCAGCTCGCCGAAGGATTTGCTGGGCACGTTGACGTCGCGAAACAGCTCGCCGCCCGCTGCGCGCCAGCCTGCCAAGCCACCGTCGAGCAGGCGCACCTGCGTGTAGCCCAGCGCCGCCAGCCGTTGTGCCGCCAGGGGCGCGAGATCGACGCCGTCATGCTCGCCGTACACGACCAGCAGCGTGTCGCGCCGGGGGATGCGGCGCCATGCATCGAGCTCGATACGCGACAGCGGCAGGTTGGCCGCCCACAGCGGGTGCGCCTGTGCGAACGGGTCTTCCTCGCGCACGTCGAGCAGGGCGATCTCGGTGCGGTCGATCAGGTGCTGGCGCACCTGGGCAAAGTTCAGGGTGTCGGTCATGCGGAGCGTGGTCGGCCGTGTGCCTGCGGTGCAGGTGGCGAAACCTGGGGAACGTTCGAATAGCCGGAGACGAAAGGCTTGCGCCCGCCTTCGGCCGGGTAGGTGTGGCGCCGCACGGCACCGATGTCGGCGCCGTAGACGTGGATGCTGACCGACACGCGATCGGCGTAGGCGTTGTGTACGCGATGCACGTCGCCGATGGCGGGCGACACGGCTTCGACCTGGCCCGGGTCGAGCCGCAGCGGCTCGCCGTCGGGCACGGCGCGGCCGTCGTCCTGCAGCCGCCAAGGCTGCGTGTATTCGGCGCCGCGCAGCATGCCGATGAGGCCCCACACCGTGTGGTCATGCACGGGCGTGGCCTGGCCCGGGCCCCAGACGAAGCTGACGACCGAGAAGCGGGCGTCGGCGTCGACGTGCAGCAGGAACTGCTGGTAGCGATCGGGGTGGGGCTGTGCGAAATCATTCGGCAGCCAGTCGTCGCGCGCGACCAGCGCTCGCAGCAGCGAGGCGCCTTCTTCGAGGATGCGGGGCTCGTCGGGCTGCGTGTCGAGCAGCCGCCCGAACGCCGACACGAAGTCGTGCAGCGGCGCGGCGGTGCGCGCGGTGTCAGGAACAGGCGTGGTCGTGGTCGTGGTCATGGTGTGACTCATCGGGCTGCGTCGGGCGTCAATGGTGTGGGCACATTGTGGGCCCGATCACACCCGCAGCGGGTCACGCGAGGCTCAGGCACCAGACCCACCAGCGCGCTCATGCGGCCGCAGCCAGCACGGCCCTGCCGGCGGCCACCAGCACGGCGTCGTCCTGCGGCGTATGGATGCGGCCGCACAGCACGTCGCGGTGGTGGCGTTCCAGCGGGTTGTGGCGGCTCAGCCCGTGGTTGCCCGTCAGCTGGAGGGCCAGTTCGACGGCGTGAATGGCGTTGGCCGTCACCGTGTGCTTGAGCAGGCCGCTGTCGACGGCGCTGGGCGTGCGCCCGGCGTCAACCTCTGCGCTGGCATGGCTGAGCAGCACGTCGTTGACGCGCAGCAGCGCCGCGATCTCGCCGACCTGCTCCTGCACCCGCGGCAGGGTGGCCAGCGACGCGCCCAGGCTGGCGGGTGCGCGCTCGTGCAGGAAGCCGAGCAGCCAGTCTTGCGCCGCGCGTGCCACGGCGTCGTACAGCGTGCCGAGCAGCACCACCATCCAAGCCTGCTGGTCGGCGTACGCCTCGACGTCGGCGGCGTTGCCGGGCTGGGCGGCCCAGGCCGCGGGTGCGCGCAGGTCGACGGCATGGTCGAGCGGCACCGCGACGTTGTCGAACACCACCTCGTGGCTGCCCGAGGCCCTGAGGCCGAGGTGGTCCCAGCTCGCGATCACGCGGAGGCCGGGTGCGTCGCGCGGCACCAGAAACACGCCGACCCGCGGTTCAGGCTCGTCCGTGCGGGCCCACACGGCCAGCCAATGCAGGCCTTCGATCCCGGTGGTGTAGAGCTTGTGGCCGTCGATGCGCCAGCCGTCTGCCGTGCGGCGGCCGATCGTGGCGGGCAGGCCGCCACGTGCCGGGGAACCGAGCTCGGGCTCGACCCGCAATGCGTTGATGAGTGCGCCGTGCTGCACGCTGTCGCGCAGCACGCGTTCCTGCAGGTGCGCGGGCCAGCGGCTGTCCGCACGCGAAATGGCATGGTGCTGCAGGTACGTCATCGTAAGGATCAACGCCGTGGCGGGCTCGCCGCGCGCGACGGCGCCGATCACGCGACGTGCCGCGCCCAGCGTGGCGCCAGCGCCGCCGACGGTCGGAGGCGCCACCAGGCTGACGAGGCCGTGGCGCTGCAGCGTGGCGAAATTGTCTTGGGGGAAGCTGCCGTTGTGGTCGTGGTCGGCCGCCGTAGCCGCGAACTGCGCGGTGAGGGCGGCGAGCACTGCGCCGGCTGGCTGTGCCTCGCGTGCAGTCAGTGCGGTAGCCGGGTGCGGCACCGTCGTGGGGCGAAGCAATGTGGTGGATGACATGCGATCGAAGGTAGCCCGGTGCACTCGCGGTGCCAACGAAGTTTTCCTTCTATCCAAGCACGTTTTCCTGCGTTGGGATTCCGGGCGATGGCGGATACGGTCACGTTCCTGTGACATCGCGCCATGCGTTCGTCTTCACCGCATCAGCCAGGAACCTGCCATGCCCTTCAAGCCATCGCCACCGCCATCGACGTTGCAGTCGCCGTCCCCCGCCGCGCCGTCATCGCGACGCCAGTGGCTGCAGGCGGCCGCGGCGGTGGCCGTCGCGGCGGGGCCTCCGTGGTTGCAGGCCGCAGCGCCCGCAAGGAGCGGGCCGGACCTGTCGGGCGTGACGCTGCGCATCGGCACCTACAAGGGGCTCTGGCGGCCGCTGATCCAGGCGGCAGGCCAGGGTGCGACACCGTACAAGATCGACTGGCGTGAACTCAACAACGGCGTGCTGCACATCGAGGCGATCAATGGCGACGCGCTCGACGTCGGTTCGGGCAGCGAGATTCCGGCCACCTTTGCCGCGCGGCAGAAGGCCGGCGTGCGCTTCATCGCGGCGAGCCATGAGGACCTCAACAACCAGGTCACGCTGGCGCGCAAGGACGCGCCGATCCGCAACATCGCCGACCTGCGCGGCAAGCGCGTCGGCTACGTGCGGGCGACCACTGCGCACTACTACCTCAGCAAGCAACTCGCAGAAGCGGGCCTGGGCTTCGGCGACATCCACGCCATCAACCTCACGCCAGCCGATGGCCTGTCGGCCTTCGCCCGCGGCGACCTCGATGCCTGGGCGATCTATGGCTACAACGGCCAGATCGCGCGCACGCAATACGGCGCGCGCATCCTGAAGACAGGCAAGGGCTATCTGTCGGGCAACTTCCCCGTGTACGCCAACCCGCGCGCCGTGGACGACCCATTGCGCCATGCGGCCATCACGGACTTCCTGCTGCGCCTGCAGCGCGCCTACGCGTGGACCAATCTGAACTTCCTGGCCTATGCCAAGGCGCAGTCGGCCGAAACACGTGTGCCGGTGGGCGACCTGGTCGAGCTCTTCAACGGCCGCAGCGACGACTACAGCCTGGGCCCGGTCACCGACGCCGTGGTGCGCAGCCACCAGGAAGTGGCCGATGCCTTCCTGCGCCTGGGCGTGCTCGACGGCCCGGCCAACGTGGCGCCGCTGTGGGACCGCAGCTTCTCCAGTGCGCTTGCGGCGCGCGGCGCGGCGGCCGGCTGAACCCATCCCTTCCACCACTCTCACTCTTTACTGCCATGAGCCAAAGTCCCATCGAATTCATCGGCATGATCCAGGCCCAGAAGGTCTCGGAGATCCATGCGCCCCAAGGTCCCGCCATCGACCGCGACTACGTGCGCGCCTTTGCACAGGCGCATGAGCAGGCCGGCTTCGACCGCGTGCTCGTGCCGCACCATTCCAGCAGCCCCGACGCGACGCTGACCGTCGCCTATGCCGCGTCGGTGACCGAGCGCATCCACTTCATGCTGGCGCACCGGCCCGGCTTCGTCGCGCCCACGCTGGCGGCACGCCAGTTCGCCTCGCTCGACCAGTTCAGCGGCGGCCGGCTGGGCGTGCACTACATTTCGGGCGGCTCCGACGAAGAGCAGCAGCGCGACGGCGACTGGCTCGACCACGACCAGCGCTACGCCCGCACCGACGAGTACCTCGACGTGCTGCGCAAGGTCTGGACGGCCGACAAGCCTTTCGACCACGAGGGCGCGCACTACCGTTTTCGCAATGCGTTCTCCGAGGTGAAGCCGTTGCAGACGCTCAACGGCAAGCCGCACGTGCCGGTGTACTTCGGCGGCGCGTCGGAGGCCGCGCTGCCCGTGGCCGGCAAGCATGCCGACGTGTATGCGCTGTGGGGCGAGTCGCTCGACCAGGCACGTGAACTCACTGGCCGCGTGCGTGCAGAGGCGGCCCGGCATGGCCGCACCGTGCGCTTCTCGGTGTCGTTCCGGCCGATCCTGGCCGAAACCGAGGCCGCGGCCTGGGCCCGCGCCGACAACATCCTGGCCGAGACGCAGCGCCTGCGGCTGGTCCAGGGCTTTGGCCGTGGCGGACCGCAGCAGAGCGAAGGCGCACGCCGGCTGCTGGCCGCGGCCGAGCAGGGCTCCCGCCTGGACAAGCGGCTGTGGACTGCCATCGCACAGGAGCTGGGTGGGCGTTCCAACAGCACGGCGCTGGTCGGCACGCCCGAGCAGGTCGCCGACGCGCTGCTCGACTACTACGACCTGGGCGTGACCACCTTCCTCATCCGCGGCTTCGACCCGCTGGAAGACGCGCTCGACTACGGTCGCGAACTCATTCCGCGCACGCGCGAACTGGTGGCTCAACGCGCTGCGTCCGTGCGAAAGGCAGCCTGACCATGAGCGCCGTTCTATCCATCGACCGTCTCGCGGTGCAGGCTGCTGCATCGCTGAAGCTCAACCCGAACCCCAGGCAGAAGTTCTGGTTCGATGCACCCGCGCCCCGCCTCACGGTCGAGGCCGAGCGGCGCCATCGCCAGGAGCGCCTGGCCGGGGCCTTCCGCCTCTTCGCGCGTTTCGGCTTCGCGCAAGGCCTGGCCGGTCACATCACCGCGCGCGACCCCGAGCTGACCGACCATTTCTGGGTCAACCCGCTGGGCGTGCACTTCTCGCGCATCAAGGTGTCGGACCTGTTGCTGGTCAATGCGAAGGGCGAGACCGTGATCGGCGACCGGCCGCTCAACAAGGCCGCCTTCGCGATCCACGCGGCCATCCACGAGCACAACCCGAAGATCGTCGCGGCAGCCCACACGCACTCGACCTACGGCAAGGCCTGGTCGACGCTCGGCCGAAAGCTCGACACGCTGACCCAGGACGCCTGCGTGTTCCACGGCGACGTGGCGCTGTTCGACGACTTCACCGGCATGGTGGTGGACGACAGTGAGGGCCTGCGCATTGCCAGGGCGCTGGGCGATGGCAAGGGCGCGATCCTGAAGAACCACGGCATCCTGACGGCCGGCCCCACGGTCGAGGCCGCCGCCTGGTGGTACATCGCGCTGGACAACGCCTGCCACACGCAGTTGCTGGCCGAAGCCGCCGGCACGCCGCAGCCCATCGACGAGGCCGTGGCCCGCCACACCCACAGCCAGATCGGCGGGCCCGAAGGCGCGCTGCATTCCTTCGAGAGCCTGTACGAAGGCCTCGTCGACGCCGAACCCGAACTGCTCGACTGACCACCTACCGCCCCACGCCCATGCCCATGAACACCTCTCTTTCCCGTCGCAGCGTGTTGTTGCGCACCGGTGGCGCCGCCGCCATCGTGGCCTCCAGCGGCCTCATCGCTTCGCGCGCCTGGTCGCAGCCACGCAAGCTCACCTTCGCCTGGAACGCCACGGCCTTCTGCCTCTCGCCCGTGGTCGTGGCACAGGAGCGCGGCTACTTCGAGAAGAACGGTCTGCAGGTCGATCTGATCAACTACACCGGCTCGACCGACCAGTTGCTGGAGTCGCTCGCCACGGGCAAGGCCGATGCCGCGGTCGGCATGATCCACCGCTGGCTCAAGCCGCTGGAAGCCGGCTTCGACGTGAAGATCGTCGGCAGCTCGCACGGCGGCTGCGTGCGGCTGGTGGGCGTGAAGGAAGCGGGCATCACCGACCTGCAGAAGCTCAAGGGCAAGACCATCGGCGTGTCGGACATCGCGAGCCCGGGCAAGAACTTCTTCTCGATCCTCCTGAAGAAGAACGGCATCGATGCCGACCGCGACGTGACCTGGCGCCAGTACCCGGCCGACCTGCTCGACATCGCGGTGAACAAGGGCGAGATCCAGGCGATCGCCGACGGCGACCCGACGCTCTACCTGATCGAGAAGCGCAACAAGGGCCGCTACATCGAGCTCGCGTCGAACCTGTCGGGCGAATACAAGGACAAGGTCTGCTGCATCGTCGGCGCGCGCGGCGAACTGGTGCGCAAGGACAAGCCGACCGTGGCAGCGCTGGTGCGCTCGATCGTGCAGGCCTCCGACTTCGTGGCCGAGAACCCCAACGAGTCGGCCAAGCTTTTCGCCAAGTACTCCCCCAAGGTGCCGGTGGAAGATCTGCAGGCGTTGTTGGGCACGCTGACGCACGGGCACCATCCGACGGGCAAAAGCCTGCGCGATGAGGTCGAGTTCTATGCGCGCGACTTCCGCTCGGTGGGCGTGCTCAAGGCATCGACCGACCCGGCCAGACTGGCCAACCATGTGGCCGTGGACGTGCTGGCATGACGACCACGGCCCACCCGGTGCTCGGCGGACGGCCCGAGCGACGCGCAGAGGCACCTGCGCGTGCCGTGGGCAGCGCTGCCTCCCATGCCCGCGCGTCATCGGCATGCGTGCCCACCGTCTTGCAGGACGTTGCCATCACCGGCATCTGGCGCACCGGCGTGGCAGCTGCAGGCGCGTGGCTGGCGCTGGGCGCACTCACGCTCTACTGGCCGAACAAGGAGGTCGGCTTCAGCGACTGGACCTTCACCACCGAGCTCGGCATCGCTGCCGCGGTGGTGGGTGTGCTGCTGCT
>Ga0308159_1005577_pt1 | contig 10543 bp, 11 predicted proteins | sample PhyCR1_FD_201040 | JGI IMG/M metagenome (GOLD analysis project Ga0308159, IMG submission 201040) | Phyllosphere microbial communities from UC Gill Tract Community Farm, Albany, California, United States - DLSLC.R1 | ecosystem: Host-associated > Plants > Phyllosphere > Unclassified | place: USA...
CGAGCGGGCGTCGACTGGTCGAAGGCGGCGCGGCGCTGGTCGTGATGCCGTGCAACACCGCACACCTGTGGTTCGATCCGCTGCAGGCGGCCCTCGGCGTGCCGATGCTGCATCTCGTGGACGCCGCGCTGGCCGAGGCGGTCGAGGTGGTGGGCGCTGCGCCGCTGGGCCTGCTGGCAACCGAAGCGACGCTGGCGTCGGGCCTGTACACCGCGCGCGCGCCGCAGGTCGACTGGCGGTTGCCCACGGCGGCGCAGATCGGAGAATGCGTCTCGCCCGGCATCGCGGCCATCAAGGCCGGCGATCTCGCGCTGGGACGTACGTGCTTGCGCGCCGTCGCGTGCGCGCTGGTCGAACGTGGCGCACGTGCGCTGGTGCTGGGCTGCACCGAGATTCCGTTGGTGCTCGATGCCGCATCCGCGCCGGTCCCGCTGATCGACGCCACGGCGGCCCTCGCACGGCGCACGGTGGCCTGGGCGGCAGGCCGCGCGCGCTCGCAGGCGGGCGCTCGTCCAGCTGCGTGCTGACCGGATCGGCAAGTGCCGGTCGACAATGCGGCCGGCGTTGCCGTCACCTTCGGCGGCGCGGCACGGCAGAACACGCAGGAGGTGAGCGATGGCGGACAGGATGGCGCTGGTGTTGGGGGCTTCGGGCTCGGTCGGGCAGGCGCTGGTCGACGAACTCGTTCGCAGCAGGGCTTTCGCACGCGTCGTCGTGGTCGTGCGTCGGCTCCCCGAGCCGGCCTGGGGGGCGCCCGTGCTGCCCTTGCTGGTGCCCGACATTCGTCCTGGCCTGCTCGCATCGGCTGTCGAGGAGGCCGCCCGGGCGTGGCAGGGCGAGGTCACGGGTTTCAGCGTGCTGGGGGTGGGCGCAGGCACCGCGCGGATGAGCATCGAGGAACATCGCGCCGTTGACGTGGAACTCAACGCCGCCTTTGCCCGTGGCCTCCGGGCTTCGGGCCAGGTCGGCCACCTGGCGTTCATGTCGGCCATCGGCGCGGATGCCACGGCCCGTGCCACCGGCTCGGGCGCTGCAGGCATGCCACGCTACGCGCGCGTCAAGGGCGAGGCCGAGGCCGCCGTGCTGCGAGAGGGGCCGCCCGTGGTGAGCATCTTCAGGCCGGCGATGATCCTCGGATCCCGCCATACGCCGGTGCTGCTCGCCACGCTGCTGCCGGTGTTCGCGCCGCTGACGCCCGCGCGCTTCCGTTCGATCCGCACCACCGAGATTGCGCAGGCGATGGTCGCGGCGTCGCTGCGGCCGCCGCTGCAAAGCGCCGTCCATGCCTATCCGGAAATGATGCGCCTGATCGCGGGCGATTGAGCGCGCCGAGGCGCGGTCAGCCGGGCCGTCCGTCCGATTCGGCCGCCACCGCCTTGAGCGCCTTGATGAAATCCGCGACCGGCCGCGGCGAGCGCGTGCCCTGCGGCAGCAAAGCGCGCACCTCGACGCCGATTTCGGGCAGCAGGGTGCGCACGTGCAGCGCCGCGTCGTGGCGCGCCTGCGCGGTGAACGAGTCGACGATGGCCGGGCCGAAGCCCTGCTCGGCCAGCACGAGCGCGATGTGGTGCGTCTGCACGGTGATGCCGCCGGTCGGTGCCACGCCCAGGCGCGACCACTGTTCGGCCAGCATGGTGCCGATGGGATCGTGCTCGTCGATGCGGATGATGGGGCTGCGAAGCACCTCGTCCAGCGCCACGGTGGTGCGGCGGTCGGCGCCGCGTTCCTCGACGCGGGACACGCACACCAGCCGGCCCCGCGCGACGGCTTCCTCGTGCAATGCGGGGTGCGGCGTGCTGCCGTAGACGATGCCGATGTCGCCTTCCTGCAGCACCATGGCCTGCGCGATCTCGCGCGAATGCAGCGTACGGATGGTCACCGGCATGTCCGGGTGCTTCAGGCGAAAGCGCCGCAGCGCGTCGGGCAGGGCGCGCACGGCCAGCGAGGGCACGATCAGGATGCGCAGCGGGCGGTCCTCGTCGCGGCCCAGCGCGATGGCCAGGCGCCGCACGCGCTCGAGCTGGCTCATCAGCGGCTGCACCTCGGCATAGAGCGCAACGGCCTCGTGTGTGGGCACGAGCCGGTTGCGCTCCCGGGTGAACAGCGCGTAGCCCAGTTGCAGTTCGGCATGCTGCAAGGTCTGCGTGGCGGCGGGCTGCGTCACGTGCAGCAGGCGCGCCGCGGCGCTGACGCTGCCGGTGAGCATGATGGCGTGGAAGACCTCGAGATGCTTGAGCTTCATGGCCCGCGAAGTGTGCCCGAGGCCCCGCCGCGCCGGCCGCCCGGCCCGGGCGCCAGGAAGGCCGGCTGTACGCACCGTGGCCGTGCGGCGCTTCGCGACGGCGCGCGCGCCGGGAATACCTCCTGTCACACACGCCGCAGGCGCACTGCGCAAGATGGCGGCTCGCTAGCGGATCGCCCGGCAACCTCAGTGTTTTCCTGAGACGGGCGCATGGAAAAATGTCGCTAAAGTGACCGAGTCCGGCCAGCGGGTCCGGGCCTCAATCAAGGAAACATTCATGAGCAAAAAAGTCGCATACGTCACCGGTGGCATGGGAGGCATCGGAACCGCCATTTGCCAGCGCCTCCACAAGGACGGCTTCACGGTGATCGCGGGCTGCGGACCCACGCGGGACTATGGCAAGTGGCTGGCCGAGCAGAAGGAACAGGGCTACACCTTCCACGCATCGGTGGGCAACGTCGGCGCCTGGGATTCCACCGTCGAGGCCTTCGGCAAGGCCAAGGCCGAGCACGGCAGCATCGATGTGCTGGTGAACAACGCCGGCATCACGCGCGACCGCATGTTCGTGAAGATGACGCCCGACGACTGGAACGCCGTCATCGAGACCAACCTCAACAGCATGTTCAACGTCACCAAGCAGGTGGTGGGCGACATGGTCGAGAAGGGCTGGGGCCGCATCGTCAACATCAGCTCGGTCAACGGCGCCAAGGGCCAGGCCGGACAGACCAACTATTCGGCCGCCAAGGCCGGCATGCACGGTTTCACGATGGCGCTGGCGCAGGAACTGGCCGCCAAGGGCGTGACCGTGAACACCGTGAGCCCCGGCTACATCGGCACCGACATGGTCCGGGCGATCCGCCAGGAAGTGCTCGACAAGATCGTCGGCACCATCCCGGTCAAGCGCCTGGGCGATCCGTCCGAGATCGCCTCGATCATTTCGTGGCTGGCGTCCGACGAGGGCGGCTACTCCACGGGTGCGGACTTCCCGGTCAATGGCGGTCTGCACATGCACTGACGCACTGTCGCGCTGACCTTCGGCTGACTCGGCCGAGCGTTCACAAAGCCCGCTTCGGCGGGCTTTGTCGTTGTTGCATTCCGTTGCCAATGGATGTGGATTCCCACATTTCGGCGCTGCTGCGGCGGCGCTAGAGTGCCGGCGTCACACCCGAGTCCTATTCCAACAAGGAGACAGTCCATGTCCGCACCCGCCGGCGCCCGCGTCAAGCAGCCGCTGTACCGCTCCCTCTACGTCCAGGTCATCTTCGCCGTCATCGTCGGCGTACTTCTGGGCTACTTCTACCCGTCGCTGGGCGAGCAGATGAAGCCCCTGGGCGACGGCTTCATCAAGCTGATCAAGATGATGATCGCGCCGATCATCTTCTGCACCGTGGTGGTCGGCATCGCCGGGATGGAGGACATGAAGAAGGTCGGCAAGACCGGCGGGCTGGCCCTGCTGTACTTCGAGATCGTCAGCTCCATCGCGTTGATCGTCGGCCTGGTGCTGGTCAATGTGCTCAAGCCCGGCGTGGGCATGAACGTCGACGCGGCCAGCATCGACACCAAGGCCATCGCCGCCTACACCGGGCCGGGCAAGATGGAAGGCACGGTCGACTTCCTCCTGCACATCATCCCCAACACCCTGGTCGACGCCTTCGCCAAGGGCGAGATCCTGCAGGTGCTGCTCATCGCCGTTCTCTTCGGCTTCGCCCTGCACCGCTTCGGCGGGCGCGGCACGCTCGTCTTCGATGTGATCGAGAAGGGCTCGCACGTGCTTTTCGTGATCATCGGCTACATCATGAAGCTCGCGCCCATCGGCGCCTTCGGTGCCATGGCCTTCACCATCGGCAAGTACGGCGTGGGCAGCCTCTTCTCGCTGGGCAAGCTCATGGCCACCTTCTATGCCACCTGCCTGCTGTTCGTCTTCGTGGTGCTGGGGCTGATCGCGCGCTTCCACGGCTTCTCGATCTGGAAGTTCGTCAAGTACATCAAGGAGGAGCTGCTGATCGTGCTGGGCACCAGCTCCAGCGAGTCGGTGCTGCCGCGCATGATGGAGAAGATGGAGAACCTGGGCGCCAACAAGACCACCGTGGGCCTGGTGATCCCCACCGGCTACTCCTTCAACCTGGATGGCACCTCGATCTACCTGACGATGGCGGCCGTATTCATCGCCCAGGCCACCAACACGCCGATGACGCTGATCCAGGAGCTCACGCTGCTGGCCGTGCTGCTGCTGACCTCCAAGGGCGCGGCGGGCGTGACCGGCAGCGGCTTCATCGTGCTGGCGGCCACGCTGTCGGCGGTGGGGCATGTGCCGGTGGCCGGGCTGGCACTGATCCTGGGGATCGACCGGTTCATGTCGGAGGCGCGCGCGCTGACCAACCTGGTGGGCAACGGCGTCGCCACGATCGTCGTGGCGAAGTGGACGGGCGACCTGGACACCGCGCGGTTGCAGGCCGCCCTGAACGGCGAAACCTGGGTCGAAGCCAACGAGCCGGAAGAGCTGGTCAACGCGCGCGAGAGCAAAATGGCAGGCTGACGCCCGCTGGCCGATGCCGACGGTGGGGCCACCCGCTGGCCTACGCATCCGGCCTCGCGCGACGGCATGCTGGACGTTTTCGAACCCTCGATCGGAGATACCAGCATGTCCATTCCCAGCATCAACACCAGCGGTGAAGGCACCCGGCCCGTGACCGACGGCGGCGTCGACAATATCGGCGCCGGCAAGAAGTACCCCGATGGCGAGACGGTCGCCCCGGCCGCCAAGGAGAAGATGGAGGACCGGCGGGTCGACGCCGAGAACGCCCGCAAGGACGACGCCGCGCCCTGGGGCCTGCGCGACGACCCAAGCTCCACGCCCAACACCGACTAGCGCGCAAGCCGACAGGGCATGGTCGGCGGGCGCCGGGTTGAGGCGCCTTCTTGCACAATGGCCGCCATGCACCAAGGCGCCTCCCTGATCAACACCATCGCTGCCGCCCTGGGGCTCGCGCTCATCCTGGGTTTCGCGGCAGCGCGGCTGCGCCTGCCCGCCCTCGTCGGCTACCTGCTGGCCGGCGTCATCATCGGGCCGTTCACGCCGGGCTTCGTGGCCGATGCGGACATTGCGGCCCAGCTCGCCGAGATCGGGGTCATGCTGCTGATGTTCGGCGTCGGCCTGCATTTCTCGCTCGACGACCTGCTGGCCGTGCGCAAGATCGCATTGCCGGGCGCCCTGGTACAGATCGTCGCCGCGACCCTGATGGGCGCCGGACTGGCCACCTGGTGGGGCTGGAACCTGGGGGCGGCGCTGGTGTTCGGGCTCGCGCTTTCGGTGGCCAGCACGGTGGTGCTGCTGCGCGCGCTGGAGAACCTGGGTCTGCTCGAATCGCACACCGGGCGCATCGCGGTCGGGTGGCTGGTCGTGGAAGACCTCGCGATGGTGCTGGTGCTGGTGCTGCTGCCGCCGCTGGCGGGCCTGCTCGGCGGTCGCGCCGAGGGGGGCGACGCGGCAGACGCCTCCTCGCTATGGCGCACGCTGGGCATCACGATGCTCCAGGTGGGCGGCTTCGTGACGCTCATGCTGGTGGTGGGGCGGCGCGTTTTTCCGTGGTTGCTGTGGCAGGTCACGCGCACCGGCTCACGCGAGCTGTTCACCCTGTGCGTGGTCGCGGCCGCGGTGAGCATCGCCTTCGCGTCGGCGGCGCTGTTCGGGGTGTCCTTCGCGCTGGGCGCGTTCTTCGCCGGCATGGTCATGCGCGAGTCGGAGTTCAGCCACCGCGCGGCCGAGGAATCCCTGCCGTTGCGCGACGCTTTCGCCGTGCTGTTCTTCGTCTCGGTGGGCATGCTCTTCGACCCCGTGGTGCTGTGGCAGCGCCCGCTGCAGGTGCTGGCCGTGGTGCTGGTCATCGTGGTGGGCAAATCGGTGGCAGCGTGCGCGCTGGTGCTGGCTTTCCGGTACCCGCTGGCCACGGCGCTCACGGTGAGCGCGAGCCTGGCGCAGATCGGTGAGTTCTCGTTCATCCTCATCGCCCTCGGCCTCAAGCACCAGATGCTGCCGCCCGAGGCGCAGAGCCTGGTGCTGGCCGGGGCGCTGATCTCCATCGCCACCAATCCGCTGTGGTTCAGCGCCATCGGTCCGATCCAGCGCTGGCTGCAGGCGCACTCGCCCCTGGCCCGGCGGCTCGAGGCACGCGACGATCCGCTGGCCGAATTGCCGATGAGCACCGAGGCGCGCTATCTCTCGCGCCAGGTGGTGCTGGTGGGCTACGGCCGCGTCGGTCGCCGCATCGCGGCCGCGTTGCGCGCCCAGGACATTCCCTTCGTGGTGGCCGACCAGAACCGCGAACTGGTCGAGCGGCTGCGCGACGAAGGCGTGGCCGCCGTGTGGGGCGACGCGGCCGAACCCGCCGTGCTCATCCAGGCGCACATCGCGCGCGCGCGGGTGCTGGTGGTGGCGACACCCGACGCCCTCAACGTGCGACAGATGATCGAGACGGCGCGCACGCTGAATCCCGGCATCCAGACGGTGGTGCGCAGCCACAACGAGGCCGAGGCGAAGCTGCTCACGCAGGAAGCCGAGGCGACCGTGTTCCTCGGCGAGCACGAACTGGCGCAGGCCATGGCGCGCGACGTGCTGCGCCGCGCCGCGATGGCCTGACGCTTAGAGGTCTTCGATCACCAGTCGGCGGTAGCGCTGGGCGATGGCATAGGGCGTCGAGCCCACGGCCTCCATCAGCCGGTCCCGCGCCTCGTCCTCTTCGGTGCGCACCAGAAGACCGGCATGGCCTTCCCGGGCCAGTTTGGTGAAGGCGCGCACCGTGGCGCCATCGGTGCCGGCGGACGGCAACGGGTTGTCGGCATCGGCGACGGTGGGCGAGATCTGCGCCAGCACCACGTTGGCGGGCACGAAATAAATTTCGTCGCGCGTAAAACCATGGTCCAGGAGCCTCTGGCCCACTTCCTTGGCCAAATCGTCGGTCTCGAACATGAGCATTGAATGCCCGGTGGGGTAGAACGCCCCGCCGATGGGCGCAAGCATGCTGCTGTCGACGGCCAGATTTCTCATGATTGGATCTCCTCGTATCGAGCCCGTTGCCGGGACGTGCAAGGACCATAGGCGCGCGGCGCCGGACTCGGCTGTAGGAGGAGCCCGGTCCGCCGCGCACGGCACGGGCGCCATTGCGTGAACGACTTGCTTTTTTTCGCGAAAGAGCGCCAAAATTGCTTGAAACTCGTCACATTTGTAGCAAAACGTGAATTTATCGCTTCAGCCCATGAGGTCCTTCGACCTACGATCCAGCGACACATCGGGTGCCAGTGCGCCCTTCATCGCCAAGGCATGGTCACACCACGTTTTCGAAATATCGCGCTCACCGTCCACGAACTCGAGGACGGGGAATTCCACTGGGTCCTGATGGAAGCCGTGGACGGAGCCGTGGACGATGTGCTGCCCTACATGGTGCTCGAGACGGCCGCGCATCCGCAGCCGAACTACTCCAGCGCCCTGGTGGCCGGCGTCGCGGCGATGCGGCGCCTTTTCGGGGGCGAAGGTCCTCGCCGCGACGGCTTCGGCCCGACGCTGTTTTAAGGGCAACCGTTGCGCGGCAGCCCGATGAACCGTCTCGTTCCGGTCGCCGCCGTGCTCGTGCTCGGCTTCGGCCTGGTGCTGTGGTTCGCGCGGCCGCAGAGTTCGTTCGAATGGGCGGCCTGGATCCAGGCCATCGGTGTCCTGATGGCGCTGCTCTGGGGCGCGCAGCTCCAGCGCGAAGCTGCCAACCGCACCACACGGCAGGCACAGCATGTCGCGGCGTTGTTCGCAGCCAACATGCACTGGGTGTTCCGCGAACTGGCCGATGCCTGCGGCAAGGCAAGCTGGGCCGACTTCGTCGTGCACCGCCGCATCCTCGAGGAGATCCTTGCCCAGGGCCGCGAGGCCAGCTTGCAGCAGCTCGACGGCCGCGGCCTGGCCATGGTGACCAGCTTGCGGACCATCGCCGTCGAGGCGCTGGAGATCATGGTCCCGCACACCTCCGAGGGCGACTGGTTCGCGCTGCACGGTCACTTCGACCGGCGGCTGCCCAGCATCACCGGCTGGCTCTCCGCAGCCGGCCATCCGCCGGCCGCCAGCGGGCCCACCGACTACCAGGGCCTGCGCACCTCCTTCGGGCAGCTCGGCAACCCCTGAGGGACAATCCCGGGCCGGCGCAGTTGCCGCTTTTCCCGATGTCCGACGCTCCCGCCTTTTCCGCCGACCGCCTCTCCGTCGCACCGATGATGGACTGGACCGACCGGCACTGCCGCTTCTTCCACCGTCTGCTCACGCGCAAGGCGCTGCTCTACACCGAGATGGTGACGACCGGCGCGCTGATCCACGGCGACGTGCCGCGGCATCTGCGCTTTCACGACAGCGAGCACCCCGTGGCGCTGCAGTTGGGTGGCAGCGAGCCGGCCGACCTCGCGCATGGCGCGAAGCTGGGCGAGCAGTGGGGCTACGACGAGATCAACCTCAACTGCGGCTGCCCCAGCGAGCGCGTCCAGCGCGGCGCCTTCGGTGCCTGCCTGATGGCCGAACCGCAGCTGGTCGCCGATTGCGTGAAGGCCATGGTCGACGTGGTCCATGTGCCGGTGACGGTGAAGCACCGCATCGGCATCGACAAGGTGGAAAGCTACGAGTTCGTGCGCGACTTCGTCGGCACCGTGAGCGAAGCAGGCTGCCGCACCTTCATCGTCCATGCCCGCAATGCCTGGCTCAAGGGCCTGAGTCCCAAGCAGAACCGCGAGATCCCGCCCCTGCGCTATGCGCTGGTGCACCGGCTCAAGCACGACTTCCCGACGCTGCGCTTCTCGGTCAACGGCGGCATCCAGACCGATGCCCAGGTGCACGAGCACCTGCGTCTGCTCGACGGCGTGATGGTCGGCCGCGAGGCGTACCACAACCCCTGGTGGCTGGCAGGCTGGGACGCGGCCTTCTTCGACGCTGCGCCGAACGCACTGACGCGCGAGGACGTGGAGGCGCGCATGTGCGACTACATGGGCCGTGAGGCGGCCGAGCACGGCACACCCTGGTCGAACGTGGCGCGCCACATGCTGGGCCTGCGCAACGGGTTGCCGGGCGCGCGCCGCTGGCGGCAGGTGTGGAGCGACCACCGCCTCAAGGCCTTGCCGCCGCACGAGGTGATGGCCCGCGCGCACGCCGTGGCGGTGGCCGATCCCGCCTGAACTTCTCGCGCCAGGCCGGGCTGCAGCCCGCGTCCTGCTTGCGCGGGCTGCCGCGGCATCACGCGCCATCGACGCTCAGCCGGCAGCTTCCAGCCCGTTGCGGAAGTGCGCCTGCATGCGCGCCATGGCCGCGGCCGGGTCGCGCGCTTCGATGGCAGCCATCACGGCCCGGTGCTCGGCCAGCGATTCGGCAATGCGGCCGGCCTTCAGCAGGGAGTTGTGGCGGTTGAGCTTCATCACCTTGCGCAGGTCGGACACCATCTGGTCGCGCCAGCGGTTGTCGGCGATGGCCAGCACCCGCATGTGGAAGCGCTCGTTGATCGCGAAGAAATGTTCCCGGTCGACCCGGCCGGGCCTGCCCGCGGCTTCCAGTTCGGCGTGCAGGGCCTTCAGCTCGGCCACCTGCGCGTCGCTCGCGCGTTCGGCCACCACGGCGACCGCATCGCTCTCGAGCAGGGCGAGCAGGTGGTACACATCGGCCAGGTCGCGCTCGGACACCTCGGTCACGTAGGCGCCGCGGCGCACCTTCATCGTCACCAGGCCTTCGGCGGCGAGCACCTTCAGCGCCTCGCGCAGGGGCGTGCGGCTGATGCCGAACTCCTCGGCGATCTTCAACTCGTCGATCCAGCTGCCCGGCTCGAGTTCGCGCCGGAAGATGCGCTGGCGCAGCAGCTCGGCCACCTCCTCATAGAGTGCGCGCGGGGTGAGCGTGACGGCAGACATGGCCGAGACTGTAGCGCAGAAATCGGGTTTGAATTAATAATTACGGATGGGTTAGACTTGTCGGCGGCTCTTCGGTCAGGTGCGGCGTGCAAGCTCGCCGGCTGGCTGCGGTAGGCCGCCGGTGGCGTCACCGGCGTGCCTTGTACGAGGGCCACGCCCGACTTCCATCACACCGCCACCGCACGCGCCGCCATGAGCACACCCGAACCCACCTTCCAACCCGCGACGCTCGAGGCCTGGACGAAGGCTGCCGCCAGGTCGGCGCCCGGCGGCGACGTGAACGCGTTGAACTGGCTCACGCCCGATGGAATCACCGTCAAGCCGCTCTACACGGCGGCCGACCTGAAGGGCCTGAAGTACAGCGACACGCTGCCCGGCTTC
>Ga0308159_1005578_pt1 | contig 10543 bp, 9 predicted proteins | sample PhyCR1_FD_201040 | JGI IMG/M metagenome (GOLD analysis project Ga0308159, IMG submission 201040) | Phyllosphere microbial communities from UC Gill Tract Community Farm, Albany, California, United States - DLSLC.R1 | ecosystem: Host-associated > Plants > Phyllosphere > Unclassified | place: USA...
AAGGTTCGCCCGCGGCGCCGGCACCGGCACCGTCACCGGCGCCAGCGCCAGCGCCTGCGCCTGCGCCTCCCACGTCGCCGAACCTGTCGCTGACGGTGCTGACCGGTCAGAGCGGCACTTTCAACCTGCCCTCGACCACCCAGGTGGCTTACGGCAACGGCACGCGGATGAACTACAAGATGTTGGCGGCCGGCACGTACGTCTGCGGTGACCCACTGTTTGGTGACCCGGCGCCGGGTCTCAACAAGATGTGTTTCTCTGTGATCGGCAACCCGACGCCCGCGCCGGCACCAGCTCAAGGAGCTGCTCAGCCCACATCGACGGCAAACCTGACCTCGGTGGCCGGCCACAACGGCACGTTCACCCTGAAAGTTGCCGGAAGCATCGTGTACGGCACCGGCAGCAGGATCGCGATCAGATCGTTGCCCGCTGGCACCTACAGCTGCAGCGACTCCGTGTTCGGGGATCCGGCGCCGGGGCTCAACAAGCAGTGTTACACCAACCCGGCTTCGGTGGCAGCGCCACCCGCGCCGGCGCCGGCACCCGCACCCGCACCAGCACCCGCACCCGCACCCCCACCCGCACCCGCACCCGCACCCGCACCGGCACCGGCACCGGCACCGGCACCGGCGCCTGCGAACCCTGGTGTCATTGCTGTCTCCGGAGACGTCATGGTCAACGGGGCGGTATCGAACGCGGAGTACCAGGCGATGGCGCAGAAGATGGGGACGGACGCCGCGATCGCCTATCGCTACGGCCCTTCGTCGGCCGAGTACGGCACCGCCGGCCAGGGCGGTCTGCCGACCTATGGCAAGCGGGCCAGCCAGCCGTTGAACATGATCTCGGTCCAGAACCCGAACGGCCAGGGCAGTCGCGGTTGCAGCTGGACAGGCTGGTGCGGCAACTGGCAGATCGGAGCGCTCGAATACGCAGCCGGCGACTACAGCTCGAGCGTCATGAACTTCAGCTACATCCCGGACACCACGCCCGAGGCCAGCTTCTATAAGAAGTCCTACGCTGCCGGCGTGGGGTCGGTGCAGGTCATCAACGTGGCGCATAACACCATGTCGGTGGAGCCGGAGGTGAGCTGGACGCGCTACGACGGCCCGGCGAACGACGGCGGCGCCATCGACCAAGGCATCGTTACCTACATGAAAAGCTTCTCGCTCGAGAGGCCTGTGGCATTGGGCAAATGCTACGGCCGTGGGGGCTGGTGCACCAACACATTGGCGGCGTATGCCGACGGGCGCATCGTCAGCGTGGGCAGCAACACCGCCAGCACGATCGCCAGCACGCAGTTGCCCTCGGGCAAGGTGCCGACGGCAGTCACCATCACCAACAGCGGCGAATTCGCGCTGGTCACGGTTTGGGACACCGCCGCAATGCGCGGGCAGGTGGCCGTGCTGGCGCTGGGCGATGGTTGCCAGGCGTGCACCATGGCCACCGAATCACGCTGGGACAGCAACTGGGGCAACTGGAAGCGCTCCTACCCGGGCATGCCAGGCCTGGGCAACTACAACTTCATCAAGCTGATCGGCTTCGTGGACCTGCCCGAAAGCATGAGGGCGCCGACGGAGATCTCCGCATCCACCGGGCTGCCAAACGACGCCTACCAGCAGGTGCGCCGCTACTACGATACCGATCTGGACAACGCCGGCGTCCGTGCGCGCTATTTCAACGGGGACCTGTCCAATGCCTATGCCCGAACCGGCATGGCGGTGGTGATCTCCAAGTCGGAAAAGCGCGCCGCCTTCGTGGACCTGCGCCCCCTGTTCGCCTATTACAAGCAGCAGTACTTCGGTCAGGCGCAAGCCGGCTTCAACGCCATGATCGCCAGCCGCGGCACACAGGGCTCGCAATGGCCGTACACCTTCGACGTGGCGCCCAGCCAGAAGCCGTCCGTGATCAAGGTGGTCGATCTCAACAACCGGCCGACGGCGGTCAAGGTGTCGCTGGCGGCACCGCACCGGGCGTTCATCGCCACGCAAGAAGGCAAGCTGCGGGTATTCGACCTGGGCGCGGGCTACCTGAACCAGAACGCTGGCGGCACACCTGCGGACATCGTCGAACGGTTCTCCGTCGTGGTCGGGCGCAACCCCACCAGCATCGCCTACGCCAAGGAAAAGGCGGCATTCGGTGCCACGGCCATCCAAACCATGTACCCGAACGGCCTGGAGCGGGAGCTGATCGTTACCTCGCGCGGCGACCGCAAGCTGCAATGGGTCCGATTCGATGCAGGCATCACGTCCGGCACGATCGCACGCACTTTGCAGGAAGCCCGCATGGTCGATCCGATCACCACCGAAGACGCGGACAACCATGGCACCGAAAGCTACATGGTGACGGTGGCAGATTACGCCGGCAAGGGCATCCACAACTTCCTGTACGGCCCGGTCATCTGGCACACCCACGCAGCGTCGAAGGCCTGTTCGGACGCCAAGGGCGGCTGCAAGCTCCTCAACAACGCCGAGTTCGAGTACGGAGGCACCTTCAAGGTGCCAGGTAAGCCGTTCCACGTGATGGGCGCCAACATCAACTGATGGCCTGCGGGTCACGGTAGAGGGGCAACAGGAGTGCCGAGCGTGAGCAGGCGGCGGATCACCGGCCGACCCGCGGCCGCTTGCCTTCAGCACTCCGTCACGCGCCCACGCGGGTTGTTCAAGGCGGAACGTCCGTGACCGTGAGCCCGGCCTGATTCAGGCGGAACTTGACTGCATCGATCGGTGCCAAGCCGCCGAAGTGCGCGCCAGGCGCAGCGCCACCACAGGAGATGCAGTGCTTCTCGCACGATGTCATTGACGGCCGCTGCGCAGCGACGCTGCCGAGCGCTGCAGTTACCCTTTCAAGAGACGCCGATGAACTTGGCAGCACCGAGCCAGACGCCGACGCCCGCAAATTGCGGCTGTCATGCGCGGGAAAAAGACTTCAGCTGGCCAGCCAGTCGTCCAGCTTGTCGAAGCTTCCGCCCCAGCCGCCCGTCATGCCGGCCATCTGCTCGGTGAACTTGGCCAGTGCGGCCTCCGTGTACTCGATGGGCGTCCACTTCAGCGTCAGCAGGGTGCCTTGGTCACGCGGTTCCAGGTTCACTTCGGTCAGCAGTGTCTGGGGCCAGTCGTTGAAGAAGGGGGGTGCGCATTTCACGCCTTCCCGAGTGCAGAAGCTCTGTTCCCACACGACGCGGCTGTGCGGTGTCAGTTCACGCCACAGGCACAGGCTGAACATCTCCGGCCCGTCGCGCATGGCTGTTCGGGCAATGGTCGTGTGTCCGACTGCCTGCGAACCCTCGAGAATTTCCACCGAGGAGCCTTGAGGCCCTGACCACTGCGCCATCTTCATCGGATCGGCCCAGGCCTCGTAGACACGCGCCGGGGACGCGGCGAACTGACGGGCAATGACAAAGACAGGAACTTGAGACGTCGTCATGTGGGGTCCTTGGTTTGGTCGAGAAAGGTGGCGAGGGCGTCCAACCGATCGGGCCAATAGGAAGCCATGTCCTGGATGAACCGTTGTGCGTGTACGAGACCTTGTGGACTCAGGCGGCGCAGCCGTTGCTGACCCTCGCGCTCGGTTCCGATCAGCTCCGCGTCCTCCAGGATGCGCAGGTGACGGGAAATAGCGGGTTGGCTGATCGCAAAGCGTGAAGCGATGTCATTGACGTTTGCTTGCCCCTCGCGCAGGTGACGCAAGATCGCCCGCCGCGTGGGATCGGCCAGCGCCGCGAAGGCCCTGTCGACTTGTGCTTCTTCCACGGTCGGTGGCGAAAATGCTTGCTTCATAGCCGAAGAATTATATAACGATCTTGCTATGCGTCTACCAGTTGGCTGCTTCTCGACAGTCGCACGCGCGGCCCGATTGCCGTGCCTTCGCAATGGTGCGGCGCCAGGCCATGCAACCGCCGGGAGACTTCCGGACGCTGCGGCGTACCGCTCCAGATTAGCTGGTTAACGAACAGCCTTGATCACCGCCCGGGTCATTGAACGAGAAGGACTGTTGGTCGTGACGCGGCGGAGGTCGCAAAGCCAAGGGTGGCATCGGAGCGCTGAGGCATAGCATCCCGCTCCTGGTCCGAGCGATTTTCGAAAACGGCCGGTTTTCATGGGAAACATTGGTCTTTCCATCAATAGAAAACAGTTAACAGGTTCCCTGAGGCATCCGCCGAGCTCTGTGCGCGGATGATGGCGCTCAGCTCGTTAGCCATTTCACGCTGCCGGCGGTTGGCTCGACGTGCGGCGAGCCCGGAAGAGCACTCGCGCAGCGTCATCAAGCGATGCGCTTCACATCACGGAGAACCAGAATGTCAGAGGCACACATCTCGCACAAAGACGTCCTTCGACGGGCCAATGCGGCGGTCGAGCAGGGCGATCACACGGGCTTCTTCGAACACTGCACGGAGGACACAGTCTGGACGTTCCTCGGCGACCGCACCCTGCAGGGCAAGGCGGCCGTGCGCCAGTGGATGGATGAGAGCTACAAGGTCGCGCCGCCACAGCTGAGGGTGCACCGCCTGGTGGCCGAGGGCGATGTCCTGACAGCCGTCGGCGAGATCGTGCTGACGGAGCCGGCGGGAAGAAGTCGCAGTATGCGTACTGCGACGTCTGGCGCCTGCGCGACGGCAAACTGGCGACGCTGCACGCGTTCGTGGTCGAGACCGGGGAAGACCTCTCCGGGCTGGCGTCCGAGCGCCCCTGACGCGCTTTGACCCGCCGTGACTCGGTCTGCTCAGCGCCCTGCAACGAGGTGGCGGGGCACTTGGACCGGCCACAGGTCGTCCTGATCCTTTTACTTGAGCCTGGATAGACAAGGCTTTGCCCCAATCCTCGCGGAACGGCCGGCGACCTTTCCCTGTTAGTCGCTCAAGCAATGGATGATCGACATGATTCGTACCACCTGGCCGATTAGGTCGGGTGGAGGGGTGCCCGGAGCGCTGTAAAAGAATAACACTGTGATTCTTTCAAGGGGCGCAAATGCACGTCAACATCCGCCAGTTCGGCAACTCGCATGGAGTTGTCATCCCCAAGCCCATGCTCACCCAACTTGGACTGCTGGATGCGGCCGACATCGCGATCGAGGGGGACGCGATCGTCTTGCGTAAGCCTGTTCGGGTGCCGCGCCAAGGTTGGGCAGAGGCCGCCCAGAAGATCGCCGAGGCCGACGACGACGGGTTGGTAATGGGCGACTTCCCCAACGAGGGCGATGAGGATTTGGCATGGTGATGACGCGCGGCGACATCTGGATGGTCCACTTGGACCCGACTGTCGGCAGCGAGATTCAGAAGACACGGCCCTGCGTCGTGATTTCCCCAGGCGAGATGCACGACCATCTGCGCACTGCGCTCGTTGCGCCGATCACCACGAAAAGTCGGCCGGCGCCTTTTCGAATTCCCGTGTCGCACAATGGTCAAAAGGGGCTGATTCTTCTCGACCAAGTTGGTGCTGTAGACAAGATCCGTCTCGTGAAAAGGCTCGGCGCGCTGCCGGCGAAAACACTGGCCCAAACCCTGACTGCTTTGCAGGAGGCATTTGCCCTGTGAGCGACCCGATCGACCGGTCGCAAGGTGCCGACATCGCGCAGGGCGACATGTTCGCTTGCGACGTCACTTGAGGCGCGCAACCAGGGTCGACACCGTCGCGAAGCGTGGTCATCGACAGCACGGATTTTCTGACCGGGGCAGCCAGCGGCGGTGCCCGTGCATCGTTTGAGCCAATCCTCGACATGCTGCGTAGGCTTGCCTGCACGCGCATTCAGACGCCGTGTAGCTCACCAGGCGCGCGTTGGCAGGACCTGCGCGTCCGACTTGCTCACCAGGCCTTCTCTTTCCGGCGCGATCGCGCCGCGTCCAGCTTGTGCTGGAGCTTGCCAAGCGCGTCCTCTGCAAGGATGTAGTCGCCGGTGCGCAGTGCGTCGTCCCGAGAGCGCAGTCCGCGCGCGACGAAATTCGGCCTGGGTACGCCGCCGCTCCACCGTCGCCCGCACCGAGGCCTCGTCGAACTCCGACAGGCTCTCGCCCTCGGCAAGCACCGAGACGAGTTCCGCACGTAAAGCCGGCGCCACCCGCACGAAGGGAACGGTTGCGGTCTTCATGGCGAGATCGTGGTGCAAATGCATCGCAACGGACATCTCGCGACGCCAGGGACCCCGATGCGCTTGTCCCTCGCCCGTAGGACCTAGGCCGACTTGAAAAAATCAGGCGTGCCGCTACGATTTTGCGCGTCGGTTTTTTGGACCACAGAGAGGAGCGAACCATGTCCATCGAACTTTTGCGGCAGATTGCCGCGACGCCACTTCCGACATCCTTTGCGAGCGCGAAGGATGTCGACGCCGTCAGGATCCTGCGCCAGGCAGGCTTGGTGATCGCCGTAACCGAGGAGCCGCCAGAAGGTGGCATCAAGGTTGTCGCCATCACGGAGAAGGGGAACCAGGAGCTGCTGCACTTGCACTATCCGGGTCGCCGCCAACCCGACCCCGTCCCCCGGTCCTCCTGGCTTCAGGTGGCTGCGCAGCGCGCGCGATCGGCCTTCAGAGAGGCTGGCCGGGTCGGCAGGAGACGGTTCTGACAGCGTCGGATGGACGGGCCCTTCGGGTTGCGTCGGATTGGGCGGCAGTGGCCCGCATGAGTGCTTCTGCCTGGTTTGACCTGGTGTCCTGCACGGTGCGAAAGGATTAATCATGGCTTCCGGAACTCGAGCGTTGCGCCCGGCGCGTGTCGCCCGGCGCAGCAGTGTCGGCAACGCGGGCGCACGTCGCCCTGCGATGAGTGAGATGGAGCTCGCGGCCTACCTCGCTGCACGGGATGCGGTGCGGCGGGCCCGACGGTTTTCGCTGCTGCTGCCCCTTGGCTTGCGACGCTAGCGCTTGCGATGCCGGCGTCGGTTTTGGCGCGGTTGTGGCGCCGACGTGAATAGCCCTGGCACCCACATGCAGGCAGCTCGGCTGTTCCGCGGCTGGCTGAAGGGAGTGCTGCAGGAACGGGTTCAGGGAGTGACACCGACAGCCCAGCAAACCATTGCCGCGCCATCCCGCATGTGGCGCCTGCATTCAAGGATCGCCCACAACGCGATGCGCTGCGCTTTCTTGCGGCAAGGCCGCTGCTTCGCTAGGGCGAGCAGTCGACTGCAGCCTGCTCGCCGGTCAGGCCAGGATCTTTGCGCGGCCCTTGCTTGCTTCGAGGATGCAAGCGCCCATGGGGCTGCGGCCGAGCGATGGTGCTTAGCACCTCACGGACGTCGAGGTGTTCGCGCATGATCTCAAGGTGGCGTCCCCATGCGCCCTCAGCGCCGAAGTCTCGGACCACCCGGACCTGAACGCGATGTGGCCGACTCTGCGCTTGCTGGGGCGTGGCCAGTGAATTCGAAGACTTGCTGTCCGCCGCCGGCCGTTCATCACTCACGCCCTTGCGGGCGGTGTCGGAGCCCATGCGCTCTGCGCGAGAACGCGGATGAGAAGTGATGAGGTGGCCACGGCTGCATGGCTGGGTTGGGTCAGAGGGCGCGATGGCTAGACCAGTTCTCCATCCCGAGATGGGCACTCCCAGATCCACTGCCTGCAAGCCGGGTCGGCACTCGCGGACGATGGCTTATGTGGCCATCTTCCGTCCTTTGGTTACGCCGTAGGGACCTGTCCCGCACGCAGCATGCCGCCGAGCACTCGGTGCTTCGACTGTTCGATGTGCGCCATCATCTGAGCCAGTGCGCCTTCGCCGTTTCCGTCGGCAAGCGCACGAAGGAATTCCAGGTGCTCGCGCATGGCGGGTACCACTTGGACCGGTCGCATGGAGTCCGCGTCGTATCGGATCAGGCGGACATGCAAGCTGTTGACTCGGTAGATCTCCGTGAGGATCTCGTTGCCGATGGCATCCACCATCAGGTCGTGCAGACCCCAATCGACGGCTTGGGCATCGCGTTCGAGGTCGTCGTCCGGAAGGGGCTTCATGGCCCGCGTCAAGATGGCCTCGTGCTGGTCGATCAGCTGCTGGATGATGTCCGCACTGGCCACCCGCGCGAAGTTGACGACAGCTTCGCGTTCGACCATGGCCCGGACCTGCCAAGCGTTGCGGATCAGCTTCATGTCCACCGAGGCAATCTGAAGCCCACGCTGCGGCACCGTCTTGATCAACCCGGCTGCTTCGAGCCGAGGAATCAACTCGCGCACCGCGCCCAATGGCATCTGCAGCAATTCCACCAGTTCGCGCTGAGACACGAACTGACCCGGGCGGATTCTCGCGTCAATGATTTGCTGCCGAAAACCTTGGTAAGCACGGCTGCGCTGGTTCATGTGCTCGCCATCGGTGCTGCTGGCCGACGCGGCGGCTTTCCGGTGTCCAGCAGAGGCAGTCGCAGGGTGGTTCATGGCATGGATGGTAAGGGCGGAGCCAGGGCGACTGCGTGAACGGCGTACGACTAGGGTTTATGCTGACATACGACTAACATGTCAGTCGGTTTATAGTACGGCACAACGCGACTTTGGTCGCATCGCCAACACACCTTCTCTGGAGCAACTTCATGGGTCTTGATCTCACCGGCGTCATTCCGCCTCTCGTCACGCCGTTCACCGCCGATGGCAGCATCGACGAAGTGGCCTTCCGCAAGGTGATCCGGTTCAACCTCGACAAGAAGGTCCATGGCGTCTGCCCGGGTGGCAGCACGGGGGAGGGCCATACGTTCTCGGTCGACGAGTTCAAGCGTGTCATGGAGATCACTGCGGCGGAAGTGGCCGGTGAGGTGCCGATCGTGGCCGGCATCATCTCCAACAGCACGCGCGATGCCATCCACCGTGCAAAGGCGATTTCGCATCTGTCGATCGCGGCCCTGCAGGTGACGCCGGTCCACTATCTCTTCAAGCCGGACGAGGAAGCGACCCACAACCACTTCAAGGCGCTCACCGAAGCGGTGGACGTGCCCGTCGTGATCTACAACGTGGTGCCCTGGAACTACCTGAATCCCGGGCAGATGATCCGCCTCATGAAGGAGCTGCCTGGCGTCCAGGGCATCAAGCAGAGCCAGGGCGACCTCAAGCTCATGGCCGATCTTCTGCTCGGGGTGCCCGAAGGCTGCAAGGTCTTCTCGGCTGTGGACGCGTTGCTGTACTCGTCGTTCGCGCTGGGTGCCCACGGCACGATCGCTGCCACCCCGGCGGCGCTGCCCGGCGTGTGCGTGACCTTGTGGGACACGGTGCAGGCCGGCGACCACAAGAAGGGGCTCGAGATCCACACGGCCATGCTCGCGTTCTGGAACGCGCTGGTCGGAGACAACCTGCCCGCCAACATCAAGACCTCCATCGGCTTGCAGGGTTGCGACGCCGGTCTGCCGCGCGCACCGATGCCAGCCACCAAGCCGGAGCAGGTGTCCCGCATCAAAGCAGCCATGGACAACGTGCTGCGCTTCGACAACTAAAGCGAAAACCGCTACTGGAGACAAGATGACCATCCAACGCAGACAGATCCTCACGTTCGGCGCGCTCGCCGCGGCCGGCAGCACATGGGGCGTCCCGGCCTGGGCTCAGGGCTTCCCGAGCAAACCGGTCACGCTGGTGGTGCCGTTCGCGCCCGGCGGCAACACCGACATCGTGGCGCGGACCGTTGCCGTTGCGCTCGGCAAGGTGCTGGGCCAGTCGGTGGTCGTGGACAACCGGGCGGGGGCGGGCGGCTCCATCGGCGCCTCACAGGTGGCCCGCGCCGCGCCTGACGGCTACACGCTGTTGCTGTGCGGTGCCGGGGTGATCGTGACCGTCCCGGAGATGGTCAAGACGAGCTACAGCCGGACGAACTTCGCACCGCTTGGGCTGGTCAACAAGAGTTCCATGGTGCTGCTGTCGCGCAAGAACGAGACGCGGTTTCGCAACTTCAAGGAGCTCGCGGCCTACGCACGCTCCGGCGAGGGGAAGCTGACAGCTGCGCATTCCGGTCCAGGCACGCCGAACCACCTGGCCTTGCTACAGCTGGAAAGCCTGTTGAAGACCAAGTTCACGATCGTCAGCTACAAGGGTTCCGGCCCCGCGCTGATCGACTTGATCGGTGGACAGATCGACGTGCATTTCGACCAGGTTCCCAGCGCGCTGCCGCACCTCAAGGGCGGGAATCTCCAGGCGTTGGCGGTGCTCGGCCCGACGCAGGACCCGCTGCTGCCCGGCGTGCAGACAGTCGCTGAACTGGGCTTCGGCACGATCGACGGCACGACCTACGTCGGCGTGCTTGCGCCAAGTGGCCTCCCTAAGGACGTGCAGGACAAGCTCGTGTCGGCGCTGGCTCAGGCCGTCAAGGACCCGCAGACCGTAAACAGCGCCCGGGAACTTGGCAGTGTGGCGCTGTCCAGTACCCCGCAGGAGTTCGCCCAGATCCTGGAAGCGGAATACACATTGGCCGCCCAGGCCACGAAAGACGGTCGCCTGAAGGTCGACTGAAGCCCCGATCCACGCGCCCATCCGGGTACTTCCGGCGGCTGCATGCGCCAGCCGGTATTCGGCTGCGCGCCATCTCTTTGCAAAGGCTGCGCTCCACGTGAAAAAGATCCTCAACGACCCGAACGCCTACGTCGACGAAATGCTCGAG
>Ga0308159_1005579_pt1 | contig 10543 bp, 6 predicted proteins | sample PhyCR1_FD_201040 | JGI IMG/M metagenome (GOLD analysis project Ga0308159, IMG submission 201040) | Phyllosphere microbial communities from UC Gill Tract Community Farm, Albany, California, United States - DLSLC.R1 | ecosystem: Host-associated > Plants > Phyllosphere > Unclassified | place: USA...
TGACGATCAGAACCGCTATCAGGGTCTGGCCGCTGACTATATCGACGTGATTCGCCAACGTCTGGCGATCAAACTTACACCTATCGAACCAGTGAGCTGGACGGTGGTGCTGGAGCAGGTCAAGAAGGGCAAGATCGATTTGCTGCCGGGGATCATGTCTACACCGGAACGCCAGAACTATCTGTCATTCACCCGACCGTACCTCGACTTCCCGATCGTCATCCTCGCCCATGTCGGTGGCGCCCAGCCGCGCAAACTCGATGATCTGTATGGCCTGAAAATCGCCGTGGTGGACAACTACGCTCCCCACGAACTGCTACGCACTCACCACCCCGACCTGAATCTGGTCGCCATGCCCAACGTCAGTTCGGCGCTGCAAGCTTTGGCGACCGATGAAGTGGACGCGGTGGTCGGCGATCTCGCTTCCAGCGTCTGGAGCCTGCGCCAGCTCAAGCTCGACGGCCTCTACGTCAGCGGCGAAACCCCATATCGCTATCAATTGGCGATGGCCGTGCCCCGCGACAATAAAGTGTTGGTGGGCATTCTCGACAAAGTCCTCGCCGACATGACACCGGCGGAAATCAGCAGCATCCAGGAACATTGGGTCGGTAACGTGCTCGACCACCGGACGTTCTGGTCAGATCTGCTGATGTATGGCCTGCCCGGCCTGTTGCTGCTGATGACAGTGCTGGCCGTGGTGATTCGCATCAACCGCCGCCTGAGCTCGGAAATCACCCGGCGCATCGACCTCGAACAGGAATTGCGCAGCAGCGAATATCACTACCGCGGCCTGGTCGAGAGCCTGTCGGCGATCGCCTGGGAAGCGCGGATGAGCGACTTCACCTACAGCTATGTTTCGCCGCATGCTGAAGACTTGCTCGGCTATCCACAGTCCCATTGGCTGATTCCGGGCTTCTGGCACAACATCATTCACCCGGCCGACCTGACCCGCACGCAGAACTATTGCAAGGAAGCGCTACGCCAGGGCCGCGATCACATCGTCGACTATCGCGTGATCACCGCCGACGGCCGCTGCCTGTGGGTGCGCGACATTGTCAGCCTGATCGAGCATGGCCACGAACCGGTGATGCGCGGGTTGATGATCGATATCAGCGAAATCAAACGCACCGAAGAAGCGCTGCGGCTGTCCGAGCAGAAGTTCGCTTCGGTGTTCGAGCAATGCCCGGACATTCTGGTGATTGCGCGTCTGTCCGACGGCTGCCTGCTAGAGGTCAACGAAGCCTTCGAGGAGCAGATCGGCCTCAGGGCCGAGGACGTCATCGGCCAGACCGCCACCAACCTCAATATCTGGGGCATTCCCGGCGTCGGGCCGGGCCTCTTGCAGCGTTTGCAGGCCGGCAGCATCCGTAATCTGGAAATGCCCTTTCGCCGCAACAACGGCCAAGTCTTCACCGGGCTGATTTCCGCCGAGCCTTTCGACCTCGACACCACGCCGGCGCTGGTGGTCGTGGTGCGCGACATCAGCCAGCTCAAGGAAACCCAACAGCAACTGCAAACTTCTGAAGAGAAATTCGCCAAGGCTTTCCATGCGTCGCCGGACGGCCTGCTGCTGTCACGCCAGAGCGACGGCCTGCTATTGGAGGTCAATGAAGGCTTCAGCCGCATCACCGGTTTCAACAGCGCGATGTCGGTGGATCGTTCGACGCTGGATCTGGGCATCTGGGTCAACCTCAACGAACGCAAACAGATGCTTGACCTGCTGCAACGCGACGGTTTCGTCCGCGACTTCACATGCCACATCCGTCGCAGTGACGGGCAGATTCGCCTGTGCGAAGTGTCCAGTCGCCCGCTGCCGATCGGCGACGAGGATTGCATGCTGACCATCGCCCGCGACATCACTGAACGCCATCTCATGCAGGAAAAACTGCAGCAGGCCGCGACCGTTTTCGAGAGTACGGCAGAAGGCGTGCTGATCACCGATACCCAACAACACATCAGCGCGGTCAACCGTGCCTTCACCGAAATTACCGGCTACAGCGAAAGCGAAGCACTGGGCCACACGCCACGCTTGCTGGCGTCAGGACTGCATGACAGCGCTTTCTACGCGGCGATGTGGCATCAATTGACCGACGAGGGACACTGGCAAGGCGAGATTTCCAACCGGCGCAAGAACGGCGAGCTGTACCCGAGCTGGCTGACCATCAGCGCCGTGCGCAATCGCGACAAGTTCATCACTCACTTCGTTGCGGTGTTCGCCGATATTTCCAGCCTCAAGCATGCCCAGGCCAAGCTCGATTACCAGGCTCACCACGATCCGCTCACTGGTTTGCCCAACCGCACCTTGTTCGAGAGCCGCCTGCAAATGGCCCTGACCAGCCAGCAGGAAAATGGCGGCCAGGGCGCGGTGCTGTTTCTCGATCTCGACCGCTTCAAGCACATCAACGACAGCCTCGGCCACCCGGTCGGCGACCTGTTGCTCAAGGGCATCGCCGTGCGCTTGAAGGAGCAACTGCGCGATATCGACACAGTCGCACGGTTGGGCGGCGACGAGTTCATCATCCTGTTGCCGGGCTTGCAGCAAGCCAGCGACGCCGACAACATCGCGACGAAACTGCTCAACTGCTTCGGCGCGCCGTTCCAGGCCGGCGAACACGAATTCTTTATCAGCGCCAGCATCGGCACCAGCCTCTATCCGCGCGACGGTTGCGATGTGGCCACCCTGGTGAAAAACGCCGACGCGGCGATGTACCGCTCCAAAGCCAAAGGACGCAACCGCGTCGAAAGCTACACCCGCGACCTCACCGCCCAGGCCAGCGAGCGCATAGCGCTGGAGCACGAACTGCGCCGTGCCATCGAGCGTGATGAGCTGTTTCTCTATTACCAACCGAAAATCAGCCTGGTCGATCACAGTCTGGTCGGTGCAGAGGCGCTGATTCGCTGGCGCCACCCAACCTTCGGCGACGTGCCGCCCGAGCATTTCATTCCGTTGGCGGAAGAGAACGGCATGATCCTGCAGATCGGCGATTGGGTGCTGGAAACCGCTTGCAGGCAAATGTTCGAGTGGAACGAGATCTACCAACCGCTGGGGCCGCTGTCGGTGAACCTCGCCGGCGCGCAACTGCGTCAACCGAACCTGTTGGTGCGCATCGAACAACTGCTCAAGGACAACCGCCTCAGGCCGGATTTACTGCAACTTGAAATTACCGAGAATTTCATCATGAGTCAGGCCGAAGAGGCGCTGGCAGTGCTGCACCAACTCAAACACCTCGGCGTGCAGCTGGCGATCGATGACTTCGGCACCGGCTATTCCTCGCTCAGCTACCTCAAACGCCTGCCACTGGACATCCTCAAGATCGACCAGTCCTTCGTCCGCGGACTGCCTGACGACCCCCACGACGCGGCGATTGTGCGCGCCATCATCGCGCTCGGCCGCAGCATGCAGTTCACGGTAATTGCCGAAGGCGTGGAAACCCAGGCGCAACAACAATTCCTCGCCGCAGAAGGTTGTGAACAGATCCAGGGCTACATCGTCAGCCTGCCCCTGCCACCGGACGAATTCGCCGCGACGTTTCTGCATGTAACCGTATCGGATTTTTCGGATAGCACAGCCGCGAAACCGTCGCTATAATCCGCCGCCTACTGAGGGCCTATAGCTCAGTTGGTTAGAGCAGAGGACTCATAATCCTTTGGTCCACGGTTCGAGTCCGTGTGGGCCCACCAAATTGAAAAGCCGCGCTTGATGCGCGGCTTTTTTGTGGGTGCAGTTATCAAGTCTTGCGAATTCCGACCCAGGAAGAAAGCTGCGCTATCTGTAGGAACATTCTGAAGCGATGTTTCAGGGACGTTTGCAGCCTTGTTAGGCTTTCCTGCGAGCAATTAATCTCCTGACGCATCGCCGCCCAGGATTGTTTCCATGCTCATGAATGCTGCTCCAACAATCAGGGAAGCAGCCGGCCAAGCAACCTGGATCGATCTTGCCCTACCCGACTTGAGAACACTCTCGAAAGAACTTCGATCAGCCGCAATTGCAGAAATAAAAAGGGCTGACGATGCAGCGGGTGCCTTGGGAATACTCTTGGAATACTTCGGATTCATCGATGAGTCCGTTATGGCCGTCACCATCCTGACGCCGATTGGAAACGTTGCGGTTGCCAGAGAAAAACTGGCCCAATCGTTGAAAAACGCACGGACTCCCGCGAGCGCTATGTTCGACACGCTATCGATACCTTAACGGGACCCTTTGAAATATGGAAAGTCCAATACGATAACGGCGGACACCGCGTGGCATTTATCAATGCCTATGAGGCAAAAAATGACATGCTTGTGGTTGTGGACATTCGGGATGGACACGTTCTCTGGAATTTTATGCACGCTCCGGCGAGAGCCATGAAAAGGCATCGAAAAGGCGAGCTTTTGTATAGGCGGTACATTCTTACGGACAAAAAAAGGGCAGCCATCGGGCTGCCCGTAACATCTAAATCCTGATATTTGCATCCCCAGGAAATGGGATGAAGAGGTCTCACCTGACACCGATGTTGCAGCATCGCTGAGGTACCTACATCTGCTAATGCCCTGCAAGGCAGCAGATTTCGCGCTCTTGTTGGCATTCTTGGGAAACAGGGCAGACAAGTCAAATCAATTGTCAGAACATTTGTTTCACCAAGTTCATCTGTGACCACTTTGCTATGGCGCAAAAGCCTTTCCTTATTTGCCTGTAAAGTGCGCCTCCCTCCGACTCAACGCCAATGGAGCCTCCCTTGCCAGACACCCGCCACCCCAGCCTCGACGAAATCGACCGCCAACTGATCGCCGCGCTGCAGATCAACGCCCGTGAAAGCGTGGCCATGCTCGCCCGTCAGCTAGGCATTGCTCGCACGACGGTGACGTCGCGTCTGGCACGCCTGGAAAAGGCCAAGGTAATCACCGGTTATGGTGTGCGCTTGGGTCAGCGTGTGGTCGATGGTGGCTTGCAGGCCTACGTCGGAATCAAGGTGCAGCCGCGTTCCGGCAAGGACGTGCTGCGACGTTTGAGTGCGATGGCGCAGGTGCAGCAGCTGTGTGCGGTGAGTGGCGAGTTTGATTATGTGGCGTGGTTGCGCACCGATTCGCCGGAGCAGTTGGATCAATTGCTGGATCAGATTGGCAGCGTTGATGGGGTGGAGAAAACCACGACTTCGATCATTCTGAGCAGCAAGATTGATCGCGGGCAGCCGGTCTGAGCATTGGCCGGGCATTCTGGTTGAGCCGCTTCGCGAGCGGGCTCGCTCCCACTTTTTTGTCGGTATGCAGCCCGCAATCGTCAGTCTGCACAACAATCAGGCAAAACGACGACACATTGCTTCTTATTAACGCGCTCCACGCTCCCTAGAATGGCTGGCATCTTTTCCTATACTCAGACGCGGATCCTGCGTCGGGTCGCCAACAAGGTCAGCCATGAACAAGAACAATCGCCATCCTGCAGACGGAAAAAAACCAGTCACCATTTTCGGTCCGGACTTTCCGTTCGCGTTTGACGACTGGATCGAGCATCCCGCCGGCCTGGGCAGCATTCCCGAGCAACACCATGGCGCCGAGGTGGCGATTGTCGGCGCGGGTATTGCCGGTCTGGTGGCTGCGTATGAACTGATGAAACTCGGTTTGAAGCCGGTGGTGTACGAGGCGTCGAAACTCGGTGGTCGTCTGCGTTCGCAGGCTTTCAACGGTACCGATGCCATCGTCGCCGAGCTCGGTGGCATGCGCTTTCCCGTGTCCTCCACAGCGTTCTACCACTACGTCGACAAGCTCGGCCTGGAAACCAAGCCTTTTCCCAATCCGCTGACCGGCGCTTCAGGCAGTACCGTGATCGATCTGGAAGGCGAAACCTACTACGCCGAAAGCCTGAAGGATCTTCCTGCTTTGTTTCAGGAAGTGGCTGACGCCTGGGCGGACGCGCTGGAAGCAGGTTCGCAGTTCTCCGATATCCAGCAAGCCATCCGTGATCGCGATGTGCCGCGCCTGAAAGAGTTGTGGAACAAACTTGTGCCGCTGTGGGACGACCGGACCTTTTATGACTTCGTCGCCACCTCCAAGGCCTTCGCCAAACTGTCGTTCCAGCACCGCGAAGTGTTCGGTCAGGTCGGTTTCGGCACCGGCGGCTGGGATTCGGACTTCCCCAATTCGATGCTGGAAATCTTCCGCGTGGTGATGACCAATTGCGACGATCACCAGCACCTGGTGGTCGGTGGCGTCGAGCAGGTGCCGCAGGGCATCTGGCGCCATGTGCCGGAACGCTGCGTGCACTGGCCGGCCGGCACCAGCCTGAAATCCCTGCACCGTGGCGCGCCGCGTTCCGGTGTGAAGAAAATTGCTCACGCACCGGAGGGCCGTTTCGCCGTAACCGACAACAACGGTGACACCCGCGAATATGCCGCTGTGCTGACCACCTGCCAGAGCTGGCTGCTGACCACTCAGATCGAATGCGACGAAACCCTGTTCTCGCAGAAGATGTGGATGGCCCTCGACCGCACGCGCTACATGCAGTCGTCGAAAACCTTCGTGATGGTCGACCGGCCATTCTGGAAGGACAAGGATCCGGAGACCGGCCGCGATGTGATGAGCATGACCCTCACCGATCGCCTGACCCGTGGCACCTATCTGTTCGACAACGGCGACGACAAGCCGGGGGTGATCTGCCTGTCGTATTCGTGGATGAGCGACGCGTTGAAAATGCTCCCGCATCCGGTGGAAAAACGCGTTGAGCTGGCCTTGAACGCACTGAAAAAGATCTACCCGAAAGTCGACATCGCCGCGCGGATCATCGGCGATCCGATCACCGTATCGTGGGAAGCCGATCCGTACTTCCTCGGTGCCTTCAAGGGCGCCCTGCCCGGCCATTACCGCTACAACCAGCGCATGTACGCGCACTTCATGCAGGACGATATGCCGGCCGAACAGCGCGGGATTTTCATCGCTGGCGACGACGTGTCGTGGACACCGGCGTGGGTCGAAGGCGCGGTGCAGACTTCGCTCAACGCGGTGTGGGGCATCATGAAACATTTCGGCGGCTCGACACATAAAGAGAACCCTGGCCCGGGTGATGTGTTCAAAGACATCGGCCCTATCGCCCTGCCCGAGTAAGAGGATTCCCCGATGCGCGTAGCCGTTTACCAATGTCCACCGCTGCCACTGGACCCCGCCGTCAACCTGCAGCGCCTGCATCAGGTAGCGATGGAGGCCAAGGGCGCCGACTTGCTGGTGCTGCCGGAGATGTTCATGACCGGCTACAACATCGGCGCCGAAGCGGTCAGCACGCTGGCCGAAGTCTACAACGGTGAATGGGCGCAGCAGATCGGCCGGATTGCCAAGGCTGCGGGTCTGGCGATCGTTTACGGTTACCCGGAGCGCACCGCCGACGGGCAGATCTACAACGCCGTGCAACTGATCGACGCCCATGGCGAGCGCCTGTGCAATTACCGCAAGTCACACCTGTTCGGCGACCTCGACCGGTCGATGTTCAGCCCCGGTGACTCCGACTTGCCGGTGGTTGAATTGAACGGCTGGAAGCTCGGCTTCCTGATCTGCTACGACCTGGAGTTCCCGGAAAACGCGCGGCGCCTGGCCTTGGCCGGCGCCGAGCTGATTGTGGTGCCGACGGCGAACATGATTCCGTTCGATTTCGTCGCCGATGTCACCGTGCGCGCCCGCGCTTTCGAAAACCAGTGCTACGTGGCTTACGCCAATTACTGCGGGCATGAAGGCGAGATTCAGTACTGCGGGCAAAGCAGCATCGCCGCGCCGGACGGTAGCCAAATCGCGCTGGCAGGTCTGGACGAAGCGTTGATCGTCGGTGAGCTGGACCGCCAACGGATGAACGACTCACGCCAGGCCAACCGCTATCTCAGCGATCGCCGTCCAGAGCTTTACGGCGCGCTCAACCGCCGCTAATCCGCTAGCATGGGCACTTCACTGTTCTGGAAGTGCCCATGCCTGCGCCGACTCATCCCCGCCCCCACCCTGAAACCCTGGCCAACGGCCTGCGCGTGACCCTGCGCCACGTGCCCGGTCTCAAGCGCAGCGCTGCCGCGTTGCGCGTGGCGGCCGGCAGTCACGACGTGCCGTTGGCATGGCCGGGGTTGGCGCATTTTCTTGAGCACTTGTTGTTTCTCGGTACCGAGCGCTTTCCCACAGACGAAGGGCTGATGGCCTACGTGCAACTTCACGGCGGGCAGGTGAATGCCAGCACCCGCGAGCGCACTACGGATTTTTTCTTCGAGTTGCCTGTGTCGGCCTTCAGCGCGGGGCTCGAGCGTCTGTCAGACATGCTCGCCCGGCCACGTATGAATCTGGACGATCAACTGCGTGAACGGGAAGTCCTGCAGGCCGAATTCGTCGCCTTGTCGCAGGATCCGACAGCGCAACAGCAGTTTGCCTTGTATGAAGGTTTATCAGCGGAGCATCCGTTGCGCGGTTTTCATGCGGGCAATCGGGACAGTTTGCAGGTCGAATCGCCTGGGTTTCAGTTGGCATTGAAAGATTTCCATCAGCGGTTTTATCGAACCGGGCAAATGAACCTCAGCCTGGTCGGTCCGCAGAGTGTTGATGAATTGCGGGAGCTGGCGCAGCAATTCGCAGCGGTTTTGCCGGTTGGGGATAAAGTTGCCCAAGCCGCACCGTGAAAAGTTATCAACAGGTCGGCGCTCACACGAACCTGTTATTTGCTTTCGAGGCTTTGCCCGAGTCATCCGCCGAGGCGATGGCCTTTCTCTGCCATTGGTTGAACAGCGCCAAACCCGGTGGATTGCTCGCGCATTTGCGCCAGCAAAAACTGGCCGATGGTTTGAAAGCCACGCCGCTCTACCAGTTTGCCGGGCAAGCGCTGCTGCATCTTCAATTCCATGCCGACGGCGAGCAGTTGAACGCCATTCACGAACAGCTGCTGGATTGGCTGAGCTTTTTCGCCCGTCAGGACTGGACGCCGTTGCGCGAGGAATACGCCGCCCTGCTTCAGCGCCAGCAGCAAGTCAGCGGCGCATTGCAACTGGCGCGAACCGACATCGAGCAGCATGCATTCGGCCTGTCCGAATCAGCTGCCGCCGCGCTTGAGCGCATCCTGCGGGAAATCGGCGTTGTGGATAACTTCAGCGATCATTGGCACCTGCCCGCAGCCAATCCTTTCTTGCGCGTCAGTGAACCGCTGGCCAACGCCGGGCTGATTCGCGGCCAGACCAGCGCCCACCGTGGCCTGCGCACCTTCGCCCAGGATCGCTCGCGCAGTCGTCGCGAGCGATCGCCGATGCAGTTCAGCCAGGCGCTGCCGGACAACAGCGATGAGGGCGCGATTTACCTGCGCTGGCAGGTCGAGGCGGCAGCCAGCGTCGATCTGCGTTCAAGATTACAGCGCAGTCTGCAGCAAACCCGGCAAGACGCGTCCGAAGCCGGCGTGGAGTTGTCTATCGGCGCCGCAGGTAACCAATGCCTGCTTAAAATGACCGGACTTCAGGAACCGATGCCCAGCGTCCTCGAGCATGCGCTGAAATGTCTGACGATGATCGACGCCGATTCGCCGCGCGACGAGGTGCAGATACCGTCGATGCCGATCCGCCAACTACTCGAAGCGTTGCCAGAGAAATCCCTGCCCACGATTGAAACCAGCGATGACGCCCATCAGCTGTGGACAACTTCGCGCTGGGACGGCCTCGCTCTAGGGCTAAATCAACAGACCCAATCAGCCATGGGCCTGGCGCTGAGCCGCATTCCCGGCACACCGGACAATCAGCTACCGGTGACACCGATCACCCAAGCCCAGTACCACTGGAGCCAGATCAACACGGCCTCCAGCGAACACGCCTTGCTGCTGGTCTGCCCGACTGCCAGCCGCGACATCGCTGATGAAGCTGCATGGCGCCTTCTGGCTCAGGTGTGCCAGACGCCTTTTTACCAGCGCCTGCGTGTCGAATTGCAATTGGGGTACGCCGTGTTCAGCGCGCTGCGTCAGTTGCATGGCAGGACTGCGATTGTCTTTGGCGTGCAATCGCCGACGACTGCGGCGGGCAAGTTGCTCGAATACATGCATGAGTTTTTCAATGGCATTCCCGCGTTGATCGAAACGCTCGATGACGCAAGCCTCAAGCAACAGCGCCAAAGCCTCGCCGATCAGTTCGACGATGCCACACTGTCCAGCAGCGATGCTGCCGAGCTGCTGTGGCAAGGCAAACTTGCCGGCCATTCGTCGGATTACCGTGAGCAGTTGGTCGCGGCGATCCAGCAGCTGAATCGTCAGGCTTTGCTGGCCGCTGCGCAGCGTCTGATCAATGCCGAGGGCGGCTGGAACTGCCTGGCCAATGAATCGATGCCGGACGCGCCGTGGCAAGCGACAAACTGATCATTACCGAGGCTGCAAGGAGCTTTCTCAAAGATTCACGGGTCACGCCGTTGAAATTTTGAGTAACATAGCCGCCTAACTAATTGGAACATCACCGCGCTGACGTGGACTATAACTATGGATAGCGCTATCCCAACCCTCAGAAGGAGACATCTCATGGCCTGGACCAAACCTGCTTACACCGACCTGCGTATCGGCTTCGAAGTCACCATGTACTTCGCC
>Ga0308159_1005580_pt1 | contig 10540 bp, 7 predicted proteins | sample PhyCR1_FD_201040 | JGI IMG/M metagenome (GOLD analysis project Ga0308159, IMG submission 201040) | Phyllosphere microbial communities from UC Gill Tract Community Farm, Albany, California, United States - DLSLC.R1 | ecosystem: Host-associated > Plants > Phyllosphere > Unclassified | place: USA...
TATTTACGGATAAGAATTCCAATAAACAAAAAATGCGCTGAAGTTATCAGTGCATTTTTTGTTTATAGTGTTTTAGAACAACGGATTACTTTTACAAGTCAGTTTTGATTTTCAATTCTTTTAATTGTTTATCATCTATAGTGCTCGGACTGTCAATCATCACATCTCTTCCTGAATTGTTTTTAGGGAAAGCAATGACATCACGAATCGAATCCAAACCAGCAAAAATCGAAGTCAAACGATCGAAACCAAAGGCGATACCACCGTGTGGAGGTGCGCCAAATTCAAATGCATCCATCAAGAAACCAAATTGTTTTTGAGCTTCCTCTGTACTGAAACCTAAATGTTTAAACATTAAAGCCTGCAATGCTCTATCATGAATACGAATTGAACCACCGCCAATTTCTGTTCCGTTGATCACCATATCGTAAGCATTCGCACGAACATTTTTCGGGTCGGTATCTAACAAAGCAATATCTTCCGGCTTCGGCGAAGTAAATGGATGGTGCATGGCGTGGTAACGTTCCGTTTCTTCATCCCATTCCAATAACGGGAAATCCAATACCCAAAGGGCAGAAAATGTGTTTTTGTCACGTAAGCCTAAACGATTACCCATTTCTAAACGAAGTTCGTTTAATTGTTTGCGTACTTTATCTGTCGAACCTGCTAAAATTAAAAGCAAATCGCCCTTTTCTGTCGCGAAAGCTTCGCTCCACTGTTTTAAATCTTCTTCGTTGAAGAATTTATCAACCGAAGATTTTATAGGCCCATCATCATTATGACGGGCATAAATCAATCCTGTGGCACCAATTTGAGGTTTTTTAATAAAATCAGTTAACTCGTCTAACTGTTTACGGGTATAACTTGCAGCACCTTTAGCATTGATACCAACTACCAATTCAGCGTTATCAAAAACAGGAAAACCTTTACCTTTAACTAAGTCGTTCATCTCTACAAACTGCATGTCGAAACGCGTATCTGGTTTGTCAGACCCATATAAACGCATCGCATCTGCATATTGCATACGTGGAACTTCAGGTAAATCGTAGTTGCGAACTTCTTTAAATAGCGTACGAATTAAGCCTTCAAAAGTGTTCAAGATATCTTCCTGTTCGATGAACGACATTTCACAGTCAATCTGGGTAAACTCTGGCTGGCGATCGGCTCTTAAATCTTCATCTCTGAAACATTTAACAATCTGGAAATACCTATCAAAACCAGAAACCATTAACAATTGCTTAAATGTTTGTGGCGATTGAGGCAGTGCATAAAACTCGCCCTCGTTCATGCGGCTTGGCACTACGAAATCTCTTGCTCCTTCTGGCGTAGATTTAATTAAAACAGGTGTTTCTACTTCAATAAAATCTAAACCATCTAAATAACGGCGAACAGATTGTGCCATTTTGTGGCGTAAAACCAGATTATTACGAACCGGGTTACGACGTAAATCCAAATAACGGTATTTCATGCGCAGTTCATCACCACCATCAGTTTCATCATCAATCATGAATGGTGGTAATTTTGCAGCGTTTAAAATTTCTAATGCAGAAACTTTAATCTCTACATCACCTGTTGACATTTTTGGATTTTTGTTGCTGCGTTCTACAACGGTACCGGTAGTTTTAATTACAAACTCACGACCTAGCGAACGTGCTGCTTCGCAGAGTTCACGGTTATCATCCATGTTAAAAACCAGTTGTGTAATACCATAACGGTCGCGGATATCGATAAAAGTCATGCCGCCCAAATCTCTCGATTTTTGTACCCAACCACACAGGGTAACACTTTCTCCTAAGTTATTGAGGGTAAGTGCACCACAAGTTACTGTTCTTAACATATATTGTAATCTAAATTAAGCGGCAAAAATACCGAATTTGTTTTAAAGTTTTTTAAAGAAGATTTAAGGATTTTTTTGCAACAAATACCATTATGCTGGCAGAAATATGTCTGCTGGCAAATGAAAATAGCGAACCAGTTTTTGAGCCATTTTTAAGGTTAATTCTCTTCTACCCGATAAAATAGAAGAAACATGTCCTTTTGAACCAATGATAGACTCAAGATCTTTAGATTTTAACCCTTGTTCTTCCATTTTAAGCTTTATAAGCTCGATAGGGTTAAGTTCTGGAAGTTTAACATTTCTATTCTCATAGTCACTAACCAAAAGTAAAAGCAATTCCAATTCATCAGCCTCTGGAGTGCCTTCTTCTGCATGAAAGATCTCAATGGTGCGGCTTAACGCTGTTGTGTAATCTAACTCTGTTTTTAAAACTTTTACTGTATTCATCCTATTTTTTCTTAAGGGCTAAATTAATGTCGAAGGCTATGATTGAAACATCTATTTTATCATATTGAGAATGCGTACCGAACCATATAATATAAGCAGCTTTTCTTTTAAAATTCATGGAAATAACTAATCGATAGTCGTTCCCCTTTATATTAAAAACTATCCTATTATTTGCAACTAAGCTAGCGTTTTTGTAAACCTCCTTTAATTGATTAAAATTATCAAAAGTATATTTTTCAAAATCATGTAGCCAAGCTAAAATTGAATGCTCCGCTAATGGATATTTTGCGATATAATGCAATAAAGTACCTTTAGCAATAACGCTCATTTACAAATATATGTTTTCTTTTTGAAAACCTTAGCTAAATCTATTAATACTTTTCTTCCAAAACTACCTCAACGGCAATCACCTTCCATTCGCCGCCTAAATTTCTCCATTGGTAAATTTCTTCCGTTTGTATGGTTTGCTTTTTCGAAAAAACCAATAAGTTAGGTTTAAAAATTACCGACTTCCGGGCAATTTTCTCCGTAAAAATTTCATTTTCTATAGATGATTTAATGCGGTAATGGCTCGTTTCTATGCTTTTTGCTCGCCTAAAAAAACCTTGGATCTCAGCCTTATAATCACGAAGATTTAAAGTTTTATAATCCGATCCGGTAAATTGAAAAGAAGGATCAAATACTTGGAAATAAGTATCGCCATCTTTTAACTGCATGGCCTGATCTGCTTTTTTATGTAAGGCATCAATTGCTGAAATAATTAAATCCGTTTCCATGGCATGAAGTTAAAGGTTTGCTTTTTGTTTTCAAATATTAGATGAAAGCATAAAAGGCATTCCACAAAAAAAGCCACCAATATGTTGGTGGCTTAATCATCTCAAATTAATTTTTCATCCGGCCTTGTTCGGCTTCCAAACCTGTACTTCTATTACGGGCAGGTTTTATCTCGTTTTTACCAAATCGGTAGGTAAACGTTAAACTTACCGATTGTCTATCATTCAGTCCATAAAGAGTGTAATAAAGTCCAGGAAATGCACTTCTGATATTATTAATCTGCGTATTGAAAATATCGTTAGCAGCTAGCTTTAAACTTGCCTTTTTCGCTAAAAATGTTTTGCTTATCCCCGCATCAAAGCCGTAACGTGTTCTAATTTCCATCACCCCAAAAGTAACCGGACTATCGTAGCTGAAATTAAGTTCGGCTGCTAAGCCTGGCTGAATTTTAAAGCTATGTTGCGATTTAAACTGGAAAGAGGTACTCTTATTATCTAACGATTGCCCGGCAATGTCGGGCGTTTTAAACCTGATGTGAAACATGTTTAAATTATTATTGCTACTCCACCATTTAGTAAAATTTACAGGAGCATTTAATACCAATGAATATGCGTTTTGAGTGGCGATATTTTGATTGGTTTGGTACAGCGCCTGCTTTTCGTTATCCGGAAGAATTACCTCTGTAATCACATCGGTAGTTTTACTATAATTCAATGTGGCCGAATACTTTTTCTTAAGCAAATAAGTGAATTCAAAATTATTGGTGTACTGCGGATTCAAAAATGGGTTGCCCTGGCTGTAAGTATATTGGTCTAAAAAGTAAACAAAAGGATTCAAAGCATCGTAACTTGGTCGGTCGATTCTGCGACTGTAGGAAAGACTGATATCATTATTCTTGTTCAATGTTTGGTTAATAAAAACACTTGGAAAAAAATCAAGATATTCTCGTTCTATAATTTTATTGGTCGTAATTGAATTGCCTTTCGAGCTGGTTTGTTCTGCCCTCAACCCCAGCTGAATACTGGTTGTTTTAAACTGTTTATTAAAATTAACATAAGCTGCATTTACATTTTCATCATATACAAATTGGTTGCTAAGCAAAGCATTGTTTTGCCAATTGTTGTTCAAAAATTGCTCAGCAATTAAATTGTTATCGGTAGTTACCCAACTGCTTTTTAAACCCGCTTCTAACTTCATTTGTTTTTTCAAAGGCAATGCGTAATCAACCTTGAAAGCCTTGATATTAATAACCGATGGTGTGATGTTTCTGGTAACTACTGTTGGCCTGATCAGGCTACCGTTATTAAAAAAGTAGTCGCTTACATAATCTGCATCATCATTTCCTTTATATCTTCCATAATCCAAATCAATGGTAATTTCCTGCCCTGCGGTATCAAGAACAGATTTGTAATTTAAATTGTAGGATAGGTTGTTGTACTTATTTCTAATCACATTATTGGCCAAAACCGACGAATCTTGTTGGGTAAACGAACCACCAATTCGGGTTGCATTAACCGAGTTTTCGATATTACTTCCTTCGTAACCTGTTACCAAAACACCAAGCGTATTATTTTTATTGATGAAATAATCTGCGCCAACTTTAAAATTCTGTCCATGATTTTTTTTGCTAAAATCACTGCGTTGAGAGAAGTAACGGTTGCTAGGCGAAACATTTGCAATCCTGTCTATCTCCATAAAAGTCTCTCGGTCTCTCTGGTAATAGTTATAGTTTCCAAACAGATTTAATGATTTCGTACGATGGTTTAAGCTGCCGCCTGCACTAGATCTAAATTTTTTCCCCCTGCCCAAAGCCCCGGTTAAACTTCCGTTTGTTCCACCCCCTTTATTTTTTTTGGTTTTAATGTTGATAATTCCAGAGTTGCCGGCGGCATCATATTTAGCTGATGGATTCGTAATCAATTCGATAGTTTCTATTTCCGAACTTTGCATTCCTCTCAACAAATTAGCTACGTCGCCGCTACTCATGTAAGTCTGTTTCCCATCTATTTGAATCAGTACGCCTTGTTTACCTTGCATCGAAATGTTGTCGTTCTGATCTACATTTACCCCAGGCGCTTTCTGTAATAACTCGAGTGCGGTAGAACCAGAAGCGATAGAACTGCTGGCCACATTCATTACCGTTCTATCCATTTTGCGTTCTACTAATGGAACGTTTGCGGCAACAGTTACTTCTTTTAAATTTTGAGTGGTAGATACCAGTTGAACGGTACCAAAATCAATTTGTTGATCATCGCCCAATGTTTCTACTTTACTTTTGTAAACTTTATAACCCATATTACTGGCTTTGTAAAAGTAATTTCCTTTGCTTGAAACTGAAAAACCGAAACTGCCATTTTGATCTGTCAGGGCAGTTTTTACAATGCTCGAATCAGTTGCTTTGTAAAGAACAACAGTTACGAAGTCAGCGGGCTTTTTTGTTTCATCAACAATTTTTCCTGTAATATTAAATTTCGTATCGGTTTGTGCATTAACAGATAACGCTGAAAACGCAGCGAAAATGAGGAATGATATTTTGTAAAAAAGTTTCATTTTTATGGTATTAGTTTTTAAAAAATCAGGACAAAGAAATTCCACGCGACTGGTTAGACGCCCTTTTATTTTGCCTTATTATTTAAAGTTTAGCTTGGGAAACGAACGGTTTCCGTTGTTTAGTTATCAGTAAGACGATGGTTTTTAAAAAAGGTTACAGGAGGAAGAAAAAAAGTAAGAATAAGTATTTCTGTTGACCATTTAATGTTAGAAAGTCAAAGGCAGAATTAGGTGGCAACAGTAGCCCTACCATCCACTACAATCTTTTAAATTGATTGTTTACTGTAAACGAAAGCGTAATTAATTTAAAAGGATTTTCGTTTCTGTCAGGCTTAATGAACGAAGAGCGTTGCATAAAAAAACCGCAGATGAACAGAAAAATCTGCAAATCTGCGGCGTCAACTTTAAAAATGAATTTTTATTTTACACCCAACACATCTACACCCTGTTCAAAAACAACATCAACAGGAATGTTTTTTCTGGTTAAGCGATCTAAATCTTTTTGCAATTGTGAGGAAATTACAGCTTTTTCCTTTTGCGCTTTTTCAACAGCAACTTTATCTCCATTACCCTGCAAAGTGATGATGAATGCGCTCAATTCATTCATTGCGGTGGCAAACTTTTCGTAGTTAACTTTATAGGTTCCTTTATCGGTACGCTCAAAAGCACCTTTTTGTTGGAAGTAATTGAAACATTGCATATTGGCTTTTCCATGTGCTTCAGATACGCCAAACCTTACTGATCTTAAAATCCCAGCCATGAAGGTGGTGTAATAATCTTTAATATCGCCAGATAACTCACCTTTTTTTAGTAAACCTGTTACCATATATAAACCTAAAACATCGGCTTTGCCTTCTTCAAGCCAGCTGTATTGTTCTTTCAGCGCTTCACGAACAAAGCCTTTTCCAGTAACCGTTTTTTTAATGCCTAAACCATGAGCTACCTCGTGAAACATGACGTTGGCGAAAAAAGCATCAAACTTGATATATTTTTGCTGGTCAGCATCAATTAATTCTTTAGAGATAGGAACAAGGATCTTATCAAATTTAGCTTGCATCGCATTTTTCAATTGTGATCTGCGTGTGCCTTTTTCCTGCTGAATTTTTTCATCATTGGGCAGATTTACAGCAATGGTTTTCGAACCGGCATTACAATCTCCTGCGTAATAAACGACATCATATGCATTCAATTCTGACTCTGTTCCCGGCGTTTCTGTTTTATACTTGGCTGCAACTGGTAAGTTTTTTTGCAGTTCAGGAAGCATTTTTACATACTTAGCTAAGCGCTTACTCCATTCTTTGTCTTTAATTAAAACATAAGCTTCATAGCTGGTGCGGGCATTAAAAAGTTTATCCTCATAATTCTCAATCGGGCCAATAATGATGTCAAGTCCGTTGGTTTTCATATCCAACCAGGCATAATCGCTAGCGGTAAAATTATCAGTGACTAAAGCATCAGCCCTTAAATTCAAATACTTTTTTAAGCCTGCATCTTCGGCAATTAAAGCAGCTTGTTTTAAAAGCGAACTTGCTTTTTGCAATTCGGCAGCAAATAAAACATGATAAGGAACAGTGGTTAATTTACCTGCAGTATCTTTTTGAATCACCGAATATGCGCCATATTTATCTTTCAAGTCAGATTTTTCAATTTCTTCTTTCGTGATCCCGTAAGGATAAAAAGAAGCACCTTCTGGCTTGGTGCCAACTCCAGCAACAAAAGGTTTTTCATTGTTCAGCCTATCCCACGGACCATAATTTATGTTGACAAATTCCCTGGTTTTTTCGTCCTTAATTGTGGCCATCAAACTGTCGCGTTGCGGATAGGCTTGTTTCCAGTACAAGTCGTCCATAATTTCTGCCGCCTGAATAAGCAAAGGCAAAATTTTTCGATCGTTAACGCTTAAATCGTTAATGTTACTTGTTAGCTTAACGCGTTCGTAAATTGGAAGTCTTTGCGCTACATATTCATTTAAGCTATCTCTTTCTACTACGATACCATTATCGGTATTACTTTTGGTGTTACCAGTGCAACCCGACAGGAACAATGTTCCAGTAATTGCGAGCGAAAAGTATATAGTAGATTTGTATAATTTGTTCATATTTAATAGATATGGGTGCTAAATTAGTAAAATTTAAAAGCATTGTATAAAGTTTGATGCATTGGAAATAGTTTCCCATAACTTTGTAACTTCAACAATCAACAAAATCAAAACATGTCATCATTTAACTTCCCTAAATATTCTCCAGTTTTAGTTACGGCACTTATAGTTTTCCTTTCTTCGTGTGGATCTAATAAATATACAGCAACTGAAAAAGTTTATAAAACGAAAGCCAAAGATTTCTCGAAAATTATCAGCAGCACTCCACCCGCAGGGCAGCTTTACGATTCTTTAAGTGCAGCAAATCAAACCTGGGTTGGTTCTGTAAACTTTGGCATACGCAAACCCAACTTTGTAGTTATCCATCACACGGCTCAAGATAGTTTAAACCAAACCATCAAAACCTTCCACTCTACCAGGGCAGGAACAAGCGCTCACTATGTAATCAGTAGAGATGGGAAAGTTGTACACATGGTTAATGATTATCTTCGTGCAAACCATGCAGGCGTAAGCAAATGGGGTAAGGATACGGATTTGAATTCTTCATCCATCGGTATTGAATTAGATAATAATGGTATTGGCGATGTTTGGCAAGATGCACAAATTAACAGCTTGCTTAAATTACTTGCGACCTTGAAGAAAACCTATAATATTCCAACAGCGAACTTCATTGGCCATGCCGATATTGCACCTGGTCGTAAAAATGATCCAAGAAATTTCCCCTGGAAAAAGCTAGCGGATAAAGGATTTGGCTTTTGGTATGATGATGTGCTGAAGAATCCACCGGCAGATTTCGATACAGAAAAAGCGCTAAAATACATTGGTTACAGTACTGCAAACTTACCTGCAGCAATCGAAGCCTTTAAAATCCATTTCATTCAAACTGATATTACTAAGACTTTAACACCAGTTGATATTTTGGTGCTGTACAATGTTTATACAAAGTATTAAGACATTCGCAAAATACAAGTTGCTCGTGTCGGCAGCCTTATTTCATTTAAACTCTGCAAAGGAGTGGATACACTTTTATTCTGCGTTTCCTTTGAAATTTTCAATTGCAATAAGCATAAAAAAAACACGGATGAATCTGTGCTCATCCGTGTTGATTTGTGGTTAAAAAAGCGTTGATTAATTGGGCTTCTTAAAAGTATCCTTTAGTGTCACCGTTCTATTGAAAACCAATTGATCTGCGGTTGAATCTTTATCCAGACAAAAATATCCTTTACGAATAAACTGATAACGGCTCTCTAAATCTGCATCAGCAAGGGCTGGCTCGATATATGCAGTCGGTAAAACCGTTAAACTTTCCGGGTTTAAATAGTCCTTAAAATCACCTTCTTCAGCATCTGGGGTTTCGGATGTAAACAAACGGTCGTACAAACGAATTTCTGCTGTTTTTGCATGTTGTGCACTCACCCAATGGATGGTTCCTTTTACGTTTATCCCGCTGGTATCATTTCCACTTTTCGATTCAGGAATATAAGTACAATGGATTTCTGTAACGTTTCCCTTTTCATCTTTCACAAAATCTTCGCACTTCACAATGTAAGCGAACTTTAAACGAACCATTGCCCCAGGTGCCAAACGGAACCATTTCTTCGCTGGAACTTCCATAAAATCTTCACGCTCAATCCAAAGCTCATTGCTAAACGGAATCACACGAGTACCACCGTGATCTTCAGCTTCTGGATTGTTTTCGCCAATTAAATCTTCAGTACCTTTTTCATAATTGGTAATGATTAATTTAATGGGATCTAAAACCGCCATCACTCGGTTAGCAGTTTTATTTAAATCCTCACGGATACAAAACTCCAACAAGCTTAGTTCAATTAAATTCTCACGTTTCGCAATACCAATACGTTCGCAAAATTCACGTACACTTTTTGGCGTAAAGCCTCTTCTGCGTAAACCCGAAATAGTAGGCATGCGTGGGTCGTCCCATCCGCTAACCAAATTTTCATTAACCAGTTGAAGCAGCTTGCGTTTACTCATTACTGTGGAAGTAAGGTTTAAACGGGCAAATTCATATTGCTTAGATGGGAATATTTCTAACTGTTCTATAAACCAATCGTATAGTTCACGGTGCGAAACATACTCCAAGGTACAAATTGAATGGGTAATATTTTCTATACTATCACTCTGTCCATGCGCAAAATCATACATGGGGTAAATGCACCATTTGTTGCCCGTGCGGTGATGTTCTGCATGTTTAATGCGGTAAACAATTGGGTCACGCATTAACATATTCGGACTAGCCATATCGATCTTCGCCCGCAAGGTGTAAGCGCCATCCGGAAATTCGCCGCTTTTCATTCTTCCGAAGATATCAAGATTTTCCGCTATGCTTCTATTGCGATAAGGGCTATCTTGGCCAGGTTCTGTAGGTGTGCCTTTTAAAGCTGCAATCGCATCTGCCGTACTTTCATCAACGTAAGCTAAACCTTTTTCGATAAGCTTAACTGCAAATGCGTATAATTGATCAAAATAATCTGAAGCGTATAATTCATTTTTCCAATTAAAACCCAGCCATTTGATGTCTTCCTGCTGACTGTTTACGTATTCTGTTTTTTCCGTAACCGGATTGGTATCATCAAAACGAAGGTTGGTGTAACCGCCGTATTTTTGTGTTAGTCCGAAGTTTAAGCATATCGCTTTGGCATGGCCAATGTGTAAGTATCCATTCGGTTCTGGCGGAAAACGCGTAACCAATGTTTTATACTTGCCACTATTCAGATCGTTCTCAACAATTTCTTCAATAAAGTTCAATGACTTCTCTTCACTCATAAAAACCTGTAAATTAGGAATGCAAATGTAAAAAGATTGAGCGGAATTAG
>Ga0308159_1005581_pt1 | contig 10539 bp, 11 predicted proteins | sample PhyCR1_FD_201040 | JGI IMG/M metagenome (GOLD analysis project Ga0308159, IMG submission 201040) | Phyllosphere microbial communities from UC Gill Tract Community Farm, Albany, California, United States - DLSLC.R1 | ecosystem: Host-associated > Plants > Phyllosphere > Unclassified | place: USA...
TGAGATTTCCTTTCGAATGAAAATCTAACATACTCGGATTATTGATATTGAACAATAATTGATGGCTGTATGTTTTCACCATAAAAATATCTTAATATATGTCCGCTTCTGGCACACAACCGACATTCAAATCAAGTATTGTAGCAATCAAAAAGTCGCGTTAACGGCAAATTCTCAGAAAAAAAAGATTTACGCAAAAACTGGTCATACTGTTCACTTTTACATTTAATTGTTTAAATACAATAATTTAAGTGGTGATGAGGGAGTGATGAACTGTCCATAACTCGTCACGCCACAGTGAACAGTGCTATCGGAATACAAAAAAACCGGCCTGAGCCGGTTGAGAGAAGGGGGATTTTTTAGACGGTTTCGCACTTGGGCAGCCAGTCAGCCTCGCAGTCCTCATTCAATATCAGGTTGGTTTGTATGCCCTGATTAGTTTTGCGTTTGAGCAGCATTATCTCGTACTCCTTCAACGTCTGCGGCACGGCCCGCCCAAATGCGGTGAGGTTCATCGGATGCTTATGTCCTCTGGCCTCCATAAATGATAGATAGGCGTGATAGAGGTACTTGCGTGGATTGGCCGGAATGATATTGGCATTTCCAATGAATAGCCCGTTGGGTGTACTGACCTCGGATAAGTAGCCACAAAAATCCATCAGAGGGTCGGCACCGCGTTTAATTTCCAACGCCTCATCGGAGTTCTGTTGCGCCTGCAACAGCGTGCGGGCGTCGTTCGGAGTGGAAAAACGCTGCATCAGGTGGCGCACGATAACCGGAAGCTCGGCGGTGATTTTGTCGAGCAAATGCGGGTCGCGTTCGTGGGCTTCCACCACTTCGGGGAAGGTAATGATTACCCGTCGGCGCGATACGCCGCCGCTGCGGTCGCTGAATTGCATCGGGTTGTTGTTCACCGCCAGTATCACCGCCGGAATGTGGGCCGAGTAGGCATCGCGGTACTTCGGGTCAATGGCAACCGCATCGCCGCCGGTGATGGCCTTGATGCCCGCGCCGTCGCCGCTCCATTTCTCCTGGTCAGGCAGAATAATCAGCGAGTACCCGACCACCGATGCTCGTTCACGGGACGATTCCAGTGTTTCAATGCTGGCCGAGGTGGTGTTATCCGTTCCCGCCAGCAGGCGCGCAATCGAGGCCATAATGCTTTTACCGCTGCCACCTGGCCCCGTAATCTCAAGGAACAGCTGCCAGTCGTAGCGGTTCGCCAGCACCATAAACAAGGCGGCCAGAATGCGGGCCTGTTTTTCTTCACTGCCGCTCGCCACCCGCGTCAGCCACTGCCAAAAGCTCGGGGAGTGGTCGGCCAGATTTTCACCTGGCTTGGGCTGGGTGTAATTAACGCTGTTGACCGTGCGCAGCCAGTAGGCCTTGTCGTGGGGCCTAAATTTGCCGGTCACCGTGTCAAACACGCCATTTTTAAAGCCAATCAGCTGCCGTGTGGGCTTCTCCATGTCCGGCACCATGAGCTTGAGCGTCTCGAAAATACTGCCGATCCCTGAGGCCGAGAACGGGGCACGAATTTTTTGCAGCAGGGACGCGATTTCACGGCTGATGACGCGATAGGGCAAAACCTGCCAGGCACCGTTCTCATAACGACACAGGTCTTCCCCCACCGACGGCACGGCAAGCAGATGCTGATAATGTTCGGCTAACAGCGCCGCTTTCTCGCTTGCGCTCATGTCTTTCAGGTCGGCGGCGCTGAGGGTATCGAAGGGGCTGGTTACCTTCGGTTTGCTGTAGGCCAGCAACAATTTACGGGTTGCCGTGTCGCCTGCCAGCAAATAAACGTCGTTCCAATCACCTGGCTCGGCGGGCAGGGCTGTTTTGCCGCCGCTCAGCAGTGCCGCCTCGTCCGCCTTGGCCTGACCCTTGCCATTTTCATCATTGTCCGCCGCAATTAGCAGTCGTGCATCGGGGAAGCGCTCGCGCAGCTGCGCGGCCAGAGACGGCAAATTATTGGCGCTGAGGGCCACGTACACGGCGTCGCCCGTCAGCCTATGCACCGTCAGGCCGGTAGCGTAGCCCTCGACCAGCCACATAACTGCCTGTGTTTCACCCGCAAAGACGTGCGCCGCCTCCCTGACCTGACCACCGGCCAGCATGCGCTTGATGCCACTCGCATTAATCAGCTGCACGTTCACCAGCGCGCCGTGGTCGTCAAACAACGGCACCACTAAATCCCCCTGCTTGAACGTCTCGCCGCCCAGGCGCAGCGTGTGGCCGTGTAGAGTCAACGCCGGTTCGTCCGGCCAGCCCTTGGCGTTTAGGTAGGCATGACCGGTTTGCGTGACACCGGCGCTGACTATCGCCTTGGCCTGACAGGCGGCCCGCTGACATGCAGCCACTTTGTCCTGGTCATTCTTGGGCATTGCGGTAGAACCAGTGGGAGCAGGATTGCTGCCTAGCAGGGCGGCGACCTGCGCGGCGGCCTCTTTGGTGGTCACGGCCAGCGCTTTTTCGACCAGCGCCAACCCGTCACCGGCTCCACACTGGTTGCAAAGCCAAGTCCCGCGACCGGCCTGATTGTCAAAGCGAAAGCGGTCTTTGCCGCCGCAGACCGGACAGGCGGTGTGCTGCCCGTTCAGGCCCACGGTAATGCCCAGTGCCGGTAACAGGGTTGGCCATTGACCGACGGCCACGCGGGCGGTGTGTGAAACGGTAAGTTGCGTCATGATTGCCTTCCTTAGTGCAGCGTGGCGTGGTGAGGGGCCGACATCTTATCGCGGCACAGTTCGTCCATCAGGGTTTCACCTAGGCGGGTGAGGCGCGGTTTTGCCACCAGAATATCCGGCAAGACCATATCGCCGAGCATGGTACAGGCCATGCCCATACCTTCCTCCACGCCGTGGCGTGTGATGTAATAGGCTTCCACCTCTCGCGCTATCGTCATTTGCAGTTCATCCAGCGTGTATCCGACGCTCACGCCAGAGTTTGCGCAGGCATCGAGATAGGCCTGCGCCACGGCGCGGCGGTAAACGGCGGTCAGTACTTCAACGGGTAGGCAGGATTGATGAACGGTAGTCATTGCACGATTTCCTTATCGGTAAGCATCACGGATTCACAGGTGGCGACAACCTTGCCAAGCTGGTCGGTAAGCATGGCGACTACAGAGGCAAAGGACTGGCTGTCGGCAGGCGCATAGGCCTGACCGGCGCTGGCCTGTGCATCGAGCATGTCGAGGAACAGCACGCCGACGTTGTGGGCATGTTGCAGGCGCAGGTAGTCGGCATGGGGAATAGGGTATTGGGTGAACTGATTAAAACGGGCAGCAAGGGTATTCATCGTGACACCCCCGCAGGCAGGCGACCGGCAAACAGCAGCACGTAGTCGCGGGCAAACTCACGGCGCGCGGCGCGTTCGGTGGCGGCAACGGTGCACAGCCTGCAAACGGGCGCACTGACTTCGGCACGGCGAACGGCGGCAAACAAAAAGGTAAATTGCGAGTATAGCGGGGTGAGGGTCGTAGCCATAAAAATGGCCTCCATAGTTAGCTTGTAACAGCTACCACCGGAGTTCCTACACTCAATGGTGATAGCCCAGACGGGGGTAGGAATACCGGTAACTATGGGAACCGGCCAGCCCAAGGGCTGCCCCGCCTGAGCCACCATTGCGCAATAGGCGTGAAGGTATAATAACCGCCACGCAAAAAGCAGGTGCACTGAGGCATCGACGTAAAAAAACACGCTCGGCGCGTGTTGTGTCGCCATAGTTATACTCGGGTTCCTACGCCCGGCTGCCGATTTTGCGACAGCGAGAAAACTATAGACCACCGGCTCGCCAGAGAAAAGGCTTTTTAATGACATCAGGCGCTTTTCCCTAGCAATCGGTCAGGACGTGATCGGATTGATCAGAACCTGATCGGAAACATTGATTATGTCGGGCTGCTAACGTGGTGTTTTCAACCGTCATGATACTGGAGGCCAGATAGGCCGCGCCCTTTTTTGCGAGGGAGAACAGCCTGGAATTGATGGGCAGGGCTGTCATGACTGTGCTCCGAGATAGCGGGCCGCAATGCGTTCATTCATCCAGCCGTCAATCTCGGAGGCCAACCAGGCGACGTTTTTACCGCCGAGCGAAAGCTGCGCCGGAAATTGTCCGCGACTGATCAGGTCATAGATGGTCGAGCGTGACAGGCCGGTGGTGTGAATGACTTCCGGCAGGCGCATAAAGCGGTCACGCGGATAGGTCAGGGGCATCGGAGGCATGGCGTTGGGTGGGGTTTGAGCTGCAACTGAAAGCATAAAGGCTACCTTATTTTGTCCGGCTGGCAATGACCAGTTCCGGCTGTGTTATCTGAGTAGCCCCCTATTGTGAGAATATTTTTGCGCTTGGCAACAACCACTTGCTGGCTTGTATTATGCTAATTTGCATGAAATATGAACTGGTTAAAAAGTAGTTGCCCAATATTAGCCAATAATAACGAATATTGACGAGCTGCTTTTTTCCAACAAGTAATAGAGGTTAATTTACGTAAATTAATCGAAAAATACCTTTAATTATGGCTAGCCAGATAAAAGAGGTATTTTGGGTTCGATGACCAGTGGTGTACACCGTGTGATGGGTTTTATTAACACTGTTAACCTATTTACTTACTGAAATATATAATTTTTTTTTAGAAAGTGAAGAGTAGTGAACAGTTTTGGTAAAAGTATTATTTTTGAATGGCTTGGTGAGGGTGATGCCGTGCCTGTTGTGCCATCCTTGAGCAAACCGGCATTGATAGCGCTGTTGTGTGGGTATCCGGAGAATGGCGTTACTTTGACAATCACCGGAGAGCAACCATGACCACGACTACCGCAAAACCCTTAACTATCGATGACCAACTGAACTACTTCGAGCAAAAGAAAGGTCTGCACACGCAGGCCATGCTCAGGCTCAACGAAATCGGCCAGGCGTTAACACGCTGCAAAAAGGAACTACAAGATACACAGGCGCAAAGCCGAGAAGAAGAGACAAGCTGGCGTTCACGTTTTCGCAGCCTGCGAGGTGAAATCACCGACGCGATGAGGCTGGAGCATACCCAACGTATTGCCCGCCGCGAACTTGCCCAGGAGTTTAGCGCACTGATTGAAGAGCTGGAGCTTGACCAGCAGCAGACCATGCTTGACTGCTGCGCCAGCGGAAAGGAGTACGTCACCGCATATAATATGGCGTTTGTGGCCTATGCAGATAACCAATGGAGCGCGGCCATGCGCAGCCTCAGCCCGACCTTAATTCGCGCGGTCAAGCTGAAAAATATGGCGCTGTCGATTCAGGGAGCGGAGCAGGAGGGACAGCCTGGCTATATTGCGCCGGAGGCAGCAATCAAGAAACTTTTGGGTGAAAAATTGATAGATGCCGCCGACTCGGCAGTGTTTGATATCAAGGCCGAGCCGGTACTAGAAAAAATCGGCTTGCAGCGACCGGCTCTGACCGGCGTTGATATGACTATGTACGAGCTTGGACCCGCAGGCAAAATGAAGCTGCACACCGAACTGCGCGAAAAGCGCCAAGCTTTGAGCAAGGGGAATAAATAATTATGCTGCGCTGCCCGCTATGTCGTTCGGCGTCTCATACACGCACCAGCCGCTATATCTCGGAGCAAACAAAGGAAGCGTATTACCAGTGCCAAAATATCGAATGCTCGTGCTCATTTAAATCGGTGGAGAGCGTGGACAAGATAATCTCGCAGCCTGCACCCAAGCTCACAGACAAACCGATTACCGTACCTGCTGCTGTGATGAATCGTAATACCTTGGGCCGATACGGTTCTGGTTTTCAACTCTGAGAAATTTCCCTCGGAATCCAACCCCGCCAACGAGCGGGGATTTTTTTGATCGGCGTTTAAGGCTTTTTCTTTGGCAAGCCTCTTTAAGGCACGTGCATGCACAGGGTGCATGGATTTGCATAGGGCATAACCACTCATAATACCTCGACGAGACCAGTAATGGCGCGGTCTGAGCCGCTTCAGGCAACTGCATTAAAAGCGGCTTGTAAAGCGGGCAGGCGCGGCGGGGAAAGTATTGCGCGCGCTCATCCCAGATAAAAAAGATCTGGTTCGCAACTCTTCCAGTATTCTTTGGGAACCATTTTTAAGTCTCTTTTTAGAAGGCGAATTATAGTACCGATATTTTGGGATTCAGAAAAAACCTTCCACTCTTTAGGGTAGAAAGTTCGCAGAATAAATCCTACAAAAGAGATAGGCGTTAGTTCCCTATTCGAAGGGATTCGACTTTCGTTTCCAATTCCAAAATGAAAATGATATAAAGGATGTATATGTTCACAATAATAAGCAACATCAATATCAAATCGCACAGGCATCGGCGGTTGAAATTGTTGCTGAGACTCTATGTATTTCTCGTACTCTTCAGCAATAACGTGCGAGTTTTCTTCTTTTTTCCATTCAGGATCTTCCTCATAAAACTCTTGAGCAAAACCTTCAAAAGACAAAGAGGAAATTGGGGTTCTTATATATGAATAACCATCTTGTTTAAATATTAAAAGAGAAGAATCATCTAGTTCTATATCAAACCATGAATTTAATTTGCACTTTTTCCATGCATCAGCGTAAGACAGTGGCCTAAGATCTCCAGGCATATTAGCTGGGTAGATCATCTTGCTATTGAAATTACCAAGCAGGCCTACTTCCCTAACTAGTTTTATAGCTTCTTTTTTTGATTGTGCCAGCAATGCAATTGGAATCATTTTTTCTTAACCTTCTTAGATTCTAATTCTCTAATCATGGCTTTAAGACCTTCCGCGCCATACTCTTGAATTAACTTTTCAAGATCACTATTTTTCTCTTCTGTCTCTACTCTTTTAAGGTCAATTTCTATTTGCCTAATCTTAGCGTCCGGCGGATATTTATAGCTAAGTGAAGGAGCCTTCTCTAGTGCATCTGATATTTCATCAAAAAGCTCTAAGGCTGTTCTTCCAATCCCTGTCATAGTTAGCCAGCCTTTTGTCCTAGTCATGGCGGTGAATAAAAGATTTCTATTTTTTACGTTCGGATTGTAATATAAGGATTCACAACCGACGACATAGACACTATAGCTTTCATTCCCTTTTGCTTTATGGACGGTCGAATAAGTGACTTTATTATCAATGGAAAAGTCACTTATATTATATCGGTCTGCATTTACATTGTTAATATCAATGTTTTCGGATGAAAGATAGTCTGAAATAACTGAATAGTAATTTTTATAATTTTTATCGTCAGCACAAATTATTAATATATCTGAAGCATTCAAACCTTCTTTGTTGATATCTCTCTTGATCTTGTTAGCAATCCACTTACATTCTTTAAATATATCATCATGCTCTTTTGTAACTACTAGTTTAGTTTTATTCTCATGGAATAAAGATGGAGATGCTTGTTCTGTTCTTGAGACAAGAATATCCTCATCAGCTTCGAAGTGATTTTTATATTTATTTTCATCTATAGTATAACCAAGGTTAACCCAGTCTTCTGGTGTTCTAATTACTTGCACTTGATCTCTATAAATTCCGAGTCCAATGGCATGTGCGCAAACTAAAGTTGCGCAGGGTGTTCTATAACACTTATTTAAAAACTTATCTAAACCTAGCTCTCTATCTTTCCCAAGAATTTCGCCGATAGACTGTGCGGTAGTTTGGAAAATATTCTGGAAAACATCTAAGCCAAATACCATATTATCATTTCGAGCAAGTTTTAAACATAGTTGTAAGAAATTACTGTCAAAGTCTTGTGCTTCGTCTACGAAAACATAGTCATATGAAGGTTTGACTTCATAATTTTCTATGAGGTTTTTACAAGCATATGAAAATGGGTTTTTGGGGCTCATTTTCTTAGCTCTACTAAAGTCAATGAATGGAGCGGAACTATTGATGCATGCGCTATAGTAAACTCCAGGAGCAGTGTTACCCCCCCATGCATGCATTATTTTTATTGAATTCTCGAAGTCGGGATCAACATCATCGAATTGACGATAGAAACGAGTAATTAACCTTTTTACATGCTGATAAAGTGCCTTAGTACTAAAGGTATATAAAATAGTTTTATCGGGATTTCTAAGATGGGTTATTGCCACCTTCATTGCAAGAACGACTGTTTTGCCGGAGCCTGCGAGTCCTCTAATTCTCTCTATGCCATCCACGGCATTAACACAGCTACTAAGCTGCTCACTATCAAAGCGTGAAATTGACGACTCTAATTGGCTAACAATGGCTACTTTGGAGTTTGCAGCAAAACCTTCGATATCGCGATTTTTCTGGCGTATTAGTCCTTTTCCGCCCTCTATAGTAGAAGCAGCTTCACTATATACGGCCTCACCAATAGGAAATTCTAGTTCAGTAATGAATTTTTCTAAAGCCCCTTTTGATGTAATAATCTCGCTCTCAATATCTACTTTAGGGGGAACGGTAAGGTGGGGGGCGTAAATACATGATTCCACCGTTATTTTAAGGGTGTTTTTATTTTTTCTAAGGTTTTTTTGCTTAACTAATCTGGAAAATATTTGCCCATATATATTCTCTAGATTTTCATTATCCGTTATTATTTTTTTTGCAGAATCTCTGTCATTGGATTGAGATAAATAGAAAATAATTATTCCATATAGTCGTGATACTAACATTAGAGGTGAGATGACAAGATTATCTTCATCATCCTTGTATAAAGGAAAATCAAAGTAAAGTTCTGAATCTGCGAGAATTAGTTTCCCCTCTGCATCCAGTTCATTTAATAAATTAAGTAATCTTCCTGCTTCGGGATTTGCTAAAACTTTTCCTTTATCAGCATTTAATTTCATGGTGCTTATTCCTTGACGGTTTTTTGTGTTTTAGATTTATATACATAATCACCCCATTTTTCCATCAAAACTATTTTTTTCTCTAAGTAAATAGCTCTATTGTAAGCACTTCTGACCTGATTACTGTCCCTATGTGCTAATGCTGATTCTATAACATTGGCATCAAAACCAGACTCATTTAAATATGTACTTGCTATAGAGCGTAACCCATGGGCTACTAAACGGCCTGTATAACCAACACGTTTTAATGCAGCGTTCGCCGTTTGGCTGTTCATTGGTTTATGGGGGGTATTGCGGCTTGGGAATACATATTCCAGATGCCCACTAATATCGCTCATAATTTTCAATATTTCAATGGATTGAGGTGATAGTGGAACTATATGTTCTCGTTTTGCTTTCATTCGGGCGGCTGGGATAGTCCACAGCTTCGTATCAAAATCAATCTCTTTCCAACTAGTTTCAGAAGCCTCAGCTGGGCGTGCTAAGGTCAATAACTGCCATTCAATAAGACACCTAGTTGGCACAGATAGATTCGACATTGTTAAAGAATATAAAAGCTCACTTAATTCTTCAGGCCGAAGTGTTGGCATATTTTGTTTTTTGGGTTTTTCAAAAGCCATTCCGATACCTGAAGCTGGATTTGCCTCAATCAGTCCAACATTCACCGCATAAATCATAATTTCATTGATTCGCTGGACTAACCGCCTGACTGTCTCTAACGCTCCGCGCGCTTTAATTGGTTCTAGAGCTTGAATCAGGGTGCGAGCCTTAAGCTCCTGAACAGGAACATATTCAATACTGGGCAGGATGTCTTTCTCAATAGAACGCCAGATATCTTTAGCGTGGTCAGCGCTGACGTGACTTTGCTTCAGCTCGAACCATTTACGTGCAACATTGACGAAAATGCTTTCCTGAGTGATTTGGAGCTTCTCTGCTTCTTCACCAGCTCTTGTTTGCGGGTCTATTCCTTTAACTAACATCGCAAGCTTCTCTGCACGTATTTCTCTGGCATCAGCCAGTGAAAGAGCAGGATAAGCGCCGAGGCTGATCATGGTGCGTTTTGAAGTGCCAGGCACCTGGTAGCGAAAGCGCCAAATTTTCTTACCGGTGGTTTTGACCAGGAGAAAGAGTCCGTCACCGTCATGTAAAGTGAGATCTTTATCGGAGGCTTTGGCTTTTTGTACTTCGGTATGGGTGAGGGGGCGTGTAGTCCGCGCCATGCAAGGATCTTCCCTAATTGGTATACGTTTATTAGTATATATCTTAGCGTATACCAATTCGTATACCAATAGACGCCGGTTTCACGCGGATCTTCTCGGACTTCTACAGACACAAAAAAGCCCGCAGACCTTGTGGTATGCGGGCTCTTCGTACTTCTCCGGACTTATCTGGTAATAACCGGAGTACTATTTGGTGGAGCTGGGGGGATTTGAACCCCCGTCCGAAATTACTACGCCGTTGGCACTACATGCTTAGTCCAGTCATCACATTCACCGGTTAGCTGCGGACGGACACGCCACTAACAAACTAGCCTGATTGGTTTTAACGCTTTCACCCCAGGCAGGATGTCCACGCGAGCTCTTTTGGGTTTGACCTCTCTTGATCCCGGTCCTAAGAGCGGAGGCTAGGGAGAGAGGGAACCTTCAGTGTATTAGACTGATTAAGCTGCTAAAGCAGCAGATTCGAATTGCGAGTCGTTTGCAATTATTTTTTTTGCGGTTTTTTACGAGGCCTCCGCACCTCGGCATGCACCTTG
>Ga0308159_1005582_pt1 | contig 10537 bp, 11 predicted proteins | sample PhyCR1_FD_201040 | JGI IMG/M metagenome (GOLD analysis project Ga0308159, IMG submission 201040) | Phyllosphere microbial communities from UC Gill Tract Community Farm, Albany, California, United States - DLSLC.R1 | ecosystem: Host-associated > Plants > Phyllosphere > Unclassified | place: USA...
GTTCCATTATGAGATGGAGGCCCATGTCGATGGGGGAATGCCGGTCGCGGCGGTACTGCACGCAGCGACCGCTGGCGCGGCGGAGACGATCGGCAGGCTCGATGATATGGGGACGCTCGAAGTCGGCAAATATGCGGACCTCATTGTCTTCGACCGGGATCCCTTGGCGGATATCCACAATACGCTGTCGTTGAAAATGGTGATGAGGGGCGGCCAGCTGTTCGACGCCGATACACTCGACGAGATTTGGCCGAACGCCCATAAGTTGGCCGCCCCCTGGTTTGCGGGAAGCGCTGCAAGCCAGTGGCTGCCAATAGGCGGTGATGTTTCACAACAGCAGCCACACTAGGACGCGTCAACGAATTCGCTTGTGATTGACTACAAGCCCGGTCGCGGTTTTTCGTACCGCTGAACAGGGGGGGGCGGGGCGGCAGGCCTGTACCCGCCGCCCCTTCGGCTTCGGCAGCGCTGCACGGCAGCGCCGACCAGAGGGCCGGTTTCTAGCGAACCGAAACCAGCCCGCCATCGACCGGGAACAGTTGGCCCGTGATGTAGCGTGTGGCGTCGCTTGCCAGGAACACCATGACCGGAGCGAGATCGATGGCCGGGTCGCCGAACTTGCCGCCCAGCGGGATCGAAGACCGCACTTCCTCGTCATGCTTCGCGAGATCCTGCGCCGACAGCGCTTCGCGGAATTTCTCGTACATCGGCGTCACGACATAGGGCAGCACGGCGTTCACGCGGACACCGGCGGGGCCCCACTGGCGCGCGACCGAGCGCGTCCAGGTATGCACCGCCCCTTTGGTCGCCCCATAGACCGCATTGTCGGGCTCTCCCGTCAGACCGGACTCCGATCCGAAGTTTATGATATTCCCGGAGCCGGACGCCTTCATGATCAAGAAGGCCGAACCGTTGGTGTTCATTGTTCCCAGCACGTTGATGTCGAAAAGACGCCGATACGCTGCCGCGTCGACGTTTGCGACATCGACGAATGCCTGCACGCCCGCGACGTTGACCATCACGTCCAGGCCGCCCATGTCCGCGGCTGCTTGCGCGAACCGGGCATCCACTTCGCCTCGGTCAGTCACGTTGAGCTTGTAGAATTCCGCGCTTCCCGGTCCGGCGGCGGATGCTTCGGCGGTCCGCGCTCGCCCTTGATCTTCCTGCAGGTCCATGCACGAGACGATCGCGCCGGCAGCCACGTAAGCGCGCACGATGGCCGCTCCGATACCCTGAGCTCCGCCGGTTACGATAATCCGCTTGCCATCCAGTTGCACTACATACTCCTCAAGTTACCGACGCGATGACGATCCATCGTGCCGGTGGGTTACTGACAGTCTTGGGCCGCGAGGCAGCGCGGGCGGGTCGGTCCCCGGCGCGCTTGGGCGGCGCGGGCAAGCGCATTCCGGCAGCCGAACAGAGTGATGTCGAATGTCGCGATCGCGCAGAGGTGCAGGCCCCGATCATCGGCCGAGTTCCGGGCCCGCAGAGCCGGTTAGCTGTAACGTCCGGTTTGCGTGCATTTCGTAGACCGCATCACGCGCGTCGCCGCGCCGTCCCCAGGTGAAATTATCGAGCGGAATGGCGGGTTCCGAAACGGGCCAGGTCTCGACCTTGGTCCACTCGAGAACGACGGTGCGTTCGTCGATTTTCCAATCACCATCGCGCTTCGAGAGGCGATCGATATAGCGCGCACCCATGATGTCGGCGATCTTCGCACCCGTGCCGCGCCGGACGAGCGTGACGTGAACGTGTGCTTCGGAGATCGCGATCCCGGGCTCTACAAGGTCGATGAGGACATTCGCGATCGTGTGCATCGTCGCCGAGTTGGCCTGCCACAGGCGATCGACCACGAAGTCCGCGAATTCGTGCCCGGGACCCTTCCAGTACCCGTGATCGTCGTAGCTGTCCGGATGATACACCGAACGCACCAGCGCGGCGTCGCAGCGATCGACGCCGCGACAATAGGTGGCCAGGACCTCGTGGATACGCTGCTTGTCGAGCAGGGTTTCGAGGTCGGTGTTCATGCTGCCGCTTCCGCGATTGCTTCGGGCGATATGTCGATCACCAGCTTGCCGCTGACGCGGCGCGACAAAAGATCGTCGAGTGCCACCGGGACTTGTTCGAGAGGATATCGCGCCGCGATGCGCGGGGTGATCCGGCCTTGGGCGACCCACTCGGCCAGAGTTTTGAAGTTCTCGGCGTTGGCGGCAGGTTGCCGCGCGAGGAAGCCGCCCCAGTAGACGCCGACAAGCTGATAGCCTTTGAGCAGGACGAGGTTCGCCGGAAGCTTGGGAATGTCCCCGGTGGTGAAGCCGACGACGAGCAGCCGCCCGTTCCAGTTCATCGCCCGGGACATTGCATGAAAAGGTTCGCCGCCCAGCATGTCGATGCATACGTCGGCGCCGCGCTGCTGCGTCAGTTCGAGTACGCGCTTGCGCACATCCTCTTCGGCGTAGCCGATCACATGGTCCGCACCCATTTCGGCAGCGGTGGCACACCGTGACCGGGATCGCGCCACGGCGATCACCGTCGCACCGATAGCCTTGCCCAGCTCGACCGCAGCGAGGCCTACGCCGCCCGAGGCGCCGAGCACCACGAGAGTTTCGCCGGATCGGAGTTGGCCCCGCTGGACCAGGCCATGATAGGCGGTGCCATAGGCGGTGAAGAGCGCGATCGCAGTCGCATGCTCCATGCTGTCGGGGACAGGCACCACTTCCGCGGCGCGCGCCGTGGCCTCCTGCGCGAAAGCGCCGTAACCGCTGCTCGTGAGGGCCATCACCCGCTGGCCGACCCGGACCGCCGAAACAGTCGATCCTACCTCGATCACTTCACCTGCCACTTCGAAACCCGGCACGAAGGGAAGGGGCGGCTTGAGCTGGTAGGCTCCCTTGATGATCAGACTGTCCGGAAAATTGATCCCGGCTGCCACGGTTCTGATCCGCACTTCGTCAGCGGCGAGGTCAGGCCTGGCGACATGGCCGATCTTCAGGCTGCCAGGCGGGCCGTAGGCATCGCAGACGATGGCCCGCATGGTGGATGCGTTACCGGTTGCCGGCATTACAGCTCCACGTCCTTGAACTGGGCGGCAACACCCGACTGGTAACGCGTCTCGAAGCCATCCTGTCCATGTCCTTGGTCCTTGGATTCCGAACGAGGTAGCCCGCGAGATGTGCAGCGAGCGGACCGCGAGAAAAAAGAGCGGCCGCGCGCCTCATGGGCGCGGCGGCCGCTGCCCGTCAGGCTGGGAGAGAGGCACCGACCTTGGGCATGACTTCCTGTGCGAAACGCTGGAGTGACTCGTTGGCCGGGGCCATGTCATCGATATTGTCGTGCGAGTTGATGCACAGCATTCCCCACGAGCCCACCTTGTCGACCAGGCGGTCGATCTTTTCCGTCACCGTTTCCGGAGAACCGCAAAGCCAGACGTGCTCGGCAAGGAACTCCATGTCGACCTCGTCAGCGGTGATGTCCACGCCGGAATCCTTGATGATGCCGTCCAGCAGTTTGAACTTCTTGTAGATCGGCAGCAGGTAATGCTCCCAGCTGTAGCCCAGGCCGCCGGCGATCGCCCTGCGCCTGGCTTCTGCATCGGTGTCCGCGACGAAGACCTCGCGGCAGACGCGGAGGCGTTCGCGCTCGGGCGTGAAGCCGTTCTCGGTCATGGCGGTTGACCAGGTTTCCCAGTGCGAAACCATCTGGTCGATGCCGCCGAAGAAGGAAATCGGGCTGTAATTGCGGGCGCCCGCGAACTTCATCGAATTGGAATTGGCGGAAAGGGCGGTCACTGCGATCTCGAACGGATCCTTCTTCCACAGGCCGTTCTTCGCGATGGTGACGTCATAGCCCGGCATGTCGTCAGGGCCGGGGAAACCGCCGCGGAAGTATTCGCCGACAAAACGGAAGGGCTCTTCCTTCCAGACCTTCTCCATGATCGACAGTGCTTCGAGTTGACGCGCGGGAAGCTGGGAAAGGTCGTCGAACCCGTGAAGAATCGCATCGGTATGATGACCGCCAGGGCCGACACCGAGATAATAGCGTCCTTCGAGCACCTGGCTTAGCCAGCCCACGCGGATCGCAAGCGTTGCCGGGTCATGATAGGGAAGGAGGTGCGCCATCGGCGCGAAGCGCAGCTTCTCCGTGACCATCGCGGCCGAGGCGATGATCGCTTCGGGCATCGGGATGTTCTCGAGGGCCAGGGTATAGTGCTCACCGACGAGAAAATCGGAGAACCCGGCCTTGTCGCACACCTGCGCAAGCTCGATGGACCAATCGAAGATCTGCTTCGGCGTTCTTTGAGGTTGATTGTAAGGGGTGTGGAATAATCCGCATTTCATCGCAGCATCTCTCCTTGACCGCGCGATGCGCTACCTGAGGAAGCCGCCATCGCTGAAATTCAGCACGCGGCTTAAGCCGCTTTGCTATGAACCGGACACATCTGACCGCTTATCCTGCGATTCGTCAACAGGAATGTTGATGGAAAAATCCTGGGGAGCGCCAACGGGCCGTGGGCCAATGCCGTCGATCAGCATTTTGAGCGCCCGATCGAACTCCCTGGCTTCGTCGGTACGGTCCCATTCAGCCGCACCGGCGGCCAGCATGAGGGTGAGGCGGTGGATCTCGGAAAGCTGAAAGTCGCGTCGCAGGAGTCCGGCGCGCTGGGCCCGCGCTACCGGGACGGCGCAGACGCCTTCCATCTTCGCTCGCAGTACCGCGATCGCCTGTTTGCCGCTTTCGCCATGCTGGGCCGCGATCGCAGAGGCCAAAGCACCATGATCCGTCCGTCCTTCGCACATGGTCCGAAGCATGAGCAGGAAGGCATCCGGCCTCTCCTGCATGCTATCGGCGGCCGCGGCGACATCGTCGATATGGCGCTCCAGAACAGCCAGCGCCAACTGGCATCGGTCTGCAAAATTACGATACAGCGTGGCACGGCCGACCGCGGCCTCGACAGCGATCGTATCCAGGGCCACGGCGTATCCGTGCTTGGCGAAAAGCCGCGTGGCTGCGGCGATAATCCGCTCACGCCGTTCCTTGGCATCTTTGCGCAATAGAGGTTCCCAAGCGTTTAAACGGACAATGATGTCCGATAAAAAACAGGGATTAGCGGGTCTATTTTCCTCGTCAATGCCTGATCTGCGCGCCGCAATATGCCGGTAAGGCGCAGGCTACCCCCTGGCTGAAGCAGCGTCAGCGCGCCATTGCCTGAGCCACTCTGACGATGGCTTGGACGAGTTGATCGTCCGCAGAGAAAAATGCAGAATGATCGCCTGCGACGGTCGTATACGACCCGAAGCGCCGCCCGCACTCGAGTTGATAGCCAGGGTCCAAGGCCTGATCTTCGCTGCATACGATGTAGGTGGCCGGCCGCTGCTTCCAGGCTGGCCGATCCACCGTCTCTGCAAAGATGGACGCCGGTGCCGGTCGGTGACGGTCTCGGGCAAAAGCCACGTCCTCGGCGGAGCAGAGATGATAGAGGCCTGCGACAGAGCTGCCGGCAGCTAATCCAATCGTAGAGCCGTCCGGCGACAATACCATCGCACGTGCGCATATTTCGCTCACGCAGCGAGAGGAAACGTCCCCAGCTGTCTGGCCCGGTTCAGGAACAAGCGCTGCGAGAAAACATAGCTGGTCGGCCTCGTGCCCCGCAGCGGAGATCACCATCCCGCCGTAGCTATGGCCGACAAGCAGAACCGTGCGGTGTTCCGCATTCAGGGCAGCGACGAGATCGCGCACCACGGTGGCATCTTGTTCCAGCGAGACGAAGGGCAGTTCGGGTGTGTGTACGGTGTACCGCTGGGCGAGAGCGGCCGCCACCCGGGTCCATGCCCAGGGCCCGATAAACAGGCCGTGGACCAGGATGATGTCGACGTCGTTCCGGGCAGTAGGCTCCATGGCTTGCTCTCCATAGGGTGGGCTGAGCGATCCCCCGATTACCGACTAGCGACGAGGGTAATCCGAAGCCGCGCCTGGAGCGCCCGGCCAGCGAACGGGGGTTTCGGACTGGAATGCCGCGCCCACGTCCTGCCAGGGGGCGATATGGATCGTGCGCATGTCCCGCTTATGGATGCGCCACTCTTCGCCGACCCGCCGATACTCGTCTACATAGCGAACCGCCCCGTAGACTGCAGTGCCTCCCAGCACCAGTTCGAGATGAGCTCCGACAAGACCTCGAGCCTGATCCGGGCCATCGAAAGCGAGCTGCGCGTAATGCGGCGTATGGATCGTCAGCCCCATTTGCTCGCGCGAAGCCTTGATGAACGCCACGATCGCTTCGCGCCCTTCACCGGCCGGATTGCCTGAGGCGCTGAAGGTGGCGTCCTCGGTAAAGCTATTTCCGACGCCTTCGAGATCGTCTCCATCGGCCGCGAGGAAATAACCCACGACGAGGTCGTTCAGCGCTGCCCGATCTTCGAGCCGCTTGATGCGCGCTTCCAAGTCCATCTCCGTCACTCTCCGTGTTATCGCTCGCTCATTGGCCTTCGGTCGTATCGAGCAAAGGTGCGAAGCTGCCATATCCTCCCCTGAAGAACAGCAGAGGCTGCTCCGGGCGGATGATATCGAGTTCCTGCACAAGCCCGAGGACAATGTAGTGATCGCCGGCCTCATGGACCTTGTCCAATGTGCAGTCGATCCAGGCGACGACGCCATCGAGTACCGGCGAGCCATTGGCAGACACCCGGTGGGACAAGCCCGCGAACTTGTCCTCGCCCTTGGCGGAGAAACGACGGCACAGGTCTTTCTGATCGCTGGCGAGAATGTTCACGCAGAACTTGCCCGCAGCCTCGATCTGCGGCCAGCTGCTCGACGACACGTCGGGAAAGAATCCGACCAATGGCGGATTGAGCGACACCGATGTGAACGACCCCACGACCATCCCGGCACGCTTGCCGTCTTCAAGCATCGCGGTGACTACGCAGACCCCGGTGGGGTAATGCCCAAGGACGCGGCGGTAGACCGCCGCGTCGATCACCGGATCAAGCTTCATCGTCACTTGCCGGTCCAGACCGGCTTGCGCCGCTCGCCGGCCGCGCGTTCGCCTTCCTTCTTGTCGTCGGTCGAAGCATATTCCTCGATCGGCTCGAAGCGCGTCATCAAGGCGACCTCAAGCGGATGGCCCAGGCGGCCGAGAGCGGCAGCCTTGGCGGCCTGAACCGCGAGCGGGGAAGCGGCATTGAGCTTTGCGGCCCAGGCGGCGGCTGCGTCGGCGAGCTTGTCGTAAGGGACGATCTCGTTGACCAGGCCATAATGGCGCGCCTCGTCGGCCTTGATGCGCTCGCCGGTCAGGATCAGCTGCATCGCGATATGATACGGCAGCTGCCGGATCGCCCGGTGGACCACGCCGCATTCGCCGATGATCCCAACCTTCGTTTCGGGCAGGCCGAACTGGGCAGTGTCGGCAGCGACGATGATGTCGGCGCACATGGCCAGTTCGAATCCGCCCCCGACGCAGAAGCCTTGAACCGCAGCCACCATCGGCTTCTTGCAGGTCACGAGCGGACCGCCGATGCCGGTGAGCCCGCCACCGAGCGCCATGCGCGATTTGCGCTCGGCGCCGCCGGAGACGTCAGCGCCGATGCAGAAGCCTTTTTCTCCTTCGGCCGAAAGGATCACCGCCCAGATTTCGGGATTGGCGTTGATTTCCGTCCATGCCGCGAGGAGGAGGTCGTCCATCTCCGGCGTGATGGCGTTCAGTCCCTGCGGACGGTTGAGGCGGACATGGGCGACATGGCCCTCTACGCTAAATTCGACGTCGGCCACGGGCCTACTCCTTGAAACTGTTGATGAGTGCGGTGGACGAGGGGCCGCGGTATTCGTCGAGAACCGCCTTGAGCCCTTCGCTTGCCATGCGCTCGCGGATCGCGAGCACGGATGGCGCAAGGTGAAGCAGTGAGTCCATTTCCGCTATGCCCGAAGTGGCGGTGCGGAAGCCGGCAGCTTCAGCCGCGCGGTTTATGGAAAGTTTCTTGACCCGAAGAACGTCGGGGGGAACCAGGGCGATGCGATCGGCCAAGGCCTCGGCAGCGGCAACCAGCCTGTCTGCCGGAACGCAATGATTGGCCCAGCCCCATTCGACAGCGGTCGGGCCGTCGATGCTGTTGCCGGGCAGATACGCGAATTCCTTGGCGCGCTTTGCGCCGACCTGAGCCACCCAGGTGGGGGCGATGAAGCCGCCGCCGATAGGCACGCCGGGCTCGCTGATGCGAATGTCGTCGGCGACGATCGTCAGGTCGGCGAACACGCACATCTGCGCAGCCACTCCGGCGCAGTACCCATGAACTGCAGCGATCACCGGCTTGGGATGATCCCAGATCGCCAGCCACCGCGCGACATTCGCATTGAGGCGCTGGGCATCGGCGACGGGGTCCATCGCCGCCGCGCCGCCGTATTGGCCAAGGTCCATGCCTGCGCAGAACCCTTTCCCGTTGGCGCGAATGCCGATCACGGGGCCGCCGCTCTCCTTCAAATCCTCCAGCGCGGCCGAGAAACTGGCGAGCATGGTGCCCGACAGCGCATTGGCCTGCGCCGGCCGGTTCAGCACGATCCAGCTGATCGGACCGGCGTGCTCGACCAGGATTTCAGGAGGCGGAGCGCTGTCGGTCATTCCGCACGGCCGATGGGGTTGCCCGCACGAACGTGGTAGTCGGTGGTCAGCGTCGTGCGCAGTTCACGGCGCTTGAATTTCCACTGTCCGTCCACCTTGACCACGGTGTCGAAGTACTGGCCGTACAGGATGCCGTCGGGGCGTTCCTTGGTGTAGCGATGGATGGCAAGGACGATCGACCGGACGTTGGCCTCGGTTTCGCTGACAAAGTCGATGCAGATGTTCGAATTGTGGTGCGAGGTGCCGCGGAAGAACGTGCCGATACCCTCGAGCGTCTTCTTGTACGCTTCCATACCCGTTGCGCCGAAATTGGGCGCATAGCTGACCTCGCAGTCCTCGACGAAAAGCGCGGCCAGTTCATCGGGATGGTTCATGTCGAGGTGGTAGGAATAGTCGAACATCATGCGCTCGATCGCGCGCATTTCGGTGAGGTTCGTGTCGGTCATGGCAACCCTTTCAGTCAACGTTGGCGTTGACCGTGGCGTCGGTTCGCCGACCTGTCAACGCTGAAACAGGGAAAAGGAGGCGCCGGCTGCATGAGCAAGGCCGGCGCCAGTGGGAGATGGTGTTAGCGGAACTTGTAGCTGAAGGAGGCGCCGTAGGTCGCCGGGCGGGCCGGCCAACGCGTCACGGTGTCGAAGAAGAACGCTACGTTATCCCAGTAGTACTGGTTGAACACGTTCTTGCCCCAGACCTGTAGCGACCAGCGATCGTTCGGATCGCGGATGCCGGCACGCAGGTCGACCAGAGTGTAGTCGCGGATCTTGTAGGTATCCGATGCGCCGATGAAGGCCGACGTATCGCTGCGGAAGGTGATGTCGGCCCCGCCAAAGCCCGAGAGGCTGTCGCTGAGCGGGAACTCGTAGCTCAGTCCCGCCGCAACCTGGTACTTCGGCGTATAGGGCAGCTTCGCGCCCTTGAAGTCCTGGCCGACTGCGCCGGTTTCCGGATTGATGCCGGTGTAGCTCTTCACTTCGGCTTCGATGTAGGTGAAGTTGGTGTAGGCGCTGAAGCCCTGTGCCGGCGTGGCGGTGAGTTCGAGTTCGAAGCCCTTCACCGTCGACTTGGGCACGTTGACCAGAGCGTCGAGCAATCCGAAATTGGGATCGGCGATCTTCGAGCGGATCTGGCGATCCTGATAGTCGTAGTAGAATGCCGCAACATTCGCCTGCAACGTCCGGTCGATCAGCGAGGCCTTCATGCCCGCTTCGTAGGACATGAGCGATTCCTGCGTCACGGGCTGGCTCTGCTCGGTCGTCGACGCCGCCACGGACGGGAAACTGCCGGCCTTGTAGCCCTTTGCGACGTTGGCATAGAGAAGCATGCCGGGACGCGGCTTGTAGTCGATGCCTGCGCGCCAGGAGAGGTTGTTTTCGTTGAGCTTGCCGACGAACTCACCGGGCAGATAGGTCGGTGCTTCGCCCAGAAGGCCAGTGGTGTTGATGGTCAGGCAGCCCAGCGTCTGCTCGGGCGTGACCGTGATCGGATCGAGACCGTTCTGGCTGCGCAGGAGGTTGGCGAAGAAGGTATAGAGCGGGGCGAACGGCAGATTGGCACCTTCGGCCGCAACGCCGAGGAAGCAGCTGTTCGCCTTGCGCTTCGATTCGGTGTAGCGAAGGCCGCCCTTGAACGTGAAGTCGCCGGCATCGAATTCGGCATTACCGAAAGCGGCATAGTTCTTCATGTTCTGGTTGGCACGGAATGCCGAGCGGAAAATACCGCCCAGGAACGGAGCCGTGCCGGTGTTGATCGTCGAGTCGCGGTAATCGAGTTCGGAGACATCTCGCGCCCGGTCGGAAGAGTAGTTCAGGCCCACGATGAAACGAAACGGGCCAGAGCCGCCGTTGGCAAGACGCAGTTCCTGCGAGAAGCTCTTGATTCCGCCGCCGAAGAAGCGGAAATCGGCGTTGTTCTGGACGGTGCCGTCGCCGT
>Ga0308159_1005583_pt1 | contig 10534 bp, 13 predicted proteins | sample PhyCR1_FD_201040 | JGI IMG/M metagenome (GOLD analysis project Ga0308159, IMG submission 201040) | Phyllosphere microbial communities from UC Gill Tract Community Farm, Albany, California, United States - DLSLC.R1 | ecosystem: Host-associated > Plants > Phyllosphere > Unclassified | place: USA...
GCACCAATGAACACTGCACTGACCAGTATTAACAGAATGAAGGATGACGCCGTGAGGCTCTCGCCGTGGTTAGGCTGCACACCATGAATGACGTCCTGCCCTGAAAAAAGGTACATCGCTAGTCCGTAGCCCGGTAAAAGCAGAAGTAGCGCAAGAGAGAAGCCAAAAACACCCATACCGTTGTTTCCGATAATTGGTATTTCGGGGCCGTAATACCAAATAGGCGGGTGGGCAGCCCTGAGCCCGCCAGCATTGGTTGCTGTGGCGCTAGCAGATTTTTGATGATTCATCTGGCCGTCTCGAAGGAGTGCAGCGCAGACGTTAGCACTATTACTGGACAGTCTGGAACGGATCACAGGGCTTTCTCATCGCGCTCTGCCCTTCGACTACTCACGTCACCCCGCAATAACCATACTGGTTTGCCTACTCGCTCTCATCCTGGGTTAGCCCAACGTTGATGGCTGGGCTTGTGGTGGCCAGGCCGGGCATGAGTTACGCGTGGTTACGGTGCAGGTGCCGGCAACTCCTGGCACCACTTGATGGAACGCAACGCTTCCTCGCCAGGCACAAGCGCGTAGCGCGAGTAAAACATTGTTCCACTGAAACGACGGCCATCCGTGTAGTCAGAGGTGCTAAGTTGATCGGCGATGTAATACACCTTTCCATTTTCGACGGTGATATCGAAACGCTGGTTAACCATACCGCTGATGATGGGTGGCGAGGTGGAGGTGACGCTGTGCTTGCCGGCAGGAATACCGGCCTTGAAAAAACTACCGGAAGGCAAGCTGCCGATGGCGCGGCCATCGACCTCAATGGTCGGGGCCACACCGCTACCGATGCTGGCCGAGGTGCGATAGAAGTACACCGTGGCCTCATCCGCACGGGGTTCAGCCGGTGATGTGAAGAACGGTTGACCTTTGAGGTCCGGACCGCTGATGCAGCCGGTCAGTGAGGCCAGGGCTGCGAACAGGCCGACCCAGAGTAGCGTACAGCGCTTCATAGCATGGAACTCCTTGAACTTGGATCAACGGCCGTCGGGTTGGATGACTGTCACCGCTACCGAATTCAGATCTTGCACAGCCCTTTACCGAAGTCAGTGGCATCAGAACTCGGCCAAGGCGCAAAACCGCTCTTCGGCGTCAGATTCACGATGTTGCGGTCCTTGAGCATCGGGTACTTACGCTTGAGCGCCTGCACCGTGTCCTCGGCGTTGTTCACGTTGGACAGGCAAAAGCGCAGGGCATCGGCGCGCAGATCGCCGATATAGAGAGTTTCCCCGGCCTTCACAGAGAAAACCGCAGGCACAGGGCGCGGCATCGATTTTCCTGAGTAATACACGTAATGCCACTGCGTGTACTCATACTCGCCAGGCGGCACTTCATACATGAAGTAATGGCCCAACAAAGAGGGTGATGGCTGATCATCTTCATTGCCCAGCGTCGTCAGCCGTATTGCGGTACCGGGTGCTCCCTGTTGGTCGATTTCAACCACCAGCCCATGGGGCTGCATCATCGGAAAGCTCTCACCAATCGAACCCATGATGATCGCCTTACTCGGGTCCGGTGCGTGCCTGCCGTCGTAGCGTGACGTAGCGCACCCGGACAGAAGGGCCGCGCAAAGTGCGCCCGTAACCCAGACAAGACGTTTACTGCTGACTTTCCCTAGCATTGGTCTTTTTTCCGATCAGTAATCTTGCAGTTTGTAGATCCCAGCCGAGCGAACCGAAAACGCATACATAGTCCCATGTTGCCGGCTCGTTCGAGCCTATTGTCCGCCAAGAAAAAGCCGTGTCGGTAATGGATAGGTTGTATGCCTGGATAATCGCCCAGCGTGACGCTGTGCCCGAAGGTTGGGCTATCAGCAGGGCGTTCGATTGTAACTTAAAACCCTGGGCAGGACTGTCCTTCTAACTCGATAACAGCGCCGTCCACATTGACAACAACTGGGCTGAGAACCGGATTGACCGTGGGCTGTTGGGCGCTCGAACTGGCTGTGTGAATCGCCCCGGATTTTTAAACACACCTTGCAATCTCATCCAGGGTTTCGCATCGCCCGCAGAAACCAGGTCGAACGTGCCGGTAAGGGTGTGAATCTGCTCAAGCAATGCCACAACTTGCGGTGACAAAGGAACGAAGTTTACGTCCCCCGCCATTTTCGTTCCCCGTGTTTAGTGGCGTACGTCCTGAAGCTCGGGTCGCGTATCCGGGATCTCCCACAACCCGCGTTTGAGGTCGAACTCGCACCGGCGGGAGAAACGCAATTCACTGGATCGAACAAACACACGTAACGACAACATAAGCGTCAGCCGGGTCAGCTCTCCTTCGGTTTTGGTTTTGGTTTTGGCTTTGCGTTTGTGTTCTACAGGGTCTATGCCATCTGCGCGCATCAGCTAGTCCAATTACGGGCTAGCTACCGAGGGAGGTCAGCCCTTCCCGGTTATCTGGCTTTACATACCTGAGGCGCCAGTCTTTACGGCCATTGGGCTGGACAAGCAAGTACAGACCGTCACCGTCGAGCAGCTTGTAGGGACGCCCCCTAGGCTTGGCTAAGCGGCAGGCAGAATCAGTAAGCGGAGCAGTTGTGCGCGACATAAGGGTACTCTCCTTAATCGAACCAATTACTACCCCTAACATCACCCCTAAAACGGCTTGATTTCAGCAAACCGGACCAGCAACCGACAGAATGCAAAAACTAAAAAACCCGCCAGAAGGCAGGTTTTTCAAGGCTTCCACGGAACTCGAAAGCTCTCAGTGGAATGTAAGATGGTGCCCGAAGCCGGAATCGAACCGGCACGCCCTTACGAGCGGGGGATTTTAAGTCCCGGGCCGAAATCAAGCGGGCTGCGGCTTGCACTCTATTTTCCGGTCCGCAATCCATTAATTTTACGCCTAATTTACCTCAATGTATTCAGATAGTTATAGTTCGTTGCGGCCCATTTACTTGGCATAAAATTGCTTTTTCGTTCTCGCGAACAGGACAATCAATTCTGGCGCTTCTTGCACCGATATGCCGATGGTGCATACCCTCCCCGGCGTCATGCCAGCCGAACCTAAACCAACCCCAAGCCCCACTGCTAAGCTGTTCACACCACCGGAGGAACGCCGACGCTCAACTCAGACCTGCTCCCATCCCTACTATCCAAGCTTTACGAAAACCAGTTGGCCCTCGAAGCCTCCATCATGGAACTATCGAACTGGGTCGAGCAGCGCGGCTCCGTCGATGTAGCTGAAAACGTGCGAGGCGCACTGGACACCCTCAGTCACAATGAGGAATTCATCAAGCTCACGTTGGCGGCGTTAATGTCGCCAGAGTGATGCCTTACAGCTCGTCGCCTCGAATCGCATCAGTGGCAAAGCTCGATTACTGTATACCCATACAGTAAAATAAGCAGTCACTCACATGCCCCCTACAGAACTCAAAAAGGAATGGCTCTCGAAATGGCGGAGAATCCTCGACGACAACGCGTCCCGAATCAATAACCCCGAAGCTCATCGAATGATGTGCCGTTGGGAGACTCGTGACATGTTGGAGGCAGGGGTCATTGACGAGATGGAAAAATTTGAGATGGATGAGCTGGCCGACGCGGCTTACTGGCATGCCGTTGAAGAGCTGGTCACGACGCCCGCTGGGTACACGTATGGCGGTTACTATGACGTCATTCAACGAGGGACGGCGGAGTGCGTCGGTTACATCCGAAGCAACACTTATTACTCAGCCATCGGCTCAGGTGCTGATGGGTTTGATGGAAAGGTATTTCGCGATAAGAATGACCTGCGTTTGGTTTTCCGCAACGACAACCAGACTTGGCCGATAAATGGGTTGGTGCTTACTGCGCCATCTGGAGAGCTATACGATCTGGTGCAGACGGCTCAATTTATCTATGGGCAGGTCTACCCAGTCATCTGCGATACCGACACCTATCGTGCGCTGGTAGATTGCGCACAGGTTGCCTTGGAATGCCGCGATTTTGAGAGCTATCGAAAGGCCCGCCCCCTACTCCTCTCTGCCCAGTTCACCAAGTGCGATGCCTGCCTGGACCGATTCGGACAGCGCGAGGATTGCAGCAACTGCGCAGGTAACGGCTTTGTCAGTACAGCTGGCACTCAGCCGACGTCGTCCGCATAACCAGCGACGGCCTCCTCGACCAGCTCGCGCCATTCTCCGCTGTCGATCACGCCTCGCTCCAACATGTTGTCGGCCAGTGCGAGGCGCGTTTCATAGCGATACTCAGGGCCGCCTGCCGTGAATTCGGCGTCATTGAGCAGCGCATGCCACGCTTCCATCTCGTTGACCTGCTGTATATCAGTTGTCATGACGAATCTCCGGTGCCGGTGTCTACAGTGTAGAGATCGGCCGGCGCGCGGCTGTTCATCAAGCCCGACGAGAGGAGACAGTTATGTGCGGACGCCTTTCACAGTACAGCGGCATTCATGACTTTGTCGCGGCCCTAAGCATGCCGAACGCCATGGTCAACTCAGTTGGCGAGCTGCCCCTGGAGCGATACAACGTCGCCCCCACCACCCAGGTCGCCGTGCTCCACGTACAGGGCGAACTCCTTTTGGCTGATCCGGTGCGCTGGGGATGGAGACCGCACTGGGCAACGGATCGCGCCGCGCCGATCAATGCCCGCGTCGAGAAAGTCGCCCACGGCCCGTTCTTCCGGGCAATCTGGCCGCACCGTGCAATCACACCAATCAATAACTGGTTTGAATGGGTCGATGAAGGCGGGCAGAAGAAACAGCCCTATCTGATCCGACGGCGCGACGGGGCGCCGATCTACTGCGCCGCTATTGGCCAGCTACCCAACGCTAACGAAGGCCCAGGTGAGCATGACGGATTTGTGATCATCACTGCCGACAGCGCAGGCGGCATGGTGGACATCCATGACCGGCGGCCCGTGGTGCTGAATCCCGAACTGGCTCGCGAATGGTTGGACCCGGCCACCCCCAAGGAGCGCGCCGAGCAGATGGTGCTCCATCAGGGCGAGCCGGCCGAGGTGTTCGAGTGGTACAAGGTCGACACAGCCGTGGGCAATGTGCGCAACAAAGGCGAGACGCTGATAACGCAAATTGGAGGTGTCAGCTGAAAATCCACATGACAAAAATTACGGCACTGATCCAACAGACCGTGAGAAGGATTGAGAGGCCCGCCAGTTGCTTGTCCATAAGGCACTGTCATTTTTGAGAACAAAAAGAATGGCCTCGATTTTTCGAATACGCAACGATGTCTAATAGCCATTATTGCGTGATGGTCCTTACGTATGCCTGGCATGCCCGTAAAGCAATCAGTCCTTGGTCCCCGTCACCGGTGATGGCGAGAATTCGTTGAGCATGCGCTGGGTCAAGTTGGGCTCGACGGGCTGCATGAACCACGCCGACGGCGCCGGGGGTGGAAGGCACATTGCAGCCACTGGCTGGATCCTCGGCAAGGAGGACTGACAGCCGGACATCAGCAGTAGCAAGCTGGTCACGCAGGCGAGCCTGGTTGCGCTGGGCATCGGATAATTCCTTGATGTGTTGTTGGTCCTGGGTGGCGAGCTGCTGCTCGGTTGCCAGGCGCTTGTCCTGCTCGGCTCGGGCCTGGGCGGCAGCGGCATTGCTGATCGCAGCCAGCTCCTTCTCAAACTGCCCGGCCTGCTCAGCCAGCTTTTCGCCCATTCGCCAGTCCTGCACCTGCCAGGTCACGCCCGCGGCGCCGGCCATCAGCACCAGGATGATCAGCACCAGGCCGGCCAGCTTCTGCACCGGCGTCATGCCAGCACCTTCAGTGCCTTGTCGTACAGCGCCTGGCGATCGTCTTGGCCGGTGAGCCCGCCGTTGATGCGCCTGGTGATCTTCGCAAAGTCCTTTTGGTCTGCCAGGGTGTTCAGCCCACGGGTTGACCAGAACCAGGCCGCCGACATCGCCGCGTGCTGGGGCAGCTCGAGCAGCTCCGGCGTGTTGATCAGGTCCAGGCCCAGGGCTTCACCGCACGCGGCATAGTTCGCCCGCCCAGTGATCTGGATCAGCCCGCGCCCCCGGTACTTCGAGCCGTCACCCTTGACGGTGTTGCCCAGGTCGGCGCGGCCTTCGTACGTGAGCTGCTGCGCCGTTGGCCCCCAGATCTCGCGCACATAGCGCAACTGGCCGGACTCATGCCCAACCTGAGCGATGAACGCAGCGGCGCGGGCCGTGCCAACGATCCCGTAACGGTTCATGGCCGTATTCAGGGCGGGAATGAAAACGCCGGCATTGCGGCCGGCGTTCGGGAGTATCTGCAGCAACTGCTGCTCGGTGATCGGCATACCTTTCTCCAGGAAAAAAAATACCCGCTCAGGGCGGGTGGTGGCGGCTCGTCGGTCTCAGGCGTCCAGCGCCTGGGCACTCGCCGGTAGCGGAAAGCGCGCCTTGATCGCTGCAACCGATGCGAGCCATGCGCTGTAGTCAGGCTCAAGCCCCTGGCTCAGGGCGTCGTAGTCTGCCTCCAGTCGCAAGGGATCAGACTCTGAAAGGTAGGCTGTCCGGCGATTACTTAGCACGGCATCAAGATCGATTTGGGCTTTATCGGCCAGCAATTGATCTGCGGTCTTCATCTTGCTGAAATCAATATTCATTTGGGTAGACTCACGTTGCCATCAGGCGGGCTGACTATGTCGAGGGGGAAGTTGGCAGCGTCAGTGGCCTGTGGGCCGCACGGCAGCAGAAGCGTGATGATGAGTTCGCCGTTGAGTCGGGTGACATCGCCTACAACGAAGTCGCAATCTACTGCCGAGCCCGGCAGCACCGCCCCTTCTGGAAGTGCGCGAAAGTCGAAGCGCTCTCCGTTGATTGTTAAAACATCACTGCGTTTGCTCAAAACAAGAACATCATCACGTCGCTGCGGACATAACTTTATGATCATTGGAACCACCTGCCGATTGATACATATGAGATCATGTAGCTTTGAGTTACATCCACCTTCAACTGCGTGTAGCCACCACTGCCCGAGGTTGCCACTGAGCTTAACCTTGTAATGTTCACGTTATCGTTGCTTAAAGGGAATTCCATGGTTGTTGTCATGCTCGGTTTCGACGAGAAAACCGCAGGAAAATTGTAAGCAGCAACAGCAGTAACATTGGCCGTTGCAGCCACGGATATTGCGGTACGCCAACAGATCATAGTTCCATCAGCGAGCTTGGTATATTCGCCGTTTGAGTTAGAGCCACGTTCGATTATCGATCCCGTCGGCGTGCCGCCAGATTGAGACACGGTTCCAACCATCGCGGCAGCAGCTAACTTAGCCGCCATACCGGTGGTGTTCCCATTACCACCTTTTTCCACTGGCAGAATATCGTAGTTACCCGTGGTGCCCAGCGCAGCGAGCTTTGTGCCAAATTGATTGACCAGGGCGTTAAAAGCATCCGACAGCATCTTGTCGTAGCCCTGCACCGGCATGATAGCGTATGCGGCGCCACTGACGGTCGCGCCTTTATAGGCAGGTAGGATTGAGATCACTGTAGCGCTTGCGATATTGGCAACTTCATAGGTTGCGCCATCGGGGCCGACGAACGAATCTCCAACCCTTGAGGATGCAGCGAAATCAACACCGGCGCCTGTGACTGTGGTGCTGCCGTTTTGAACAGACACTGTTCCGACTCTTTGCCAAACCATACTTTTCTCCAGGCAATAAAAAACCGCGCGCGGCGGATATGAGGTTATATTCGTACTTGGAGCGATTATGAAATCGGCTTAGCAAAAACTATAGGCGTATAGTAAGCGGTTGATATATCAACACCAACAACTTGCATAACCAGTCTATTATTACCATATTCCCACACCGCGTATTGATTCCCCTGCCGCGATGTTAGGCCGGCAACATCCATTGCAACATTGTTGATAAGCATGTAATCCCCGGCATCCAGTGGGCTATATGCTGTCCAGCTAAGTTTAGAAACACCTTGCCCTGTTGGAGAAGACCCTAAATATGTCCAACTTGTAAGCGTTCTTGTAAATTGAGCGCAGGCGGTACCATGATCAAATATCACTTTTGAACTACCATCCCAAAGCCTTAATCCAAAATTTGCGGTTTCCTTGGATTGGAATGCAGCACAAAACCAACTGCCTGAGTTAAATACCCCAGCTATCCCTGCGAATGAAAAACCAGTCCAAGCTCCAGCACTTCCTGATATTTTACAAAAACACAAAGTATTAGATTGTGCAGGCCTGACAAATACAAGGGGCGGCTCTTGTGTGGTAATTGCAAATGGAAATACAACGCTTGCCCCACCACTACCACTGTAGGAACCCCGAGCCAACGCTACCAATCTCGAAAACTCCGAGTCTAAAACAACTACGTCGTTATTATTTGTGAAAAGTAATCCATAAGGCATTTATCTATACCTCATAACCATCAACCTCTGCGCCCTAAGCACCCCCATAGGTGCACCCTCAGGAGCCCCAGGATGCCCAAAATAAATCACCACCCCGCCGCTGGTAACTATAGGTGTGTATTGAATATTTCTTGTGTCTTGAGCGTCTGTGCCATAGTTATCTACTGGCATACACACAGCTGAGTGAGTAGAAGGATCAACCCCACTTACTGGGATAAACCTTGTCCTGGCCTCACCCGAGGCACGCTGTACAAGTGCCGAATAAACAACCCTTACTGTGAACGAGTTCTCATCTAGCTCTAGATTGCCTGTAGCACTCCAAATCCTAATGCCAGAACTCATTCGGTCAGATCTCCAATTTGGACGCGCTTGACGTTGTTCACGTCCCAGAACCGCATCGATCTGTTCGTCATCATGGATCGCCCTTGACCAGGGACAATCCCGTTGATTTCGAACGTTCCGTCTTTCTTGAGAATCCACCCCTGCTGACCGGCAATGTAGTTGGTAGAGCTGATGTACTCACCGATCTTGGCATTGGTGATCGTTCCATCCTGGATAAATGCCGATGCGACGAAGGTCTGCCCGCCAGACACCGAGAACGGCGAAACGGGCACGCCGTTCGCCAGGTTCAGCAGCATGAACGTGTCGGCCCGCACAACGAACTGCGACGAAACTCCGGACGGATCGACCTGAAGGCCCAGGCCGAACGATGCGGCGTACTTCTGGCCGCCAGCAGTGGTCTCCATCTTCACCGACCAGAGGGTTTGCAACTGCCCGTTGGTGTTGGCCAGCGCGCTGGCGGTCTCCTGAATGGCCGACGTATTCTGGCCAACCGTTGCTTGCAGTTGCGTGGTCTTGGTCGCCTCGGCCTCGATATCAGACGCTCTTACCTTGGCCTCTTCGACAATTGCGGCAGTGTTGGCCCACCCCTTCAATGCATCGGCCTTTGCCCCGCTCCCGCCGTCATCACGTGTCGAAGCACGTAAAGCGTTCGTAGTGCTGGCCTGAGCCGTGACTACACCATCGAGCCTGGTGATATCGGTGGTGTTGGTGGTTACCTGCTGCGCCAGCCCGTTTGCCGTTTCCACGGACTGACCAACGTCCAGCCAGTAAGTGGCGTTTGGCGGAGGGTTGTTGGCCGGTACATCCACCTTCGCTTGGTAGATGCGATCCGCCTCCACCACCATCTGCCCTTTGAGGTACACCTGGGTTGGGACATAGCCGCCCAGGGCGTCGAGATCGTCGATCTGATCCTGCAGGCCGTCCAACTCGCTGATCAGGTCCTGGCCAAGCTCAGTCTTGCTGATCTTGCCAGCAAGCATCCCCAGGATCGGTCCAGCATCCGAGCTGGCCTGGCCCATCACTCCGTTCGCCACTGGATAGAACGGCCCGACGTTGCCGGTCCGGTCCACCAGGCGAGCCCAGAAGAACAGGGTTGCGCCAGCCAACAACTGCTGCATGCGATAATCCGCCTGCGGATACGCCAGGTCGGCCAGCTTGGTAGCGGCGCCCAGGTCGTTCGCAGGGCCATACCACAGCTCGGTGCGCTGGGTGTCCTCCGCACCAGGTGGGAAACCCCACTTGATGCTGATCCCGAACAGTTCGCTGGTGGTGGTAAGCGACGACACCGCCGGCGGCAGGCCGGTCTTGCCTTCAAGGTTGGTCAGGCTGGAGTTTTTCCAGATCGACGAGATTTCGAAGGCACTCACCGCACGCACCCGCGCCAAGTAGGCGCCGGAGTAGATGCCGGTGACGTCGACACTCGTAGAGCCCGTCCGCTGCACCTTGATCCAGTTGCCGCTGTCCTTGCGCCACTCCACGTCATAAGCGACCGCGCCGGCGACGGCAGGCCACGAGATGTTCATGGTGCTGATCGCCAGGCCCTGATCGATGGAAACGTTCGAAGTAATGGTCACGCTTTCTGGTGGCGGAACCACGGTGATTGGAATCACGCTGATCGGGCGTTCTTCCAGCCGCGCGCCGGTGTCTATGCTCGGGAACTTGCTTGGCTCGTACTGCAAGGCGCTGATGTCGTAATCGCCCTCCGGCGTGCGCGCGGTCCGCATCACCCGATAAAGAGGAATGGCCAGGTCATCGGCGTCGATTGCCCACTGAAGCTCTGCGGCAGGCGCCTCGCTGTAGGCAACCGTTACGGTCACATTGCGGCCGCTCACGCTTTCCACTGTT